>Ga0209121_10004828_pt1 | contig 12440 bp, 14 predicted proteins | sample Cruoilmetagenom3_FD_187292 | JGI IMG/M metagenome (GOLD analysis project Ga0209121, IMG submission 187292) | Oil polluted marine microbial communities from Coal Oil Point, Santa Barbara, California, USA - Sample 3 (SPAdes) (version 2) | ecosystem: Environmental > Aquatic > Marine > Oil seeps ... | reverse complement strand
CCCTGAATATGTCAGCGGCAAGCTTATGGCATGGGCTGAAAAGGCAGGTATTTACATCCAGTATATCCAGCCGGGCAAACCCCAGCAGAACGCCTACATTGAACGTTACAACCGAACAGTCCGCCACGAATGGTTGGATCAGAACATCTTTGAAACCATAGAGGAGGCTCAGGAACAGGCCACAGATTGGCTCTGGACATACAACAATCCCTCTCATGGTTTGCAGGCAAACCACTGCCGGGCAGCGGAACACCCCAACATGGGCATCGGCGGGATCACACCCGCTATGAAACTGAAAATGGCCGCGTAATTCTACTAGCGGACTCCATGTAAAATGGGGGGATTACCCTGACACTTCTAGACATCAAGTCAAGTCTCAGGCGGCTGGTGAAGTTGGTGCTTTTTAAGTACTTATCCCTACTTAATACCATGCCGGGTGATGCGAAAGCTAAAGTTGCGCAGTATAAAGGCGAAAAAATGCCCTTGAACGTTCACTAGAAAATGTGAATGTGGCCAAGAAATGTTCGAAATTTTAAGCTTAAAGTGTCTAGCTCTCTCTCCAGTTTTCTTGACTATCGCGTTATCGAAAAGCACCTCAATACTAAGAAGATGCCGTATGGTGCAACGTTTGGTTTCCGCGCATTTCTGACAGAAGCTACCGAGCTAAAGGTTGAACCACATTTGTCGAATCGTTTATATTATCGGCGCCGTGCTTGCTATGAATTTCTTCGTCCAATTGCTTCCGAACTAGTGCAAGCCCCTGCGAAGAATAGTGATAGCTTCGTGCAGTCATTGCTGTTTCAATATCTTCTAGAACATCTACAATCCAACGATCAAATTCTCGACCCATATTATTACTCCCATTTACAATATACAATCTATGCGCGATGAGCTAATATTGAATACAACTTTGTCAAAAATATGTCATATGTTGTCATGAATTTGTTTTTTGGAATTCGTCGATCACGATGAAGCATTTCCGGGCGAGCCAGACGGGTTTGAAGCGGTAAAACAGAGAAAAAGCATCCACCCAGATTTATTGGTTATTATCACATCAGATTTTAGTGGTACTCTGATTGCAACTACGAATAACTTTGGGATGCCCCATTCATGATGAACAACCGCTTTGAAACGCTGATCCTGCTCTTGCACTCGGTCGCATAATACTCTGACATTATTCACTACCGAAAACCTTTTCCATAAGCGCCGAAGCTATGCAGGAAGGGTAGGTGTCGCTTATGAGTTGTCGACACCAGAGTTCAATCTCGCTCTCCAATTTCAAATATACCAAGGTCCAACATGTTTAATAATGGTTATTTGCGCCTGCTTTCAGATAGACGATTGGATATTAGAACTGTAGCCAAGAAAGCGACCGCGAGAGCCGGAATATAATTGCTGTCTGATTGAAGCCATGTCTCGATTTCGGCATACGATATATCCTGAGCGAATGTTTTTACATAATCATGCCCGACACCAATATCTTTAATCTGGCCATTCTAGCCTCCTTCAATAACTCATAAACGCAGCGATTCCGTTCTGAAATCGACATCAAGTTTATGAACTGTAAGGGTAACCAAATAGTTAAGCGTGCATGGCTTCTTGGGTGGGATATATTTCGAATTTTACACGAACTGGACCGAATGACTGCGCCGATCGGCGTTGTCAGATTAATTCAAATTAGTTTCAGCTTACCGATGTCCGCCGAAACTTAATCTGAACAAAGCAGCCGCCATTGGAAGGAACGGCGGGGTTCTGTCAGACTAATTCTAACCCGTCTCGAATGTCAGCGTAGCTGAACTTTACGTCGCACACAAACTGTTCCAATCACTCACTGACTGGGCACGAAGTTTCTTAAAGTTAGGTCGCTTTTCTAAATGTCTCTGATGGCTGAAATGGTTGAATATTGATGCGTGAACAGAGGTGAATTTCTGTAAACTGGACAATGTTCTAAAACGACACATAGCACGTTCGCGCCTTCGAAAATGTAAGTGTGAATTCTCAGATTGATTGTTCTGATACTGGTCGGTTTCGTGACGTTTTAATCGCCCTTGTTCGCATCTGAATGGCCGCTTCGGGGATATCCCACAGTGAGCATGCGCCTGCGGCGAACGATCGGTTTCCGCCCTTACTCACCATTCCCGTCCCAAAAGTAGAGCGGCCACCCCAGTGTGAATAATAAAGAACCACTTCCCTTAAACGAAATTCAATTCCACTGGACTTCTTTGTCGAACAGAGCGTCACTGGCTTTGCGCCGACACACCAAGTGTTTGCTTAACCTCCGCCCGAACTTCGGGCTCCTATCGGTACAAGGCGCGGGATTGGCTCGGGTCTAACACCTGCGGAGGCAATCATGAAGCAATGTACGGCGAATACTCCACCAACCACTGACGTTTCACTGAGACCTGTTAAATCGTTAAGAAACAAAGCGAGGTCAAAGAAGGGTCGACTGATCCAGCTTATGTCCAACCCAAAAGGCGCGCGGATAGTGTCGCTCTGCAAATCGCTGGATTGGCAGAAGCATACGGTGCGGGCGGCAGTTTCGGGACTACGAACGGATGGGTATCTGATTGAGACACATGCCTCGTCAAAGGATGGCGTGACGGTTTACAAGATAACCGGCAAGCCGGATCCCGAGGTTTCAGTATGAGCGGCGGTACGGAACAACCGGATAGATCCGAATGCCTTGATCTCTGGCGAGACACTTTCGGGCGCCCGCCACCAAAGAATATCTCGATTGGCTTCATGCAGCGAGCCCTCGATTTTGAACGGCAGTGTTTGTCGGAGCGACGGATATCAAAACAAACCCTTCGAACTCTCAAAGCCATCGCCCGGGACGGTACTTCTGCAGTAAACTCGATCTCGTCGCTAAAACCCGGCACCCATTTGATGCGGGAATGGAGCGGGCGCACTTATCAAGTTGAAGTTAGCAATGGTGGCTTCGTTATGGATAGGAAAACCTACTCATCGCTTTCGGCCATAGCCAAGCACATAACCGGCGCACACTGGTCCGGCCCCCGCTTCTTCGGCGTGTCGTCATGAAGAAGAAAGCCCGCTGCGCCATATATACACGCAAATCCTCGGAAGAAGGACTCGATCAGGATTTTAATTCACTCGATGCACAACGCGAAGCCTGTGCGGCCTACATCACCAGTCAGAAAGCTGAGGGCTGGGTGTTGTCGCCGGAACAGTATGACGATGGTGGTGTGTCGGGCGGGACGTTGGCGCGTCCTGCCCTGCAGCGCCTATTGAGTGACCTTGATGCAGGTCGTGTCGATCAGATCGTGGTTTACAAGATTGACCGTCTATCGCGATCCCTGGCTGACTTTGCCAAGATAGTTGATCGGCTGGACGAGGTTGATGCATCCTTTGTCTCTGTAACCCAGTCCTTCAACACCGCCACCAGTATGGGTCGGTTAACGCTAAACATGCTGCTTTCCTTCGCGCAGTTCGAGCGCGAAGTGACGGCGGAGCGGATCAGGGACAAGATCGCGGCCTCGAAACGCAAAGGGTTATGGATGGGGGGAAGTATTCCTCTCGGATATGATCCTGATGGCAGGACATTAACGGTAAACGTTAAAGAAGCGAAAACAATCCGCACTATCTACGACCTCTACCTCAAACATGGATCAATCCGCGAAGTTAAGGAGCAGGCGCAAAAACTGGATCTGCGTACAAAGCGGCGGGTTACCAAATCGGAAAACCGACAGGGCGGCATACCGTTCGGGCGCGGGCATCTTTACCAAATACTCAGCAACCCGATCTATGCAGGCAAAATCCGACACCACAGACAGGTTTTTGAGGGGTAGCATGCAGCCATCATAGATCTCGATATCTGGGAGGGTGTTCAGCAAAGGCTCGCTGCGGCATCCGGTAGAGCTAGAGGACAGTTGAATGCGGCACATCGCTCCGCGCTGGCTGGAAAGTTGTATGACGAGACAGGGGATCGGCTTACGCCGAGCCATGCCAACAAAAACGGTAAGCGATTGCGGTATTATGTCTCGCGACGACTTGTGATCGACACAACCGATAAACATCCCGATGCCTGGCGCCTACCAGCACCGCAACTGGAAAAAACAATTGCGCAGGCCGCCAGAGAGCATTTTACAAGCCAGGACACTCTCCCTAATCTTGTCGTAGATCTGGACGCGAACGAGGTTGCCCGCCTGGATAAGAAACTTGCATCACTCGCCCGGATGTTCTCAACCCAAAAGACGGTGCGGGATTGGAGCAACCTGATCGAAAGAATAGATATAGCGCCTGGACACATGGCAATCATGCTGGATGCTACCGCCACAGCCAAACACTTCACCTTACCAGTCGAACGCCTGTCACCAGATGCATTGGCAATCTCTACCCCATTTCAGGTTCGCCGAAGGGGTGTAGAAACGAAGATCATCCTAGGCAATGCTGTTCCTGAAGTAGACCAAATCCTGATCCGGAATATCGTCAAAGCGATGGAATGGTATGATGCGGTAAAGTCCGGCAAGTCTTTCGCTCAAATCGCAAAGTTAGCCGGTGTTACAACAGACCGCGTTCGAAGCGTAATCGACCTGGCGTTCCTTTCGCCTGACATTATCGAGCAGACGGTCAGCGGCAAACTACCGTTGCATATGACTTCTGATTTTCTGATCAAGACTGGCATTCCATCAGACTGGAATGCTCAGCGCGAAATGCTCGCCAATGTGAATGCCAGAACCGTCCGCGGGTAAGTACTGATATCAAAACTGGCAATGGCGAGCAGTCGCAACCGTGCCGCTCAAACCCATCGGCAACATTTTGCCGCAACCCCTTACAAAACCCGACCCTGGAAAACGCCAAGAGAGATAAACTCGAGAATCTCGCTGTTATACCGACCTAATATACGTCTCTTGTGGAACCCACCACTCGTAAGTCCCCGTAGTTGCGGACACATACGGCGAAAGCCTAAAATCACTGCAGTATCAGCATGTTAGTGGCGGAGAAGCAGGGATTCGAACCCTGGGTAGACTTTCACCTACGTCGGTTTTCAAGACCGGTGCATTAAACCACTCTGCCACTTCTCCGTCGGGGTCTTGTAACCGCATGAAATCGAAACGTCCACACAAGGAATTCAAATCTGGGTACTTTTCATTTCTACACTAATTGTCTAGACTCTTGTTAAAGACCGTAAAATGCGGCGGTATTGAGGCGAGCAAACCCAAAAGTGCCCATTTGGCACGGGTTCAGGGGTAATACATGAGACACTTCAGACGGCAATTTTCGATCCGTAATTCGACATTTTCATCGTTGCTATGCGTCTTGGCCCTGGCAGGGTGCGAAGATAGTTTGTTAGGGGCAATTACGCCCCCTCCCGCCTCCACTGGCGACACCGTAGAAACTGTTGAAATCGATGTGACCGCGCCCGAAGCCTTTAGTATAACAGACAAGGCCCTCTGGGATGGTCGCCCAACATTTGGCGGCGTTTGGATCGCCTACCCCGATATCGAAAACCCCGAACGGGTTCGCATCCGAAATGGCGCGACCGGCAAAGAAGTTATCGGCGCGCTTTATAAGCGTGAACGCGATTTCCCCGGCCCGAAAATCGAGCTTTCCGCCGATGCCGCCGCCGCCCTTGGCGTTCAGGCGGGCACGCCTGTTGAACTTACAATTGTTGCCCTTCGCCGCCAAACCGTCGAAGTTGTTGTCGAGGCCGAAGAACCCGACATGGCCACTCCGTTGCGGCGTCCGGCTCCCGAAGAAGCGGCGCCTAAAGTCGAAGCGCCAGCAGTTATTGCGCCTCCTGTTGTTGCGCCTCCTGTTGTTGAACCGACACCGGCACCAATCATCGCCACCGACATCGAAGAGACCGCTCTTCCGTCTGCCAGTGCGACGCCCGATGCCGCCGGAGGTCAGGGAACCTACATTCAAATCGCCACCCTGCAAAGCAAATCACGTGCGGATGCTGTAATCGCAAAATTGATCACAGCGGGCCTCGATGCTGAAATCCGCGAACGTCAGGCGGGTGGAAAAACCTTGTATCGCCTCATTGTCGGACCAGCGAAAACACCCGAAGCGTTAGAAATCATGATGGGTGTTGTAAAAGAGCTGGGCTATAAAGATGCCATAGTTCTGGGATAAGGAAAGCCAATGATCTTGCGATTTTTCATAGCGATATTCGCCCTTGCTGGCCTGTTACTGCAACCAGCATTTGCACTTGAAACAACGGCAAGATCAGCCTTGGTTATCGATTATAACACCGGCACAATTCTGCTTTCAAAGAATGCTGACGAACCGATGCCCCCCGCTTCTATGTCCAAACTGATGACCCTGAATATGATATTCGAGGCCTTGGAAGACGGGCGTTTGAACCTCGAAGACACCTTTCGCGTTTCAGCTGAAGCCTCGCAAAAAGGGGGGTCCAAAATGTTCGTGCGCGAAGGTTCTCGTGTTCGAATAGAAGATCTTATCCGTGGTGTCATCGTCCAGTCAGGCAACGACGCCTGCATCGTATTGGCCGAAGGCCTGTCGGGAACCGAAGCCGAATTTGCCAAACGCATGACACGACGCGCACATGAACTTGGTATGATGAACTCCAACTTTGTTAACGCCACAGGTTGGCCAGGCCCGGGTCAGGAAATGAGCGCTGAAGACCTCGTCTTTCTGGCCACCCGCCTAATCGAAAAATTTCCGCAGTACTACAAGTACTTTTCCGAAGAATCCTTCACATGGGACAATATCACACAAAACAACCGCAACCCGCTTCTGGGTCTGGGGATTGGCGCAGACGGTATGAAAACCGGCCACACCGAAGAGGCCGGTTTTGGCCTCGTTGGTTCCGCAGTCAACGACGGACGCAGGATCATCTTCATGATTGGCGGTCTGGATTCCTCGTTGGCGCGTTCAACCGAATCCGAACGCATCACGAGGTGGGCATTTCGCGAATTCGAGATGAAAACCCTGTTCAAAGCAGACGTGCCCGTTGACAGCGCGAACGTCTGGCTAGGTGCAGAGAAACGCGTCGAAATGGTCCTGTCCAGCGATATTGAACTGCTACTTCCCCTTGAAAGTCTGGATGAAATCACCGCGCACTACACCTATACCGACCCGATTGAGGCTCCGATCCGGGTTGGCCAGAAGCTCGGCGAGTTGATCGTCATGATCCCTGATTCAGGCCCGATGCACTTCCCGCTAACAGCGCGCACTTCAGTCGAGGCAGGCGGGTTCGCAGAACGCATTTCCGCCGCCACCGACATTCTGCTTAGGCGTATCCGCGCCGCCACATCGGGGGGCTGAGTGTGGCCAAAGGCATGTTCCTGACGTTCGAGGGGATCGACGGTTCGGGGAAATCTTCCCAAGCAAAACTGCTGGCCGAGACCCTGCGTGAACGCGGGTATTGCGTGGTTCTGACCCGCGAACCCGGCGGCTCGCCCGGGGCCGAGGAAATTCGCAAACTGTTGGTTGAAGGTGATCCGAACCGCTGGTCCCCCGAAACCGAAATCCTGTTGTTCTACGCCGCGCGGCGCGACCACGTTGAACGCACCATCCTTCCGGCGCTGGAACGTGGAGACATCGTGATCTCCGACCGCTTCGCCGATTCCACCCGCGTTTACCAAGGGGCCGTACGATCCGATCTGCGCGAAACCGTCGATGCCATCCATGACCGCATGATCGGCTTTGAACCCGACCGCACCTTCATAATCGACATGGACCCAGACGCCGCCCTAGCCCGTGGCTTGGCCCGAAAGTCCGGCGAAGACCGGTTCGAGGATTTCGGCCTCGACTTCCAACACCGCCTGCGCGACGGGTTCAAGGCCCTCGCCAAATCCGCGTCTGAACGCTGCTTGCTAATTGATGGCAATCGCCCCATCGATGAAGTTTCCCCCGACATCCTTGCCCTAGCCATCGAGATTCTGGAATGAGCGATCCGGACGACATCCCTGAATCTGACCGCATCGAGGGCGCCCCGCACCCCCGCGAAACCACAACGCTATTTGGTCAAGACGCCGCCGCAGCAAACTTTCTGGACGCCTATAACCAAGGCCGCCTACACCACAGCTGGCTGATTACAGGCCCCAAAGGCATCGGCAAAGCCACCCTCGCGTGGAACATCGCCCGCTTTCTGCTGGCCAGTGACGAAGACGCGGGCATGTTCGGTGGCCCCATGACCGACACCCTCCACGTCACACCAGACGACCCCGTTTTCCGCCGCGTAGCCGCCCTCGCCGAACCCGGCGTGTTCCTGTGTCGCCGCCCGTGGGACGAAAAGAAAAAACGTCTAAAAACCGCAATTACCATCGAAGAGGTCCGCAAACTCAAAAGTTTCTTTACCCTTTCCTCAGCAGATGGTGGCTGGCGCGTCGCGATAGTCGATGCCGCCGATGAAATGAACACTTCCGCCGAAAACGCCCTGCTGAAAGTATTAGAGGAACCACCCGCAAAAACCGTGATCCTGCTGATTAGCCATCAACCAGCCAAACTACTGCCGACCATCCGGTCACGCTGCCGCGAATTACGCTGCAATCCATTGTCACCAGACACGCTTGGCCAAGTGATGGAACAAGCCGGATTTCCCGACAGCAACAATGAAACCCTAAGCGCCCTTTCCGGTGGCTCGGCGGGCGAAAGCATCGATTTACTGGCGAACGACGGGCTCGATATTTACCAGAACATCCTGTCCCTTCTTGCCACCGCCCCCCGAATGAACCGCCCGCGCATCATCGCCCTTGGCGAAAAATGCGCCGGAAAAGGTTCCGAGGGCCGTTATGACATGACCGTACGCCTGCTGATGCTCGCCCTATCCCGCCTCGCTTTGAACGGCGCGAAAGGCAGCGCCCACGGGATAGATGGCGAGGCCGAACTGGCTGCGCGCCTGTCCAACAACCCTTATCAAGCCCGCGAATGGGCGACTTTGGTACAGGAACTTACCGGCCGAATTGCCCACGCACGTGCCGTAAACCTTGACCCCGCGCAAGTGATCCTTGATACCTTCCTTAGTATTGATACGACCGCCGGACGAGCCTCCCTCTCGTCGGCCTAACGTCCGGAGCCATGATGACCAAACCCGCAATCGTAGACAGCCACTGCCATCTGGATTTCCCGGATTTCGAGGGCGAATTGCCCGAAGTCATCGCCCGCGCGCAGGCCGCTGGTGTTACCCGCATGGTCTCCATCTGCACAAAACTGCGCGAAGAGCCCCAAGTTCGCGCCATAGCTGACGCCCACGCGCCAGTATTCTACGCCGTCGGCACACACCCGATGAATGCTGAATCCGAACCGATGGCCACACTCGACCAACTGCTGGAAATCGCCCGGCATCCCAAGATGGTCGGGATTGGCGAAACTGGGCTGGATTACCACTATACTGCCGACACCAAAGACGTGCAAAAAGAAAGCCTGCGGATCCACATCGAAGCCGCCCGTCAAACGTCCCTGCCGCTGATAATCCACGCACGGGCGGCTGATGCCGACATGGCACAACTTCTGCAAGATGAACACAAAGCCGGCGCTTTTGATTGCATCATGCACTGCTTTTCCTCCAGCGCCGAACTAGGCCACGCCGCCCTCGATCTGGGATTCTACCTGTCCATGTCCGGCATCGTGACCTTCAAGAAAAGCCATGACCTGCGTGATATTTTCGCATCCGCCCCGATTGACCGCATCCTGGTCGAAACCGATGCGCCCTACCTTGCCCCGCAACCCCATCGCGGCAAACGGAACGAACCGGCCTACAGCGCCCTAACCGCCCAAATCGGTGCCGAAGTCTTCGGTATGGAGTACGCCGACTTCGCGGCCCGAACCTCCGCCAATTTCGACCGCCTGTTCGCCAAAGCCGCCGCCTGGAGGGCCGCATAATGGCGATCCTACGTTACACCATCCTTGGCTGCGGTTCATCCGGTGGCGTCCCCCGCCTCGGCGGGCATTGGGGGGCTTGCGACCCGTCAAATCCCAAAAACCGCCGCCGCCGTTGCTCGATGCTGGTCGAACGGTTTGAAGGCGAAAATGCTACCCGCGTCCTGGTTGACACATCGCCAGACATGCGCGCACAACTGTTGGACGCGGGGATCGGCCATCTGGACGGGGTGATCTACACCCACGACCACGCCGACCATATGCACGGCCTCGACGACCTTCGCATGATCGTTATCAACCGCAAATCCCGCCTGCCAGTCTGGGCAGACACCCGCACAAGCGACAGCCTTCTGGCGCGGTTCGGCTATGTCTTCATCCAGCCCCCCGGCAGCATGTATCCGCCAATTCTGGAATTAAACGCCATCACCGACAGCACCGAAATCACCGGTGCAGGCGGCACCATCACGCTTGAACCGTTCGAGGTGAAACACGGCAGGATAGACGCCCTCGGCTTTCGTATCGGCGATCTGGCCTACCTGCCCGACGCCAAAGAAATCTATGATCCCGCGTGGGAAAAACTAAACGACCTGAAAGTCTGGGTAGTAGACGCCCTGCGTTACACCCCGCATTCCAGCCATTCCCACCTTGCCCGCACACTCGAATGGATCGAGCGCGCCGCGCCCGAACGTGCCGTCATCACCAACATGCACATCGACCTCGACTATGACATCCTGAAGGCCGAGACCCCCGACCATGTCACCCCTGCCTTTGATGGTATGGTGATCGAAATCGACACATGATCCTGCTACTTCTCAACGTCGTCATGCCAGTCTTTCTGGTGATCGGCTCGGGCTATATCGCTGTCCGCCTGAACCTGTTCAAAAACAGTGCCGTCGACGGGCTGATGACCTTCACCCAAGGCTTCGCCATTCCCTGCCTGCTGTTCCTAAGCATCATGCGGTTGGACTTCGCCGCCGTGTTCGACTGGCGGCTGATGGTGTCCTTCTACACCGGCGCAATTGCCAGCTTCACCTTCGCGATAATCGGTGCGCGAACCCTGTTTCATCGCCGCCCCGGCGATTCCGTGGCCATCGGGTTTGCGGCCATGTTTTCCAACTCACTCCTGCTCGGCCTGCCAATAATGGAGCGCGCATACGGCGCAAGCGCCCTGGCAGGCAACATCGCCATCATCTCCATCCACGCACCCTTACTTTTCCTGGTCGGCATCACCGTGATGGAGGCCTCCCGCGCCGACGGTCGTGGCGTTGCGGGCACCGCGAATGCTGTAATAAAAGCCATGTTCCGCAACACATTGATGATCGGGCTGGCCATTGGCTTTGCCGTTAACATCACCAACACAACACTGCCCGAGCCCCTGATTTCCGCCACAGAAATGATCGCCCGCGCCGCCCTGCCCGCCGCCCTTTTCGCGCTTGGCGGCACCCTCGCCCGCTATTCTCTTCGCGCCAGCCTAGGCGAAGCAGGCATGATTGCCACCTTGAAACTCATGGTCCACCCCGCCATCGCCTATGTCATGTGTACGACCGTGTTCCACCTACCGATTGAGTTCACCCGCTCTGCCGTTATCACCGCAGCAATGGCCCCCGGCGTAAGTGCCTATATCTTTGCCAACATGTATAACCGCGCTAAAGGGGCCGCCGCCAGCGCCCTACTATTGGGAACTATGGCCTCGATATTCTCGGCATCATTCTGGATTTGGGTCCTGGCCTAGTTGGTGATAACCGGCGCGTTGTACGTCTCAAGCGCAATCGCCATGACCTTGGTCGCTTCATCAACCACCACGGCATAATTTGACAAAGCCGCCGCATCAAAGTTGCGTTTAACGAACACCGTATGCCCAAGTACCGACACCAAATTCTGGACGCCACCAGCAAAAATCGATAGCACCTGCCCTCGTTCGATTGCGCTGGTGCTATTCGTCTAATCCGCTATGAACGTATAAACATATACAGGAGCAACCCATGTCCGAAATACTGGTAAAACTCGAAGTTGTACAAGGCCGCCGCATGTTTGGCGTTCTAAGCATCACAGGCCTTGGCATCACGCTGCTATATATCGCCGCCGTTTATCCCCCAACGATCCTCGTGGCCCTGTTGACGCTAATTCTGGTCGGCGCCTTGTTCATCTGGGCCGGCTATCGCCTTTATCGCTCTACCGACAACACCATCTTGCTAACCCGCGAGGCCATCACCACACAATCCGGGCGTGTCCTATGCCGCCTCGAAGATATTGCACAAGTCGATCGCGGGTTTTTTGCCTTCAAACCCTCAAACGGATTTCTGGTGTTGCTAAAGCACCCCGGCGAACGCTCCTGGGCCCCCGGCATGTGGTGGAGCTTTGGCAAACATATTGGCATCGGCGGCGTAACCTCCCCGCGCCAATCCAAAGAGATGGTCTCGATCATCCAGATCCTGCTGGCCGAAGCAAAATCCGACTAAGCCCCAAACAAAAAAGGGCCACCCCGAAGGGTAGCCCGATTTTCTTAACATTTCCCGAGGGTCTTACTCGATGATCTTCGACACAACGCCGGAGCCAACGGTGCGGCCGCCTTCGCGGATCGCGAAGCGGAGCTTGTCTTCCATCGCGATTGGCGAGATCAGTTCAACGTCGAA
>Ga0209121_10004827_pt1 | contig 12440 bp, 2 predicted proteins | sample Cruoilmetagenom3_FD_187292 | JGI IMG/M metagenome (GOLD analysis project Ga0209121, IMG submission 187292) | Oil polluted marine microbial communities from Coal Oil Point, Santa Barbara, California, USA - Sample 3 (SPAdes) (version 2) | ecosystem: Environmental > Aquatic > Marine > Oil seeps ... | reverse complement strand
GTGACCTACAGCACTGAGTGAAGGACAGGGGGACTAGGTTGGGTTACGCCAAAAGTTTTCCTGAGAGGTCATGTGATTTGATTGTATCAAAGATTGGGGGTAACATTTATGTTAATTTAGAGGTGGGTGAGGCAAGTGAGCTGAAGCGGGAGCCGCCCCCACCCCTTGACCTTAGGCACTGGAAAGAAAGGAGAAAAGGCAGGGGTGTATCCCGACCGTATGCAACAAAAATTTAGCCAAGAAATTGGAAACCGAAGAAACCATCATCTCTATCCTGCTGCAGGTGAACCGCACTGCCGGTGTCCATTAGCTGCACGTTGAAGTGTTTGTGAAAAGTATTTAAGAATTTCAGTAATATACACCTCAAATCAAAATGAAAATAAAAGAACGACTCTACGAGAGAAAAACTCGCATTTTTCAATTATACTAATATAAATAAACACATCATATTAATAGAATTCAATTTTCTTAATCTTTATAGGGAGTTAATTTTTGAAATCAGAGATAAACTTGGATAATAATAGGGTTGAAAAATATCTATCCAGTATATCAATAAATGAACTGGGGCTAGGAGAACGATTAACAAAACTGCTAAGAAAATCAGGGTTGAATACAACCTTTGATGTTGCAGTACATTTTAATTATGGAACTCTAATTCATATAAAATACATTAATCCTTCTCATATAAATGAAATTAGAGACAAAATTACACCATTACTTGAAAATATAGATAATTATTTTAAGTCAGAAGAATATTCGAAAAACATTCTAGATGAAAGAACAAAGAATATTTTTCCAGAAAAATATGCGACCGAAATTGAAGATATGGATTTTTCTACTAGAGTAAAAAATGCACTATTGCGCGGAGGGTTGAAAACTGCATATGACGTTCAACAACGAATTAATAACGGCACACTAACTTCAATTCATTATCTGGGTGATAAATCGCAAAAAGAAATCATTGAATTTATGAATTCCTTTTGTGATCAAGAAGACGTTCTTCATTTCCAAATTAATAATCAAAACAAATTAATTAATTTCGATCAGAAACCAGACACAAAATTTCTGTATGACATTCCGCTAAAAATTCTGGAAGAAGAACTTGGAAGTTCAACTATTAATAATCTAGAAAAAGCAGGCATAACCACATATAAAGAATTAGCACAGCTCACAAAAAAATTTTTGTCAATTACCTCTGAACACGAAAAACTGCTTGTTTTGTATATTAAAAACCAAAAAGAATTAGTAAAGAAGGAAATAGCTTTAGGCAAACTGCATGCAAAAACAAAATACCTCGGCCGAACCCTTGATGATTGGTTAAACATACGAGTTAATGAAGAAAACAATCCATTAAATTTACTCAATATATTCAAGAAATTTAGTCTGTCCAAAGGATTAATAGATGACCTGTCGATTCTTTTTTCAGGCGTTACAAAAAGAGAATTGGACATATTCATTGGTTACCACTCTGCAGATGAAACAACCCACGAAAGTATTGGATTTGATTATGATTTGTCTAGAGAGAGAATAAGGCAGATAATAAATAAAGTTGAAAAACAATTTTTTAATAATCTCAAAAATTTCCCCAACTTTTATTTTCAATCTGTCTTTTTATTTGCAGAAGAAATCAATAATGATCTAACCAAAAATAATTGGCGGAAATCGCTTGAAAGCAAGGAAATCGTTATAAGTAATCAGAAATACTTCGATTACAAGCCATTTACAATTTTCAAAGCTGTTTTAAACTGCAATTTGAAAAAATTGAGTAATTCAATAGGATTCTCTACAGAAATAATCAAAGTTGTCAATAAATCCGAAGACATTTCCTTGAATACGATAAACATTCTTGAAAAATTATCTAAGAGAGATATTAATAAAATTCTTAGGAAAGTGAGCTTTACGGGGGGAATCCTTAATACAGACGCATCGAGACTTCTAGGAGTATCACTGAAAGATATTACTCCAGTTCTAAACGAGATAGGCCTAGATGAAGCAACTTCAGGCTGGTTTACCATAAAATCAAAAGAAATCATCCATAAAAAATGGCCTATTCTAAACACTTCTCTTCAGATAATAAAAATTTGTGGACCTGTAAATTTCTCCTCCATTTGTGATGGTATTGAAAGGTCAATTAAACGTCATTATGGAATGATTTCACCGCCTTTTGTCATTAAGAGGCATCTTGAAATTTTGGGTTTTAAATTTACTGAAAACATCCCCTCTATTTCCACAGAGTTGCAAAAACAGGAAATAGAAATATCAGATAGTGAAAAACTATTTTTATCCATTTTTAATGCAATTGGTCCAGTTGTACATTCAAATGAAGTTGTCAAAGCATTTGAAGAAGCTGGTTTCTCAGCATCAGCAGCAACCTCAAAAGTGTTACCACAATCACCTATCGTGGAAAAAGTTGACCACGCACTTTATAAACTCAGAGGCCAGGAAATTACAACCGAAGACATAAATATCGCAAATGCACGGCAAAGTAAAAATGTACAAACTAAATATCCGTTACAACTTGATGTTGGATCAATAACAGAGCAAATCATCGAAGAGAGAGACAAATCAAAGAAAAATATTTCTGATTTAAAATCAACCAAACAATTATCACAAAAAAAGAAGAACAAATACAGCCGGTATTTCAGACAATTTATCAAACAACAGGACCGTCAAGAACAAATATCGGAGCGTGATAAAGACAAATATTTAGAAATTCTCATAAATAATAAATGTGAAGCATTCTCTAATATATCCTTAAAGAGAATTGAACACATTATGTTCTCTCTTGTGAAAGACATGGACTTAATCGGGGAATTGCCAATCTCAGAGAAATGTTTTCAGCAATTAGTAGATATTATCAGAGAAAAAGTAATTAGATTTGGTGAACTGAACCCAAAAATTATCCCACCAACTATTTTTGTTATTTTAATGGTGTTTTGTGCCAGGTACTCAAAAGAAGAAGCCAGTAAATTTTGGGAGCCTTATATAAAAGAGGTTTGGGGACAAGAAGGGCTCACACAATATTTTCAATTACAATGCCGGAATCACTTTAAAAACTGCCGAAATTATTTAGAGATAGAACAAGGCAAAAAATTCTATCACTTAACTGAGGGTGGTGTCGTAAGACCTGTATATCAACATGCAATAATTCCATATTACCTTGAGTCTAATTTTATTGATTGGATGATAAATAATTTTGAAGAAATTCTAAAATACAGTGCTGAGGATTTGCCAGAGGTATTGAAAAAAGATAAAAGTTTGACTTACCTACCACATACCTTTCAGCATTTTGTTATTGCTAAAGACACAGCCGATACTGCGGCAACACTTATCCGTCATATCGCAATGGCTGTAAAACGGTTTCAAGTAACAAAACAAACCGAAGAAGTCTTATCACTTATGGATTCCATGATTGAAAGGACGTTATTCAAAAAGATTTTTCAGAAAATTTTAACCAGATCTGAAACAAAAGAGACGTTGAGAGCTTATTCACCTCAACTTCAATGGGTTTGGGATAAAGAAGAACAACGTTTAGGATTAAGTCTTTCAAATGTTAGCGCTCCTGCAGAAGAGAAGCCAGATTTCGTTGTTTGTGCAAAGGAGTCAACCACAGATTTGATAAATTCTGAGCCTTCTGAGAAAATCATTCCCTGGAAATCAGTCCAGGAAGGCAGCTGGGAAATTGACCCAGTGATCTTTACAGAAGAAGTCCCTCATAATGGATATATTTATGTTCTCTCGGAAGCCTATGACCCGAACAAACCCAAGGAACAAGAAAAACATATTATATACAAAAGGGAAATTCCCGAATTCTCTTCTTCATTGTTGTACTTCCGGATTGACACTAATCGGAAATATTCAATCAGCAAGAATGAAATTGATTCTGAAGGTGAGTGGATCATATTTTCCAAAAAAGAATATGAAATTTATAAATCAGAAAATTCTCTTTTGACTTATCAAGAGATGAATCTGACAAGAGAATTAATATCCCAAGGATTTATTAATGGTAGAAAATACAATCTGACCTTCCCCATTGATATTATTTATGATGGAGAACATCACGCAATTGATAAGGATTCAAAGAAAAAGTTTTCTTATTCAATAATTGCTGAGAATTTTGTCAAAGGTTTATCGGAAGATGTTTTACCGATTTACCAATCAAAAAAGATCTACATTAAACTAAATCATGCACAAAATTTAGAGAAACTTGGTTATGTTTGGTTGTCTCTAATGGCCAATAGAGAATTTAAGAAATCCATATCATTGCTAGATTTATTGAAAGAAGAAAAAATAGAAAGGCAAAAAGATTCTTTAGTAATTGATTTATCCTCGTTGATAATAGATTATGGTGTTTATTCGGTTGACATATTACACAATTTACAATCATTATTAGACGATAGTATAAAATTTGTTTATTTAGAAGACACAATAAAAATTAATAATCCAAAATCTGACATTTGCTACTCCCCGCAAAACCCACCAAGTGTATTAATCAGTGGTATCAAGGAAAAAAACATCCTGAATGACCAGGGAGAAAAAACAAAATTGACAACAACCGATGATGTAATAAAAATAACCTGGCCAATGGTTAAGAGTTCGGAACCCGGATTCATTTTTATTTATAAAAATAATAATATCCACCTCAAATGGCCAATAACCCGAGTTTCAGGATGGATAGAGCCAAGTATTGACACTTTGGAGGTTTTTGAAGGTGAAGAAAATAAATTAGATGTATTAATTCGCGGTTGGGGAAAGCAAAGATATCAATTTAGATTGAAACAAACACAAGTCCAACTCAGTGATGAATTGGATGCAAAGGGACGTTTTGATCGTAAATTATCAGAATCTAAATTATGGGATTTAGTAAGAGAGGCAAAAAGGGTTAGATCAACTGTAGAAATTCACATGAATGGAATGTCATGGTGTCTTTTCCATTATATTTCAATTCCCAAAATCACCGTTACTGAAGAAAATATTAAATACAAGGAAAATCAAGGATTATCCATAAATTTCGAGACTTTGGAAATTTTAGAAGGTGAATATCAAATAATCATCATGGATCAAAATGAAAAAATTGTGCATGAAGAGGAGCTTGAAGAATTACAAATGAGAAAGCTCATCCCAGTCAAGTTGAGCGCAGGAAAGTATACAATAGAAATTATCGCAAATCAGAAGTCCGTTTGCATAATAGAAAATATTGTTGTTGAACCCCAAATCTCTGATATCAAAGATTACTATAATGTGGCAATCAAGCAGGGGGAAATGGTTGAGAAATATCAGCTGTTCCAGGCTTTCACACTTTTACCTACACAGTTAAAAAATCTCCAAAATGAAAAAGCAGTTCTAATTCCGAATTTAAAGCAGTTGATAGCAATAAATAATCGGGAAACCTGGATTAATAATCAGCCCTTAGAGGATGGCTTTTCCAATCTGTTGCCAGATTGGGCTGTTACTAAGTACCCAATGCGATTTGTTTCAATTGCACACAAAAGAGTTTTTCATGTATTTCCAGAAAGATTAGTATTTGGTGGTATCGCTGGTCAGGGTGCTATAGACCTGAAAATAAGCGGTAATAAAATAAGAACATATGTCGCCTGGAGACCAAGTCAACGGGCTACAATTGCAGATATGTGGGTCGCCTTTCCAAAGGATGACATCGTAGATAGATTTTCCGAAACTGATCCATGGGATAACTGGCCTGGTTATAGATGCCTGGTGTGCGGGGAAATAATCGGACATAAACACGGTACGTATAACAATTTTCCGCCAAGCATTTTAGTTACCCATTTACACGACAAAACAAGAAAAGCATCGGAACAATTTGCTGATACAGTTTATTCGACAAAGCACCGGCTTATTGCCATAACTGAATTCTATGAGGATGAGTTACTGGATCAAGCCTACTCTCCAAAGGAGATTATTGGCAATCTAGGTAACAATGATCGTGAATTTGTGGGTGATTTAAATATCCCAGTTGATGGATTTTCATCTTTTGATTTAGATTTAGCGTGGTTTGAATTAACTCAAAATTCAAACAAACAGCAAACAAAGAACGAGATTGATAAATTGTTGAAAGAAGCAAAGTTGTTTAGTCAGTTAGAATTTTTAAAAGATGTTCAAACACATTCTGCATTTGCTCCTTATAGTAGATTGATGAGTTGTTTAAATTTAGAATTTGACTACTTTAGGCTTGTGAAGTTCGGATTAATGTTAAGTATGATTCTAAGGACCAAAGCACACGACATAAGTAAATTCAAAGAGATTATGAATTCCATTCAAGTAACTAAATCCGATCTTGTTGAATGGACATATTTGTTTTATTCTATTAGTCCAAAATTATTTGAATGGTCAATGAGTTGGGCAGAGATTTTCTTTGTTCATTCAGTATCTTAAGCAAAAGGTAATTCTATGAATGGTATACAAATATCTGAACATTTGCAGAAATCGTTATCCGATTATTTATTGACAATTTTTGATGTTAATAAAGACGGTCTGGAACCAGAACTTGCATCTAGACTCAGAGATAGTTTTAACCGGACTAAAGCTTTATACAATGGCCCTTTTCTTGAATTTACCTTACCCTATAAAACAGATATTACTCTACAAGAATTGGTTAATTCTAGAATATTAACCAACAAACTAGCTAATCTTTCCTGTTTCAATTTACAAAAACCAAAGCCAATACCTTTAGGCGCACCTCTTTATACCCATCAATCTAAAGCAATTCGGAAGCTTTGTGAAGAGAAAAGAAGCATTGTTATTTCCTCTGGAACAGGGAGTGGAAAAACGGAATGTTTTACTATACCAATATTGAATGATTTGTTGATTGATTCAACTTCAGGTGTTCGAGCTCTATTAGTGTATCCATTAAATGCATTGGTGAATGATCAGCTAAATCGATTGAGAACGCTTCTAAAGGATACAGATATCACTTTTGGTCGTTTTACAAGTGAACTTCCTAATGAAGCAGAACGAGACCAAAACACAATGCCGAATGAAATTATCAGCCGAAAGGAAATTCGTGAGGAAAATCGAATACCTCAAATACTCATTACAAATTATGCAATGTTAGAGTATCTATTGGTTCGGCCAGAAGATTCGATTTTGTTTGACTCTGGTGCATGGAAATTTATTGTTTTAGATGAAGCCCATACTTACACAGGGGCACAGGGTATTGAAGTGTCGATGCTGATAAGAAGACTAAAACAACGTTTGGGTAAACAAAAAAATGAAATGCTGTGTATAGCAACAAGTGCAACATTGACGAGTGAGGAATCAAAACCGGCAGCTGAATTTGCAAGTAAGCTATTCGGAGAAAATATCGATGTTGATGATGTTATTTTTGGTGAACCAAGTGATGAAATTTTCTTAAGTGGGGACAATTTAGAAGTGCCAATTTCACATGAAATATATCTTGATAAAAGGATCTTTAAATTATTAGACACATTAAGAAGTGAGTCTTATGATTTGGACGAAGTGGCGATCAGGATGAACGAGATACACCTTATTCAAGAGAAAGATCTTGCTAAAGTTGATCAATATAAAGACAATCCAGCTGGTTTTCTTTATGAGGTATTACACCGTAACCATGATATTTTTAAACTCCAAAAATTTTTGATCAATAATCAAGAACCTACAGAGCTTGGTCAAATAGGAAAATTTTTATTTCCAGAATTTAGCGAAACTGATCAGATGAAAGCGGCATCTATTCTTATTGAATTAGGTGCATTGGCCCGACCAGACACAGATTCCTTACCAATTTTACCGAGCCGGTACCATATTTTTGCAAGGCCGCCACAGGGTGTATGGACATGTATAAATCCAAATTGCCCCGGAAAATCTTCAGAGGATACCGCCTGGTCACAGGTTTACTCTGAACCACGTGAAAAATGTGAATTTTGTGGTTGTTCCGTTTATCCCCTAAGGATTTGCAGGGAATGTGGCCAAGTTTATATTGCTTCTCAATTTGACGATCTAAGATATGAGCCTTTAGCTGATTTTCTACTTGATGGATTGGACAAGCAGTACTTTACATGGGGGATTATTCGAGAAAACCGAGCCTTAGGTGATGCTAGTGAAGATTTAGAAAATAGTGAAGATGAAGGAGAGTTCCAATATACTGATCAGTTTAAACAAAAAGGAATAAAATTTTGTTTGAATTGTAAAAAGGAAATATCTAAATGCTCTTGTGAGAATAGGACCGAGTCAATACCTTTGTTCAATCTAACGAAAAAAGAAACCAGAAAGAGAAGGGGGAAAACATTTGAACAGTGGGTTCCTATCAAAGATTTGAATGTTTGTCCTAGATGTAAAAACCGGGCAAAAAAGGGAACAGAAATAGCCACACCTATTTCATTGCAAGGGATGGCACCACTAGCCAACTTGACATATGAACTCTATCGCATGCTACCACCATCAAGTGACTCTCAAAAGAGAAATTTACCTGGTAATGGTAGAAAGTTATTAACTTTTTATGATAGTCGTCAGGGTGCAGCACGGTTTGCTGCTTATTTACAAGATGTCGTCAATCGGCAAAATTATCGTCATCTTATCCCAAAAGCAATTAATCAATGCCAGGAGCCTGATGAATGGGGATCGGGTAATTTACCTGGTTTAATACAACTCACGAAAAAATGTGTCGAATTAGCGTGGGATGAATATTTTACCATCCAAAATGATCCTGACTCTGAAAAATGGCGTAATTACTACAAAAAATTAAGTAATTCAGATAAAAGAGAGGAATTAATTCGGTTTGCAACACAAATAATGGGTGAGTTTACTACGGGTATCAGAAGTAGACAATCCCTTGAATCTATGGGCCTTGTCGGAATTAAGTATTTTGAGGACACAAGTAACATTAATTACAAGAAATTAAGTAATGAATTGTCCTTACCTCTAGAAGAAACCAAAATTTTAATCAACTATTTATTAGATGAATTGAGATATCGAAAGGTAATTACATTGCCGGATGGAGTAAAAGCAGATCATCCAGCATTTGGAGTAAATAAAGGCCATCCTTTGGTTATCCGACAAGGAAATAAAAAGTCGTGGCAAATTAGATTTATTGGCGTAACAGAAAGACATCGAATTCGAAAATATATGCAATTAGTACTTCAAGAATATGATCTCCCAAATTCAGAAGAAGAGGTCAAAGGAGCACTAAATAAAATCTGGTTTTGGTTAATAGAAGAAGCGAAAATACTGATAGGTTCAGCTAACGAAGGTTACCGGATTGACCACAAAAGATTGTTTTTTACAGATGAGTTGGATTGGTACCGTTGCAAGAATTGTCAAAGACTTTCTTATCGAGGGAAATCATTACCATGCCCTTTCCCATATTGCGGAGGAGAATTAGAAGAAATCGAAATAGAGCAAACACAGGAAAGCAATTATTTCTATAATCTCTTTAAAAGCGACCTTGTATCAATTCGTGTTGAAGAACATACAGCTCAACTAGACCCTGAAAAAGGACAAGAATATCAAAAGTTGTTTTACGATGGAAAAATTAATGCCTTAAGCTGTTCAACAACTTTTGAGTTAGGTATTGACATTGGCAATTTGAATGCGGTTGCTATGAGCAATGTTCCCCCATCTATAGCAAATTATCGTCAACGTTCAGGGCGTGCTGGGCGTAGAAAGAGCGGGACTGCAGTAATTTTAACATGGGCATCAAATCATCCTCATGACCAAGTATTTTATAGAAATCCTAAGGCTATGATAAGCGGGAAAGTAATTCCGCCTTATTTTTCATTGTCTAACGAGAAAATCATTCGTCGGCATGTAAATGCTATATTACTTAGTCAATTTTTACGATATCGATGGAAAACTGACTCAGATTTAAATCAACTACGTTATTGTAAAGATTTCTTTGATCTCGAGTATTTGGAGAATCCCCCTCATATAACTTTTCTGGATGAATGGATTGAAAAAGAATCTGAATTAATAATTAAAACTTTAATTGATTTTTCTTCTAGATTCTCAGAAAAATTTGATTATCTTATTGATGATAGTATTCAACACTTTAAGAATGATTTGAACCGTGTAAATAAACAAAATTATCAAAGTGTTGTTGCATATTACAGAGAAAGAATAGAAGACTGTGAAAGCAATCTAAGCGATAATTTAAATAGTAAGGAAGCTAATAGAATTTACAGAGAAGCACAATATTATCGCAGATTACTTGAAAGAGTTAGAGGGTTTCAGAATGAGGGATTCCTAATCAATTTCCTTAGTAGTCATGGGGTGTTACCAAGCTACTCATTTCCTCTTCATACTATCGAATTAGTGCTTCCTAAGGAAGCAAAAAGTGATCATCTCCGTTTAGAAAGAGACCTAAGGCAAGCAATACGAGAATATGCACCTGAAAACGAAATTGTTGCTGATAAGAGGATTTGGAAAAGCGAGAAACCTATATTTTGGAACAAAACGCCAAAAATATTAGAATATCGAATATGCAAAAATTGTCAATACCTTGAAATTTCAAAAGCCCCAGGACTACCACTTGAAAATAAAGATTCATGTCCTATTTGTGGGAGTTTTTATTCAACAAAAGAACTTCATAAAGAGTTTGTAGAACCAGATGGCTTCCTAGCTGAAGATGGATTAGGAAAGCCAGCAAGACAATATGTAAAGCGTGAACCCAATAGAATGCGATCAGGATTAATTCCCCAAGCCAATCTTGATACTGAGATCCTAAGAGATGTTATCAGTTTAGCATACAATCGCAAAGGCCAATTACTATATGTAAATGAAGGGAAGTATGGTAATGGTTTCAGTTTTTACATTGATAATGTTAAGAAAACAAGAATGTCTTTTGGCTTCATCCAAGAAACAGATACTTTACATATTGGATTTGAAAATAATTTAAATTTCAGTGTTCCTTCATATGAAAATCGGTCAACTTGGCTATCTTTGATGTATGCTGTAATTCATGGAGCCTGTCAAGCGCTACAAATTGAACGTAGTGATATTGATGGTGTTCTCTTTCCAATAAAGCAGGGAAATACATGGCAGCAGAAGATTGTTTTATATGATAATGTGCCTGGTGGAGCTGGTCATGTGAGGAATATTAAAGAGAATATCATAGAAGTTTTAGAGAAAACATTTAACGTTCTAAATTGTGAAGATTGTGCAGAAGATACTAGTTGTTATCGTTGCTTAAAAGACTACAACAATCAATACTTTCACGATGAACTTGTGCGTGGTCCCTCATTAGCCTTTATCACAAGAGTATTAAGTTATATTGAACCAATAGATGAAAATGCTGTGAGTGTCTCGTTGCCTAACAATCAAACTTGGTTATATCGAAAGATAAAATCAACAAAATCTTCAATAAAAATTGCCTTTGATCAATTTACATATAAGCATCCTTTAGGTAATCAATTCACATGGATGGATACTTTTCAGGATTTATTACACAAAGATTGTAAAGTAAACTTGTTTGTAAAATCTATTCCAGATAATAATATTGATAACATAAGCATAAGAAATCATATTCTACTTTTGCTTGATAAGGGGTTGAATATTTATAAAATTAATGAAATGCCAAAATGGCAAATCCTAATAGATGAAAACAGCACACAACCATATGCGATATGCTCAAAAAGTTATCCTGATAAAAAAATAGAATTGTCGGATGAGTTTCTTGGTGATTCTATGCTAGCAACTGTAAATGAAGAATCAATAAAAAATATCATTGGTGAATGGAAAAAGTTACCCCGAAATTTATTGTCAACAAACGATTTCAATATTCCGCCAGATACAAAAGTAATCAATATTCCCACAACATCTCAAAGAGGTCACTCTGAGGAAGATTACTTCAAATCAGTTTTTACTAAACCTGTAAAAAAAATAATGATTCATGATCCATATCTGGATAACTATGAACGAATAATAAATCGTGCAGGTTCATATATTAAAATGGCTTATGAGATTGGGCATTTAGAAGAAGCAATTATTATTACAAAGAGAGCTAGATACGGAAATGAACAAAGTGAAGCCGAAAATGCACTATTAACAAAATATCCGAATTTAGTTAGATTTAAACATGTTGCAGATCATGATAGATGGATCGAAGTAACACGGAATTCTGGTGAGAAAGTCAGGATCATTATTGGAAGAGGATTGGATTTCATTCAACCTGATGGATCCTTAAAGCGAACATATATTGTAATTCAAGATCCCTACAAATAATTTCATGAGCATTTATAATATTATCATCAAGTATTGCATAATCAAACCTTGAATCCAAGATTATAAGATAAATTCAAATTAATTGATTCCAACTAAATGAATTAATCTTTGTTCCACAAAATAAAATTATTTAACCATAAAGGTAATCAATGATAATATCTTATAAAGTGGTGTAAAAAGGGTTGACGAAATAGTCATCTTGTGCTTCCATAAAGGTTGACAAAAACCAAAATAAAGGAGGCACAAAG
>Ga0209121_10004825_pt1 | contig 12442 bp, 10 predicted proteins | sample Cruoilmetagenom3_FD_187292 | JGI IMG/M metagenome (GOLD analysis project Ga0209121, IMG submission 187292) | Oil polluted marine microbial communities from Coal Oil Point, Santa Barbara, California, USA - Sample 3 (SPAdes) (version 2) | ecosystem: Environmental > Aquatic > Marine > Oil seeps ... | reverse complement strand
TGCACAAGGATGTGCCCATCCTTATATCTGTGAGCGGAGGTATGTAATCTTGAGCCCAGGACTTTTGTTTTTGAACTTGTGGTTTTAAATATCAGAAGGCGTAATCTTTAACCGCCTTCCAATAGCCAGAGGGCTTGACAAAATCATATTCTCTGTCCAATCGTTGTTGTCTTGCTCTCACTCAGTTGGCAGGTGGCTTCACGTGCCCGGCTTTTGAAAAATTCATCTGGCACATCCCGCAAAACACTGCTTATTTTCCCTCAGTGAGCAAGAAATTCTCATCTCTCAAAGAAGAGAGCATGTCAACCGGCAGCCGATGTGTCCAAGTGTTTGAGCTTGCTGAGGTCAATTCAGTCAAGTTTCAGGTGCGCAATCAAAGACGGGTAGGAAACTTAAAAGGATTCAGCCCTGCAATAGCCATCTATGCTGGACAAGAAGGGGTGGTGATACCCAACTCATTCACAAGCATGAACGGTGCGAGCACCGGCACTTCGGCATCCCACCATCTTACCCAATATCTTTCTTTTGAAACCGAACAAATGTTGCTGAGCAAGGACGGTAAGGAGTCGCTAATTCTTATCCCCTTAAGAGGTTTTTTTATCTCTCCGCTTTCAATCAAAAAGGCGGCATCTCTGCCAACAGAAGAAAACGTGCCCTCTCTGTAATTTTGATAGCGAGTATACCAATTATTAGTGATGTAAATCCCTTTGGATACTTTTTTGAGCAAACTCTTTTCTGTTTCAGTTCCCGGAGCTATCACCAGATTAGTGGGCTCCGGAACCACCCAGCCTGCATTTCCCGTAGACTCCGTGTTAAATCTTTTTGCTGTCGTGAGGTTGTGGAGGTATGAGCTCAGAACTCCTTTCGAAATAATCCTGGTTTGTCTGGTTGGCGTTCCTTCCCAATCAAAAGGGCTGGATGCCAGTCCGTAAGGCACATTTCCCCAATCAAAAAGATCTAATCCCTCCATCGAAATCTTATTTCCTAGTTTTCCGGCTAAGAAAGAAATCCCCGCATCCACATAATAAGCCGAAGCAAACATTCCAACCTCTCCAAAGAGATTAGCGACAACTGGAGGGGCCAACAAAACCTCCCATTTGCCCGGATCAACATTTACAGGTTTTTCAGCCATCTTTGCCTCTCTGCAGGCTTTTCTGGTTGCTCCCAAATAGTCAAATTTGTCAAAAGCGGTTGACACAGCAATTCCCTGCCCACTTGCCTCTTTGTCTGCAAAAGCTCTCAAATTAAGCTCAATTTCGCTCCTCTTGTAGCATCCTTCTTGTCCCTGAGAAGTACACATAGCATCCTCAGATTCGACTAAGGTCAGGGTTCCTGCAATGCTATCGACTTTTTCTCCATCGGCATTATTGATAATATCTCTCATAATTTCAAAGTGGTTCAATTCTCCAACTCTCTTATCGAATAATCCATCTATCACCCTGTATTTTTCTATCTTAGTGGGCAAGGCCGCATAAATCGCCAACGGGTCAGTAACTTTCAGAAGATTCGGAAGTCTTTTCAATTCCTTACAAATCTCATCCGAGTCATGAATCGTAAAATGAGCGACAACCTTTCTACCTTCTTTTCCCGCGTTCAGCGAAACCTCAGAGGAGTCAAAACTATCATTAAGAGCCACTCCCTTATCACTAAATCTTGAAAGAGTTCCTCTACTTCTTCGAGCTATCACTAGGGTGTCCTCAAAACCTAACCTTTCACCCTCTTTTACGATTCTTTCGGCCAAGTTCAACACTTTCTATCCCCTCCTACTCTGACTCCTGAAAATCTGAGAGATGGACCACCCATAAAAACAGGTATTGCCTGAAGAGGGTCGCCTTTTCCGCAAGTTGCGGCATGAAATTCCAAGTCCTTCCCTCTGGCATCCAACCTCTTATGCAACTCGAAGGTGCTTATCTCAAGAACTGGTAGCTTGATAGGATCCTGTATCTCTCCCTTTTCTATTTGATACGCTTCCAGTCCGACATACCTCTGGTTTATCCTCTTATCATCTATGTTCCACTCCATGAAATTTTTCATATAAATCCCATGAGCGACCCCCTCGATAAGCTCTTCGAAGCTCCAGTTACCTGCGGGAAAATAGGTGTTTGCCATCCTAACCAGTGGTTCCACAGAATAAAGGCTCGCTCTGGCAGCACCGTTGCTACCGGTCCTAAAATTTTTGCCAGTTTCCCTGTTCTGCAAAAACTCATTTATTTTTCCTTCACTTACGATGACTCTTTTTCTCGCCTTCACTCCCTCGTCATCAAACAGATAGAATCCATAAGAACCGGGCAGGATTGGATCATCAACTACGGTTGAGCTTTCGCTTCCTATCCGCTTTCCGATCCAGTCTGGTTTCATGTATGATCCTCCTGCTTGGGCCACTTCTCTGCCAAGAATCCGGTCAGCCTCCGCGGGATGACCTATAGATTCGTGAGCAATTATTCCCGCGACCTCTGGGCCAACTACCAGATCCATCGAAGCGGTTTGATTCCTCTTTCCTTTCACCAGATTTTTTTCCAAACTCTTTGCTTCCCTCTCGACCTTTTCCAGCAACTTCCATCTCTCTACGGCTTTCCAGCCATCCGAAGCTCCCAACTGAAAGGATCTTTCTATCGTGCCTTTCAGTGGGTGATATGCGCCGCAAAGAAAATGAAACGACGCTCTAGGTACGCAGCAACGAATCTGCGATCCTTCTGAGTTCAAATAGAGTTTTCTGGTCTTCTGATAAGAGAGAGTAAACATTCTTGATGGAAATTTTGCATTCTTTGCGGACTGAACTACTCTTAAATCGAGTTCTTTCAGCAGGGAAGCAATTGATTTTGGGCTGACATTTTCAAATGGTCGTTTTTCCCTTACACTAAAGTCCGCCTTTTCCTCCTTACCATTTGCAAATTCTATTTTTTCTTTTGTCAATGAACTTGCCGCTCTCGCTCCTTTTACAGCCATCTCTGCTGCTTCTATCACCCGGTTCCTTTCCAACGCGTTTGTAGAGGCAAATCCGAGAGCCCCTCCAGCAATAACTCTTATCGAGATGCCCCTTATCTTTTCAATCTCGGGTTGTTCAATGCTTCCGTTTTTGATGCTGATTGAGAAAGAATCATCTGATTGAATTCTCGCTTCCGCCCAACTCGCTCCAAAAGAAACAGCTTTGTTTATCGCCAGTTCAGCAATCTCTTCGTACATAGGCCATCCCAAGTATAAATAGATCCAGCATATATGAAATTTTTGATGGTTGAACCCCCTTTTCTAGCGGTACATTAAAAAAAACAAATGACATGGGATTTTTACAAATGGCAAACACTCCCAATGTGATTACAGACCCCTTATTTTGCTTTGTGCCGATTTTTTGTCAATATCCTCAAAAATGTCAACTTTTTGTAAGTAAAACTTATCTTTTTTTTAAATAAGGCCGAAAGTAATATAAAATAAGAGCAAATTATTAACATCAAATGAAAAACCTTGAAAGATTATTTTCTCAAACAGCCAAGGCAATCAGGTCTTCAGAAATAAGGGACTTGCTGAAACTGGTCGCTAAACCCAACATCATTTCCTTCGCAGGTGGAATGCCTGATCCCTCCTCCTTTCCAAAATCCGAGCTAGTCAAGATAGCTGAATACGTAGCCACAGAAAAAACAGAACTAGCTTTTCAATACGGTCCAACCGAAGGGATGCCCCAGATGCTCGAATTTCTTTCCCAAAAATTCAAGAGCCAAGGAATCGATGCAGCTGTAAATACCTTGCTCATCACTTCTGGCTCTCAGCAAGCGCTTGACATTATTGGCAAAATCTTTCTGGATCCCCGCGATCTTGTCATGACTGAAGAGCCGGCCTACCTTGGCGCTCTCAACGCTTTCCGTCAGTATAGATGCAATTTTGTCCCGATCGCTTGCGACTCTGAGGGATTACAGGTAGATGTTGCGTCTGAGCAGTTGAAAAAACTCGATAGAGGAGGCGGCAGTTTACCAAAGCTTATCTACACGAATCCAACATTCCAAAACCCAACCGGATCAGTCATGCCAGTCTCAAGGAGAAAGAAGCTTGTGGATCTTGCTTGTGAGTATGATATTTTTGTGGTCGAAGACGATCCTTACAGCAGGATATACTTTGAAGAAGAGCCCCCACCCTCGATTAAGTCCTTTGACAAAGAAGGTCACGTTATATTCCTGTCCACCTACTCAAAGATTCTTTCGCCCGGTATTAGATTGGCTTACCTCTGTGCGCAGCCTGAACTGATCAAGAAAATGGCAATTGCGAAGCAGGCCTTGGACCTCTGTACCTCCTCTCTATCCCAAATCCTAGGATACGAATACGAGAAAAGGAGCTATGAAGAGAAAAAGATCCGTGAAATAAGGGAAAACTACAAACGAAAAGCAGAACTTATGATTTCATGCATGGAAGAGAATTTCCCCGATGGCTGCGAGTGGACCAAACCAAAGGGAGGAATGTTTACCTGGGTAAAAGTGCCTTCCCCGCTAAACACAAAAGAAATGCTCCCTAAAGCAATTAAGAAAGGAGTTGCCTATGTTGTCGGGACTGCATTCTATGCAAACGGAGGAGGAGAGCAAGGCATGAGGCTGAACTTCTCATACCCCACACATGAGGAAATCAAGAAAGGAATAAAAAGACTTTCAGAGATAATAAGAGACCAAATTTAGTCGTTGTAGTGAATTTTTTTTGAATCACCCTCTTAGTTAGAGTCAAAGATTAGATTAAGAAAAGTAAGGAAGATCTTCAACAATTTTTTTTTGAGGAAATCAGAGTCAGAAAAAAGGAAGGCAAGAGAAGAAAGCAGTCAAAAGATACTTTAGAGGCTCAGAGCTAAGGATGGGGATGCAAGGCACATAACCGCAGCAAAAGCCGCAAATGAGCTGTAGAATTCCGGCCCAGCCACAAATAATCCACCAGATTGTAGGGAAGGCACAACACAAAGAACCCATCAAATCCCCTACGGCATACCACTCCCCAAATTCACCTATCTCTTCTATAAACGGAGACGACAGACAAATTGGATATGAGCAAAAGGATAAACAGCAGGAACACCAAAGCGGGAAACAGATGAGATCCATTGCCAAGCTGCAACACCATCCGGGTATTCCCGGCATGCAACAATAACAACAGAGAGACCCTCCGATGGGAAAACAAGAAGCCATCAGCCGGGTAATCGAGGAGACCGGCACCCTATACCCCCACCAACTTAACCAGGAGATTTGCAACCTCCGGGAATGCCTCGCCAATTCCAAGTGCGGCGTTCCAGATTTTGATGATAAACCGATTGTTTAGGAAGCCCGCTCCAAATCCTTTAAGATTTTCCTCGTACTGGATCTCTTTCAGGGTCGCCGGGTTTTTGATTATCTTTCCATATTCACCCCATCCCGGTTTTGGTGTTCCATCGGCCTCCACCAGTCCGAAATGCTTCTCTTGTTCAGGAAAGTCTGTCGGATCGTCCTTGTAGGCGAACCAGAAAATTCCCTTGGCTTTGCCTTCTATCGCCCCCTTGATCTCGTACCTCAAAGCCTCAACCTGTCTTTCCTCCTGATCGTAACTGCTGTGAAATCCCAGCTCCGTAAATATAACCTCCGGCTTGAAATTGCGGGCAACTTCGCATTCATACTTCATGTTACTTATTGCCTGATCCTTCCACTTGCTCAGGGGGATTTGCTTGGTCAAGGAAGCAAGCCTTCCAAATTCCCAGATACCAAATGGATAGTCCTGCAGCCCGACGACATCATAATCCACCTTCCACTTGTTGGTTACTTTATCCAGATACTCTACCCAGCCTGGAATCGTGCTGCACACACTCACTATAAGTTTCGCATCCGGGTCCGCTCGTCTAATCGCCCTGCAGCCTTTTTCGAGAATCCGCCTTACCTTTTCTTCACTCCAATCCCCCTGCCTCCATCCCACTATTTTATGTGCCTTGACGTTGTTCGCTTCGTTTTCAACCACCCAAAACCCTATCTTCCCTTTGTAACGGCTCACTGTTGCGTATACGTATTTACTCAATTCTTCCGGATAACTTTCATCCTCTATATCTATCCAATCTGGAACGAGGTCCCTTTCTTTCCCGATCCCGTTGTAACCATTGCCCAGTCTGCCCAGCACCTCCAAGCCGGCTCTGTTCGCCTCATCGAGAACCCAGTCATAATAGGCAAAGTCAAACTCGCCTGGTCTGGGCTCTATCTTTTTCCATATAAAATCCACACCAATCCAATTTATGCCGTTGCTTTTTATAAAACTCAAATCTTCCGAAGTGAGCACTCGGTTGGGCAGATGCCCCGCTTCTATCCCCCATTGAAATTCTTCTCTCGGCGGAACCTCTTTAATTTCCTCCGGTGCCACTCCCTCCTCTTTCTCAACTTCGACGCAACCTATCCCCATAAAAAGCATCACTACGATCACCGTGCCAGTTATTATTACTTTCCTTGATGTTCTCGACATCTTATGGTATCCCTATAATTTTCAGTATTTAAATAACATCCCTGAAGCAAAAGTTGTTGGGCGCCCCTCCATCTTCAGCAACAAGTCTAAATAGAAGTGATGCCCGGGTTCGATTGGTGAACTAGAATGGAACAGGTCACCTTTTGGCGCCTTTAAAAGACAAAGGGAAATTATTAAAAGCCAGCATAAATTATCTTAAAGGAGAGGGCTGGTGGTCTAGGGGTTAGGACGTCACCCTTACAAGGTGAAGATCAGCGGTTCAATTCCGCTCCAGCCCATCTCAAAAGTTAAAAGCAAAACTCAAAACATTCCATTCTACGCAATCAAACTTTATCTCGAGTTTTTGCCTTCTCGCTGGATACTTTTTCGTCACTATGAAGTATCGTTTCAATCTTTGATACAACCCCTGGTTCGTTAGTTCTTCTATGGCTCGTGAGCCTTGCTGGGGGCACACACTACAAATCACAAAATAACAAAAAACAACAAAGAGCATGCAGTCAAATTATCAAAATTGCCGCGGCAATCACCGTGGTCCACAAACCGTCTTTGTTTCCCTTTGCCGATTGGCACATATGGGTGGTTTTGAATATCCTCCCGCTTGCCCTGTATATCTGCCTTCTTTCGTCCCATGCCGTCTCCGGGTCGAACACTATTCCCAGTGTGGTTGCGAGCATTGTTGCTGCCAGGTCCTCCGCATAATCCCCGGATCTCTTAGCTGTCTCGCCAAACGCACTATGCTCCGAAAGATACCCGTAACTCTCACCTCCTTTTGGTATGGCAAGGCCTATCGCAGCAGATATTAAGCGGTTCGGCTCATCTGTTTGATTTTTTGCCAGGATGCTGTAGACTATCTGTCCCGGTTTGAGAAGATTCAGCCCTTCATCTCTTGATAGGGTTTTGCAACCTGCAGGAAGAATGCTGGAAACACTGACAATGTTATATTTTTCTATTCCAGCCATTCTGAGGGATGCCTCAAAAGATGCCAGCTTGTCCTTATGCACCCCAATACCCTTTGTAAAAAATACTTTTGTTGGTATCATTTCATCACCTCCGCCAATACCTTATCGTAATTCTTTGGTGAACGTTTTTTCCAGTTGCCCATGTGATAAGCATAGCTGGCAATCAGCAGAAAGGCTATCGTTGCTTCGCAGAACACCATCTGTTCAAAGCCACGATCCACCTTGCCCCAAGAGTACCCCTCTTTTATTATAGAACCTGACAACCCTCCATCTCTTTCATCAGCAAGAGTGATTTGAATTGCGTACTTGTGCATGTTGGCCCTATCGCCAAGAATATCTGTAGCTATCGTAACGTCCTGCGCAAAGTTTTTTGGTACACCCCCTCCAACCATTACCAAACCTGTATCTTTTGCCCTGGCCTTTACTTTCGTTAATTCCAAAAAGTTCCTTACGCTGTCTATTGCCACTTTGGGTTTGTCCCCTCTCTCACGTTGATGGTAGACCAGGCCAAAGCCCGCACTGCAGTCCGAGAAGGCTGGGACGAAAATCGGGACACCTTTTTTATAACATTCCAAGACAACCGATTTAGGATTTTTCTTTTCATCAGACAAATACTTTCCCATCTCCCAGATAAACTCCCTTGAAGAATACGGGCGGGGTGGCAGATAATCCGCTATTTTTGCAACTACCATATCACATTCTCTTAGCTGGTTTTCATCAATAAAAGTGTCGTATATCCTATCTATCCCCATCTTGTTGAGCATTTCGTCATTAACAAGGGGCGATCTTCTACAATGCCTGAATCCCAGAGCTTCAAAAAAATCCTGGTCAACAACTATCGCTCCGGTTGACATGATAACATCAACCATGTTGTTTTGTACCATCTCACTAACAACTTTTTTCAAACCGGCACTAAAGAGAGAGCCTGAAAGACAGAGTATAATTGTACAGTTGCTATTTGATATCATCCTGTCATATATCTTTGCTGCTGCTACAAGATTCCTCGCTTGAAAGGCCATGCCTTCGAAGGCGTCAATTATAGGGGTCGAATCAAAGCTCTTAATGTCTGCATGTTTCACTTCTTCATTCATCAAGTTCTCTTTCTTCATTCTTTTCTCTCCAATTATATGCCCAATGCTAAATCAAATTTTTAGTTAAAAAGATAACGCAAGCTGCCCAAAGAAAAAGGGAGGATACTCTTAGTTCTAACTCGCCTTTTAAAACATCCTTGGGACAAGAAACGGTTTGATAAGGAGCTTGCACTTTAAGGGCTATTCCATCAACCATCCGAATCCAACCTTTTCATGCAGCTTTATTCTAACAAGTATGTTTCAAGAAACAAAACTACCGCTTGGTTATGATAATCTCTGTTAGTTTTCTTATGAAAGCCATGCCCCTCATCTTTCGCAAGCATATACCAGACCTCTCCACCATTTTTTCTGATGACCTCCATGACCTGTTCTGCCTCACTAGCTGGGACCCTCGGGTCATTCAATCCCTGCGCAATAAGCATGGGCTTGACAATCTTTTGCGCGTTGTTTGTGGGAGAGATGCTTTCCAGAAAGGCACGCATCTCAGGGTCTCTTTCGTCTCCGTACTCCACCCGGCGAAGATCACGACGGTAATCTTCTGTGTTTTCCAAAAATGTGACAAAATTACTGATGCCAACAATCTCAATTCCAGCACTTAGCCTCTCATTGTAATGTGTCATCGAGGCAAGGACCATGTATCCTCCATAAGAGCCACCCATGACCACGATCCTTTCAGGGTCAAGCTCGTCCTGCCTTTCAATCCAGTTGAGAAGCGCTCCAATGTCTTTCACCGAATCCTCCCTCTTATATCCATTATCTAGCCCGAGGTATGTTTTTCCGTATCCGGAACGAACCCCTCACGTTTGGTGCCAAGATTGCAATTCCTAGCTCGTTTAGGTAATAGGCAAAGGTTGATGAAAAATAGGGAATATACTGGCTCTCAGGTCCGCCGTGAATATAGATAATAACGGGGTAGGGTCCATCTCCATGATTGTTCGGTTTAAAGAATTCGATCCGGATTTGGCTGGTTTTTGCACATACATGATCCCTAGAAGACTTCTATCTACATCCGACCTAGCATCCTCGCCTATATACGCCTGACCGCTTACTTTGCCGACCCCAAGGCCCAGAGCAGGGGTAGTTCCTGTCCACACTCTGAGCGCATCAAGCATCCCTCAAAACCCGCCAACTTTAGATTATAGGTAATTGGCAAACTGTATATGAAAAGAGCAATCCCCCATAGTTAATAAGGAAGCTGAAGAATCGCATAGAAAACAAGAATCAAAACAAGCCTAAGGGTTCACGACAAAGAAAGGAAAACATCTATCTCCCTCTTTTTATGGTGAACCCCTCTGTTGTTTCAGGAGTTCTCTCGGTGCCGTTCCGTTTTCCATGCAGAAGCGTTCCAGCCTTTGGTGGCAAACTTCAGTTATTAATATCTTTGAATCCTACGCCGCATTTCATACCTCCCTATGTTTCCACCCATCCCTACAAATGGGCGTAGTTTTTGCTTTTTTGTGTGGTCAATAATTAGTCTCACGTGGTAAAATAGCTGAGGTTTTGGACCAAGATGCAAACGGGCCTGTCGGGATTTGAACCCGAGTTAGAGGCTCCGGAGGCCTCAGTGATATCCAGCTACACTACAGGCCCTTTTTATTTTAGAAGGCCGTCACTCGTTTCTATCTTTTTCTTCACTATGTCACTCTCGTCGTATATTTCTCCAACCATCTCTTCTATTACATCTTCCAAAGTCACAATCCCTGTGACTTTATCATCATCTTTTGTTACTACTGCTATTTGGATACGTTTTTCCTGAAATTCTTGCAAAAGATCGTCTAGGCGCGTCGATTCCGGGACAAAGTACGGTCGACGCATGATCTCCCTAACTTCGCCTTCTTGAATTCCACCATTAACCTTGTTAAGCAAATCTTTGGTGTATAGTATTCCTACAACTTTTTTTGTACCCCTCTCATAGACTGGGATTCTGGAGTAGCCTGAAGAAGTTGCTAAATCGAATGCATCTCTGAATTTCACATCGACCTTGATGCTAACAATTAGGGCCTTTGGAACCATTATCTCCTTTACTAGAGTGTCCCCCAGCTTGAACACTTTATGAATCATTTCTTTTTCCTCGGGTTCTATAGCTCCACTTTCTTCTCCTAAATCGACCACCGCCTTGATCTCCTCCTCTGTAACTTGCGGCTGAAGATTAGCTTTTCCTTTGGTAAAGAGACCTGCAAACATGGTTAGCAATTTGCATATGGGATAAAACACGATGCTAATGTACCAAACGGGTTTCACGACTTTCAATGCAAGCTTGTCAGCATTCCTTAATCCTATGCTCTTCGGCAAAATTTCGCCAAATGTGAGTATTGCAAAAGTCATCACACCGGTTGCTATCGCCATACCATAAGAACCAAATCTCAAGATTGCAAGATGCGTTGCTATTGCAGATGCAGCCACATTCACCAGATTATTCCCCAGAAGCATGGTAGACAACAAACGATCTGGTGCAGCAAGTAACTTTTTGAGTTTCAGCTCTTTTAGATGTCTTCCTCCAGTCCTGTAGAGGGATATCAAAATCGTTTCGCTGCCTGAAAAAAAAGCAGAACACACAATCAATAATATCAAAACAATAATATAACCTAACGTATGCATTTCATCAACTTACAGCTACTTCTGTAGTGCCAACCTTCGAGTCTCCTTGTTTTCGATTAGGTCATATATCTCCCTTTTTCTATATATACTTAACTATCGGAAAAAATTCAATCTGTAAAAATGCAGACGGATGGCATCCAAAAAAGTTGATTTTTACTTTTATTTCTTCTCCTTCTTTTCTTTCTTCAATAATGCTTTGACTAAAATGGCTATCCAACTGGTCCAGATTGAAACTAATATGATCACTACGACTGCTATACCCACGATACTAATAAGCAGTATTTCCTCTCGCACCTCGCTCTGCTGGGTCAGGTCTTTTATCTTGCCGTCCTTAAGTTCATACTCATGATCCAATCTTATTTCAAAGCTTATGCCCTTGATAGTTGCCGTTGAATTCTTATTTTTTAGGTTATCGAAGGTATCTGTAAACCTGATTAGCATATCATTTGATTCGAGCAGGGGTTTATCATCCCTAGTTTTTACCTCAACAAGAGGAACCTCATACTCGCCAGTGTCTACAGAATAAAAAAGTTTTTCGTCTCGCTCTCCAAACACATGGGCTTGCTTTACCCATCCCTTAAACTCAAAATCATCTGGGGTTATTTCTCTTAAACTCTGATATCTGTGCAAAGCTATTTCTTCAAGCAAAGCACTCGACCAGCCAAATTGGAAACAGGACGGATCTCCAACTCCCCCAGAACCCCATCCGACCTCACCAGTCAGAGGATCATAGGTTTCGTAAATACCTCCCTTATCTTCCACTAAATCAAGTATTCTCTGACGGAGTTCTTCCGCCTCCTCCTCATATCCATACCTATAGAGAGTGGTCAATGCACTATAGAGAGGAATTAACCATATCTGTCCCTGCCAGTATCTCCCATGAGAAGCTGAATCGAAGTTAGGGTCGTTGTAGGCGACAGTTGGTATAGGATACTTCCCCCAAAATTCATCGGGATTTAACAGATGATTTTCGATAACTGATCTAATTCTACTCAAGTTTTGGGTTACCCCGCAATAGGCGGGCCACCAGATCGCAGGGGTAACAACCTCGACTAATTCCTTTTCTTTGCCTAGGTCAAACCATCCCTGTTTGCTTTCACTCCACATTTTTTCGTCTATGAGTTCACTGAGATTTCCCGCTCTTGCTTTCCAGTAAGCTGCATCCTCTTTCAATCCAAGATCTGATGCCCATTGTTCCATCAGTATCATATCCATATAAAGCCAAGAGTTCAGATCAACTGCGTCATAAGAGGTAGGCCAATAACCCATAAGAGCTGAGATATCTCCCGGTAATGAAAAATTTATAGAAGGCAATAATCTCGGTGTGTCGCCCCAACCACTTTCCATCGCATTTCT
>Ga0209121_10004823_pt1 | contig 12443 bp, 9 predicted proteins | sample Cruoilmetagenom3_FD_187292 | JGI IMG/M metagenome (GOLD analysis project Ga0209121, IMG submission 187292) | Oil polluted marine microbial communities from Coal Oil Point, Santa Barbara, California, USA - Sample 3 (SPAdes) (version 2) | ecosystem: Environmental > Aquatic > Marine > Oil seeps ... | reverse complement strand
GTTATCGACGAACTTGCCGATCTTATGATGGTGGCTCAAAGGGATGTGGAGGAATCTCTTACCCGTCTGGCACAGATGGCAAGAGCCGCCGGAATCCATCTTATCCTGGCAACACAGAGACCGTCGGTTGATGTTATTACCGGAATCATCAAGGCAAACTTCCCTACCCGTATCTCTTTTCAGGTCTCATCAAAGGTAGATTCGAGGACGATACTGGACCAGTTAGGCGCGGAGAATCTTTTAGGGGCGGGGGATATGCTCTTCATGCCGCCCGGCACAACAAAGCTCGAGCGAATCCATGGCGCTTATGTGTCCGATCAGGAAATTGAAAGAATAGTCAATTTTATAGAGAAACAGGGAAGACCGTCCTACGATGAATCGATATTGCAGTACAAACCGGAGACATCGAAAGATAAAAAGAGTGATGAAGATCTTGACGAGAAGTATGATGAGGCGGTTGAACTCGTCACCGATTTAGGACAGGCCTCTATCTCTCTCGTGCAGCGGTACATGAAGGTAGGATATAACAGGGCGGCGCGCATTATTGAACGAATGGAGGCGGAGGGTGTCGTCGGCCCCTCAGACGGCGCCAAACCAAGAAAGATCCTGTCAGGGAAACTGCCTCGCTGAGATGAAAGCCAAGAAGACACATATCATAAGCCTCGGATGTTCCAAAAACATGGTTGACTCTGAAGTAATGGCCTCCATTCTGATAAGAAGCGGCTTCGATATCATCTCTGATCCTGAAGATGCGGACATAATCATGATCAATACCTGCGCCTTCATTCTTCCAGCAAAAGAGGAATCTATCGATGAAATTCTCCGGATGGCGGAATGGAAAAAGCGCGGGAAATGCAAGCGCCTGATTGTTACCGGCTGCCTTCCCCAGAGATATGGAAGCTCCCTCGCAAGAGAGATGCCAGAGGTCGATCTCTTCCTTGGAACGGGTGAAATTCCGAACATCGCCGATTTTATCAACAGCCTGGAAAATGAGAATCCTGCCGATACCAGAGCCTTCATAGGCGATCCCTCCTTTCTCATGGACTCCGCCTATCCCCGCCTTCTTGGCACATCCGGCTGCAGCGCCTACCTGAAGATTGCGGAGGGATGTTCCAATTGCTGCTCTTACTGTGTGATACCCCGCGTCAGAGGAAAATTCAGGAGCAGGGATGTTAATGACATACTGATAGAAGCTGAGATGCTCGCAAAAGCCGGGATAAAAGAGATAATCATTACCGCCCAGGACACAACATCCTATGGCATCGATTTAAAGGGAAAACCCGACTTGAGCATCTTGTTGAAGGAGATGACCTCCATAAGCGGTATCAGGTGGATCAGGCTCCTCTACACATATCCCGCATATCTTGCCGGAAAGATCCTCCAGACTGTTTCCAGGGAGGAAAAGATATGCAGCTATATCGACATCCCCCTACAGCATATCGATGACGATATCTTGAAGGCCATGAACAGAAAAGGCGAAAGTGCCCTGATCAGAAAGAAAATAGCCGAGATAAGGGAGATCATACCGCCTGTGACCCTGAGGACCACCTTCATCGTGGGATTCCCGGGGGAGACCCGTGAAAAATTTGATACCCTTCTGAATTTCATAAAGGAAACAAGATTCGAGAACCTCGGTGTGTTCACCTATTCGAGAGAAGAAGGGACAGCGGCGGACGTTTTTCCGTCTCACGTCCCCGAAGACGAAAAGGAACGAAGAAGAGATATCCTGATGGAAGAACAGTCGATAATCTCCCGTGAAATAAATAGATCCCGGACAGGAGAACCGCATGAAGTGCTGATAGAGGGCAGGAGTGACCTCAGCGGATTTCCTTTTGTCGGGAGGATCAGGGCTCAGGCGCCGGATGTGGACGGCGTGACTTATGTCAAGGCGAATGACGCTGAAATCGGTGATATTATAACCTGCCGGATTATCTCGGCAGATGTATACGATCTCTTTGCCGGGGAAACGGAGAATGGAGAATGGAAAATATGCAGCTACGGAATGTAATAGATCTCTATTCGGATGATCTGAAGCGTGTGGAAGAACTGATGGAAGGGTATCTCTATTCGGAAGTGCCCCTTATTCCGAAAGTCTTTAACCATCTCATCGGAAGCGGAGGAAAAAGGCTCAGGCCCCTTTTGCTCCTGATCGTGTCCGATCTCTGTGAATATAAAGAGGAAAACCGCTACCCCTTATCCGCTGTTCTTGAGTTTATCCATACCGCGTCACTCCTTCATGATGACATTGTAGACCATGCAAAAACACGACGGGGCAAGGCCTCGGCAAATGATATCTGGGGAAATTCCGTCTGTGTGCTTGTGGGAGACTTTTTCTATTCAAAGTCCTTCCAGTTAATGACAAGTCATGGAAATATATCCATAATAAAGCTCCTCTCCGCTGCCACGAACACAATGTCCGAAGGCGAAGTTTTTCAACTTACAAAGGTTGACGACATAAATATCACCGAAAGAGAATACCTGTCGGTGATAGAAAAAAAGACCGCCGTATTGATCTCGGCAGCCTGCGCCGCCGGAGGTATTCTTGCCGATGCGCCGGAGACAAAAATAGAAGTGCTAAGAAGGTTCGGCATGAGTCTCGGCATGGCCTTTCAGATAACCGATGATACGCTTGATTACATCGCCGCGGAAGATGAATTCGGCAAAGCCACGGGCGCGGATCTCAGGGAGGGAAAGATTACACTGCCTCTTATTCACACGCTTAAAAAGTGTTCCTCCGGGGACAAGAATTTAATCGAAAAAATCATAAACAGTAAAAATCCTGACAGGGAAGATATTACGGAAGTTGTATCCCTCATCAAAAGGTACAAGGGAATAGATTACGCCCTCAACAAAGCAAGGGAATGTATCGAGGAGGGAAAAGGCTTTCTTGAAACCTTCAAAGATTCCGAGCCCAAAAGTTCGCTTCTGACTATTTCCGATTACATCATTGACAGAAGACTGTAGGTGGCGCCTCAATAAATGCAAATATTAAATCTTAAAATGAAAAACGTAAAATGAAAAAACACCCTGCGTTTCTCATTTTGGTATTCTCACCTCTCATCGTTCGATGTTCATCTTTTCAGCTCTTCCGGCTTGTTCGGGTTAGTTTACAAAAGCTGACCGCCTTCACCCTGGCAGGCTGTCCGAGAATGAGAAATTTTTTACAAGGTCAAGGAAGGCGAGAATTTTAACCGCAGGAATACATTTCCGTATTTTGAGGATTAAAATCTGAGCCTGACGCAGAGATTGCGGAAAATAACCATTCTCGGACAGCCTGCTAAACAACCTGAGTACAGCAGTATCTGTTCCTCGATGTCTCATCAAGTCCTTCCCTGTCGGTTTTAACGGCAAGGGGCAGATAATCGAGTATATCCTGAGCCGTAATCCCGTCTTGACCTATATCTCCCGCCGCAAGATCACCGGAGAACCCATGTATGAATACACCCTTTCTTACCGCATCCTCAAGGGACAACCCAAGGCCGAACATGGCGGCAATCGTTCCCGTCAGGACATCACCCGATCCCGCCGTGGCCATACCGGGGTTTCCGCTCATGTTAATATAAACCTTCCCGCCGGGACAGCCTATCAGTGAGTGAGCGCCTTTCAATACAATAATTGAATTCAATTCCCTTGATGCGCTCTGCAGTGTATCAATCTTATTTTTATTTATCTCACCTGCGCTTGTCTTTGTAATTTTAGACATCTCACCGAGATGAGGCGTCAATATCGTTGGATATCTTCTTTCCTTTATCAGCCTTAAATCTTTGGAGACAGCACTGATACCGTCACCGTCTATGAGAAGAGGTCTTTCAATCGCCACAGTTAATTCTCTTATTAACTGCTGTGTCTCTTCATCCAATGACAGGCCGGGGCCGATTATCACCATATCCATTCTCTCGGAGAGTTCAAGTAATTGCTCTTTATTTTTCAGAGAGATGCTTCCCGACTCCGTTTCTTTCTGAGGGATAAAGACAATTTCACTTCCCCTGTTTGCGATAAATGGCGTCATCGACATGGGGGCGGCGAGGCGGGAATACCCTCCCCCCGCCTTCAGAAATGACATGGCGGAAAAACAGGGCGCCCCGAAGTAGCTTGAAGCCCCCGCAATAAAGAGCGCCTCGCCGAAATCTCCCTTATGGGCGCTCATATCCTTTGCGGGAAGTTTGATGTAATCGTTAATCTCTACCCTTATCGAATCCTTATCGTAAAGGGATGGAGGAAATGATATGTATGAAACATACAGCTTTCCGCAATGTTCATATCCGGGGAAAAGCATGTTTCCTGTCTTGGGCAGGCCGAAAGTAACAGTATAGTCCGCCTTTACGGCAATACCCATGATTTCTCCTGTGTCGCCGTTAATTCCGGAAGGAATATCAAGACTGAAAACCTTTTTCCCGCTTCCGTTGATCAACAGGATAACATCTCCGTAGAGACCGCTTACATCCCTCGATAGGCCCGTGCCGAAAAGCGCATCGACAATCGCGTCGCAGTGGAGAACATCGCTTCTTATCGATTCAATGGATTCAATCCGCCGGCTCTCTATCCGGAGGCTGGATAGAATATCAAAGTTCTTCTTCGCCGCCCCTTTAAGTTCATCCGCCTCACCCAGGATAAAGACCTTTACGTTTCCCCCATTTGAATGAATTTTTCTTGCGACAACAAATCCGTCACCTCCGTTGTTTCCGATGCCGCAAATAATCACGAACTTTTTATCTTTTATGCCGGACTCCTTTAACATAACAAAGTATGAGGCATTTCCTGCATTTTCCATCAATATCTCTTCCGGTATGCCGAGTTCGTCGATGGCATATCGATCCAGAGATATCATCTCACTTACTCTGCTTACCTTCATTTAAAATCCTCCCTTACAAAAGATTTTACGTAAGCGTTCACCGCAGAGAGCACAGAGAAGACAGAGAAACTATTCTTGTAAACCGGAAACTAAGATCGCTTCGCTCCGATTTCAAATCTTTTTCCTCGTTCCAGTGCTCTGCCCGGGAATGCGTGCCTCAAGGCTCTGCCTTACTCTTACATCAGCCGACACAACTACGAAGAGCTTTCGGTGGATTCGCTCCGCTTAATCCACCCTACAAACTACAAACTTCCCTTCATCTTTTCCAATTCAACATTCGATGTTGGACGTTCATTCTTTATCAAAGCTCAATCACCTTCCCTGCCCCGCCATCAATATATTTTTCCGGATACAGCGATCTTATTTTCTCTATGTGCTGCGTGCAATGGGTTGGACAAACCTGATCGATATCTTTGAGCAGATCAAAGTCACAAAACCCGTGCAGCCCGCCGATAAGGGCATACACCTTCCCGAACCGCGAGGCCGACTCAAGGATAGTTCCCACGCCTGGATGGGAGCATCCCGCGATCACAACTATCCCCTTGTCAGTCCTTATTGCCATCGACTGTTCCATATCCCGGAGCTCACCGGTGGAGAAAATGTTTTCATGGATTTGAACCGGATCGCTCACGCTGATGATATTCTTTGCACCTAAAAGTTGGGGACAGGATGCCGGGATATAGACAGTGACATCTTTATTCACCTCAAGAAATGCGGGAAGCCCGCCAATATGGTCCCAATGGTTGTGAGATATAAAAACCTCTTGAATTACTGCCGGAGCTATAGAAAGTTCTCTCATATTTGACAACAGGATAGAACCGTTCGCCCCTGTGTCAAAAAGAATCGGCGGGATATTTTCAACCTCTATTAGACAGGCAAATCCCCAATCAGTATGGAGTCCTTCTTTAAAAAGAGTGTTGTCATAGAGTAATGTAATCTTCATCTTCATCTACCTCTCTTTCTCGTTATTTCATACATCATGATCGCTGCTGCGTGAGGCATGCTGAGAGATTCCGCCCCTCCGGCACCCGGCACACACCACTGTTCAGCGGTTAAATCCGCCAGCTCTTCCGGCAAACCGTGGCTCTCACTGCCTAACAAAAGCGCCGTATTCAACGCGCATTTATGAGGCGCTATGCCTCCTCCTGTATTACTTCCCACCAAAAAATAATGTTCTTTAACCACCGGCAGGAACCCGGCAAAATCTACCTCGGGGATAATCGTCAGGTGAAACAGACTCCCCATGGAACTGCGCACCACCTTGGGATTGGTAAAGTCCACTGAATTGGCGCTCAGTACGATGGTCTTGATGCCGAACCAGTGAGCCGCCCGAATAACAGCGCCAAGATTATTCGGATTATTAACCTCGTAAAGCAGCAAAAGCTGATCTTTGCTCCCCTCCAACACGTAATGAAAGTCCTCAACATGAGGCGACTTAACCAGCGCCATGATCCCTTCCGGCTCTTTGTCCTGGCTCAGTCTTTTCCACTCGTCTCTTCTTAACTCATATATTTCAATATGATCCGGAAGAGTCGCTAAAAAAGGCTCCCAGCGTTTTTTCTTCTCTCTTAGTATGATCACCGCCATTGTTTGATAATGGCTTTTGGCGAGTTCCCGCACAACCTTAGAGCCTTCCGCCAGAAACATTCCTTCTCTGCGGCGATACTTTGCCATATTTAGTCTTGACCACGATGTGATCTGCTGCCTGGCAGGTTTAATAAAAATCATAACTATTCACGTAGTCAGGCTGAAGCTGTTCAGGCTGAAGGGGCCGGAAGAGCGCAATTGCGGCACTTTGGCGGAAAAACAGCAGATTTTTGCGTCAAACATAGCTTCAAAATGTGCAATATGATTCGCCTTCGGCTCATGAAATCAAAGATTCATGAGCCAAGGGCGAATCATCTTCGATTTCCCGCTTTTCCTAACAGTCTTCAGCCTTCAGTCTATCCACCTGAGCAGTTACGTTTTCTCTTTATATTCTCGAAAGCCGGCCAGCAAATCCGCAAACAACTTCGGTTCATATTTCTTGAAGCCTTCCTCGTCCACGTACACGAAATCATATATCACATCCGACTGCATCCCGTTGATGTCCTCGCACCACTGGCGCATCCGCTGGACTTTCAACGGCACGTCCAGGTCTTCTTGCCCCTTGGTCTCCACCACCACAATTCGCCCATCCGTCAGCTTCACCAGAAAGTCGGGATAATAGTTGGAAATGTCGCCATCGGAGTTCACGTAATCGAGCTTGAAATGCACGGCCAGATAGTTTTTTGCGTATGACAGCACATCTGAGCAATCTTCGAGGAAACCGGCGAATCGGAGTTCTAATTGGCTGTCGCCAATGATCCGGTTGAAGACGCTTTTCTTCGGGACCAGGTAGCCCTGGTCTTTGGCTACAAAGGGGCGGGTCTGGCGGAGCTTGATCGTGTCTCGGATTTCGGCGTTGCCTTTGTCTTGGACGGTAAGGGCGTTGATTGCCTTCTTGAAGGACTCGATCAGCATTTTTGTTATGGCCGGTTCGGACAGGTTGCGCAGGGTGTTGGGGCTTTCAAGTTCTACCGGGCGGTCAAACAACTCATCCTGCACGAATGCTTTGACTTTGCCATAGAGAACGTCGTAGCCGCTGACTAACCGCAGCTCCTTCATTACCGTTTGTGCAAAGTAACCGATCACGCTGCGGTAATCGGCGACACCGGCCGTGTCGAGGATCGTGGTATGGGTGATCTCGCCGTTGGTAATGTCCTTGAAGACGATCTCCCTCTGCTCTTCCTCACTGAACTGCAGGCAGGCCACGCGTCGATGACCCAGAGCGGCCACGTCCAGGTCGTTGAGGTTTTTATATTCCCGGTAAACACGGGGTGTGAGAACAGGGATTTCAATGTCCAGCGCATCGATGTCTTTTTTGTCATTTTCTTTGTCAATCTCAACCACCAGCGGCGTTTTGGGCGCAGTCCCCTCCCCCATCGCCTTACGTTCCAGAACCACGCCTTCGGCCTGGATAGATTCGACAAAATCCATAAAGGCATTCGTGCCGACTACGCTGACGTATTCCTCTGTGCCACCGGGGTACATCTTGCGAAGTCCACGGCCCAGCGTCTGTTCCGGGAGAATGTTACTCTTGGCAGAATAGGCGCGCAAGCCCACGATGGTAGTAACATTCTTAACATCCCACCCCTCTTTGAGCATCATCACGGAGATGATGGCCTTGTAGGGGTTGCCGGCGTCGTCAATCTCATTGGCCTGTTTGCGTAGGCCTTCCAGTTCTTCTTTGGCTTTGCCTGACTGCACCTCGGAAATCTCGCCGTTGTTCTTTGTGTGGATAACCAGCACAGAGCCCTTTAAGTCGGGATAGCGGCCTTCCAGATATTCCGCGACGTCATCACAGTTCCGCGTGTCATCGGTCATCACGAACAGGATAGCCTTTTTGCCCACCTTTTCGTGCTCAGCATATGCCTTGCGCCATTCGATCACGCCCAGATCAATGTAATCGGCGTACTTTTCGGTGTATTTCGCGCTTTGCCGCTCGGAGAGCCTGGCGCGGCTGGGCGCGTCGGGCAGTACCGGATGTTTGACTACGTTCTGGGAGATCGCTTCCACCAGCGGATAATCGGCCACCGTCTGCACAAAGATCGCGCCGTTGTTGTGCCTGGGCGTAGCCGTCGTATCCACCTGTAAGGCAAGCGAACCGCCTTTTTGAAGCAGCCGGTTGTGAATGTCTTCGATGGATTTGAACCACGCCATACGCGGATCGTGGATGTGGTGTGCCTCGTCATTCAGGACCATAAGCTCGTCGATATCGCGTACGATCATACCCAAATCCACCTTGGAATCCGTGGTCGCCCCGGTGGGCCGTTTGCCCAGGAAATAATCCATGGTGTTTTCATCATCCGGTGAAGGGGGGATATCCTCGCCCGAATAAACCCGGTGAATGTTGGTCAGGAAGATATTGCCGGTGGGTCTGGTGATGTTAACCTCGTCTTGCCTGTGCAGGGTGAGTTGAAAATCATCGCGCCAGTTGTGACCGTCCACGCCGTTATCTGGAAGCACCGGGTCTTCAAAGAAAATACGCAGTCCCTGAAAATCCTTATAGATACGATCCAGCACGATGATATTGGGCGTAATTACCAGAAAGTTGCGCGCTAATTGTGAGTCCGGCTCATATAACTTGTGATAAAAACTCCACGCAAGCGCAAGGCTGAGCACCTTGGTCTTGCCGCTTCCGGTAGCCATCTTGACCACAAAGCGCCGCCATGTCTCGTCGAACATGCTCCCCGACACAAGGCCGCTCGCGTCGAAGCGCATCATGTCGTGCTTATCCTGAACGCCTGCAACATCGTACAGGAAAACGATCGTTTCCAATGCCTCGCGTTGGGCGAAATAGTACTGAAACCGAGTCACATCTTGCTTCCCCCCTGACAAGGGGGGATTGAGGGGGGTTAGATGCGGAGTATTAAACCACCAGTTGAGCAGGCTACGGCTGGTATCGGCCGCACCGGCGTAGCCGCCGTCCCGGAACTCTTTCACTTTCTTCCGCAGTTGCGATACCAGGGGCGGCATGAGTTTGTCCATGCTCGTTTCACGTAAGGCCTCATCGGCGGGGAACCAGCGGATGTCCGGATCGAGGACAGCATGCGGGGAATCGGGGAAGTTCTTGTGTAAGGCCATAATATATCAGGAAAGTAATCGTTTGTTTGCGGTGATGATGGGAATGTCTTGTCCTTTGAAATCTGCATCGTCTGTTACCATCTTTAACCCCTTCTTTTTACACAGAGCGGTTAGAACCTGGTCGTTGAAATCTGAATCACCCGCCGCATATTCGTCAACCAGGGTATCGATCGCAAGTGATTCAAAACCGCTTTCTGCTCGTGTGCAATGTTGCAACATACGTTTGACATCAGCGGCAATGTCTCGAGCAACAGGGGTAAAATCCCTGCTCTTGCGAAATTGTTTGAAATATCTGGGCCGGGACGACTCAGGTAGAAGATTCCACTTCATTCTGGCGTAGGCGTTGATGAATTCGGAAACAATCAGCACGTCAATATAAATGCAGATCTTTGCTGCGAGAATATTCTTTAAGGCTTCAGAGTAGGCAGTTACCCTCGTGTCAGTCGGTTTCTGTGGGCCATAGACAAACAACCAGATATTGGCATCCAGCAATAATGCCTCCGAAGACTTGAAGTCATAAGTGGAGATTTTCTCAGTCCTGTGAGTCATCGTTATCGTCCTCCATCGTTTCCCGAAGAGCCTGGTCAAATTTCTGTGGGTCTTTAAAGTACTGCCTGGCCGTTTCAACCACGCGTTTCAAAAGCGCAATATCATCTTGCTGCATATCTTCTACCGTGAGCAAGGCGCGTATTTGATCTTCGCTGAATACGCCATATAATTGACCAATCGCCGCATTAAGAAAGGCTGATGTCAACGCAGTGATATTACCAAATGAAAGAGCGACACTTCGTTTTTTGCTCAGAGCAGCCATAACGCGATCATAAACCTTCTGTCCATCGCTGGAGGCAACGCAAAGCGGGCTGCCTACGACTTCAAATATGGAAAGTTCCAAGTTCTTACTCATAACGATTACCTCAAAATATGTCGGTTTCCGATAATTCGTAAGTGAGTGCGTAGGATTGCTTATCAGCAGTATTAATTTCCACACTTACCACTGTACCGGGAAAGGGCTGGCTTAATCGGGCGGTAAAGGTTTTACGTTTTTCCCGCTTCCAATATCCGGCATCTGAAACAATTTGAATGCATCCTTCATTTAAGTCAATGAATTGACAAAGCAACTTTAGACCTAATCCGCCGGGAATCTGACCGCGTTTCGTCGTATTGCACCCTTCGGTTGCCCATATAATGGCGTCTTCCGGCGCAAAATCAAGTCCGGCATTTTCCTTTACATTCCGTCGGATACCAATCCCCAAGTCCGCGACAGAGAAATCAAGTCTGTCCCGTTTTGGGAAAAACTGCCCGCAACTGAAAATTCCCATCTCAGTCTGCGAGTGTAGCACTGCATTGCTGAAAATTTCAAAGATGCCCTCTCGGAACTTTTTCTGCAGCCCCGGTGACATGACAGGAATCTCTGAGCGCTGCATGAATTTATTCTCTATATAACCGGCAAAATAGCGATCATCTTTGACATCGAAACGCTGATACGGGATTGTTGTCCCCCAACGATCAGGAATCTTCTCGCGCCCATAACTGCTCATAAATCCATTTTTTGACAGAATACTTACAACATTTTTCTCGACATTTGTCAATTTTACCGTGTTCAAGTTTTTGCTTAAACGGTAAAGGATCGCGCCAAATGCCGCACACATATCGGCATCGAACCAGCTTATTGCGCTCATGTCAACGTCAATGTCATCAAAAAAACAATCCTTTGCTTGCCCGTGAAGGCAAACCAGGGCTTCAAAGCCCGCCTTATCGTGACGAATCTCCGGTAAAGGTAAAGAAAAGTTCACATCGTCACCTCAACAATGGTCATCGTGTCGTTGCCGAAGATGTCCACCACCTTGACCGCGAGTTTGCGTCGTCCCGGCGCGCATTCGTGGAAGACGCTCTTCAGTTCGAGGGAACGGTCTTTCTTTGTCCTGAATGACTGCCATTCGTTCTCGAAGATGAAATCCCCTGTCCAGCGTTCTTCAAATCCCCCCGCTTCGCTCCCCCCCTTTGTTAAAGGGGGGTTGGGGGGATTTATCGGCACCCGTATAATCTCGCGTTTGCTCTCGAAATCAAAATCCACCGCCCAGTAGTCGATCCAGTCGGTCCAGTTTTTTGTGAGCACTTCACGGTTGACGATGCCGTCCTTGTCTTTGCTCACCTTCACGATCTGCCCCTTCTCCACAACTATGCGACTGCCCTTATTCTTGATGGCCGCCTCGGCGTTGGCGATAGAGTCCTGCGAATAGAAAACAGAAAAATCGGTGAGTTCCACCGCTATTTCAGGAAGTCCCCCTGTTTTCCCCCCTGATAAGGGGGGATTGAGGGGGGTTGGGGATTTAGGGGGTTGATTTTCCCGACATTTGATTTTTTCCAGCAAATCCGAATACACGCCATCCAGAGCACTCAACACGTTCTGATTGGTATATCGGATCACTTCGATGCCAAGCTGATTCAGCCTCAAGGTGCGTTTTTGGTCGTATTCAACTTGTTCGGCATGGCTATCACCATCAATTTCGATTGCCAGCATAAGTTTGGAACAATAAAAATCGACGATGTATTCATCCAGTGGTTTCTGGCGAGTGAATTTCAGATCGGCAAATCGTTTGTTTTGCAATACATCAAACCATAACCTGTTTTCAGCCTGGGTTGGATTTTTTCTATTCTCACGCGCTTTTTCAGTGAGCGCCTGATTGTAAGGAATGTAACCCCCTTTGCCCCCCTTCTCAGGGGGGTATTGGATGAGCGGCCTGACCTCGATAAACGCCACATCGTGGAACACCACCTGGTTTTTCTCCACCGCCCGCTTATCGAACACATCGGCCGGTATATACTTCGGCGCGATGTCGATCCCCTTGGCGCGTGCCTCGTCCAGCACGTTCGGGAAGAGTCCCATCTCGAACTCGAAGCCCAGGATGTCCACCTTCGTAATGTG
>Ga0209121_10004822_pt1 | contig 12447 bp, 11 predicted proteins | sample Cruoilmetagenom3_FD_187292 | JGI IMG/M metagenome (GOLD analysis project Ga0209121, IMG submission 187292) | Oil polluted marine microbial communities from Coal Oil Point, Santa Barbara, California, USA - Sample 3 (SPAdes) (version 2) | ecosystem: Environmental > Aquatic > Marine > Oil seeps ... | reverse complement strand
CTCCTCCTATCAGCTGGACATCATAATGGACCATATCCCATGTAATTTCATTACCACCGGCTATCCATCTGTTCTTCCAGTATGCTTTGTCCTTTTTTATCTCTATACTGTCTCTCTGTGCTGCCAGATCCCTGTCATAATCGGTTGCAGTAACTTCAAGCTGTTCATTTTCTTTGAAACGCCGGGCTGTTTCCTTAACTATAGCAAAAGCTTCAGGTAGCAGCTCATCAAGGAATTCTTCAATCTTACTATCTATCTTATCTTCTACTTTATCAATCTCATCATAAAAGCTTTCCTTTGCATTAACATCTTCTTCTGCTGCTGCTTTTATCCTTAATGCCTCTATCTGCTCTACTTCCTCTTTGATTGAGTCTTTAACCCTCTGCTTCAGTTTTATGGTAAGTGAACGCAATTCGTCATTACTCAAGGGTATAACTTTCTCGTATTCAACCTTTACCTTTTCCACAAAAGGTGACATTTTCTTCAGATCCTTTTCATACTTGTTACCCAGAAATAAACCCAGTATCTTGTTTAATACACTCATAATACATTAATTAATCTTTTAATCTTATTCCTTACTCAATACAGAACAGAGTAAAAAACAAAATTAACTTGTTTTTCCAGATAATAAAAGGAAACGTTAAAGATACATTAGGCTGAGTCTAAGGCTGAGGCTCCACCTCTGCTGGCGCAGTTCGCCAGAACCATGCAATGCTTCGGTCTGCAGGATTCGTTATTCAATATTTGTTATTCGCCGTTTTCTTCCTCCCTCATTGACATAATATCCCTGTCAAAAATATACAGGTTATGATCGCCAACAAGGTTAAGCCTATCTATCACTGCATGAACAGAACTTTCTTCTTCAACTTGTTCTGAAACAAACCATTGCAACCAGTTATGTGTAGAAAAGTCATTCTCTTTAATTGTTTCTGCAACAATTTCATTTATACTGCCAGTAATGAATTTTTCATGATCAAGGACCTGGTCAAACAGGGTTTTCAAGCCATCAAAATCGGCTGGTGGCTTATCAAAAGAAGGAATAACAGCTTTTCCATCCCTTTCGTTAATATATCTAATTACCTTAAGCATATGCATCTTTTCCTCTTCAGCCTGTGCATAAAGCCATTCAGCAATCCCGGCATAACTATTTGTCTCAGCCCATGATGCCATAGAAAGATAAAGAACAGCGCTGTTCCCTTCTCTTTCAACCTGTCTGTTCAGAAGGTCTTCAACTGATTTTTTAAACATTTTAATAATCTTTTAGGTTAAATATTAATTTATTTGTTAAACAACTATATGCATTGATTGTTTAAAGGTTTACCTGTACAGAAAGCTTTCATTACGAATCAACAATATCAGTCATATTCCAGTCCAAATTCATTACGAAGCTTATCCAGAGAAGTGTTTTTATCAGCCATATGCCTGTATTTTTCTTCATCTGTATAGGGTGTTGAGTTTTCTGTTTTTTCGCTAACCCTGGTACGGAACTGAATCTTAGAGTTCAGCAGCTGTTTTTTTAAATGATCGATTACATCCTTTTTATATTTCTGATCAAAATAGTCTTTTTGCGCCTTATTGCTTAGTTCAAGAACAATATTGGTTTCATCCTCTATGCCAGGTTTCATAGCTTTAATGATACTTGACATTCGGGGATTACCTGATTTAAGTGTATCACCAAAACTCTTCCATGCATCCATCAATTCTTCCTCCCCAAACTCCTGCTCATCAATCTGTTGATTATCAGAAGAATATTCGTCACTGTTTTCATCAACTTTATCCGGAAGGCTAATATCGTCCTTTTTTTTCAGTCTGTCTTTTATTGAAAATGATTTAGCAGTCTCAGGCTCAGATTCCGGTTTTGGTGTTTGCCCTGAGTCGGTATTGACAGTTTTTATTTCTACCCTTCTCTCTTTCTTTTTCTCCAGTATCTTATCTTCGGGTTTTTCTTTCTTGGTAGTATCAATATTTTCCTGTTTTTGCTTTTCCGTATTTATTGTAGCAAGTCTTATTAATGCAAGCTCAACATGTAGTTTTTGATTTTTACTTGCCTTATAATAAATATCAGCAAAATTAAGTATTTCAAGTCCTTTATAAAGGAAATTCAGAGGGCATCTCAGTGTTTGTTCCCTGTATTTTTCTCTTATAGCAGATCCTGCTTCAACAAGTTTTAATGTTGCTTCATCTTTGCATATAAGCAAGTTACGGAAATGGCTGCTCAGGCCTGCTATAAAATTGTGACCGTCAAAACCTTTCTCAAGAATATCATTAAAAAGTAAAAGAGCGCTTAACACATCTCCTGAGAGAAAAGCATCGGTTGCCTTGAGGTAATATTCATAATCAAGGACATTTAGGTTCTTGATAACGTCAGCATAGGTTATACTTTTACCCTTGTAGCTTACTATCTGGTCGAGTATGGATAAGGCGTCCCTCATTGAGCCTTCCGATTTCTGGGCAATAATTTGCAGGGCTTCCTGCTCGGCTTCAATGCTTTCCTTATCAGCTACATACATCAGTCTTTTTACAATATCATCTATTGTGATCCTGTGAAAATCAAATATCTGGCACCGGGATAGTATGGTTGGAATAATTTTTTGTTTTTCTGTGGTTGCCAGTATAAAAACAGCATGAGGTGGAGGTTCTTCCAGTGTTTTGAGAAAAGCATTAAAGGCCGATGTGCTGAGCATATGTACCTCGTCTATTATATACACTGAATATCTTCCTACCTGTGGTAGTATCTTAACCTGGTCGGTAAGGGTCCTTATATCATCAACCTTATTATTTGAAGCAGCATCAAGTTCATGGATATTATATGACCTTGAGCTATCAAAAGCCTGGCATGACTCACATTTACCACATGCTTCAGTATTATCTGTAAGATTCTGGCAATTGATTGTTTTTGCCAGTATTCGGGCACAGGTAGTTTTACCAACTCCCCTTGGGCCACAAAAAAGATAAGCCTGTGCAAGGTGGTTGGTTCTTATTGCATTCTTAAGAGTTGATGTTATCGACTCCTGCCCCACCACCATATCAAATTTTACGGGCCTGTATTTCCTTGCTGATACAATAAAGTTCTCCATATTATAAGCTTATCATTTTCATTTTTATAATTAGCAAATATAAGAAATAATGATATCCTTCCTGAATGAATTATTCTTTAATAGACCTTTGTTATAATTGGTAAATTTGAGAAAAAACTATATTTTTGCAGGCCGATTTATTTATAATAAAAAAAAGTATAATTATGTTGAATCAATATGAAACCGTTTTCATTGCAACTCCCGTTTTGTCTGAGAACCAGATGAAGGAAGCGGTACAAAAGTTCAAGAAGGTGATCACCGACAATGAAGGAGAGGTCATCCATGAGGAGAACTGGGGTCTGAAAAAACTGGCCTATCCTATCCAGAAAAAGTCAACCGGGTTTTATTATCTTATTGAATTCAAGAGTCCGGGTGAATTAATTGAAAAACTGGAAATTCAGTACAGGAGGGATGAAAGAATAATTCGATTCCTGACCTTTAAAATGGACAAATATGCTGTCCAGTACGCAGAGAAGAAAAGGAAGCAGAAAGAAACAGAAACAATTAAGGAGGGTTAAACCATGGCACAGAATGAATCAGAAATAAGATATCTTACTCCCCCAACAGTTGAGATCAAAAAGAAGAAATACTGCCGTTTTAAAAAGAACAGGATCAAATATGTTGACTATAAGGATCCTGAGTTCCTCAAGAAATTTCTGAATGAGCAGGGTAAAATACTTCCCAGGCGTATTACGGGGACATCACTTAAGTACCAGAGAAAAGTAGCAAAGGCTATCAAGAGGGCTCGCCATCTTGCCTTGCTTCCTTATGTTGCTGACCTTTTAAAATAAATTAAGGAGAAATAGAAATGGAAATTATACTTAAGCAGGATATAAACGGACTGGGCGATAAGGGTGAAATAATAAATGTTAAAGATGGTTATGCCCGTAACTATCTTATACCCCAGGGATTTGCCATCTTGGCAACTCCTTCCGCAAAAAAGGTGCATGAAGAAAATACCAGGCAGAGGGCCCATAAAGAAGAAAAGATAAAGAATGAAGCTGAAGACCTGGCGCGGAAGCTTGGTGATGTAAAGCTTACTATTGGTGCTAAAACATCCAGTTCAGGTAAAATATTCGGATCTGTTAATACTATTCAGATTGCCGAGGCGCTAAAAAATGAAGGATATGATATAGACCGGAAGAATATCTCCATAGAAGGCAATCAGGTAAAAGAAATAGGCAATTATAAAGCACAGATTAAGCTTCACAGGGAAGTAAAAGCTGAGATTGAATTTGAGATAATAGCTGAATAATCCTTATCTGTTATTCCTATTTAGCTGCAATAGTCACTATTTCAAGCAGTGCTCCAAGGGGTAGCTCCCTGACAGCAAAAGCCGCTCTTGCAGGCTGATTATCAGGATAAAAGCGAGCGTATACTTCGTTCATGGCTTTAAAATCATCCATGTCTGCCATCAGACATGTTGAGCTTACAACATCTCCATACGAATACCCTGCTTCGTTGAGTATTGCACCAATATTCTTAAGAACCTGCTCGGTTTGTTCTTTAATGCCTCCATTGACAATAGTTGAGGTTCGAGAATCTACAGGTACCTGGCCTGAGATATAAAGAGTATTGTTTATTTCCACAGCCTGGCTGTACGGCCCTATAGCTTCGGGTGCTTCAGTTGTGTGTATTATTTTTTTCATGGTGTGGTTATTAATAATTATCATGATAATCTTTTCTGCGCTCATATTTAAGATCCTGCAATACGCTTGCCTTAACACGTATTACAAAATCCCAGCTCTTAAGATAGCCCGTGGGTATCCAGTTAAAGCTCATCTCCCAGCAGTGAAGGTCCCTGGTTATACCTATCCTGGTCATGGTTATGTCCTTGCTGCGGAAATCATATCCTGTTGAATAGCTTATTGCATAGTTTTTTGTAAGAGTGACATTACCACTCATTGTGACATTCTGATTTATTACTGATTCATCCCTTGTCTTCGTATAATAGAAGTTATAGGCTACCCTCATTGTCCAGGGAACATTGAAATTGACATAACCATTTTCATTGTATATCATATCCTGTCCTGTCTGGCTACTACTTACGGGGGCAGGACGATCAGCCCCCTGCATCGACCTGGGCATCTCATCCATTGCTGATTGTTCCCTTTCTGAACCGGCACCCTCCTGTATGCTTTTATCCTTACCCTCACCAAAAACAGATTTGAACAACTTATTAAGCTCGAAGTTGAGGCTGATATTGAAATTAGTCAATCTGGCCAGTCTTCTGTTCGCCGACCATTCACTTACATTTATTCTCCTGTACAGTGAATCAGTTGCATACATATCAAAATTTCCCCTTGCAGAAATACTCAGTTCATTGAACAGGTTTGTCCTCATAACCATTGAGATGGGGCTCCACCGCAACGAGTCAGCAAAAATATTATAAGAGGTGTTAAAGCTCAAGTTATCAAGTATTTTTACCTTCTTCTCAGAATCTGCCGTATCCTTCTTTTCTCTCACCTTGGCTTCAATTATATTGGTAAGAGAAAAATTAAGGCTCCCATTCTTACGGGCTAATGAAGGGGTACTGTAAATACCGTTCTCAAATATGGAATAATCCGTCTTATTACCTGCTGTATCTATCTGCACCTCCCTGTACATATCCGAAGAAAGACCTTCAACAGCCGGGATAAAAGAAAAAGAAACTGAAGGTTTCATAACATGCCTGATAGCTACAATCCTTGATTCAGGATTTGTAAACAGATACGTTCCAAATATCTGTGGGCTGTAACTGGCACTTATAGAAGGTTTTATGGCATGTCCATAAAACACACCCTTTTCTTTTTCAGTGACCACGGTACTGATTGTATCATTTGTAATAGGATCAATATATTCAGGATTCCATCTCTTGGAAGTCCTTTCAGTGAACAGCACCCCTGAATATCTCAGTGAAGGAGAAATGGAGAAATTATTGAACGGGCGTATAGACAGGCTTTTGGGAATATCATGTTGAAAGCCGTTTTTCATATCCTCAAACATCTTACTGGTAAACATTCGATCATCAGTTGTTGCGATGCGATTGTCGAGGCTGGCAGTATACTGCAGTTGTAATTCCTGCCACCATTTTGTAGTATTTCCTTTGCTTGTAAGCTTCAGGGGATATATCCTGGACATTCCAAAGCTCATTTTCGGCAGGTTAAGGCTTACAGTTTTTGCTGCTGAATTCTGACTATGGTTAAGGCTTGCCGAAAAATTGAAAGGAGTTCCTTTCCATGTTTTTGAATAACTTATACTGGATTGCTTCGTAGTATTGACATGTTCCTGTACTTTATAACTGTTTTCCCTGTCAAAACCCGATGAACTGAGATTAACGCTTGCTGAGAATCTAGTTCCAGGCTTTGCTTTTGAATCCTGGGTATGTGTCCATCTGACCGAATAATTACTTGTTTTGGAATAGTTTTCAAGACCCTTATAGCCATTTACATTATTTGCATAGTTAAAGCTAAAATTACCACTGAATTTATACCTCTTTGAATAATTACTGGCTGCAATGAGCCTCCATGTTCCATTGGTGTATATATCACCGGTAAAATTTAGGTCGAAATAATCACTTACCGCAAAATAATAACCCATACCCTTAAGAAAATATCCCCTGTTATTTTCCTCCCCATATCTTGGGATTATTATACCGGAAGTATATTCTTTCTGTACGGGGAAGTAACCGAAAGGCAAAACCAGTGGCAAGGGGACATCCTCAAGTACAAGGAAGGCAGGGCCGGAAACAATCTTTTCCTCCGGGATTATCTTAGCCCTGGGCAGGCTTACATAGAAATGTGGCTCATCAGCATCACAGGTAGTATACTTGCTCCCCTTTACATGCAGAGAGCCATCTTTGTGTCGTTTGGTAATTTCACTGTGAAGGAACCCTTCCTGCTCCTCTGTAACAATATTCCTGATAATTGCTTCTTTTGTCTTGAAATTATATGTAAGTTCATCAGCCTCAAATTCCTCATCACCATCCCTGAATCTGGGTATATCGGTAAGCTTACCCGTTGAGTCGCGCTTGCCCCATGCATTTACCTCGCTCGTTTTAAGGTCAAGCACCATATAATAAGCTTCCAGACTGATATCACCATATACAGCAGAAGCCTTGTTTACAAGATAAACCTTCTGATTATCCATATATATATACTGGCTGTCTGCAGCATTGTATACTATAGGCATATCAACAGCATCAGGTGATATCCTGAACTTTTTCACTCCTGCCGAATCAACTCCGGTGGTATCAACCATAATGGTATCCTGCATAAAAGAGACCGTATCCATTACAGCTACCAGAGAGTCAGGCACCCTCTGAACTTCCTGACTGTACAGGAATGTTGAAAAAAAAGTGCTTATGATGATAATATGTATCTTTGCTGTTGAAATACTATATTAGTTTAGTACTATTTTTGTAATGTTTCATTGAACGGAGTAAAACTAATTAAAATCATCTTCATAGCATGAATTGCAGAATTAAAAATATCAAACATTATACCATATTTGATTCAGCATTCATAGTGGTTCTGGTAACCATGGCCTTATTATTTTCACCCTATAATTCATATGCCGATAAACCGCCTGAAAATGAGTGGGTAGTAGTAATTGATGCAGGACACGGGGGAAAAGATCCGGGTGCTGAAGGAAAAAGGAGTAAAGAAAAAGACATAACTCTTGCTATAGCACTTAAGACAGGTAAATATATAGAAGAACTTCTGGATGATGTCAAAGTAATATATACCAGGAAAGAGGATAAATTTATAGAACTATATAAAAGGGCTGAAATAGCAAACAAGGCCAAGGCAGATCTGTTTATTTCAATTCATTGTAATGGATTCAGAGATACGAGGATCAGAGGTTCGGAGACTTTTGTAATGGGTATTCATAAAAACCAGGGCAATCTTGAGGTAGCAATGAAAGAAAACTCGGTAATAACACTGGAGGAAGACTATACCACAAGATACCAGGGTTATGACCCTAGCTCATCCGAGTCTTTTATTATTTTCTCCTTAATGCAGAATATTTACCTGGAGCAAAGTCTGAACTTTGCCAACTATATCCAGGACCAGTTCCGTAACCGTATCGGGCTTACTGATCGTGGAGTAAAACAAGCCGGTATTATAGTGCTATGGCAAACAACAATGCCCAGTGTACTTGTTGAAACGGGCTTTATTACAAATTCACAGCAAGAACGCTTCCTGCTCTCAGACCAGGGTCAGGATTACGTAGCATCAGCTATCTTCAGGGCTTTCAGAGATTATAAATCGGCTATTGATCAGAAAAGTGATTTCAGTACCGTGGCAAGGGATGTAAATAGCAACGATAACCAGATATGGTTTATGGTTCAGCTTGCAACATCATCTGCCAAAAAAGAACAACTGCCTGACCAGTACCTGTCAACAGGAGAAATTACAGAGATTATATCAGGTAAATATTTCAAATATGCCACTGGTAAATTCCGTTCTTATGCCGAAGCTGCACAGAAAAGAAAGGAAGTGCAGCCAGAGTTTCCCGATGCTTTTGTTATAGCAGTCCGGAATCTTAAGATAATACCTCTGCAGGAAGCTATTGAAAAAACCGAGAATAAATAACATGAAAAATATCTCAAGAGAAATTATAGTCGGACTGACAGCCCTTATTACAATACTAATATTTATATGGCTGTTCAGTTTCCTGAAAGGGAATAATCTATTTAGTAATACTGACAGGTACTATGCCGTTTTTAACGATATCGGGGGACTTGAAGAATCTGCGCCCGTTGAGATAAATGGCTATAAGGCAGGTATAGTAAAAAATATCAGGTTTATAAATGATGGCTCGGGAAGATTGCTTGTCACCCTGAGCATAAACGGAGGGTATAAATTACCCGAAAGTACAATTGCGGAGGTTACACCTGAAACAATACTCGCGGGAATGAAAATACGACTGCTAATAGGTGCAACCAATGCTTATCATGATATTGGTGATACCCTGATATCAAGACTCGACATGGGTGTGATAAGTAATCTAGGTGATGAACTTAAACCTGTTATCAGAAAAGCAGATAATATAATAAGTGATATTGATACACTGCTGAATGATCTTAAGACGATAATTACGGATGACTTCAAAAAAGATATAAGGGAAAGTTCAAAGAATATAAGTAATGCAACTTACAAACTAGATACCCTGCTTGAAAGATCCGGTGATAATATAAGCAGTTTAATATACAACCTCGATAGTTTCTCGAGTTTGTTACAGGAAAATTCCCAGATTATGGATACAACCATTAGTCAGTTATCGGAAATTACCAGTGAATTGTCAAAATCAGACCTTAAAGCTTCAGTAAACAACTTTAATAATGCTATTAAAGAAACAACAGCAATGCTTAACAAACTTAACAAGGGTAAAGGATCGGCCGGATTGCTCCTGAATGATGATTCATTGTATACAAATCTCACTCTAAGCCTTGAACAATTAAATCTTTTACTGGAAGATCTTAAGACAAACCCGGAGCGATATGTAAATATATCAGTGTTCGGAAGAAAAAAGAAAAAATAATATATCCCCATTTACTGGGCATGTTAGAACGCTGATTCAACCCTCATATTTATAATTACCTGGTATTCTGTATATTAAATAAGTTTATATTTTTTTTATTTTTAATTGATTGAAAGCTAATACCATATAATTTTTTTGAAAAAATCAAGCAAAATAAATTTTTTTTTTCATTTTTTTTTTTACAAATATTGCTTCAGATTTTAACCTGTGTAAAAGCCGTATAAATTATTAACCGCTAATCTACATGAATAAAACACATCATGAGGTATGGGACAGTTGTCTTGAGATTATCAAGGATATTATTCCCTCAATCAGTTTTAAGACATGGTTTGAACCGATCATACCTCTGAAGCTAAAAAATAATGTATTAACCATTCAGGTACCGAGTCCTTTCTTCTATGAATATCTTGAAGAACAATACATTGACGTTCTACGTAAAACACTCAGGAGGGAATTAGGCAATGATGCACAACTTGAATATAATGTAGTTATGGAGAATACCCAGTTCTCCAGCGGTAAGCCCTATACGGTTAAATATCCTTCAAGCAATAAGACCGAGTTAAAGAACAAGCCGGTATCAGTACCTTATGAAGCAGCTCAGACATCAATAAAGAATCCTTTTGTAATTCCTGGTATTAAAAAAGTACATTTTGATCCCAGGCTGAACCCTGATTATTCATTTCATAATTTCATAGAAGGTGATTGTAACAGGTTAGCCAGGTCAGCAGGGATAGCCGTTGGTAATAATCCAGGAGGTACAGCATTCAACCCTCTTATGATTTATGGCGATTCCGGACTGGGGAAAACCCATCTGGCACAGGCTATCGGCATACAGGTAAAGGAGCAATTCCCTGATCAAGTAGTTCTTTATGTAAATGCAAATAAATTCCAGACACAGTTTGTTGAATCAATAAGGAATAATAACAGAAATGACTTCCTGCATTTCTACCAGATGATCGATGTACTGATACTTGATGATGTACAGGAATTTGCAGGAAAAGAAAAAACACAGGATACTTTCTTCCATATATTCAATCACCTGCACCAGAGTGGTAAGCAACTTATACTTACCTGCGACCGTCCTCCTGTTGAGCTCCAGGGAATGGAACAACGTCTGCTGTCAAGATTTAAATGGGGACTTTTGGCCGATCTTCAGAAGCCCGATTACGAAACAAGACTGGCCATTATGAAGAAGAAAGCCTATAATGATGGTATCGAGCTTGATGAGGAGATATTTGAATACCTTGCTGCAAATATTACGAATAATATAAGGGAGCTTGAAGCAATACTTATATCCCTATATGCCCAGTCAACATTAAACAGGAAGGAGATAACCCTTGAGCTGGCAAGGCAGATGATAGACAAACTTGTCAAGCATACTACAAGGGAAATCACAATTGACTTTATCCAGAAGATCGTATGCGATTATTACAGAATACCATTAGAACTAATGCAGAGCAAAACAAGAAAGAGGGAAATAGTACAGGCACGCCAGGTATCAATGTATTTCAGTAAGAATTTCACAAAAGCCTCCCTGGCAAGTATTGGTTCACAAATAGGAGGTAAAGACCATGCTACAGTATTGCATGCCTGCAAAACTGTCAATAATCTGATTGATACTGATAAACACTTTAGAAACCAAATAACTGAAATAGAAAAGAAAATTAAAGTATAGAATGAAACTGTCACAATTAAGGGAGGAATTCTTCAGAATATTTGATAACAGGACAGATGAGCCTGTTATTTTTTTTAGTCCAGGGAGGGTTAATCTTATAGGTGAGCATACTGATTATAATAATGGCTTTGTTTTTCCATGTGCCCTAAATTATGGTACTTACCTGGTTATCAGGAAAAGAAATGATAATCAACTTTTGATGAATACCCTGAACTTTGACTTTTCGGATATTCAAAACATTGACAACATAAATAAGAACATATCAGGTGAATGGGTCAATTATCCACTTGGCATAATAAGCGAGTTTTTTGACAGGAAAATACAACTGGGAGGAATGGAGATGCTGTTCTCCGGTGATATACCAAATGGCGCAGGACTATCATCCTCTGCCTCAATAGAAATGGTTACTGCTTATGCCCTGAATATACTATATGACGCTGGTTTATCTAATCTTGAACTCGTAAAGATCAGCCAGCATGCAGAAAACTCTTTTGTTGGTATGAACTGTGGCATTATGGACCAGTTCGCTGTAGGCATGGGGGAAAAAGATAAGGCTATCTTTCTTAATTGTGATACTCTTAACTATCATACTGTACCTCTTGAGCTTAATCATTATCAGCTTATTATAAGCAATACAAACAAACGTAGGGGTCTGACTGATTCAAAATATAATGAGCGACGTTCAGAATGTGAAAAAGCAGTTGAGTATATAAATAAAAAAGAAAGTATAAAACACCTCAGCCAATTAAGTATTCAAGACCTTCACCTGCTGGATGAACTGATCCCTGATGAAATAATAAGGAAAAGAGCCAGACATGTTATAACGGAGAATAACAGGGTATTACAGGCTGTAAAAATACTTGAGAACGGAGACATACCACAGTTTGGAAAACTTATGAATGAGTCACACGATTCATTGAAAGATGATTATGAGGTTACTGGAAAAGAGCTCGATGCCCTGGCCTATGAGGCACGTAAAATTGAAGGCACAGTTGGAAGTAGAATGACTGGTGCCGGGTTTGGAGGATGCACTGTAAGCATTGTTCATGAGAACTATGTTGACAGTTTTATCGAAAAGCTTGGAAAGGCATACACATCAATCACAGGCTTAAAAGCCGATTTCTACAAGCCCGATATTGAAGACGGAGTAAGGCAGATCTGATCTATTTT
>Ga0209121_10004821_pt1 | contig 12451 bp, 12 predicted proteins | sample Cruoilmetagenom3_FD_187292 | JGI IMG/M metagenome (GOLD analysis project Ga0209121, IMG submission 187292) | Oil polluted marine microbial communities from Coal Oil Point, Santa Barbara, California, USA - Sample 3 (SPAdes) (version 2) | ecosystem: Environmental > Aquatic > Marine > Oil seeps ... | reverse complement strand
CAGCTGACATAGGTGAAACCATCAGGTAGAGTCTCCACCACCTGACCGAAAGCGCCGCAGTTTGAAGTCTCAACGGTAACATCGAAAGTATCTCCCGATTCCACCGAAGTCGGAAGCATTCTGGAGGCTGTTGCCGAAGACGCCAGGGCTGGCACAGCTATCACTACTGCTAATATGACTACCACTACGATGGAAAGAAACCTTTTGGATAACATTTTGTTTCTCATCTTTCCACTCCTTTCATTTAAAGTACACCATCACACGACCCACAGCCTCATCGTTGGTCATCAGTTTACGCAGGTGTCATGGCATTGGGTCACTGTTGAATTAGCTGTTTTAGGATTTTGTCACCGTTATCTGAGGGAAAATATTCGAGGGTGGCACGATAAGTTGGATCTCGCCCCTTTTCAATTATTGTCCTGCTTATTGCCTTTCTTATAGTGACATCCTTGCATAGCTCTTCGATGAGATAAGCACTGGCCTCATCAGCATAATCAGCGTTAACTGTGCGATTCCAAGCTAGGTAAATTGAGGCACCTTTATAGATGAAAACTTGAGCCATATCATCGAAATACAAACAGGAGCAGCCTGTTATGATTATGACTGTATTATCGAACCGACCCTCCATACTTTTCGTGACAAATTTTGAATCTATACCAAAGAAGAATGGCTCACCTTCTCCCACTCTAACCATTGGCAACATATGATTTACCTGCTCTGAAAGATATTTTGTGCGACTATAAGGCTCGGCAGTAAAGATAGCGGTTTTTACTATCCCTTGCCCCTTGGCCCGGATCAAGCCAGAATGGGCTCGGAAGATAATGAGCTTGTAGCCGTATTCAGGTAACTTTCTATAGAAGTCGACAGTAACGTCACCACCTTGATAAATATCAACAATAAAGCCATAAACTTTAAGGTCTTTGCTTACCTGAGCTATAAAATCATCATTAGGCTGGGTGCTATAAAGTTGATCTATGATAGCCGCTTTAGGTTGCACTGCATTGTTATTTGAGCTAGGAAGCTGAGAGCAAGCAAGGGGAGCAACTATTCCAGCGATAATTACGGCAATGACCAACCATGAGAACCAAGGTAAGCCGTTAAAAGGGGGGCTGCCTCGGAGTGACTTAGCAATCTCAAGCTGCTTCAAAATTTAACTTTGAGCTTTCCGACGTCTTAATACAAACCAAGCTATGCCACCTATGAAAAGCACCCCCAGGGCAATCCAGGGGGCAAGTAAGCCTACTATGCTTGGGAAATAACCTTCTCCGCCTATCGCGGGTGGAGGTGGAGTTGGAGGTGCTGGGGGTAAACCAAACACGAAAATCGGGTCGCCAACTTCCATAGTAACCTCTATGGTGGTAGCGTCAATAACTGTAATAGCTGTGGTTGGTATCTCAGTCCAGGTGCTATCAACAACCTTATAGACCACTATATTTGAGGCATTGGCAATATCAGTAAACCTCAGGGTGAAGCTTCCACCTCCCTCCGAGTCCACGACATAGGCTGATTGGGGATCTAAGTCAGAGGGAATGTTGGTCAAGTCCTCAGTAGGATAGCTATCTATCGAAATAGATGTTACCGTAGGATCTGCCCCCACTAGCTCAACATTAGTCAAGTCTCCAGTATCAAACCGAATTACTGTTATCTCATCATCCTCGATAAGGCATGAAATTCTGTCCTCATCCTCGACTACACCCTGGAAGGTATAGGTGGTAGTAGTGTCAACTGTTGGAGCCTCAACCCTGTAGGTAAAGCTTGCTGAATCCCCAAGGAAGGTGAACTTGACCATATTGCCTATCTGCTCAACCTGACTTTCTGGCAGTGAGCTGCTCACATAGGCAAATCCGCCAGGCAAAGTCTCTACCACCTGACCGAAAATGCCACAGCCTGAAGCCTCAATGGCAACGTCAAACTCGGCTCTTGATGCCACCGATGTCGGAAAAGCCCTTGTGCCTGATACTTGGGTGAAGTGAGCGGTAACTGTTTTATTGCTATCCATGGTTACTGTGGTAGATGAAGAACTGGGGTCGGCAACATTACCTGACCAATGGTCAAATCGCCAGCCTGAGTCTGCCGTGGCGCTGATATTTACTGCGCTCCCAGCGTCATAAGTATGGCTACCCACAGAGGGAGTAGTTGAACCATTTCCATCCACCGCCATAGTTAAAGTGTAAGTTTCGGGGGGAGGTACACCTATTGTCACAGTTATGTCACTATCTTGGATAGGATACTCATTCTTATTCTCATCCTTGACTACGCCTTGGAAGGTATAGGTGGTAGTAGTGTCAACTGTTGGAGCCTCAACCCTGTAGGTAAAGCTTGCTGAATCGAGAAATGTGAACTTGACTCTGTTGCCTACTGGCTCGACTCCGATATCGCTCGGGGTGCAGCTGATATAGGTGAAACCATCAGGTAGAGTCTCCACCACCTGACCGAAAGCGCCACAGTTTGAAGTCTCAACGGTGACATCGAAAGTATCTCCTGATTCCACCGATGACGGAAGCGTTCTGGTGGCTGTTGTCGAAGACGCCCGGACTGGTGCGACTATAACTGCTATTAGCATAACTGCAGCTATTATAGAAAGGAACTTTCCCGATATTACTCTCTTTCTCATCTCCACCCCCTAATTATCCAAAGTACAGCATCACGACTTGTATCGTCTGCACCTTGGCTATTAGTCCATTGAAGTAGTCCTGGACAGCTTTGATAGCCTCACTTTTTTCGATGGTCCCGCTCTCATCTTTATCATAATCCCAGGGGTCGAAGAAAAGCTCGGGATGAATGTATTTAGCCATTTGCTCCAAGCCAAGCACTATCCGAGGTCCAGGTCGCTCAACCCAATTAGATTCCACGTAGTATACCCTTCCATTCTTACGAGCTGACACGTCTGCAAGGCGAGGCTCAGTATTTACCCATTCCCATGTATCGCCTGCTGTGCCACCCATCGCTGTTACTATGATTACTTCAGGATTTCGTGCGATTATTGCCTCAAGGTCGACCGTCGGCCATCCCTCAAAGTCGGCAAAAATATTCACTCCTCCCGCATTTTCAATCAAGTCATGAATGAAAGTGCCGCTGCCTGAAGTGACTATTCCCCCTGTAGGTCCCCAGCAAATATGGAATACCCCAGGTTTTTCCTCCAGGGAAAGCCCTGCTGTTTTACTCGTTACTGCGTCAATTCTGTTTTGCATTTCGGCTATAAGTGCCTCTGCTTCCTCCTCCTTGTCGGTTATATACCCTATCGTGTTAATATCATCAAGTAAGGTATCCAAATCAGTGGCTTTTGTATCGAATATTTTAAGCCCCAATCCCTCCAAGGCGGTAATAGCATCATGCTGATAACCGTATGCAGATATTAAGAGGTCGGGCTGGAGAGCAACTATTTTTTCTGCATCAGGGTCCCACCAGCCTCCTATCTTTTCCTTTTCCAGAGCCTCCGGCGGATAATCACAATAATCTGTTACCCCAACCACTCTATCCCCCAAGCCCAAGGCAAATAGTATCTCGGTAATGGAAGGAGCTAAAGAGATAATCTTCACGGGTAGTTCAACGATAGTGACTTCTCGACCTAAATGATCAGTGACAGTTATGGGATAGGTGGTGGCCAAAGCAGTCGCAGGGAACACTGCCGTCATTACCAGTGCCAAAACCAATAGTAAACTGCCCCAGATGCCAAGTTTCTTTTTAATTCTGCTCATTTCTTCTGCCTCCTTGCTAATTGACTACACTTGCTAAGCGAATTTCCTAGGAATGCATACTTATAGCCTCCTTTCATTATACAAGCTAACTTGAATATAAACAACTTTGCTTGATTATTATGAACAAGCCTCATGGAAATGTCAAGACCCCGGTGGCTGATTTTATGATGACTCCCTGAGGAAATTTTGAAGGATGTTAAGCAGCTAAAGAGAATAGAAAGCTAGCCGCATTGTTCCCACACCAGCTATATACAAGCAGATCCCTTATCTTTCCTTAAGTCAACAATCTTATAAGCCAGATTCTCCTCTTCCAACCTCTGCACTAATGCCGCAACGCTATCCTCGACACAAACTACCAAAAAAGGCAAACCACAGTAAGCGGCTTCAACAGCCGCTTCCTTGACGCCATAAAGATAGTCAAGCTTTACACCTACCTGCTGCAATGCTACCAAGGCTTCAGTGCCAATTGCTCCTACTAGCTTCGCTTTATCTACCTCTTCTTTTAATTTAGCAATACCGGTATTCCTGGAACCCCCATCTTGCACATTGGGCACTTTAGCTATAGTTACCTCTCCCGTCTTTAGCTCTATCACTCCCTCTATGTTGCAAATACCTACATCCTCACCTTTCTTGGCTTCCGACAAAGTTATTCCTCTAGCTCCTTTATCACCTATAATCGCGGAGGCAAAGAACAAACCATCCCTCATATGTAATGATACTGGTTGACCCGCCGATAAGTCATTGTCAGCTATAGCAGCGGAAGTTGATATGTCACTTACCACCTTGCTCACAAGCGAAGAGTAACTTTGTAACTGCCTAGCCATTCTTAGAATCCAATCCACGCCTTCCCTAGTTACCCTATATCTAGAACGACCCTGCGAGCTAAGCCAGCCAGCGGCTATCAAATCCTTAACGTACTCAGATACTGCTTGAGAGGTTATATTCAGCTTTTTAGCAATGTCCTTTTGCTGTATATTTGGTTGGTTTGCTGCTATTTCCAGCAATATTTGAAACTTTGTAGCCAGATTCTTACTTCGCAGTATTTCTGTCATATCAAGAACATTATACCATTTGCTAAGCAAAGCCACAGCTAATAGCTTCGCAATCTCAACTAGCAAGGCAAACTCACAGAGTTTATAATTTAAATCAGGATGGCAAACGAAGATATAATTATTTATGAACAGCCTTCGCTCTATCACCCAAAAATGATAGACGCCTTCGCTGGTGGGGCTGATGTAACCCAAGCAGGCACATCCGCAGTTTCTTATTTAATAAGGAGGCTAAAGGCGAAAGAGTTTGCAGAGATAGCCTCTGAGGAATTCTACGATTTCCCCGCCAGCCGTCCCATAGTCACCATAAGTCAGGGAGTGGTGCAAAAAGTAAAGATGCTAACTAGCAGGTTTTATTATGGCAGAAGCCAAGTAGAAGGTCGTGACATGATTTTGTTTTTAGGCACTGAACCTAACTTGAAGTGGCAAAGGTATGTAAGTTCAATATTGGACTTAGCTAGTCAGATGGGAGTAGACCAGATATACCTTCTGGGAGGATTATATGATGCAGTTACCCATACTATCGAAGCTAAGATAACCGGTGTAGCAAGCCAGCAACATCTTGTAGAAACGTTAAAGGAGCACTATATTGAAGCCTTGGATTACCGCGGACCCAGCAGCATATATAGTCTAATTTTAGCCATGTGTAAAGAAAGGGGAATAGAGGCTATTAATTTATGGGGACATATTCCCTTCTATATCCGAACTGAAAATAATCCTGTAACTTGCCTGGCACTTCTCACTAAGCTAAGTGAATTATTGGAAATTAAGCTAGACCTACATGATATGGAGATGGCAGCAAAAGAGTTTAATAGCAAACTAGACAAACTTATGAGTCAAAACGCTGAGCTTAGCCTTTACATTCGGACATTGGAAAGGCGATATAAGAGCAAGGAAAGAGCTTCCCTGAAAGATTTAGAGAGCACCGACAAGATTATTCAAGAGGTAGAAAACTTTCTCAAAAAGGAGCGAGGCGATGAAGACACGCCTTTCTAAGGTATGTCATTCTGAACGAAGTGAAGAATCTCGATGAAACACAAGCGAACTGGGGCAAGCCTCTTTCAATACACACCTATCGCAGCGAGGCTGCCGGGCATGGCATACTCGCCTCCCATGCTTTATTAGGTGAAGATGGAATTGATAAACTTTTGAGGGTGGAATTTGCTCTTGCAGCAAGTTATGCGCTTCCTCTATAGAAACCTTCGAGTCAATCAGCCCTAGTCGCTTAGCTACCCGAAAAACATGGGTATCCACCGGCAAACATGGCTTGCCCAAGGCAAAAAGCAGCACGCAGCTAGCTGTTTTCTGCCCCACCCCAGGCAGATGCATCAAGTAATTCTTAGCTTCAGACATGTTCATTGCTTTAAGAAAATCAAGGCTGATACAGCCTTGCTCTCTTTCGATTTGGGCTAGTATTTGTTTTATCCTCACCGCCTTAATTCGAGATAGTCCTCCAGATTTAATGGCTTGAGCAATATGTTCCACAGGTGCAGAAGCTACGCTTTCCCAGCTACCGAAGGTAGACAGAAGCGATTTAAAAGCTCGCCTAGAATTCACATCCGAAGTATTCTGAGAAAGTATAGTTCCTATGAGCACATCAATAGGCTCCCTGCCCGACTGCCATTCCAGAGGGCCATATTCCTGCTCTAGTAGCTTGATGACTTCTTCCACAATCATTTCTACGCTTTACAAAGCAACTTTTATTTGCCAATCTATGCTAGCATTTTATGATAGTGTATCTCATAAAGTCTGTATGAAAAAGAGGAAAGTTGTTTGGGATATGGACCCTGGCATTGATGATGCCCTGGCTTTGCTTCTGGCATTAAATTCACCTGAAATCCAAGTTCTTGGCATAACCACAGTGGCGGGTAATGCTCCAGTGGAGATGACCAGCGCCAACGCTCGGCGTGTATTGGAACATTTGGACGCAGGCAATATCCCTGTAGCAATGGGCGCAGCAAAACCTTTGAATCACCCTCTAGTCGATGCCTTAAACTACCATGGTCCAGATGGGCTAGGTCAATGTGGACTGCCCCCTCCCAAGCTTCCTTTACATTCGACGAAGGACTGGGACTTCCTTGCTCAGCTAATCTCAGATACCCCAGGTGAGGTCACGCTAGTAGCAACAGGACCTCTAACCAATATAGCTCACGCTTTTAGGCTTCACCCTGAATTGCCTAAATTTCTAGCCAGACTAGTTCTTATGGGAGGAGCCTATGGCCTCACACCTTACGGTAAAGGAAATCAAACCCCCTTTGCTGAGTTCAACATCTGGCAGGACCCGGAGGCAGCTCGCATAGTGCTAAACTCCGGAGCAGATATTTACGCAGTAGGGCTAGACATATCTATGAACCCCTCGACTTGCTTAAATAGCCAACATTTAGAACAACTTAAGGCTAGCCATACACCTGCTGCTTGCTTGGCAGCCCAATTAGCGAAATATGCTATAAAGCATCACGGATACTGTGAACTTCACGATCCTTTAGCTTTAGCATCGTTGCTAGACGCTTCCTTGTTTGATTTCACATCAATGCCTGTAGAAGTGGTTAGGGGAGACGGCTGGGATCGGGGAATTACTCGTATCTTGCCTCTAGAAAAAATAGGCAAGTTGCCATTAATACATATAGCCACAAGTGTAGATGGTCCTCGCTTTCTGAAGCTGTTCTTATCACGCATATTGGAGGATTAAGATGACCAGCATGGTAGTATGTGGAGCTATAAACTGGGATGTAATCTGCTTCGTAGAGCATTTACCCACGCCTGGCGAAGAAGTTACTGTAAAGCGCATCACACGGGTATCTGGAGGAACGGGGGGCAACGTAGCGGTAGCTGCAGCACGGATTTTAGGGGCTAAAGAAGTTGCACTGGCAGGCGCTCTGGGAGAAGATGATATTGCTCGCCAACAGGTAGCAGCCCTTGATGCTGAGGGAGTTATTACTGAAGGAATCAGCTACATATCAGGTGAGGAATCAGGACAAGCTTATATTTTGGTTGACCAAGAAGGCCAGAACGTTATCGCTAGCCGCCTGGGAGCTAATGCCGGGCTATGCCCTGAACATTTAGACAACCCCTCGGTTCAACGCCTACTACAGGAGTGCCAAAGCATAGTCCTCACTGACCCTCCGTTAGATGTAGTGGCAGAGCTAATAACCCTGGCAAACCAGCGTAGAATCCCTGTGTTGTGGGATCCAGGAATTCTGGTAGGTCAAGGTAAGAAAGAGGCTACAGTCTCTCTTGCCAAACAAGCAAATATCCTCTTCTTAAATGAAGCGGAGGCAATTGCCTTATTCGGAGATGCAGAAGCAGATGTAAGCTTAAAGCACTTGCAGGAGCTAGGATTCCACAATCACACGGTGCTCAAGATTGGTGCCCGAGGAGCAGCGATGCTTGAACCAGCTACTGGTATGGTGATTGAAGTCCCTGCCCTACCCCTCAAAGATCTAGGCTTAAACGTAATTAACACTGTAGGCTGCGGAGATGCTTTTGTGGGAGCCTTTGCTGCCTACTATGTTCTAGGCGCCAACCTCCAAAAGTCACTTATCATGGCTACTGTGGCAGCAGGTCTTAATGCTACTCGACCTGAAACCAGAGGTTGTCCCGAAAGAGCCAGTTTAGAAGCAACAGAACAGCGTAGCCGTAATCTCGGCTTTGTAGTTCACGAGCGTAAGTTTTTTAAAAGTTAGCTTGATAAGCTTTGGTATCTGCCTCACCCCGAGCATAAGCTTCATGCCACCATTTGGGCACTGGCACTTTCTTGTACCAACTAACTCGTTCTGCCTCAAGCAAATTACGGCGGCATCCCATGAAATCGGCAGCACAGATAACCTTGTGATGTAGGCACGGGTCTAAAGACCCGTGCAGAGAAGAAACCCAATCTAGCCACTTTTCCCCTTCCTTGGAGCGCATCAAGTGATGATCGAGAATCAGCGTATCAACTTCTCTGGCTATCATTAAACTCCTACGTAGTGCGCCTTCTCTCTTTTCCGAGGTCAAGTTTGGCAGATAAATGGGAGGTCCAGATGCCAGCACCACAGTTGGCCGCCACCCAAGTATTTGCTCAATTGCCTCATCATTGAGCATTTGAATGTCCGAGGCATGCACAAAAACTCCGTTTCCCTCTTCGATTCTAGTCATCATCACAGTGCCACCTCTGCCTTGTTCGCCATGAGGAACAGGAGAAGAAAAGCTCAAGCATCCATCGCTCAGCCCTTCTGAAACCGGAAGGACTCGATTGATCTTTCGGGATAAAGCTTGAGCTCGATGAACCTCAGTGGGAGAAAGAGCCTGTATCCCCTTCGCCCACAATCTGGGATGCCTTAAAGATTTAGCAACCCGGTCTGCTGAAAGCTGGTAAGGATTGGCATTGACCATTGGATAGTGTTCACCGTGATAATGACTGATCACCACGTCGGTTGCATCTTCCAGCGCCTTTTCAATGGCTTTTTTAACCCTTTCAGAAGCTGCAACTTGAACTGGATGAGGCAGCAAGCCATGTCGCCTATACCCCAATGCCACCCCTGGATCGATAACTATTTTGCGACTTTGAGTCTCGACCACGCAGCATAAGCCACGAACCCCCAGTGATTCTGCTCCGATTATCTCTATCCGCATCGCTAAGAGCTTTTAAAAAGGAAACCTTTGCTAGCCTGATTATCTAAATATCTATTTCCTAAATGGCCTCGAATATGAAAGCCTTATGCCACTTTTAGCTTGTCCACTGACATTATAATATAAAATTAGAAAGACAAGACCAAAAGTGGTAATGTTTAAAGATTTTGCAAGCATGTAGCTAGACGGAAAATTTCAAGAGTGGGGGTGACATGAATATATATAGTTCTTTAGTTAATATCGTGGGAAAGGATTTCGCCTCAAATCGTCCCGAGGAACTTTACATGTATTCTCGAGACCCTGGAGCGCAGCCACCTCGCAAAGTGGATTATGTTGTAATGCCAAAAACAGTGGAAGCGGTGCAGGAGATAGTCATGTTAGCAAATAAGGAAAGGATTCCCATTACTCCAATGGGTGGTGGTTTTACCACATGTGCTCTAACTGTGCCTATTAAAGGTGGAATTGTCTTAGACATGAAAAGAATGGATAAGATTATTGAGGTAAATGAGAAAAGTAAATATGCAGTAGTGGAAGCAGGTGTCTCTCAAGGAGCATTAAAATCTTACCTTGAAAAACATTATCCCTATCTTCAACATTCTACACCAGAAGCACCCCCTACAGTCACTGTTGTCGGAAATCTTCTGATTGATGGGCATGGTCATCTTACGCCAATGCACGGTGTGAACTCAAGCATGATAAATGGGATGGAAGTAGTGCTGCCCACAGGCGAGATATGTAAAATCGGCTCTTGCTCTATTTCTCCATATTGGTTTACTAGGCGGCATCTCCCGGATTTAGCTGGTCTATTTATTGGATGGTTTGGTACCACTGGTATCGTTACCAAAATTTCCATTCAACTTTTCCCCAAGCCAAAATTAAGGGATTGCATAGTATTCTCCACAGATGACCCAGATTCACTTCCAGACGTTATATTTGAAGTCTTTCAAACTGAAGTGGCGGAAAATTTCTTTATCATTGCTCAAGATAAACCTGATTGGATGTTTGGACATATATATATTGTCATACTTATGACCGGGGATAGTGAGGAGGAATTTGAACTTAAAAAGAGGCAGCTTTCAAGAATGTTTGATGAAAGGGTTAAATTTATGGAAGAAACACCCCCTGCTTTCAAAAGAAGATTCTTAGATGTACCCCCGTTTGCTGCTACAGCAGCAGATTTCGCCAAAGGGGGAGGTTTTGAATATGTTGGGGGCATATTACCTATAGAAAAAGTCCCTGAAGCTTGGAGAGGAAGTTTCAAAATCGTTCGCAGACATAACGTGGTTTTCTCAATTGCAGTTCAACCTCTTGATTGTGGTCATAGCGTTATGTTTGGTCCCATTTATTCTTTCAACCGTGCAGATGAAGAAAATATTGAAAGGGTAAGAAAAGCCTTGGAAGAGACAGATAAATTGATTTTAGATTTAGGAGGTGTCCTATGGAAAGCCGAACTGCCAGGACAAAAGCTAATGATGGAAAGGATGGACCCTAATACAGTGGAACTAATGAAAAAGGTTAAAAGGACATTAGACCCGAATGGGATTATGAATCCAGGGAATTGGGAGTAATCAAAATGGCTCTTGAAGATTATAAAAACATAATTCACAGATGCTTCAGGTGCGGCTACTGCAGATTCACAAGTGATTGCTCTTATTTAGGCTTCAATTGCCCAGTATATGACAAATACCGCTTAGAAACCTATTCACCTGGCGGAATGATGTGGCTTATAAGAGCATGGAAGGAGAAGGATATTGAATGGACTGACTCCCTAGCTACGATATTATATTCCTGTACAACATGTAACAATTGTGTTGAGCACTGTAAATTCAAGTTCCGTGGCGATATTGTCAATATAATAGTAGCAGCAAGAGAAGAGATGGTGGAAAACGGCCTTGTTTTACCACCGGTTAGGCGCTTCCTTGAGAATGTTTATCTTTATGGTAACCCTTATAGAGAATTAAGAACAAACAGAGATAAATGGACCGAGGGTACAAAAATGAAACAGTATACGGGAGAAGAATTCCTCTACTATATTGGGTGTGTAGGCTCATATGATGCAAGATGCCAGGAGGTTGCTAGAGCATTGGCAGACGTATTATTGGAAGCTGGTCTTTCGTTCGGGATTTTAGGTTCTCAAGAAGATTGTGATGGTAATGAAGTTAGGATACTTGGTGAAAAGCGCTTATTTGAGACATTAGTAGAAAAGAATACTAAGATGTGCGATGAACTGGGGGTAAAGAAGATCGTTACCCTTTCTCCACATTCATATAATGCTTTTAAAAACTATTATCCAGATAGATTCGAGGTATTCCATTATACGCAGATTCTTCGTGATCTCATTAAAAAGGGAAGATTAACCTTTTCTAGAGAGCTAGCTTATAAAGTTACTTTCCACGACCCTTGCTTCCTTGGAAGGCACAATAGCGAATATGAGGCCCCAAGGGAAATATTAGCTTCCATACCTGGAATTGAACTAGTAGAAATGGAAAGAAATCGAGCCGATGCCTTCTGCTGTGGTGGTGGAAGTGGGAATTTCTACACAGATTTTTTCGGCGGTAGGGAGGGTAGTCCAGCAAGGAATAGAGTTAGAGAGGCTTATGAAACTGGCGCCAGCATTTTGGCGGTAGCGTGTCCCACATGCATGACCATGCTTACTGATGCAGCAAAGTCGGAAGGATTAGAAGAAAATTTAGCCATTAAAGATATTTCTGAAATTGTAAAAGAATCCCTGTAAAGAACCTATAATCCCCGATAAAACATTAGAATCACCCCTAGTTATGATAACTTTATAAGAGCGATGAAGGCACAAAAAATGGAGAAGTATTGGATAAGAATTAAAAGGGTTGAAGCTGATTTGCTTAAGTTTGGCATCAGCGCTGGCTCAGTTAGAAAGCTTGTTTACTGCTATCCCATTGGCGTCTTGGAGAAGCTTATCAAAGCGACTGAGAAACGCCAACCTAGAGAGCCGTCTTCCTACTTTCTAAATGGGCTCAAGAAATCCAGAATGAAACATAGGACTGAAGCTACTTTAATCGAAGATGAAGACACATAAATTGAAATGATAGTGATAAAGTGTAGTAAGTGTAGAAGTAAAGT
>Ga0209121_10004820_pt1 | contig 12453 bp, 11 predicted proteins | sample Cruoilmetagenom3_FD_187292 | JGI IMG/M metagenome (GOLD analysis project Ga0209121, IMG submission 187292) | Oil polluted marine microbial communities from Coal Oil Point, Santa Barbara, California, USA - Sample 3 (SPAdes) (version 2) | ecosystem: Environmental > Aquatic > Marine > Oil seeps ... | reverse complement strand
ACCCAAGATCGTCAGCGGATTAAGCGGATTGAGCAGATTTTGTTTCATATTCATCCGCTTCATCTGCTTAATCCGCTGATGGCTTTTGGCCTTTTTTCAGCAGAGTCGTTTTACGCATCCTGCTTCACTTGCCCCTTTGCGCCAGGTTCTGAATTCGAGCTTCCGCCCGATGCTGAGCCTCCTTCGCCGCTGCCCGCTGAGGATTGAACCCTATGCCATTGTCATTGCTCCAGACTGACGTAGAAGTGGAACTGGCTCCGTCAGGCTCGTTGGCCGAGCGGATCTGCCGTTTTCTGCGAGAGCAGGGCGGCCCTGTCTGGTTGGTGGGCGGATACGTACGCGACCGGCTTCTGGGCCGCGAGACGCACGATCTGGACGTGGCTGTGCCCGCTGAGGCCATCCCCCTGGCCCGGGCCGTGGCCGATCATTTCGGCGGGGCGTTCTTCCCGCTGGATGAAACGCGGGACATAGGGCGTGCATTGCTGCGCCAGGCGGGACAACTCTTGATTGTGGACGTCAGTCGCCTGCGGGTCGCCGATCTGGCAGCCGACCTGGCCTTGCGTGATTTCACGGTCAACGCCATGGCCTGGGATCTCAGCGCTGAGCCCACGATCCTGATCGACCGCCACGGTGGTCGCCAAGACTTGGACGCTCGGCTGGTGCGAGCGGTGGGCAAGGGGGGCTTCCGGGACGATCCAGTGCGCATGCTGCGGGCCGTGCGGCTGGCGGCGGAACTGGGCTTCCAGTTGGAAGAGCAGACGGCGGTCTGGATTCGGCAGGGCGCGCCGCTGCTGGCGGAAAGCTCCATGGAACGTGTCCGCGATGAGATGGTGCGCATCGTGGCTGCGGAGAACGCCGCCGCTCATCTGCGTCAACTCGACAGGTTGGGCCTACTGACCATTGTCCTGCCGGAGGTCGTGGACCTGCAGGGCGTGGAGCAGTCCCCGCCTCACTACCTCGACGTCTATGAGCATTCCTTGGAGACCGTTCAGCAGTTGGAATGGGTGTTGGAGGTCGTCGAGGGGTCTGGGGCGGCTGAGGGAACTGAGGGGTCTGAAGGGGCCGGACGCCGAACAGCGAACACTGGACGCAATAGCCAATACCCAATACCCAGTACCCAACGTGTCGAAGAGGTGCTAAGAGCCAGCCTCTCCCCTTTCACTGCCAATTTGCGGGTGCATCTGGCTCAATCCACCTCCGCCGAGCGCACGCGGGGCATGATGCTCAAGTGGGCGGCGCTGTTGCACGACCTGGGTAAGCCGAAGGCTCGCAGCGTCGAGTCCAGCGGACGGGTGCGGTTCTTCAAGCACGAGGCCATCGGTGCGGAGTTGGCGGCGCGAGCGCTGCGAAGGCTGCGTTTCACCAATGCTGAGGTGCTCTGGGTGGAAACCATTGTGCGCCAGCACCTCCGCCCCGCGCTCCTGGCCCGCGAGCCATCCCTCACCCGCAGGGCCATCTACCGCTTCTTCCGCGACGCGGGCGAGGCGGGAGTGGACACCGGCCTGCTCACGCTGGCCGATCATCTGGCCACCTGGGGGCCGAACCTCATCGCTGAGCGCTGGACGCGGCGGGTGGAGACGGTCGCTCTCTTGCTCGATGCTTACTTCACTCGACATAAGGTCACTGTCGCGCCTCAGCCGCTGTTGAGCGGATGGGACTTGCAGGAGCAGTTCGGCCTGGCGCAGGGGCCACGCATCGGTGTCCTGCTGGAGGCACTGCGCGAAGCCCAGGCGGTCGGCCAGGTGCGTACCCGAGACGAAGCGGAAACGCTGGTTCGTCGTTTGCTGGCAGAGGATGTCAGCGGAAAAGCGGAATGAGCGGAAGGGGAGCTGAGATGTCTGAGCAGTTATCTTTGGTTGAGGCTCTGGAAAAGCAGAGGAAGCAACGGGAGCGGAGGCAAAGGCGGCGCGTGCGTGCCTTCGCCAATCGCTTGCGGGTCGTTGCTTTCGTTACTGTTCTGCTTGGCGGTCTGCTGACTCTGGCCGCGCAGGCATGGGGCAGGGCGTATGACCTCGATTGGTTGGGCTACGTCATGGCGCTCATCCTGGCTCTGGCCTGGCTCTATGCGGCGGGCTTGCTCGCAGTGTTCTGGCGGCGCACCCATTTCACCGCCTATCTGCTGAAGACCCACTGGACCTGGCTGGCTGTGCTGGTGGGCATCCCGATTGATGTGCTTCAGATGGCGTACTACCGCCTGCGCGTGCCCGCGTGGCTGGTTTTGATCCTTGTTGGTAGCCTGTTTTGGCGCTGGCGCACGATCAGTGCTGAGGAGGAGATACGAGCTCATGCCTCGCAGTGGGAGCGCCTTTTTCCGCTTTCGTGGAACGACCTGATGCTCATGCGCTTCCCTGACCTACGAAAGGGCCCCGTCGCCGAGATGTAGGCAGTGCGATCTGTATGTGCAGACTGATGGCCTGACAGCGCAGGAGGTGTTTGCGAGGGTGGTGGATTTCCTGCACCAGCTTGAGTGGAGGGGAGAAGTTTGACAGGAGTGAGGGGCTACGCTATAATCGCTCAGTTTGTGGCCGACATCCGATATCAGAATTTGGGGGAGTTGTTGCATGAGAGAACGTAACGTGGTTTTGTTGGCTTTCATCGTCGTCCTGGCACTGGTGGCGCTGTGGATTGATCTGCCCATTGACCATCCCGAATGGACGCAGAAGCTCCTCTTCTGGCAGCCCGAGGGCACGCGCGACTTGGAGCTGAAACAGGGGCTCGATCTGCAGGGCGGATTGCAGGTGCTGCTGGAGGCGGATGTGCCCGAAGGCGAGGAACTCCCGGACGGCGCCCTGGAGGCGGCCAAGGGTATCATCGAGAACCGCGTCAATGGCCTGGGGGTGACCGAGCCGTTGATCCAGATCCAGGGTCAGCAGCGCGTCATCGTCGAGTTGCCGGGCATCAAGGACCCCGACCAGGCGATTACCACGCTCAAGGGTACGGGCCTTCTGGAGTTCGTCGAGGCGGGCGATGCTTTCTTGCAGGAGGGCACCATCATCCGCACCAGCCTCGGCGGCGACGATCTGGCATCTTCATTCGTCATCACTCCCACGGCCGCGGTGACGGAGACAGCGGTCGCTCCCTCGGGAGAGGTGTACGAGACCATCATGAGTGGCAAGCACCTGAAGACGGCGGGAGTGAGCACCGACGAGTACGGGCGGCCGCAGATCAACTTCGAGCTCACCAACGAAGGGGCCCGGATCTTCGCCGACTACACTCGTCAGAACATCAACTCGTTCCTGTGCATCACTATGGACAAGGTGGTCATCTCCTGCCCGAGCATCCAATCGGAGATACCCGATGGGCAGGGTCGAATCACTAGCCAGCAGGGCTTCTCCTTGGAGTACGCTCGGGGTCTAGCGGTGCAGATGCGCTATGGTGCGTTGCCGGTGCCTCTGAAGGTGCTCAATAACCGCACCGTCGGCGCCACGCTGGGTCAGGATTCGGTGCAGAAGAGCATCACCGCCGGGGTGGTGGGGCTTTCCGTGGTCTTGCTGTTCATGCTGAGCTACTACCGGTTGCCGGGCCTCCTGGCTGACCTGGCGCTCGTCATCTACGCCTTGCTCAACCTGGCTGCCTTCAAGCTGCTGCCCGTGGTGCTCACACTGCCGGGCATTGCCGGCTTCCTGCTTTCCACAGGCATGGCGGTGGATGCCAACGTGCTCATCTTCGAGCGCATGAAGGAGGAGCTGCGGGCGGGTCGGTCGCTGGGCGCATCCATAGAGGCGGGCTTCAGCCGTGCCTGGACGTCCATTCTCGACTCCAACCTGTCCACGCTGATTACTTGTGCCATCCTCTACTACTTCGGCGGCGCGTTTGGGGCCAGCACGGTGCGTGGCTTCGCTTTCACTCTGGGCATCGGTGTGCTCCTCAGCATGTTCACCGCTGTCACCGTGACCCGCACCTTCGTGCGTTTCGTGTTCGAGGTAGCCGGCGAGAAACTGCGCCAAAAGCGCTGGTTGCTGGGAGTGTAGCTGCAATATCTCAATGACCAATGTCCAACTCCCAAGTTGGTCGTTGGCCGTTCGTCATGGGTCATTATCGGAGGAGTTATGTATAACCTGGTTGAGAAGCGAAAGTGGTACTATCTGGCTTCGGCTATCCTCATCATCCCTGGGCTAATCGTGATGATCTATTCCACCGTCACCACCGGCAGCCCGCTGCGGCTGAGCATTGACTTCACCGGCGGCGTCATCTGGGAGATGCGCTTCCCGCAAGCAGTGCAGCCAGCAGAGGTGCGGGCGGTGTTTGTCGAGAAGGGATTGACAGATACGGCGGTAACCACGGTGGGGGACGAGCGGACGGTGCAGGCGCGGCTCAAGGCCATTGAGGACGCCACGAAGGCTCAGCTAGGGGATCTACTGGCTGAGCGCTTCGGCGGCTTGGAGGAACTGCAGTTCCGATCCGTAGGCCCCACGGTAGGACGGGAGGTGGCGCGCACCGCCGGCATCGCCATCGCCGTCGCTTCGCTGGCCATCCTGCTCTTTATCACCTGGGCCTTCCGCAATGTGCCGCATCCTGTGCGCTACGGCACCTGCGCCATCCTGGCCATGCTGCACGACGTCTTGCTGATCATGGGCTTCCTGGCCATCATGGGCTACGTGGCGGGGTGGGAGGTGGATGCGCTGTTCCTCACCGCGGTGCTGACGCTCATCGGCTTCGCCGTGCAGGATGCCATAGTGGTGTTCGACCGCATTCGGGAGAACATCCCCAAGCATCGAGGCGAGCCCTTCGAGGTCATCGCCAACCGCAGCCTGCTGGAGACGCTGCACCGCAGCATGGTCACGCAGCTTAATGCCATGTTCGTGATGATCGCCATCCTGATCTTCGGTGGGGCAACCATCAAGCAATTCATCGCCGCCATGCTGGTGGGCTTGCTGAGTGGCACTTACTCTTCCATTTTCAACGCCGTGCCGTTACTGGTATCCTGGGAGAAGGGGGAGATCGGCGGCTTCTTCCGGCGACTGGTCGGGCGGGGTGCCACGGCGTAGATCGACTGCATTGCGGAAACCAAACGGGGCGGGGGAACTCCCCCGCCCCGTTTGGCGTTCAGTGGATGCCTAACTGGTCTCCCATTGAGCTTGCACTCACATCATTGCGCGATCAGTGGCAAGAACATGGTGGTGTGTTGGCGATGGTGGTTGGCACCGCATCATCTACCTGTTATCGCGTTCCCATCTATCTATGGCGCGTTCCAAGAGCTCCGTTGTAGTTGCGTCAGGCGCTCGCTGGCGTTCGAGATCCATCAGTCTGAGCGCTGTTGGCTCATCGCCCATGACTTTGCTGAGAAGGTTTCGGTAGAGTTCACGACGTGTGTGCGATATCCGGCGGGCTGGCCGTGTTCTTGGTCTGAAGGCAGGGCACCGGGAGGGTGGAGAAGGGATTCCGTGCCGATCCCCATCAGCGCCGAGCCGACGCTGGTGCTCAATCTGAGAGAAGATTGCCCACTTCAATCAACCAGCTCACCGATTCTTGGACAGCCTGTAACGAACTGTAGCGTGGTTGATAGTTCAACAAGGATTGCGCCTTCATGATGCTGCAGTTGGGACTATGGGCGATATGGTCCCAAGTTGCGTTGGCGTTCTCCTCAGAAACTGTCTTCCGCCATTCGTCCCACGGGAGGAAACGCAGTTGGGCGGGTTGACCGAACCAGGAAGCCATTGCTTCAGCGTAACCGCGCAGCGTCAGGGCTGCCGGTGATACGGCGTGAAAACTCTCGCCTACAGCACTGCTCCAATTGGCCAAAGCCTGCATAAACGCTTGTGCTACATCGTCAGCATGAACGTGATGGACGGTTTCCATGCCCAGGTTTGGCAGTAGCACCTCTTGGCCTTGGGCCAGTTTGGCGAAAACACCAGGATTGAAGTTCCCTGTCGGGTTCAGAGGTGCCCACCCAGGACCTACGATGTGCCCTGGATGCAGCACCGTTGCTGGGAAACCTGTCCGTTGCGCCTCAGCTAATAGATAGGTCTCGGTGGCTGCTTTGTTGGTACCGTATTCGCCAAAGGGATTGCGGGGCTGTGCTTCGGTAGTGGGTACCTGCACACTGTGCCCATGCACCCAGATTGTGCCACAGTGCAGAAAATGCCGTACCCTGCCGCGCAATGGTTCTACCAACCGTCTGGCACTTTCCGGGGTGTAGCAGATCATGTCAATGACCGCGTCTGGCGCTAGTAGACGGACCTGATCACCAAAACTCCCATCCTGCTCAGCCGCAGAACGATCAATGCCTATCTGCCGAACCGATTCCCACGCGGCGTGAGATTGGTATGGCTTGCGTAGTTGCCGACTGATACATACTACCTCGTGACCAGCTTCGACTAGCCTCGGTACCAGATAAGTGCCCACGTGACCAGTACCGCCGATGATAACGACTCGCACTCTGCACCTCCTATACAATCTGATGCCATGATTTTACCACAAGCTGTCCATCTTTGCAATGCAAGTTGACGTACCTGACGAACGCATGCACACAAACAACTCCTCGGCGCATCAGCTAGCCAGGTGTGGATCCACTCGCAACTATATCTTGACAACAGGTTTAGATTGCGGTATGCTGACCTGGCTTTGTACACGGAGCACATTAAGGCCATCGTCGAGCAGGAGATGCGGCTGATGACGGGAGTTGTGCTGGTGGACACCGGCAATCCCGGCAAGGCGGCCCGTATCCTGGCGCGGCTGGCAGGGCACGGCGTGGCTGCCGATGACATCCGCCTGATCCTGATCACCCATGGGCACGTGGATCACTTTGGCAGCGCGGCGGAACTGCGGGAGCGGACTGCTGCACCGGTCGCGGTCCACGTCTCGGATGCTGAGGCGGTGCGACAGGGCATCAACCAGCCATCCTTCATCCGATGGGAGACCTTTCGATGAGCAAGACCGAAACACTCAAGACTGTTCGCAGCCTCACGCCTGACGAAGTGCTGTGCTCTCGGGCAGGCCGGCTCAAGATTGCCCTTCTGCAACTGATCACACGTCTGCTGCCTGGCCGCTTTGCCATCTGGCTTTCACTGCTGGACGAGGCACAGTTGGAGCGGCAGGTGCGGATCAAGTTTGGCCTTCACTCCCTTGTCCCCGGCAGCAGCGGCTACGACGTGCCCCGCTTGCACCTGATCGTGGAGCGCCGGGACTGGCTGGCCCTGCAAGAGGACGCTTCGCGGGCGATACAGCAAAGCCCGGACAACTCCCCGTCGGCGATAGACGATAACCAAACCATCGTCGTGGCGGGCCGACTTCGCGATGGGACGTTCGACTTGCAGGTACAATCCGGCCTGCGAGGCTTGGCGCTGAACATCTACGCCGTCGAGGAGATCAAGCGCGTGGTATGCAACGGGCAGGAGGTCGAGCCCAAGCGGATTGGCGCCCACAGCTACGCCGCCGAGTTGCGGTTGCAGGGCGCTTTGGAGTTCTCGTGAGCCCCATGCTACAATGGCCTCGTTCGCCCACTGTGAGTGCGAGTCCGAATCCGTGGCTGTCCATATCAAACGCTGAGCTTGGCCCCTGCGCCAGCACAAGGAGGTGCGAAGATGTCTGTCCCTGCGTGTCAGATCACCACTCCCACTACCCTCTGGTCCCCCGCCGAGAGCCTCAGTCCCCGCGTCCGGCGATTGCGCGATCAGTTTTGGGATTTCTACAACCGGAGTTATACCAACGAGGTACGCGCCTTCACCACCGGCACTTCCTGGGACCAGGTCTACGCTCCCTGGAACTGGACCACCGCCCCGGAGATGATGATGTTCTTCGAAGGCGCAAAGGCCTACCTGCTGGCCGACGCGACCGAGGTGGAACTGCCCCCCGGTTTCTGGGACGAGCCTCTGGTGGTGCGGCGAGCTATCTTTTTCAAGCGGGTGCTGGAAGAGTATCTGCCGGTTCAGATACTGGAAGGGGAACTCGTCGTCGGTTCTCATTTTTCGACTGCTTTCTCTCGCACGCTGACCCGCTCCGAGGCTCGCCGCTTCGCTCGCATGGAGAAGCGCTTCATGGCTGAGGCGAAACGGCTGAACAGGCTGGGCGTGGGCAACTGTGGCGCTGTCCCCGGTCACCTCATCCCCGACTATCCCCGTATTCTGCGCCACGGCTGGCGGGCAATCCAGGCCGAGGCGGACGGAATCGCCGGCGATCCCGCCTCCACGCCTCAGCAGCGAGATTTGGCCCGCGCTATCTCCTTATGTGCCGACGGTGTGCGTCTGCTCACCGACCGGTACGCCGCCGAGGCGGCACGGCTGGCCGCGCAGGAGGATGATGCAGAACGCCAGGCAGAACTTGCGGAGATCGCCTGCATCTGCCACAAGGTCCCCTGGGAGCCGGCCGAGACCTTCCCAGAGGCGCTCCAGTCCCTCTGGTTCGCCCACATGCTCGTGTTGGTGGCCGAAAGCTACCCTGGCCCCGGCGTCTCCCCCGGCCGCGTTGACCAATACCTCTACCCCTACTACAAAGCCGACGTCGAGGCCGGCCGCCTGACCCGCCGCGAGGTCAAGGAGTGGCTCCAGTGCTTGTGGATCAAGCATAACTACGCCTACGACTACCAGGGCTGGGTGGGCACCAACCAGGGCATCAACTCCTCCTTCGGCCAACTCATCACCCTGGGCGGGATAGATGAGAACGCAGAAGACGCCAGCAACGAATTGACCTACTCGATGCTGGACGTTATCCAGGAGATGAACCTGCTGGAACCCAAGCCCAACGTCCGGTTGCACGCAGGGACCCCCGACCGGCTCCTCGACAGGGTGGTGGAGATGATCGCGGACACCCAGGGTAGCCCCTTCCTGCTCAACTTCGATGAGAAATCTATCGAGGGCTTGCGCTGGCAGGGATTGCCGGAGGAGACCCTATGGGACTATGCGCCCGTCGGCTGCCTGGAGAACACTCTGCAGGGCAACGACCGCTCTGGCACGGTGGACGTCAACTTGAACATTGCCAAGGCGGTAGAGTTGGCCCTGCACGACGGCCGGGACGCGGCGATCGGCCAACAGGTTGGCCCCCGCACTGGCGATCCGAGGACCTTCGCCACCTTCGATCAGTTCTTCGCTGCTTTCAAGGCGCAACTCATAGCCATCATGGAACTGCTCATCGCCGCCAACGACGTGGCCGACGCAGGTCGGGCGCGGTTCGAGCCGACGCCCTACGTCAGCGCGCTGGTGGACGGTTGCCTGCAGAGCGGCAAGGACATCACTGCCGGCGGGGCGCGGTACAACTTCATCACCGTCGAGGGCATAGCCCTGGCGACGGCGGCCGACAGCCTGGCGGCGGTCAAGAAATTGGTCTACGACGAGGGGGCCGTGGCGATGGACGAGTTGGTGCGGGCACTGGACGCCAACTTTGAGGGATACGAGCCGCTGCGCCAGACGCTCTTGAACAAGGCTCCCAAGTATGGCAATGACGAGACCTACGCCGACGAACTCGCCCGTCAGATCAGCCAGTTCTGGACCACAGAGGCGTTCAAGCACGTCACCCCTGAGACGGGCAAGCGGTACCGGGGTGGGTATCTCTCCTGGAACTACTGGGTCTCCTACGCCCCCACCACCGGAGCAACGCCCGACGGGCGCAAACGCGGCCAGTTCCTGAGCAATGGCGTCTGCCCGGTCAACGGGGCCGACCGGTTGGGGCCGACAGCCGTCATCAAGAGCGTGGGCCACCTGGGGATGGAGACCGCTCCCAACGGCGCTTCTCACACTATGAGTTTCTCACCCGGCTTGCTGCGGAACCCCGAGAACCGGCGGAAAATGGCCGCTCTCTTGCGGGCCTACGATCAGGTCGGTGGGACCTGCTTGCAGATCAACGTCGTCAGCCCAGAGACGCTGCAGGCGGCGCAAAAGGACCCCGACGGGTACAGCAATCTGCTGGTGCGCGTCACTGGCTACAATGCCTACTTTGTGATGCTGGGCAAGGAGATCCAGGACGAGATCATCGCCCGCGAGAGCCACGCGTTGTGAGAGAAGAAAGAACACTGACCGGCATCACCTTCAACGTTCAACGGTTCAGCACCGAGGACGGCCCCGGCATCCGCACCACTGTCTTTCTTAAGGGCTGCCCGCTCCGCTGCGCCTGGTGTCACAACCCGGAGGGACTCTCTCCCCGGCCGGAGCTGATGTGGTACGACGTGCGCTGTATCGCCGCCCGCGATTGCCTGAGCGCCTGCCCAGAGAACGCGCTGGAGTTGACGCCCCAGGGGATGCAGATTGACCGCGCCAATTGCACTGCCTGCGGGGCCTGCGCCGAGGCCTGCCCCGCGGGCGCTCTGGAGGTCATCGGCCAGCAGTGGACGCCGGAGGAACTGTTCTCCGAGGTGGACAAGGACGCTGTGTTTTACGAGACCTCCGGCGGCGGCGTGACCCTCTCCGGCGGCGAACCGATGGCGCAGGCTGACTTTGTACTGGCCCTCGCCCGCCTATGTCACGAGGCAGGCATCCACGTGGCATTGGACACTTGTGGAGTGGCGGCATGGCAGCGGTATGAGCGGGTGCTGCCGCTGGTCAACCTGGTACTGTGCGACCTGAAGGTTTTCGACGCAGACCGTCACCGGGCCAGCACTGGCGTGGACAACCGCTCCATTCTTGAGAACGTACGCCGTATCGCTGCCGCCGGCAAGCCGCTGTGGATTCGCACCCCCGTCATCCCCGGCTACACCTCCGGTGCAGACAACATCGCCGCTCTGGGCGACTTCATCGCTGCCGAATTGCCCACCGTCGAGCGGTGGGACCTGCTGGCCTACACCAACCTGGGTCAGCCCAAGTACCATCGGTTGGACCGCCCCTACGCATTGGAGGGCGTGCCGCTTCTGACCCACGCCGAGATGGAGACCCTCCACGCCATTGCCGTCCAACGTGTGCCTGTGGCCGTCTGGTCCGGTGCCACGAAAAGTGAGAAATGAGAAGCAAGTGATTCAGTTTCGTGAGGCGTGATGCCCTTGAGCTACGTTTCACGTTTCACGTCTGGAGGTGCTGTATGTCTGTCATTGAGACACAATCTGGATTGATGAAGGCTCTCTCCGGCGAGATGACGCCCAAGTTCCTCGCTACCCGCTCCGCCGACGGCCTCCCTAACGTCGTGCCAGTGACCTCGCTGATGCCAGCGGACGATGTGGAGGATCGGCTGATCTTGGGCAACTTCTTGCTGCGCAAGTCGGTGGGGAATCTGAACGGCGACCCACGCGTGGGCATTCTGGTTATCACCACTGACCTGGAGGGCTGGGTACTGCAAGGGGACTTCGTGGAGTGGCAACAAACGGGAGCCTACGTGGATTGTCTCAACAACAGCGATCTCCTGCGCTACAACGCTTACACTGGCATTCGCAACGGCGGCGTCATGCAGGTGCGGGCGATTCTGCACCATTTTCGCATTTCCAAATTGCGCGTGCTGGCGGACTACCTGCTGGCCCGCGCTGCTGCCCGTCGCCCCGCCCCATTGGAGGAGATGGTGACGATGCCCCTGCCGGTGCGGGATGGATTCAGCGGGATGATGGCCGTACGGGTATTGGCCTTCCTGGACGATGTGGGATACCCGCTGGCGGTGCCGGCGCTCTCCCTCCAGCCTGCTGGAGAGAGTGCGTTGGTCTGTGCGGAGGGATTGTCGGCCGGCCTGCTGGAGCCTCTGGCTGCTGGCGATCCCGTCGCCGCCTCGCTCCTCACGCTCGACGTCGTGTCCTTCCAGGCCAAGGGGCGGTGGCTGGGAAGGCGGCGTCTCCTGGGCGCACCAGTGGGAGCCATGTCGGTGATGGACGTCTACGCCGGTGGACCGCCTATCCCCGGCCGGCAAGTGGCGTGAAGTACGAAGGAGTGTATCAGCGTGTCGGCGGTCGGATAGCCCATTTCTCACCGGAACCGATCGTCTGACCTCTTGCCCTGGACTCTGCCTTCTGCCTGTTCCAGCCACCCGACGCGATCCGCAACGTAGTGATCGAACTCTGGGACATACGGCTTGATGTCTAGCAGCGGCGTGCGGTCCAGGATGTCCACATTCTCAACGTGCAGGATGTTCCCCTCAATGCCCAGCAGTTTCACGATGGACAAGCCAATGGGGTTGGGGCGCTTGGGCGCCCTGGTGGCGAAGACTCCCCGTGGCTGCGAATCCATAAAGGGTGTGACGATCAACCTGACCTCCTGCACCCGGTGGAAATGGTAGAGCAGGATGATGTACGAGAAGCCTTGCAGGTCCTTGAGGCCCTCGGCGAACTCGGGCAGGACCTCGACCGTGCCGCGGATTCCGACCGCCCCGCTGGGCTGGATGGGCATTCCGGCGGTGTTTTGGAAGGGGCTGCGAATGATACCGATGGGTCGATAGTGTATAGCCATTTTTCTACTCTCTGCTTTTGGGTAGTCTACCTCAATTGTGTTGATGCGAGTGTCAACGCCGGACTAGGCTCTGAGGTGGAGTGCATCGTCTCCGACGATGCGGCAAAGTCGGAGACTTTGCACTCCGTTGGCAGCAAGGGAGAAGCATCAACACGAAACAGGGAGA
>Ga0209121_10004818_pt1 | contig 12453 bp, 12 predicted proteins | sample Cruoilmetagenom3_FD_187292 | JGI IMG/M metagenome (GOLD analysis project Ga0209121, IMG submission 187292) | Oil polluted marine microbial communities from Coal Oil Point, Santa Barbara, California, USA - Sample 3 (SPAdes) (version 2) | ecosystem: Environmental > Aquatic > Marine > Oil seeps ... | reverse complement strand
CTAAAAACCACTGCCACTACTAAAATTAATTGATTATCTAAAAGATAGCTAAAGAACCAACCTATTCCTATAATAAAGATTAGAAAAACAGTAACCAGGATAAAAGTTTTTCGCGTATTAGAATCAGCTTGAGTGTATAGAGTTGCCATATTATTTTACCAGCTTCCTCCGCCGCCACCGCCTCCCCCACCGCCAGAAAAACCTCCTCCTCCAAAACCACTTCCCCTTCCACCAGGCCGAGAAATAAAAACACTATTTACGTTAGAAAGAGATCGATTAAGGGAATTTAGGAAGATGTAAGGCGTAAATCGAGGACCAAAATCCCCTTCGTACCAAGAAGGAGGCATAGTATATATTCCTTCGAACGCTTTTGCCCATTTTTCCGCTAAACCAAAAACAATAGCATAAGGAAGATATTTTTCAAAAATATTTTCTTTTTCTTGAAATTTTAAGCGATATTTTTCAGCAGTATTAATATATTCTTTAAAGCCAAGGATATGCCAGTAAGCCTCTGTTCCTTTTTGGGTTCTTTTTGGCATTAGAGGGGCGAAAATAAGAAATAAAATTCCAGAACTTAAAAGCGATACAAAGAAAATGAATCCTAGCGAGGAAATGAACATAAAAGGCAAGAAGCTAAAAAATATTATTGTTGTTCCAATTAATGCCCATTTTTTCATTACTTTTTGAGGGTCAGAGACGAAGTATTTAGACTTGGAAATCCCTGGATATACTTTTTTGATAATAAAATCTAAAAGAGTATAAAATTTATTTTTTAAACTCGAAATTCGGACTTTTTCTTCAAGACCAAAAATACTTTTTAATAGTTGTCTCTCATATTCGCGTAAATCGTTATCAAAACCTCTAAAATCTTTTAACTTTATAATTTCATAATCATCTTTTCCAAAAATACCAGCTTTTTTAATCTCTTTTATCTTAAGATAACCTCTTATTGCCAAATTAATGAGTGTAGCTGAAATATCTTTTGGTTTTACGTTTTGTCTTACTATTAAACTCACCTCAGCAGGCCTTAGATTATCAGGTGGTTCGTACTGAGCAATTACTGTCTTTTTCAAGCGAGGGTCCTTTCCTTTCTCCCACCATTCTTTGAAACAAAATATAAAAACAAAAATAGGAATAAATATGGGCCAAAAATCCTTAATCCACCATAAAAACTTCTGAAAGATACTTGGCCCGGAAATTATCCTCTTGGGCCATCCCAAAACTATGGTCAATCCTTCTCTTGGACTAAAACTCCTTGTACTTTCAAAGTAAATATTCCCTTCCTTAGTTAATCTAAAAGTACAATCTTTCTCTCTGGAATAAAAGCGTCCAGTAAAACAATCAAGTTTCAGATCGGTTTCAGAAATCATTTCGGGTAAATGAATTATTGCATTCGATTTTTCTATAGGAACTTCCCACTCGTTGCCCGTGACATTCCAGTAGAGTTCATCGTGGTCCTGAGAATATCCTATCGCTCTTTGAACACTATAAAAAATATTGTAAGTATGTTCACCCGTGATAACTTTAGTGGGGTCTCCTATTTTAATTTTCAAATAATCATTTTCTTTTTTTGTTGTAAAGGAATAAACATTGTCAATCTCATCAACAACTTTTATCACTTTTATTTTAAGGTCGCCTATAGGAATATTGCGGTAAATACCATGCCTGAAATTTTCTCCAAAATCATAAAGGATATTTTCTTCAACTAATACAGAACCATCTTTGTTTATAGTAATACTAACGCTGAAATCTTTTATCTTTTCTGAGTAAAAAAATCCGCCAGGATTTTGTCCAAAAACAGGCGTTAAACACAAAAATAAAATTCCAACTATTAAGAAAATAGTCAGTTTCTTTTGCATGAATGATTTAACTAATACTAAAATTTCACTTTCACTGGCTTTTTTTCCTCGGGAGCTCCGATCTCAAAAAACTCCATCTTTTTAAATCCAAACAAAGAGGCAATAATACTTGGTGGAAAAGTCTCGATTTTAATATTAAAATCTCTAACGTTACCATTATAAAAACGCCTTGCTGCCTGGATTTTATCTTCGGTGTCACGAAGTTCTTTTTGAAGTTCAAGAAAATTTGTTGAGGCTTTTAGCTCGGGATAATTTTCGGCTACAGCAAACAAAGTCTTCAAAGTATTGGAAAGAGCATTTTCTGCTTCTCCTTTTTCTTTCAATCCTGCAGCTCCTATTGCCCTACTCCTTGCCTCACTTACTTTTGCAAAAAGTTCCCTTTCATGAGTAGCATAACCTTTAACCGTCTCAACTAAATTTGGAATTAAGTTGTATCTTCTTTTCAACTGAACATCAATATCTGACCAGGCTTCTTTAGTTCTGTTACGAAGGTTGACAAGCGAGTTAAAGATGCCAATCATCCACAGAACTAAAAGAACAATAATTATTAAAATGATGTAACCAACCGGTAACATATTAATTCAAAAATAATAAATTTTATCGACCTTTTTGGAATTATTCTCCTTTTATTACTGCTAATGGCACGAGTTTTGCTACTTTTCGAGCGAGTCCAGCATTGTGAACAACCTGGACTACATTATCGATATTCTTGTAAGCAATTGGGGCTTCCTCAGCCAGCCCTCTCAAACTCCAACATCTAACTAATATTCCCTTATTCTTAAGCTTCTCAATTAATTCCTTCGGATTGACTTGGCGAGTTGCTGCACGGCGAGACATCGTCCTCCCAGCTCCATGGCATACTGTATAAAAAGCTTCTCTTGATTTCTCAGTCCCTACAAGAGCATATGAGGCTGTTCCCATTGAACCTGGAATTAAAACTGGCTGCCCGACTGACCTATATTTTTCAGGAATTTCAGGATGGCCTGACGGGAAAGCCCGAGTAGCGCCTTTTCGATGGATCAAAAGTTCAATTTCTTTCCCGTCAATTTCGTATTTCTCAACCTTACCAATATTGTGAGCAACATCATAAAGTAATTTTAAATTTTCTTTCTCTCCAAAAACCTTCCTCCAAGCTTTCCTTGCATAAAAGGCTATCATGTGCCGATTAGACCAAGCATAATTTGCTCCACAATTCATTGCCCCAAAGTATCTTTGCCCTTCAGAGGATTTAAATGGAGTACAAGCTAACTCCCGGTCGGGTAATTTTATTTTGTATTTCTGAACTGCCTGGACCATAGTCCTTAAATAATCAGTACAAATTTGGTGGCCAAGACCCCTTGAACCAGTGTGAATCATCATTACAACTTGACCTAAGAAAAGCCCAAAGATTTTAGCTACATTTTGATCGAAAATTTCCTCAACCCTTTGAATCTCCAAAAAGTGATTACCAGAGCCTAGGGTTCCTACCTGGTCCCTCCCTCGATTTTTAGCACGGGGCGAGACTAAGGAAGGGTCAGCTCCAAAAAGTTTCCCCTCTGCCTCACAATTTTCTATATCTTCTTTCTCTCCATAACCCTGACTAACTAAATACGGAATCCCTCCTTCCAAAACCTTATCAATCTGAGAGATATCTAATTTTGTCTTCCTCCCCCTGCCTAATCCTGAAGGAACTTCTTTTTGAATCTCGGTAGCTAAGTTTTCCAAATAAGGTTTTATTTCTTGAGAACTGTGTTCGGATTTCAAAAGTCTAACTCCGCAATTTATGTCGAAGCCTATTCCACCGGGAGAAATAACTCCATCCGAAGTTTTTGTAGCCGCTACGCCCCCAATAGGAAATCCGTAACCCTCATGCATATCAGGCATAGCCATTACATACTTAACTACTCCTGGCAAAGTCGATGTATTTATTAATTGAGGAATGGATTCGTCTCTAAAACAATCCTCCAGCATTCTTTCCGAGGTATAGACTCTTGCCGGAACTCGCATGTCCTTCCTGAAAGTTTTTGGAATCTCCCACAAATAATCGTTTATCTTTCTGAAATCTTGTTTTGAAATCATGCTTTTAATATCACTATCCACATAAATTTTCCCTCAATAATTTTTTCGATTTTTAATTTAGCTGCTTTAGCAAGGTTTTTTATTTCTTCTCTTGAAAAGCGGTGAGAAATTAAAATTTTTTCCCCATCAATGTAGATTGTAATATTGTTAGTGTTATCATCATACCAGAACCTTGGAAGCTGAAAATATTTCTGTAAGATTGGCGGCCACAAAAACTCTAAAGAAGCATATTCAATTGCTTCTTTTATTTTAATTTCTCTCCCCGAATTATCTTTTACTTTGACTTGTGAAGGTAAGGATATTTTAGTTTTTATCCTTTCTGGCCTTTTGTATAGACACAGAATTAATCTATCTTTTTCTTTCATTAGGTCTCTTATATTTTTAGAAATTCTTTCTCTCTGTTTTTGGGTAAAATTTCCAAGGGTATTCAGTAAGCAAATGTAAATTAAAGGTACTTTTTCTTTTTTAATAAACCTTTCGAATTTCTTCAATGAGAGTAGATTGTCTTTAATCAGAGTGATTTTCACCTTGAGCTTTTTGGCGACTTCTCTACAAATATCAAGCATTCTTTCTGAGTAATCAACCCCGGTTATTCCTTTTATATTTTTAAATTTTTTTAGCCAATACAGTTCTCTTCCTCCACCTATTCCTAAAGAAATCACTCTCACATTCTTTTTTGCAGCGATATATTCTTTTAGATATTTTTCATCTATCACCCCTGAGGCTTTTTGGGAAATCTCTTTATAATAAAGCCAAGCAGCTTTGTGCTTCCAGATAATCTTTTCTTTTGGCATAATTATTTTTTAATCTTTATCCTTTTCACTCTTTTTTCGAAATCCTTTAATGGGGGCACCTCAATTGGATCAAAAATCCAGTTTCTTCCTAATTCTACTGGCGTAAAACTCCAACCCTTACTCATCCATCCTTCTTTTGCTATTTTATCGAAAAATTCTACAAACTCATCTTGTGATGGGGCACTAACAATTAAAAGAATATCCCATTCTGTCCCTTGAAGACAATATGCCTGTCGAATCAAATTTAAACCCATTTCTTTTTCCTTCCTTCTCAATTTTTCTAAATAAGCTTCAATCCGCCATCCAGTGGGGAATTCAACGTGTTCACTAATAATTGGAGGAACGACACTTGCTTTTACTAACATTACATAGTATCCATCCCAGACTCTCATCGGATCAATAATCGAGACCTTATCTTCTAATAAAATCTTCTTTTTTCTTAAAATCTTAACCCTCTTTTTTACTTCCTCCACAGAAATTTTGAGTTTTTCCGAGAAATCTTTTATCTCATTATCAGTAAATTTTCTCTCTTTTGCTAAAATATTTAAGAGTTCAATATCTTTTTCATCTAATTCGTTTTCGATTGCTTTTCTCCAAATCTTAGGCATAGATTTAAAATAAAAAAATTGATTAATCTTAGACCGACCTTTTTAAAAAAAACAACTGTATTTATTTTGATTGTAAATGAAATCCGTTTATTTGTAAACCTAGCAGCGAGAGATTTTCTAATATCAGGTAAATAAAAAAACGCTTATTTAGCACTCGAAATCCAGAAAATAATTTAACGGGAACAGTTCCCGTTATATTAAATTATAGAATATCTTTTTTTACTATCTCACCTGGAAGAGTGGTTTTACCTGGCCAAATTTTCCGACCTGGAAAAATTAAAGTTCCAATTCCAGTTTTGACGTTGTCACCAATAACTGTCCCAAATTTTCTCCGACAAGTATCAACTATGTTTCCGTTTACCCAAGTTTTGATAGTCCTATTGTCATGACGCAAATTAGCAATGATTGTTCCAGCTGCTAAATTACAATTTTCTCCTATTATCGAATCACCAACATAGGAAAGATGAGGGATTTTTGTATTTTCTCCGATAATTGAATTTTTAATTTCAACTGCCTGGCCTATTTTACAATTATCCTGAATTGAGGTCGATGGACGAATAAAGGAGTTAGGACCAATTTGACAGTTTTTACCTATATATACAGGTCCCTCAATAAAAGTCCCACCTTTAATCACTGTACCTTTTTCAATTACTACTTTTCCTCTAATAGTCACGCCTTTTTCTATCTTGCCTTCAATTTTTCTTTTTATTTTTTTTAATAAAAACTTATTGACGCCAAATAGGTCCCAGAGATGTGAAATCGGCATCCAATTTTTTGCTAAGGAAAAATATAACTTATCTTTTTCAATTAATCTTTTTAGGTAATCTGTAAATTCGTACTCTCCCCTTTTTGACTTTTTGATTTTAAAATTAAAGATTGATTTATCTAAAAAATAAAGACCACTGTTCACTAAGTTGGAAATTGATTTTTTAGGTTTCTCTATTAATTTTATAACTTTTTTGCCTTTCACAATTATTACTCCAAAATTAGAAGGGTTTTCTATTTTTTTTAAAGATATCGATGGCTCTTTTAAAAAACATCTTTTGATATCCTCCTTGTCGTAAAAGTCATCTCCGTATAAGAGCAGGAATTTATTTCTCAGAAAAGGAGCAGCCTTTTTTGCAGCATCGCCTGTTCCTTGCTGCTTTTCCTGAAAAATATATCTTATCTTCATCCCTTTATAACGAACCCTTATCTCTTTTCTAATCATTTCTCTTTTGTAACCAATAACTAAAATCACTTCTTTTACTCTTTTGGGAAGTTGGTCCAAATTATGCTTAAGAGCAAATGTGTTCGCCACTGGTAAAAGAGGTTTAGGCTTTGTTAAAGTTAATGGTCTCAATCTCGTACCCTCACCTGCTACTAAGATAACTACTTGCATAGGTTCATTTAATTTTATTTTAGTAATTTTAGCATTTTAGGGAGTGAATTGGTGTTGATTATATCTTTTTTTTCTGCCCACCCCCGACGCGCCTGAGCAATTCCAAATTCTATAAATCTTAACTGGTCAATATGATGGCTATCAGTGTTTATTACCATTTTGACTCCGGCTTCTTTTGCTTTTTTAACATTAATATCATTTAAGTCAAGGCGCTCAGGACATGAATTAATTTCAAGCACTGTACTTGTTTCTTTCGCTACTTTTAGTATTCTGTCGAAATCAATCTTGTATTCGTCGCGACGTTTCAAAATTCTACCTGTTGGATGGGAGATGATGTCAACATTTGGATTTTTCATTGCTCTTATAATCCTTTCTGTCATTTGATACTCTGTTATTTTAAAGAGAGAGTGAATTCCAGCAATGACATAATCTAATTTTTCCAGAACCTCATCCTTTATGTCAAGTTTACCATCTTCCAGGATATTCGCTTCACACCCATGTAAAACTTGAAATTTCGAGCCTTGATTTTTTAATCTTGAATTAATTCTCTCAATTTCCTTTCCTTGTAAAAGTAACTTTTTTTCATCCAGCCCGTGTTCAATTCTTAGAAATTTTGTGTGGTCAGAGATTCCGATATATTCGTAGCCCATTTTTTGAGCTGCCCCTACTATTTCTTTGATCGGATTCGCCCCCCCGTCCCATTTTGAATGGCAGTGAAGGTCTCCTTTAATATCATTATATCCAATAATTTTAGGCAGCTTTCCTTTTTTTGCCGCTTCGAGTTCGCCCCTATTCTCTCTTAATTCTGGCTCAATCCAAGAAAGACCCAAAAGTTCGTAAACTTCTTTTTCTGAATGACCAGCCACCATCTTTTTACCCTTAAACACGCCATATTCATTGAGTTTGAAGCCTTTCTCGATAGCAATTAGTCTTGTTTGAATATTATGCTCTTTTGAACCAGTAAAATACTGAAGAGCAGAGCCATAGCTTTTTTTTGGGACAGCTCGCAGGTCAACATCAAAACCCCCTCGCATCCTCACAGAAGATTTCGTTATGCCCTTTCCCCAAATTTTTACAACTCCGGGTAAAGAAATAAAAAAATCCATTACTTCTTTGGGTTTTTTAGTAACAACTAAAAAATCAACATCGCCAATTGTCTCTTTCTTTCTCCTTACCGAACCTGCGACTGAAAGTTCCTCAATTTCTTTTAAGGAACGCAAAGCTTCTTCAATCTCTTTTACTCTTGGCAAAATTTCACCGAGCAAAAATCTGCCTTCACTTCTTTTTAAAAATTTTATGCTCTCCAAAATATTTTGTTCCGTCTTCTCGCCAAAATTAGGGAGAGCCCTTATTTTTCCAGTTTTTGCCGCTTTTTCCAACTCCTTAATATTTTTTATCTTTAAAAATTTATAAAGATCACGCACCATCTTAGGTCCAATTCCCTCGATTGCCACTAGCTCTCCAATCTTTATTGGCATTTTCTTCTTGTAATGCTCGTGATATTTAACTTTACCAGTTTTAAGATATTCCTCAATTTTTTCAGCAATACTTTTTCCAACGCCAGATATATTTTCAACTGCTCTAATTCCTCCTTTTTTATAAATCTCCTCTATCTCTTCAGATAAACTCGAAAGAGCCATAGCTGCTTTCTCATATGCTTGGGGTTTAAAAGGAACTTCTTCCATTTCGAGATAAAGTGCAATTTCTGAAAAAATCTTAGAGAGCTCCTGATTAGACATACTTCATATTCTATTTATAACTCTATAAACCCATTTTCTCCTTTATAAATTTTGTACCGAATCTAAAAACAAAGAATATACCGCTAAGCGCAACCAGAGTATCAAAAGCTCTCAAAATTAGAGTAAAAGCCACTGCAATCTGTGGAGTTAATCCTAAATTAGTGAAAGCAAATGTTTGCAACACCTCGAGGCTTCCTAATGCTGCTGGTAAAGGGAAAATATAAGCTATATTAGTGAAAGCGACTACCGAAAGAGCTGCAATTACGTCTATTTTAATTCCTAAGAATAAAATAATCACCCAAGAGCGTATTACATTAATAATGCCCTTAAAAAAACTTATTATAATAGCTCGCCACATATTTTTATTTTGAACTTTAAAGAAATTAAGTATTTCTTTCTCGCTACTACCAATGCCATTGGCTATTTTACTATTTAACAGTTTTTTAAGAGGTTGTTCAATTATTTTCACCATACTTTCTGTTTTAAAAGCCTTAAAATAAAAAAATCCTAACCCCCCGACAGGGAATGAAAGGATTACAATAACCATCCATAATCTCAGTGGGATAACCATCGTTCTAAGAATAAAAAAAATTATTCCTACAAAAATTGTCAAAAAGAAAACACTACCATCAAGAATCATATCTTCTAAGAAAACAGAGACAGTGGCTTTTCTGAGAGGAATAGAAAATTTGTTTTTTAAAATATATGTTTTAATTACTTCGTCGCCCAACATGGCAACGGGAGTAAAATAAGCTATTGCAAAACCAGCTATCCAAGCAGGAGTTAAGTCTGAAAGAGAAAGATTATAACCTCTGTCTTTTAAAATTATCTGCCACCGCCAAGCATTTAAGAGGACGGAAAGAGTTGTTAAAGTCAAAGCCCAGAAGATTCCTCTTGGAGAAAAGGAAAGAAATGCTTGCCAAATTTCCCGAGCGCCAATCTTTTCAAAGACAAAATAAACCAATACCCCAGCAATTAAAAGAGAGACTAAAATGAAAAAAGCATTCTTTGTCATAGAATTTATTTCTCGAATAATCGAGTCATTTTTATATAAAAATTTTTTGCTTTTGCAAGCTCTCCTCTACCTTTATCTGTAATCTCATAAAACCTTTTTCTATTTTTCAATTTACTCTTAACAAGGCCATGCTGCTCAAGTCTGTATAAAACTCTATAGGGGGTGATTTTTCCTGCATGAAATCCAAATTTTTCTTCAATATCTCTTTGGAGACGGTAGGCATATATCGGTGCTCCTTTTGCCAAAGATAAAATATAGAGCCAAAGATTGCCAATGGTATTTAATTTCTGAAGACGTTGAAAAGGAAGCATAATTGATGAGTGACGATGATTTTTGTTGATGGGTAATACCCCCTTGACCCTTACACCAAATGAGTATTGCGCTGAGTACAAATTAATAGAATTTATGCTTATTTAGTGTGGGGGGTTGACAAACTATTTTACATATGTAAAATAGTTTATAATTAAACGTTAGTGAAAAAGCAAGGTTCTTTCGCCAGACGAAAGGTCCTTATAATAGTAAAATAATAAATATATGATAAAAGTTGCTATTGCCGGAATAGGAAACTGTTGCTCAAGCTTAATCCAGGGGATTTTTTATTACAAGAACGTAAAGGACAATAGAAATCCTGTCCCCGGCTTAATGCATAATATCCTTGGGAATTATAAAATTTCAGATATAAAACTTGTTGCCGCCTTTGATATTGATAAAAGGAAGGTAGGAAAAGACTTGTCAAAAGCAATCTTTGCTCCTCCAAATTGTACCAAAACCTTTTACAAGAATATACCAAATTTAGGAGTAAAAGTAAAAATGGGGCCTATTTTTGATAGCGTGGCTAACGTTATGAAGAATTATCCAGAAAAAGAAAGATTTTTGCCAGCTAATCAAAAACCAGCTGATGTAGAAAAAGAGCTTAAAAAATCAGGGGCAGAAATTTTCATCAATTATATGCCAGTAGGTTCTCAGAAGGCCACTGAGTTTTATACAAAGGCAGCTCTGAAAGCGAATTGTGCTCTTATTAACTGTATGCCGGTATTTATCGCTTCAGACAAGAAATGGGCTAAAAGGTTTGAAGAAAAAGGACTCCCTTGCATCGGAGATGATATAAAATCTCAAATTGGAGCTACTATTGTCCATAGAATCCTTACTCATCTTTTCTCAGAAAGAGGCGTAAAATTAGAGAGAACTTATCAGTTAAATTTTGGAGGAAATACTGATTTTCTTAATATGTTGGAACGCTCTCGCCTTATATCAAAGAAGATTTCAAAAACAGAAAGTGTCCAATCACAGCTGGAAATTCCTTTAGAAAAGAACAATATTCACATCGGGCCTTCTGATTATGTACCTTGGTTAAAAGATAACAAAATCTGCTATATCAAAATGGAAGGAAGAAAGTTTGGTAATCTGCCAGTTGAGATTGAATTAAAATTATCAGTTGAGGATTCGCCAAATTCAGGAGGTTGTGTAATTGACGCTATAAGATTAGTAAAGATAGCTCTGGATAGAAAAATTTCAGGACCATTAATTTCTGCTTCGGCTTATTTGATGAAACATCCTCCTCAACAATTTACTGATGAGAAAGCGAGAGAAATGGTGGAAGAATTTATTTTAGGAAAAAGGGGAAGATAATTATTCCTACAAATTACGAATCCTTTACGAATATACGAATAAACTCACAATATGCGACCATTTGAGAGATTTAAAAAGTTAAATACGGAAGGTAATCTCTGGATTTATATTCTATCCTTGGGTAAGGAAGAACAGATTTGCGATGAAGACGTTAGGAGATTGCTCTTTGAAAGGTTCGGATTTTTGACAGGGAGTCTTTTAATACGAAGAGTTTTATATCGCTTGAGAGGGCAAGGATATATAAAAACCGAGAGATATAAAGGAAGAAGAGCATATAAAATAACAAAAGAGGGTAAAAAAGAATTAGAAAAAATGAGAAGTTTTTGTTAAGAATTATTACAAAAAATATAAGAATTAGCGAGGAGAACAAATTTAAAGCGGCTCGAAGAGCCGTATTTTTTATCTCATTGACTTAGGCAAGTAAAATACAAATGAGCCCTAAAATTGAGCAGTAAATTCCAAAATAATGAAGTTTCCCTTTAATCACTATTTTTTGCAGCCATTTTAAAGCGAAAAAACCAACAATAGCAGAGAAGAGAAATCCCAAAAATCCACAGAGTAATTCCTTTTGCGAAAAATTAGAGACTTCTGGAATTTGCAAAAGGTTTGCTCCCAAGATTGCAATCATCCCAAGGAAAAAAGAGAATTTAAAAGCGGCTTCTTTTTTAAAACCTTGAAAAAGAGAGCTAGATATCGTAACACCCGAACGAGAGAGCCCTGGTAGGATAGAAAATGCTTGAAAAATCCCGATGATTACCGCATCTAAAAATTTAATTTCGCCAAGCTCCTTTTTATGTTTCTTAACAAAAGTTGTTATAAATAAAATTATAGCTGTAAATAAAAAAGAGATGCCTACCAATAAAAGAGAATCAAAAATAATGTCGATTTTTTCTTTTAAAAGAAGGCCCCAGATTACTATTGGTATAGTCCCGATTATTAAAGAGAAAAGTAAATTTATATTCTTTCCTCTTTTCTTTGTTCTAATCTTCTCTTTAAGATTTTGAAAAATCTTTTTAATGTCCTTCCAGAAAAAAACTAAAAGTGCAACCAATGTCCCTAAATGAGCTAAGGCGTCGAATGCAATGGGGGGAGTAGAAAAATCAAAAATCTTCTGAAAAATGACCAGGTGTCCTGAGGAAGAAATCGGTAAAAACTCAGTTAATCCTTGTAAAATTCCAAGAAAAATAGCTTGAAAAAAAGTCATTATAAGAAATTATCCTCTCTTAGGAGAAGAAGGCCCATAAACTTTATAGAAGGATTCTATTCCTGTTTCTTTCTCCGTCTCATTAAATCTCTAAGAGCCCTTTTTGGAGATTTATCCCTATATAATACATTAAAAATCTCTTTAGTAATCGGCATATCAACACGAT
>Ga0209121_10004817_pt1 | contig 12453 bp, 14 predicted proteins | sample Cruoilmetagenom3_FD_187292 | JGI IMG/M metagenome (GOLD analysis project Ga0209121, IMG submission 187292) | Oil polluted marine microbial communities from Coal Oil Point, Santa Barbara, California, USA - Sample 3 (SPAdes) (version 2) | ecosystem: Environmental > Aquatic > Marine > Oil seeps ... | reverse complement strand
CCTGATTAATATCTCAACATTTCTCAGGATAAAGCACTTTGATACAGGGAATAGTCTAAAAGAAATTCTCCTTGAAAATGGACATTTACCCATAAAATTTTTCCTGAATCTTTCTGGTGAAACAATGGAATCCATTCCTGGTTTTTTCCGCAATACCCCCTATCACCGAGTTCTTGAACTCGGTGTGAAGAAAATTTTAGAGGACGGCTCATTTCAGGCACTGGACAGGGAAAATGAGAATTTCATTATGGATTATATGAAACTCACCCGTTATGTAACCTTTGGAATAGAGCCTATTTTTGCATATTTCATATCACGGGAGCAGGACCTGAATATAATAAAAATGATTCTTGTTGGAAAACTCAATGAGATATCAGCAAAAGAGATAAAAGAAAGGATTCCTATAACCTTTAATTAAATAGGGAAATATGACAGGTAAAATAGCAGCTGTTGGTGAAAAGGATATTATTGAGCCATTGAGAATGGTTGGTATCGATATATATCCCGTTGTTAAAAAAGATGTCAGGGATACACTTTTGAGTATTGTAAACAAGGGTTATGCAGTTGTGCTCATAGGTGAAAACAGTATAGAGGGAATAGAGAAGTTATTTCTTAAACTTTCTTCGATGCCCACACCAAGTATTGTTCCTATTCCTGGCAAGGGGAAGAGTAGGGATTTTGCTTATAAAAGATTACGGGAACTAATTAAAAAGGCAGTTGGAATGGATATACTAAAGGAAGAAAAATGAACCAGAACCTATCAGATAGTAACTTTCCCTTGAGGATTATCGAAGGAAAATGCACACTCTGCGGTATCTGTATCGATTCCTGTCCCTTAGGTGCAATAGAAGAAAAGGATAATAAAATTGTTATAGACCAGAACCTCTGCACACTCTGTGGTATCTGTGTATCGACCTGTAGCGAAGATGCAATTATTCTGCAGAAGGAAAGCAAGATAACATCTAAACTCGAGGATTATAAGGGTGTTTGGGTTTTTGCCGAACAAAAAAGAGGGAGGGTAGAGCCCGTAGCCTACGAATTGCTCGGTAAGGGAAAAGAACTTGCAGAGAAATTGAATTGTAACCTATCGGCAATCCTTCTTGGAAATAACATAAGTGGTGAAGCAGAGAAATTGATACAAAAAGGAGCAAATAAGGTTATAATTGTAGACGAGCCTGAACTTGAAAACTATCTTGCCGAACCATACTCAAAGGTGCTTAAAGAACTGGTGCTCGAATATAAACCGGAAATCATTTTAGCTGGTTCAACTACAACAGGTCGCTCCCTTTTTGGAAGACTTGCTGTAAGTATATCTACAGGTCTGACAGCCGATTGCACCGGTTTAGACATCAACAAAGAAGATAATAAATTGATGCAGACGAGGCCTGCTTTTGGTGGGAATATAATGGCAACGATAATAACACCAGACACAAGACCGCAGATGGCTACGGTAAGGCATAAGGTAATGAAGGAGTTGCCCTTAAATAAATCGAGAAAAGGTGAAATAGTAAGGAAAACCTTTTCTAAAGAAATCCTCTCGTCCAGAAGTAGTTTTATTAAATTCGTTGCCGACCTTTCACAGCAGGTTAAATTAACCGAAGCGGATATTATTGTATCTGGAGGGAGAGGATTAGGGACTCCTGAGAATTTTGCCATTATTCGTTCATTGGCAGAAGTCCTAAAGGGTGCTGTCGGAGCATCGAGACCTGTGGTTGACGATGGATGGATTCCATACTCACATCAGGTGGGACAAACAGGAAAGACCGTTTCACCAAAACTTTATATCGCCATTGGTATTTCAGGTTCAGTGCAGCATCTTGCTGGAATGCAATCATCGGAAACAATTTTTGCTATCAACAAGGACCCCGATGCACCAATATTCAATATATGCGATTATGGAATTATTGGTGACCTCTTTAATGTTGTCCCCATTCTTACCGGTAAACTAAAAAGCATAATGGATAAAAAAAATGAAGAGTAAGGATTTAGAACTGGATATACGTTCACTAAAGGAGGGAGAGAACGAATTCTCTTTCTCACTCAAATCGGATGAAATTGGTATGAAGGACAATTTCGTTGAAGGAGCCATAAAATGTGATATTATATTAATCAGAAATGGCTCAACTGTTTTTCTACAAGGGACGATTTCGTTTTCTTTCATTCTTGAATGCGCAAGATGTTTTGAAAAATTTACTCTCAGGAAAAAAGAAAAAATCTTTTCATATTTTCACCCGAAGAAAATAGATTTCAATGAGCATAAAGAACATCTATCAAAGACAGATGTTGAAATAGAATACTATGAAAATGATATAATCAGTTTAAGACCCACTGTTTATGACGCAATAAATCTCGCAATTCCTTTAAAACCGTTATGTAAGCCTGACTGTAAAGGTTTGTGTCCAATCTGTGGAACGAACCTGAATATTAAACAGTGCAATTGCGATACTCACAAGAGTGACCCTCGATGGAAACCATTGGAGAAATTACTCAAAGAGAAAAGTAGTTAGTGAAAAAAAATAGGAGGATATATGGCTTTACCAAAGCAGAAGCAATCTAAAACAAGAGGAAAGAAGAGAAGAACACACTGGAAGTTGAGTTTTCCGGAATTGGTTGAATGTCCCCATTGCCATACTATGAAACTGTCTCACAGGATTTGTCCAAACTGTGGATATTACAAGGGTAAAGAAATAATAAAGATAAAAGAAAAATGACAAGAATAGTTGTTGATGCAATGGGTGGAGATAATGCACCTCTTGTCAATGTGCTGGGTGCACTCGAATCTGTCAAAGAGGCAGAGAATATAAAAATCGTTCTCGTAGGTAGAGAAAAATCCATAAAAGAATGTTTTGATAAATATGGTGCTTCCTCTAAAAATATTGAGATTGTAGATGCTGCTCAAGTCATAGAAACAGACGAGAAACCTGCAGATGCATTCAGAAAGAAGAAGGAATCGTCAATAGCGGTAGGTATAACACTCTTGAAAAACAAGGAAGTAGACGCATTTGTAAGTGCGGGTAATACAGGAGCGGTGGTAGCATTCTCCATTTTTACGCTTGGAAGGATGAAATCTGTTTTGAGACCAGCATTGGCAACCTTTTTTCCCACTGCAAAGGGAAACATCCTTGCATTAGATGTAGGTGCCACATCCGATAGTAAGGCAATTAATCTCCTTCAATTTGGGATAATGGGCTCTATCTATTTTGAAAAGATTACCGGGAAAGAAAAACCGAGTGTTGGACTTCTCAGTATTGGCGAAGAGAGCACGAAGGGGAAAGACCTTACATATCAGGTTTTTTTACTGCTTAAAAAAAGTCATCTCAATTTCATAGGTAATATTGAGGGAAATGACATACTTCAAGGGAAAGCCGATGTAGTTGTTACGGACGGGTTTGTAGGAAATGTCATTTTGAAATTTGGTGAGAGTCTTATTAAAATTGTTGGTAGGACGATCAAAGAATCATTAAAAAGAAATTTTCGCTATAAAATTGGAGGGATGCTACTCTTGCCCGCCTTGAAGAGTTTTTTTGATAAAATGAGTTATGAAGAGTATGGAGGAGCAGCTCTTCTCGGTGTTAATGGAGTTATAATAGTTTCCCATGGTAGGTCGAAACCAAAAGCGGTTAAAAATGCTATACTGACAGCACGAAAAAATGTTGAGGAAAATGTAAACGAAATAATAAGTGAAAAATTAAAAGAGACCAATATTGGAGTTTAAGATGGGCAAGATAGCTTTTATTTTTCCCGGTCAGGGTTCACAGTATGTCGGTATGGGATTTTCCATCTACGAAAATTATGAGAGAGTTAGGGGAATTTATGATATGTCTGAGAAGATTCTTGGCATTCCCATTAAAAGAATTTCATTTGATGGACCCGAGGAAGAATTGAGAGAATCGAAAAATGCACAGGTGGCTATAGTAATCCACAGCTATGCTATCTATTCGATTTTAGAACAATGGATTAAACCCGATATTGTAGCAGGACACAGCCTCGGAGAATATTCGGCACTGGTTGCAAGTGGTGCTATCAATTTTTCCGATGCATTACATCTTGTAAGATTAAGGGGAGAACTTATGTCTCTTGCCGGTAAGAAATCACCTGGCACAATGGCTGCTATCATAGGACTTAAACCTGATGATGTAAAAGAGATATGTGAAGGACTTAAAGGGGAGGGAATCATAAACCCCGCAAACTACAATTCACTTATGCAAACCGTCATAACCGGCGAGATACCACTTGTAAGTAAAGCTATGAAAATCGCAAAAGAAAAGGGTGCAAAAAGAACCATAGCACTAAAGGTGAGTGGTGCTTTCCACTCCCAATTGATGGAAGATGTATTTGTTCCTTTTAAGAAGATTCTTTTGAGACAAAAATTTAGAAGTCCTGAGATACCTATCGTCGTTAATGTGACGGGTGATATCGTCAGGGATGAAAGAGATGTAAGAAATGCAATTACAGAGCAAATCCTCAATCCTGTTCAATGGGTAAAAACACTTTCTACCATAGAAGCGGCAGGAGTTAAAACATTTATAGAGATTGGTCCGGGAAAGGTTCTATCCGGACTTGTCAAAAGAACATTGGGGAACATATCTATCAGAAATATAGATGATGCCGAATCACTGGAGAGATTCAGGGAAGAATTCGAATGATTACAGAGACCGCAGGACTAGATTTGTGGTATTTTAGTGGGATAAGTAAATATCTTACTGAGGAGACAAGATGAGAGTGGTAATAATAACAGGGGGGGCGAGGGGAATTGGCAAAGCGATTGCTCTTAAACTTGCATCGTTAAATAATGACATTGTAATATGGGACCTTATAGAAGATGGTGTGGAAACCGCAAAAGAGATTTCTTCTACCCATAACGTAAAAGCAAGTTTCTACAAGGTTAATGTTTCAAACTATGAAGAGGTTACCGAAACAGTGAAAAAAGTGCTTGCCGATTTTAACAAAATTGATATTATAATCAACAATGCAGGGATTACGAGGGATGGTCTACTACTGAGAATGAAACCCGAGGAATGGGAGAGTGTCTTAAGGGTAAATCTCACGGGATGTTTTAATTGCACAAAGGCAGTGCTAAAAACAATGATTAGTCAGAGATGGGGCAGAATTATCAATATAGCATCAGTTGTAGGAATCACAGGAAATGTAGGGCAATCAAACTATGCTGCATCGAAGGCGGGCATAATAGGTTTTACAAAAAGTATAGCAAAGGAGGTGGCAAAAAGGAACATAACCGCAAATGCGATAGCACCAGGATTCATAGAAACTGATATGACTCTTTCCCTTCCTGATGAAGTAAAAGAGTCTTATCAGAAGAGTATTCCAATACAGAGGATGGGGAAACCTCTTGATATTGCAAATACCGTAGCTTTCCTGGTTTCCGAAGGTGCTTCATACATAACCGGACAAGTCATCAATGTTGATGGTGGAATGGTTATGTAGGCTTTAAAATAACAAAGAAAGTAAAAGGAGGTTTAAATGTCAAGGTTTGATGATGTCAAAAAAATTATATGCGAACAACTCGGTGTTGAGGAAAGTGCTGTAACAGAGGAAGCAAGATTTATAGAGGACCTTGGTGCCGATTCTCTCGATACGGTAGAGCTTATTATGGCTTTTGAGGATAAATTTGAGATTGAAATTCCCGATGAAGAGGCAGAGAAACTCGATACGGTTGGAAAAGCCGTCGGGTATCTTAACAAAAAACTCTTAGATAAGGAACAATAAATGGAGAAAAGGGTAGTTGTCACAGGATTTGGACTTATAACACCGATAGGAAACGACCTAAAAACTTTCTGGGAAAATCTTACTGCAGGAAGAAATGGGGTAACCACCATTACACGTTTTGACGTCTCCTCCTTTTCCTCTAAGATAGGTGGGGAGGTTAAAGAATTTAATAGTTTGAAATATGTGGATAAAAAAGAGCAGAAAAGATTGGATCTTTTCTGCCAGTATGGAATAGCCTCTGCAATAGACGCAATTGAGGATTCAGGTATATCACTGGAGGCTGAAAATATCGAACGTATCGGCGTGATTGTTGCATCCGGTATAGGTGGACTTTCGACATGGGAAAAACAGCACAAGAATTTGCTTGAAAAAGGTCCTTCGAGGGTCAGCCCCTTTTTTATACCCTCAATGATAATAAATTCGGCTGCAGGCTCCATAGCAATCAAATGTGGATTGAAAGGACCAAACTTTGCCGTTTCCTCTGCCTGTGCATCAGCAGGACATGCAATTGGAGAGGCTTATCAGACTATCAAAATTGGGAAAGCAGATGTTATGTTAACAGGTGGTGCCGAAGCAACAATCACACCCCTTGCACTTGCTGGTTTTTGCATAATGAGGGCTCTCTCTACAAGGAACGATGAGCCGGAAAAAGCATCCAGACCATTTGATAAAGAAAGAGACGGATTTATAATGTCTGAAGGAGCAGGCATCGTTGTTCTCGAAGAGATTGAACACGCAAAGGCAAGAGGTGCGCATATATATTGCGAGCTTACAGGTTATGGAGCATCGGATGACGCATTCCATATAACGGCGCCCGATGAGACCGGGAGGGGTGCAGAACTTTCTATGAGGTCTGCAATCAATGAGGCTAAAATCAATATAGACGAGCTCGACTATATCAATGCACATGGTACATCCACGCTTTTTAATGATAAGATAGAGACCAAGGCAATTAAGTTACTCTTCAAGAATTACGCAAAGAGTATTCCCGTAAGTTCTAATAAATCTATGCTCGGTCATATGCTGGGTGCCAGTGCAGCTGTTGAATTTGTATCTACTGCTTTAACGATTGAAAATAACCTGATACCTCCAACAATCAACTATGAATTTCCGGATCCGGAATGCGACCTCGATTATGTCCCAAATCAAGCAAGGGAAAAAATTGTTAATACTGCAATCTCGAACTCCTTCGGTTTCGGTGGACATAATGCGACGCTTGCACTGAAGAGATTTAAAGGTTAATGGTTCATAACCAATGGTGCATAATGTCGGAGTTGACACTAAAAAATATGCAAAATCTTAACAAGAGACTTGGATTCCATTTGGAAAAAATAAAAAGATTCCAGGAAGCGATGACCCACAGTTCATGCGAGGAGAAAATCAACAACAAAAAACTTGCATTTCTTGGGGATGCAATTCTCGACCTTGCAGTAAGTCAATATCTTATAAGCCGTTTTCCTGAAATTACTGTAGGTGAGCTGACGAAAAGGAGGGCTTCTATGGTAAACTCAAGGTTCCTTGCCAAGAAAGCAAGGGAGTGGAAACTGAGTAAATACCTGAAACTTGGAAAGGGAGAAAAACAGATGGGTGGTGAGGAAAAGGAGACTATCCTTGCCGAAGCAGTTGAAGCCCTTATAGGAGCGATATACCTGGATTCCGGTTTTGATAGGACAGCCCACTTCATAGAGAGAAATGGGATTCCCGAAACCCTGGATATAACCGATTGGAATGCAAAAGGAAGATTACAGGAATTTGCTCTTGCAGGGGGTGTTCCTATTCCAAGATACTCTGTTCTCGAGGAGAAAGGAAATGGAAACAGCAAGCAGTTTGAAATAGCCGTTTCCGTCGATGGAAATATCCTTGGAACGGGAAAGGGAAAAAATAAAAAAGAAGCAGAGATGAAGGCAGCAGAGAAAGCACTAAAAATATTTAACGATGAGAATAGGAAAAGAGAATGAGGATTATTGTTTGTGTAAAACAGGTGCCCGATACAACAGAAGTCAAAATAGACCCAGAAACACATACTTTGGTGAGAGAAGGTGTGGAATCTATTACCAATCCATTTGACCTTTTTGCCATAGAAGAAGCTTTGAAAATAAAAGAAAATCTTTCTAACTGTGAGGTGATAGCTATTTCTATGGGACCGCCCCAGGCAAAGGATACTCTGAAAGAGGTTATATCGATGGGGGTTGATAGAGCATACCTTCTCTCTTCAAAGGAATTCGCAGGTGCAGATACACTTGCCACTTCCTATACATTATCTATGGCAATAAAGAAAATTGGAGAATATGCCCTCATTCTATGCGGCCAGCAAGCGATAGATGGTGACACAGCACAGGTCGGTCCTGAAATCGCAGCTCAACTCGATATTCCGCAGGTGGCTTATGTAAGAAAGATAGAAGAGATTAAAGAAGACTATGCTCGGGTGGAGAAAATGACAGAGGATGGATATGAAGTAATAGAAACACCTCTACCTGTACTCTTTACCGTTGTCAAAGAGATTAATATTCCAAGATTGCCAACACTGAGAGGGAAATTAATTGCCAAAAAAGTTGAAATTCCCATTCTGATTCCTACAGATATTGATGCTGATTTGGATAGAATTGGTCTTTCTGGTTCTCCAACCTATGTGGTTAAAATATTTTCCCCCGAGGTAAAGAAGAGTAGCAGAATATTTAGAGATGACATCAAAGGTTCGGTGGATAAGGTTGTAAAGCTCATAGAGGAGACGGTAAAAAAAATACATTAATATTTTTATCAGGAGCTTTGTATGATAAAAGGAAAAATTGTGAGGGTATCGGGTCCGCTCGTGGTTGCCGAAAAAATGCTTGGTTCAAGGATGTACGATGTTGTCCATGTGAGTGAAAAAAGATTGATGGGAGAAATTATCGAATTAAAGGACGACCTTGCATCCATTCAGGTATATGAGGATACAGAGGGAATTGGTCCTGGTGAACCTGTCTACTGGACAGGTGCTCCCCTTTCTGTAGAACTCGGACCGGGACTCATTGAAGCAATATTCGATGGAACACAGAGACCCTTGAATATTATCAAAGAAATGTCTGGTGATAATATCTCGAGAGGTATATCCATTCCCGGACTTGACCGAAAAAGAAAATGGAAGTTTTTGCCAGTAAGAAAAAAGGGAGAAAATGTTGTAAGTGGCGATGTCCTCGGGACCGTCGAAGAAACAAGGTTGGTAACTATAAAGATAATGGTTCCACCGGGCATCTCTGGAACGATTGAAGAGATAAAAAAAGGTACTTTTACGGTTGAGGATAAGGTTGCAATAATTAGATGTGGTAATAAAAAAGAGGAGATAAAATTATTACAGGTTTGGCCCGTCAGGATTCCGCGGCCTTTCAAGAAGAAACTTTCTCCTTCCGAGCCACTCGTTACAGGACAGAGGGTGATTGATACTTTATTTCCGGTAGGAAAGGGTGGAACAGCCTGTGTTCCAGGACCATTTGGTTCGGGTAAGACGGTTATTCAGCATCAGCTGGCAAAATGGGCAGATGCAGAAATTATTGTTTATATTGGATGTGGTGAGCGCGGGAATGAAATGACCGATGTACTTCTGGAGTTCCCTGAATTAAAGGACCCAAGAAGTGGTGAGCCTCTTATGAAAAGAACTGTTCTTATTGCAAATACCTCAAATATGCCCGTTGCGGCAAGGGAAGCTTCCGTATATACAGGTATAACAATTGCCGAATACTTCAGGGATATGGGATTGAATGTGGCACTTATGGCAGATTCCACATCGAGATGGGCAGAAGCGATGAGGGAAATATCGGGAAGACTCGAAGAGATGCCCGGTGAAGAAGGATACCCTGCATACCTTGGTGCAAGGATTGCCTCCTTCTACGAAAGAGCTGGAAGGGTCATCTGTCTCGGCAGTGATAACAGGGAAGGAACACTATCAGCAATAGGAGCGGTATCTCCTCCTGGAGGAGACCTTTCAGACCCGGTTGTACAGGCAACATTGAGGGTCGTTAAGGTTTTCTGGGGTCTTGAAGATAAGCTTGCTGCTATGAGGCATTTCCCTGCAATAAGTTGGTTAAACAGTTATTCACTTTACTCCGACTCACTCGAAAATTATTTTAAGGAGAATGTAAATACGGATTTTGTCAAGGATGTAAAGAGAGCAATGTATCTCCTACAGAACGAAGCGGAACTTCAGGAAATCGTGAGACTTGTTGGTATTGATGCTCTCAGTGAAAATGACCAGCTCACACTTGAGGTATCCAGGTCAATCCGTGAAGATTTTCTCCATCAGAATGCATTTCATGAAGTTGATACTTACACATCACTTGAGAAACAGTATCTGCTTCTTAAAATTATCCTTTATTTTTACGAAAAGACAAGGGACGGTCTCAACGAAGGGTTGCCTATAAGTGCAATAAAATCTATGAAGGTAAAGGATAGAATAGCAAGAGCGAAATATATCGGAGAGAAAGAAATAAATAGGATTGAAGATATAATGAAGGAAATAGATAAAGAGATAGTATCCATCACAAGAGATGAATCGAAGGCAGAAGTATGATATTCAGGAGGTTGAATGTATAAAGATTATCAAACAGTAACGGACATTTCAGGGCCACTCCTAATGGTAGACGAAGTAGATAATATAAAATTTGGAGAACTTGTAGAGATATTCCTTCCCAATGGTAACATGAGGAGGGGACAGGTTCTCGAAGTAAACAGAAAGACTGTCCTGATACAGGTTTTTGAAGGCACTTCGGGTATAGATATAGATAAAACCAAGGTTCGATTCCTTGGCAGGGAAATAGAACTCAGTGTATCTATGGATATGCTTGGAAGGGTTTTCGATGGACTCGGTTCACCGATTGACTCAGGACCTTCAATAATACCCGATGAACGTTTGGATATAAGTGGTGCACCTATCAATCCAACAGCAAGGGATTATCCAAATGAGTTCATTCAGACGGGCATTTCGACTATTGATGGTCTCAATCCACTGGTCAGGGGACAGAAACTCCCGCTATTTTCTGGCTCAGGACTGCCGCATAATAGACTTGCAGCACAGATTGCAAGACAGGCAAAGGTGCTTGCTAAAGAAGAGCAATTTGCTGTCGTTTTTGGTGCTATGGGTATAACATTCGAGGAAGCGCAGTTTTTTATCGAGGATTTTAGAAGAACAGGTGCAATTGAGAGAGCGGTATTATTCCTGAACCTCGCTGATGACCCTGCAATTGAAAGAATTGCAACACCGAGGGTTGTTTTTACCGCCGCTGAATATCTTGCATTCAAAAAGGATATGCATGTCCTCGTAATACTAACCGATATGACAAACTATTGCGAAGCATTAAGGGAGGTATCTGCAGCAAGAAAAGAGATACCGGGAAGAAGAGGCTATCCTGGTTATCTCTATACAGACCTTTCAACGATTTACGAAAGAGCAGGAAGAATAAAAGGGAAGAAAGGTTCGATAACGCTTATTCCAATACTCTCTATGCCTGAGGATGATAAGACACATCCCATTCCTGACCTTACTGGCTATATTACAGAGGGTCAGATTATCCTTTCAAGAGCACTGAACAGAAAAAAGATTTTTCCACCAATCGATGTCTTACCCTCATTGTCAAGGTTAAAGGATAAAGGCATTGGAAGTGGAAAAACAAGGGAGGACCATGCCGACTTACTCAATCAGCTTTACGCTGGATATGCAAAGGGTAAGGAAGCACAAGAACTCGCTGTTATACTTGGCGAAACATCCCTTTCCGAGCTGGATAAAATCCACTTTAATTTTGCGGATTCGTTTGAAAGAAACTATGTTTCACAAGGTGAATATGAAAACAGGTCTATAGAAGAAACACTAGACCTGGGCTGGAAACTCCTGAGTGTTTTTCCCGAGGAAGAGATGAAAAGGGTAAGGGATGAATATATAGAAAAATACTTTAACAAATTCAAAAAAGAGACTATAGGGTAATACGCAGATGATACAGTATTTAGTGACTGTTAAATAATGTATTGTATGTAGAATGGAGATTAAATGAGGCTTGATATAAATCCAACACGGATGGAACTTCTCAATCTGAAAAAGAGAAGATTACTTGCAAAAAGGGGACACAAACTACTTAAGGATAAGCAGGATGAATTGATGAAGCAACTGCTTGAACTTGTCGATACGGTAAAGCAACTGAGAAAAAAGGTAGACAGGGAAATGACCATAGCAACGGGTAGATACCTCTTCGCAAAAGCAGGAATGCAGACGGAATCCCTTGAGAACGCAATGCTCCTTCCTGGTGTAAGGATAGAACTCGAAATAGAAGAGAAATCGATAATGGGGGTAAAAACTCCACGTTTCAAGGTTCTAACAGAAGGGAGCATACAGAACTACGGCTATGCCCACACAACAGGAGAGCTCGATTCCTCTCTCCTTGCGATAGAAAAGGTGGTTGAAGAAATCATTCACCTTGCTGAGAAGGAGAAAATGATTCAACTACTCGCAGAGGACATAGAAAAGACAAGAAGAAGGGTAAACGCCCTCGAATACATCCTAATACCAAATCTTGAAGATACAATAAAATATATTACAATGAAACTCTCCGAAATGGAGAGGGGCAACCTGACACGGTTGATGAAGGTAAAAGACATCGTCCGTGCCCGCTAACCCCACAAAAAAACATATTTAACCACAGAGACACAGAGACACAGAGAAAACATATAACAGTGTTTTCCCTACCACCCCAAAAAAACATATTT
>Ga0209121_10004816_pt1 | contig 12457 bp, 11 predicted proteins | sample Cruoilmetagenom3_FD_187292 | JGI IMG/M metagenome (GOLD analysis project Ga0209121, IMG submission 187292) | Oil polluted marine microbial communities from Coal Oil Point, Santa Barbara, California, USA - Sample 3 (SPAdes) (version 2) | ecosystem: Environmental > Aquatic > Marine > Oil seeps ... | reverse complement strand
CCGCTGGACCTCCCGATTGTCCAGGAAGCGATTAGTCGAGGCATCCGGCTCAGCAACGATGCACAGGAGTTCCTGGCGCTCTGTCCGGCCCCGACGGTGGGGATCACGGGTTCGGCGGGCAAGACGACGACGACAACCCTGGTGGGCAAGATGCTGGACGCTTCCGGCTTTGTCACGTGGGTCGGCGGCAATATCGGCAATCCTCTGATCACTGATCTGGCTGAGATCGCGCCAACGGATCGGGTGGTGATGGAACTGTCCAGCTTCCAGTTGGAATTGGTGACGGCGAGCCCGTATATTGCCGGGGTGCTCAACATCACACCCAACCATCTGGACCGTCACGGGACGATGGACGCTTATATTGCAGCGAAGCGCCACATTGTCGCGCATCAGACCGGCACCGATGTGGTGGTGTTGGGGTACGATGAACCAAACGCGCGGGCACTGGCCGCGGCGACGCCGGCGGAGTTGCGTTATTTCAGTGGCCAGACCGAAGTAGCGGCCGGGGCCTTCCTGCGAGGTGCACGTTTGATGCTGCGCCGGGACGGTGATGAGGTCGCGGTTGTGGAACGCGGCGATGTGCGGCTGCGCGGTTTCCACAATATGATGAATGTGCTGGCCGCGATCGCGCTGGCCGATTCTGCCGGGGCCACGCTGGAGGGGATGCGCGGGGCAATCGCGGCGTTCACCGGCGTGCCGCATCGTTTGGAGCCTGTGCGGCAGCTTCGGGACACGTTGTGGATTAATGATTCGATCGCGACGGCACCGGAGCGGGTGTTGGCGGCTTTGGATTCCTTTGATGAGCCGCTTGTCTTGCTTGCGGGGGGGCGCGACAAGGACCTCCCGTGGGAGCGGCTTGCCGCGCGGGTTGTTGAGCGGGTGCGTCTCTTGGTGCTCTTTGGGGAGGCGGCACCGCTGATCGAGGAGCACGTTGCCACCGCAAGGAGAGCTGCGCGCTGCTCGGGAGAGCCCGGGAACCTTGAGTGTGTGGTGAGGGTCGGCACGCTGCAGAGCGCTGTGGAGATCGCGGCCAAGCGGGCCTTGCCGGGGGATGTGGTCTTGCTCTCGCCGGGCGGGACCAGCTTTGATGCGTTCAGCGATTTCGCCGAGCGCGGTATGAGATTCTGCGAGTGGGTCAACCAACTCTAAGAGTTAGCCAACTCTAGGAGTTGGCTAACTCCAGCGTGAGCAAGTCGACTCAATTGCACCAAGCACCCTGTGCGAGGGCTGCTGAACTGATGAAGGGGTAGGGCAAGATGTCAAAGCGGAAGATCCAGAGCTACGAGTTTGACGGTGTCCTGCTGGGCGTCGTGGCCATCTTGTTGGTCTATGGGTTCCTGTCTCTGTACAGCGCGACATTCTATGTGGGGGACGTTCTGTGGCACAAGCAGCTGGTCTGGATTGGGATTTCCGTGGTTGCCGGCTACGCTATGTTCAAGATCCCTTATCCTGTCTGGCAGAAGCTGGCGCTGCTGATGATGGCTCTGAACCTGCTGGTGCTGCTAGTCACAGTGCTTTTTGCCAAGCCGTCGCTGGGTGCCACGCGTGGGTTGGTGGATCTCTCCGAGAGCACCCGCGATTTGGGAAGCCTGTTCGGGTTGGGTAGCTCGATTCAGCCGGGCGTAACGGCCCGACTGGTGTCTGTGATCTACATCGCGGCTTGGTTGGCGTCAAAGGGTGACCAGCTCAGCAACGTGAGGTACGGTCTTTTCCCATTTGGTGTGATCATCGGTTTGGTCGCCGGGCTGGTGATGCTGCAGCCGGACCTAAGCACGGCGCTGTTGATCGCTGTGACCGGCGTGGCGATGTTCTTCTTCGCCGGCGGTGATCCGATCCAGATCTTCTTCTCACTGGCCATCGGTGGCGGCACCTTCGGTGCCCTGGCGTGGAACATGCCGCATGCACGAGAACGTCTTGAGACCTATGTCCAGTCGCTGACTGATCCGGAGGCGATGACCTACCAGGTACGGCGGTCGGTGCAAGCCATCAGCCAGGGCGGTATCTTCGGCGAGGGATTGGGGAACGGGCGTATGAAGTTCGGGTATCTTCCTGTTACCTGGACGGATAGTATCTTCGCCGTGGTCGGTGAGGAGGGCGGGCTAATCGCTTGTCTGTTGGTGTTGGCGCTTTTCATCGTGTTCGCATACCGTGGATATAGGGTGACGCTGGGCACGCCGGACGCTTTTGGATCGCTGGTGGCGTTCGGGATCACGACGATGGTGCTGGCCGAGGCGTTGATGAACGTCATGGTGATGACGGGGCTCTTTCCTCCCACGGGTACAGCACTGCCCTTCTTCAGCTACGGGGGAACGCAGATGTTGATGACATTATCAGGTGTTGGGCTGTTGCTCGGCGTATCGCGGGGCCGGCCAAAGGGAGATTGGGATGCGGCTTTGGATCGTTGGTGGCGGGACGGGCGGACACGTTTATCCCGCTCTGGCCGTCGCACAGGCTTTGCCCGCCATCGCGCCTGATGCAGAGCTGACCTGGATCGGCACCCTTGATGGTATGGAGGGTGATCTGGTCCGTCGTGAGGGCTACTCTTTTGTCGGGATTCCCGGCGGCGGCCTCCACGGTGTGGCGCTGCTCAACGCGATTCGTAACGGGTGGCTGTTGGTGCGTGGAACGTGGGAGGCGGTGAAGCACGTGCGGCGAGAGCGACCTGCCGCGGTGTTGACCACCGGTGGCTACGTGAGTGGGCCTGTGATCATGGCTGCTCGCCTGCACGGCGTCCCGATCCTGGTCTTCGTTCCGGATATTGAGCCGGCCCAGTCCGTGAAGGCTGTGGCGCGTGTGGCCGGCCGCGTGGCCATAACTGTGGAGGAATCCCTGCGTTACGTCAGCAGAGAAAAGGCTGTGGTGACCGGCTATCCTCTGGGAGAGCGGATCACGCGCTGGACCCGCGCCGAGGGACGAGCGGCTTTGGGGGTGGATGAGAACGCGCCTATGCTCTTTATCTTTGGCGGCAGCCGCGGTGCGCGCTCGATCAACCGGGCGGTTATGCAAAACATCCGCGCACTGACCGAGGCTGCACATGTCGTGCACGTCAGCGGGACATTGGACTGGCCGGAGGTTGAGTCTGCACAGAAAGCGTTGCCCGCCGTGGTTCGTTCCCGGTATCAGGTGGTTCCTTATCTCCACGAGAAGATGGGGGGTGCGCTTGCCGCCGCGGATCTGGTGGTTTCCCGAGCCGGGGCGAGCATCCTGGGCGAATTTCCGTACTTTGGCTTGCCTGCGGTCCTGGTGCCTTACCCTTACGCATGGCGCTACCAGCGCGTGAACGCCGGTTGGCTGGAGGATCGCGGCGCGGCCGTGATCGTGGAGGACGAGGTCCTACCCGGCGACATTGTGCCGGTGGTGACGGGGCTGCTGGCAGATAAGGAGCGCCTGGGCCGGATGGCAGATGCCTCTCGCAAGCTGGCGCGTCCCAGGGCCGCGGTCGAGATAGCGCAACTGTTCCTAGAGCTCGGACAAGGATGAGTCAATGGTCCCATTAGAGACAGTATTTCTGGGTCTGGTGCTTTTCTTCGCGATCATTGGTGCGCTGCGAGGTTGGGCCAAGGAGCTGCTGGTGATCTTCGCCGTGATCCTTGCGCGCTTCATTGAATTTGTGGCGCTCGTCTATGTGCCGGTATTGAGTACATCACTGCAGTCTCTGCAGCAGTCGGATCCGAAGACATGGTTCTATGTGCGTCTGACGATCTTCGCGATCCTGGTGGCCTTTGGGTATGCGACGACGGTGCTCTCTGCCTGGTTGGGTGCACGTGCCCGGAAAGAGAAGCTGCAAGACACGCTTCTGGGGCTATTCCTGGGCGCCTTGAACGGCTACCTGGTGGTGGGCGTACTCTGGGGGTTTTTGCACGAGCTGGGATACCAGATCTGGGGGATCTCCGCACCAGCCTCGGAGACTGCGCAGAATTTGTTGGCGTATTTGCCCATGGATTGGCTGCAGGGGCCGTCACTGTTTGTCGGTGTGGCGCTGTCCTTCGCATTTGTGCTGATCATATTTGTGTAGTCCTGCGTGCCATATGAGTCTGATGAGTTTAAGAAGATGAGTACTGACCGTAAACTTGACCTTGCGGAGATTCACGAGATCCACATTGTGGGCATCGGTGGCGCCGGGATGTCGGCGATTGCCCGCGTCCTCCGTGGCTGGGGGAAGAGAGTGCACGGCTCCGATCGCCGGGTCTCGCCGATCACCGAGGCGCTGCAGGCAGAGGGGATTGCCGTGACGTTAGGTCACGCCGCTGAGAATGTCGCCGGTGCGGATCTGGTGTTGGCATCCTCGGCAGTGCCTGATTTGAATCCCGAGTTGGCAGCCGCGCGCGACCGTGGCATCCGGGTAGTCCGCCGTCCTGAGTTCCTGCCGGAGCTGACCTCCGGCTACGAGGTGATCGCGGTGGCCGGTGCCCACGGTAAGACCACGGTGACGGGGATGACGGCCTCAGTGCTGCTGGCTGCAGGCCTGGACCCAACCTACATTGTCGGCGGTGTCGTGCTGAATCTGCAGACCAACGGGTATGCCGGATCAGGGCGCCAGTTTGTGATTGAGGCGGATGAGTATCGTCGGACGTTCTTGGCCCTGAGCCCGACCGTTGCCGTGATTACGAATGTGGAATATGATCACCCTGATTGCTACCCCAGTTTGCGTCACCTGCGCCTCGCGTTTGGCGAGTTTGTCGATAACATTGTCCCGGGAGGCACGTTGATTGCCTGCGGCGATGACCCGGTGGCGCACGCGATTGCGGCGTCCTATGACGCGGATGGGGGACGCGTTCTTCTGTACGGGCTGGGAACTGAGGGGCAGTATTCCTGGCAGGCCAGTGACATCGCGACAAATGCGACCGGTGGCTTGAGTTTCACCGCGAAGCACGACGGCGAGGCCGTGGGACGATTCGATCTCCAAGTTCCCGGCCAGTTCAACGTCGTCAACGCGCTGGCGGTGCTGGCGATCACGGCGGAACTAGGGATTGACAGGCAGGTGACGCAGCAGGCCCTGCGATCCTACACCGGAACTGCGCGACGGTTTGAGGTGCTGGGCGACGCGGATGGTGTGACCGTGATCGATGACTACGCCCATCATCCTACCCAGATTCGCGGTGTGTTGCGAGCTGCACGCCGTCGCTATGGGGAGCGTCGATTGGTGGCTGTGTGGGAGCCGCATACGTTCAGCCGGATCCGCGCGTTCCGAGAGGAGTTCATGACGTCGTTTGGTGTTGCGGATCAGGTTCTGGTGATGCCGATCTATGCGGCCCGCGAAGTCGATGATGGATCGCTGACCGCTCAGGATCTGGCCCTGACGGTGGTGCATCAGGCGGTGCAGTGCGCTGTGTCGCTGGATGATGCTGTGGCGCGGCTTGCTGCCGGAGCGCAGCCTGGCGATGTCGTGATGCTGATGGGCGCGGGTAACGAGACCATCGTCGGACGGCGTCTCGTTGACGTTCTGCGGCAGCGCGAGTTGGGATGACGTGAGATCGCACGTCTCAGGGCACGCAAGGGCGTCCACGCTCACCGTCATCAATCCGAGGTGATGGTGACGCGGGGTGCTCTGGAATGGGTGAGGCGTCGCGAGATGCGGCAGGGAGCGGAAGAGTAGTTATGGGTGATCGACCGGTGTCCGCGAACTCTGCGAGTTCGCCTGCGCTGCAGGCCATCACCGAAGCGCTGGCGGGCGTGGCGCAGGTTAATGCGATGCTGGCTCCCCATACCTGGGTTGGGGTCGGTGGACCGGCTGATCTCTTGGTGATTGCCGAGAGTCGCGATGTGCTGATCAAGGCTGTGCGACTGGCACAGGCCCACGACGTGCCCTGGCGTGTCTATGGGGGGCTGACGAACATTCTGGTTCCCGACGGCGGGTTGCGCGGGATGATCGTGCTGAACCGGGCCCGCAAGATGCGGTTTCAGGATGGACACCGGCTGGACGCCGATGCCGGGACTATTGTGGTCAAAGTGGCGCGTGAAGCGGTGCGCCGCGGGTGGGGCGGTCTGACCTGGGCGGTTGGGCTGCCGGGGACTATTGGCGGTGCCGTGGTCAACAACGCCGGAGCGTTTGGCGGCGAGATCTCGAACGTGCTGGTGCACGCCGACATCCTGACCCCGGACGGCACGGTTGAGCGTGTGGACACAGATTGGTTCGGTTTCCAGTATCGCTGCAGCAAGCTGAAGGGCGCGGGGCAGAACTGGCTGGTTCTCGGTGCGGAATTCCAGATGCGCGTGGGAAACCCGGAGTGTCTGGCGGCAAAGGCTGCGGAATTCACCGAGCGCCGCCGGCGTACGCAGCCGCCCGGCAGGACGTTGGGATCGACTTTCAAGAACCCGCCTGGCGATTATGCGGGGCGCATGATCGAGGCTGTGGGCCTTAAGGGCGCGAGGTGTGGGGGGATCAAGGTCTCTGAACATCATGCCAATTTCCTGATTAATGATGAGAACGGCACGGCAGCTGACTTCCGCGCGCTCGTCGAGCGCGTTCAGATGACGGTCTACGAGCACTTTGGGGTGCTGCTGGAGCCCGAGATTGAGATCTTGCCGGAGCCGGAGCTCAGGTGACCTAATTCATCGCGGAAGACGAGGGATAGCTAGACGATGGGAAAACTAAGAGTGGCAGTGATCTTTGGGGGACGGTCTGGTGAACACGAAGTCAGCCTCGTGTCGGCGCAGTCGGTGATGGCGGCGCTTTCTCCGGACAAGTACGAGGTGACGCCCGTCGGCATCACGCGCGATGGTGCCTGGATCGTAGGGAGCGACCTCATGCTTTCATTGGAGCAGGAGGACTTCTCAGATACACGCTCGGCGGCGATGTTCGCCGATCCCTCCAAGCGGGGGCTGTGGGCCTCTGTGGAGGAGACGGGACTGGCCGCAGCCAGCCGACAGGGCGCCCCGTCTTTGGCTGAGAGGCGGATGGGCAAGCTCGCCGTGTTGTCGCAAGTCGATGTGGTCTTTCCGGTGCTGCACGGCACGTTCGGTGAAGATGGGACGGTGCAGGGGCTGCTGGAATTGGCCGGAGTTCCCTACGTTGGCGCCGGTGTGCTCTGTTCTGCTCTGGCGATGGACAAGATTGCCTTTAAGGATGTCGTGCAATCCCACGGCTTGCCGATCCCGGACTACGTCTGGACGACGCGACGCCAATGGTTGGCGGATCCCGATGCGTGGTTGGATCGGATTGAGGAGAAGCTTGGGTATCCGGTCTTCACTAAGCCGGCCAATCTGGGGTCAAGCGTGGGAATCTGCAAGTGCGATGACCGGGATGAGCTGCGCGCGGGTATGAACGAAGCTGCGCGCTACGATCGGCGGATCCTGGCCGAATGCGCAGTGGCCCACGCTCGTGAGATTGAGGTGAGTGTCCTCGGTAATGAGGACCCAGTGGCGTCCGTGCCCGGTGAAGTCGTGCCCAGTCGGGAGTTCTATGATTATATGGCGAAGTATGTTGATACAGGCGAGGATGCGTCGGAGTTATTGATCCCTGCACCGTTGGATGCTGAGACGACGAAGCGTGTTCAGGCGCTGGCCGTGCAGACGTATCGGGCTATTGATGGTGCAGGGATGGCACGTGCGGATTTTCTGCTGAATGGAGAGACCGGGGAGCTGTATCTGAATGAGGTGAACACGATCCCCGGCTTCACCCCGATCAGTATGTACCCAAAGCTGTGGGGGGCCTCCGGTGTGCCTTATTCACGGCTGTTGGATTCGTTGGTGGATCTAGCTCTGGACCGCTTCCAGGAAAATCAGCGATCAGAGCGCATCTACCGGCCCGGCGAACCTTGACGGTTTGGACCACTGCCGGCAAAGGTGTATGGCCTGAGTTTACCACAAGCGGTGACTGCATGTGGATTCACCGAACATAGATACGAGTTGGTTCCTACGACACCGACCAGGACAGAGGAGGAGCATCAATGGCTAAGAAGATGCGCTACTATCGAACTGCCGCACTCTTGGGGCCCACAGCGCAGCCCGTTGCATTCCGCGCGGGGCCGCGTCCCATCAAGATTCCCTGGCGAGCGGTTGCCTGTGTAGCCGCGATCATTGGTATTGGGCTTTGGGTCGCGCTCGGCGGCGCCTGGTACCTGGATTGGGAAGATCTCACGGTCACGGGGATCACTTCGACAGAGATCATCTACGGGATGAAGCAGACGTCGGATCTTGTGGGTTGGCACCGGTTCAGCCTGGACCCGGAGGCAGCTCAGCAGATCCTGGCGAAGGCGCTACCGGAGTACAAGGACATCCAGATCCACTGCGGCATCTTCCCGACGAAGTGTGAGCTTGCGGTGACACAGCGGATACCCGTGATGATCTGGGAGACGGGGTCCGAACGTTATTGGGTGGACGATGGCTGGACGTTTTATCAAGTCCAGGGGGATCGGCCCGACTTACCCGTGATCCACGGGCCCATGCCTGATGCTATGAGTGCCTATTCAGCGATCGAGGTCTACGAAGGGATTCAGGCATTGGGAGCACTGAACATCGCGGCGGACGCCTTGGATTTTGCTCCCCAGCGCGGACTGGTGTGGACCGACCCGGAGGGACGTCGAGTGGCGCTTGGGGGAGGCTCGTCCATGGCGCCGCGCCTGCAGATGTACGAGATCGTGGTCAGTCAGTGTGAGGCTGAGGGCATCTTCCCACAAGCGGTGGATGTCCGTTTCCCTGAAGGGGCAACGTACTCTATGGAACGCACCTGGTAGGGGGTGACCTGTGGAAAGATCTGTCGTTGGCATTGACATAGGGACGCAGCAAATCCTGGTTCTGGTCGGGGCAATCGGCGAACAGGGCGAGGTCCGCATCGTCGGCGTTGGCCGCACTCCGTCGCGAGGAATCAAGAAGGGCGTGGTGGTGAACGTTGCCCAGGCGACCGAAGCGATCTCGGAGGCTGTGGACCTGGCCGAGCAGAGCAGCGGTTACCAGATAGAACGTGCCTACGTCGGCGTGACCGGGGTCCACATCACCTCTCGCAACAGCACCGGGGTCGTCGGCGTCTCCCGCCGTGATCACGGGATCGGGCCGGACGATGTAGACCGGGTGCTGGAGGCCGCCGGTGCCATTGTCCTGCCGCAGAACCAAGAGCTGATTCACATCCTCCCGCGGACCTATACGGTGGACGGTCAGGAGGGCGTGCGAGATCCATTGGCCATGCACGGTTTTCGCCTGGAGGTCGAAGCCCACGTGGTGATGGGGTCCAGCACTGCGTTGCAGAACCTGCGCAAGTGCGTGCTGGGTGCCGGCGTCCAGATCAGTGAGCTGGTGCTCTCCAGTCTGGCCTCGGGGCACTCGATCCTGACGGATAACGAAAGGGAGATGGGCGTGGTCTTGGTGGACATCGGTGACGGTACCACCGACATCGCCATCTTCATCGAGGGGGCAGTATGGCACACCAAATCGCTGCCTATGGGTGGTGAGTACCTCACAAGTGACATCGCCATTGGGCTGCGACTACCCTCCCAGGCCGCAGAGCAGGTGAAGATCAGTCATGGCTATGCGGTCGCCAACCAAGTCGCTGAGGATGAGCGTTTCACGATCTCGCCGTACGGCGAGGGAAGTCCGGTGCCCATCGCCCGGTGGAAACTTGCAGAGATCATCCAGGCGCGTAGCGAGGAGATACTGGAGAATGTCCAGCAAGAGATCAAGCGCTCCGGCTATGATGGGCTGCTGCCCGCCGGTCTGGTTCTGTGCGGTGGGACGGCACAGATGCCGGGCATGCGCGATCTGGCACGATCCATTTTCGAGTTGCCGGTGCAGATTGGTATCCCGCGTGGGATTACCGGGCTGATCGACAGGGTCAGTGGCCCCGACGCCGCGGTGGCGGTCGGGCTGGTGAAGTGGACACCAACGCTAGAGGAGGGCGGAGGCTGGCGCACGGTTCGCACATCGTTTGTTGGGCGTGCAACGGGCTGGCTTCGTAACCTGCTTCCCTAGGGAGCATCACTGGGTTAGGTTGGAAAAGGGCACGACTTCACCGAAAGTGCTAGTGTCTGTCGGGGGCCGCTCTATTCGGTGACGCCCACGGGCAATAACAAGGGGAGGCATAACTTATAGGATCTGGCAGGTTCGAGCTGCACGAGAGCACGTTCGAGAGAATCGGTATCATCCGGCGCAAGCCGCTGAGGAGCAACTTTCATAGGAGCAGGGCCCGACAGGCCAGGAGGTTCTGAGATGGCTGGATTGGCAGAGAATTTCGCACAGATTCGCGTCGTTGGTGTTGGGGGTGGCGGCAGCAATGCGGTCAACCGAATGATAGAGGAAGGGCTGCAGGGTGTTGAGTTCATCGCTGTCAACACCGACGCGCAGGCTTTGATGCTCTCGCAGGCCCCGAAGTGCCTGCGAATTGGCGATACTGTCACGCGTGGCCTGGGGTCCGGCGGTGTTCCTGAGGAGGGCCGCAAGTCGGCCGAGGAGTCTCAGGATGAGATCCGCGAGGTGCTTCAGGGATCCGATATGGTCTTTGTCACCGCCGGGATGGGCGGTGGTACAGGGACCGGTGCGGCGCCCGTGATTGCCCGGATTGCCAAGGAAGAGATCAAGGCGTTGACAATCGGCGTCGTCACCCGCCCGTTCACGTTCGAGGGGGCCCAGCGCTCTCGGGCTGCGGTGGAGGGTATTGAGGGGCTCAAGCAGGTTGTGGACACCCTGATTGTGATCCCCAACGATCGCCTGTTGGAAATTACTGAGAAGCGGGTCAGTCTCAGCGACGCGTTCCGCGTTGCGGATGATGTGCTGCGCCAGGGCATCCAGGGTATCACCCAAGTGATCACCGTGCCTGGTTTGATCAACCTGGACTTCGCGGACGTGAGGTCGATCATGTTGGAAGGCGGAGCTGCTCTGATGGCGGTCGGTCGCGCCTCCGGCGAGAATCGGTCCGTTGAAGCAGTGCAGCAGGCGATCTCCAGCCGTTTGCTGGATATCACCATCGACGGGGCCCGGGGCATCCTGTTCAACATCATGGGGGGTCCCAATATGACGCTCTTTGAGGTGAATGAGGCCGCGTCAATCATCCGCGAGACGGCGCACCCGGACGTCAATCTCATCTTCGGTGCCGTGATCGACGAGAACCTGGGCGACGAGGTCAGCATCACGGTGATCGCGACGGGATTCGACAATGGCGGAGCTGATATCGTCTCGTCACACCCGATGACCGCGACGGCACAGTCGCCGCGACGGTCCGAGGTGAGCGATCTGTTCAGCTCCCAGGTTGCCGACCGCGACAACATTGAGATTCCAGCGTTCTTGCGCCGGCGCGGCTAGGTCGTCTGCCCATCTTGCACTGTGCAGTTTCTGGAACCGAGGGAAGCTGCGGAGGTGCACATATAGGTAGTCAAGGGATACTGCGCAGCGTTGCAGGCTCGGATGTTTACTGCAGTCAGATCTGCAGTAGACAGGCTGTCCCTGCCTGCCCCTGCTGTGATAGAGTGACCCGGATGACTTGAAGGTCAGGTCCGTACGAGCGAGTGGACTGCTTTCAGTGGGCGAGGTGATATGGTGACCGTGGCGGCATCTGACGAACTGCTGAAAATCGTCTTCAGTTATCTCATTGTCATCGTGGAGGCCTGTGGCGTACTCGTGATCGCCATCGGTGTGGGCCGCGCCATCGTAGATTACGTGCGCACTTGTTGCGTTGGCCGCCGGTCGAGGGACCCTACCGGCCTGCGCATCACCTTGGGCAGGAGTATGGTGCTGGCGCTGGAATTCCAGGTCACTGCGGATATTTTGAAGACCGGGCTGTCGCCTACCTGGCAGGATATCCTACTGCTGTCGGCGATCATCGCCCTGCGAACCGTGCTGAACATCCTGATGGAGCGTGAGTTGGACTTCTTAGGTCCTGATCCCTCTGTCCTTACCGGCGCGTCAGCCACAGCTGACTGATCCGCACAGTATCTGCTGGCCTGCCGGATTCTCTTCCAGCCTCCCTGATCGTTGGGCAGGCGGCCCCCTCGTTGTAGCTGTAGCCTAGCTTTCTAGCCCAGCCACGTGGGCTGGCCTATGCGTGTCATTGGAGCCGGAGGCCGGTCCACGAATGAGATGGGTGAATTGACGAAGCGGTTCGGTGAGCCGGTTGCTGTTGATAGTGTGAACCCCTGACGCCTCCTGGCCGTGGCTGTCCAGCCCCACACGATTATCAAACTGACTGCCACGATTGTTGCCTCTGCGCAGGTTACGCGCCTCGGCGGTGTCGTCCTGATCCTCCCCGACAAGGGCATCGGCACCTTCGGCGTCATCCGTGATCTCGGCCACTTCCTCAAGACACTCGCTCTGGTGGTCGCTCCGCTGCTCCTGATGTGGCTCCTCGGTTCGTAAGTCGAAGTCCCCGCCAAAGGGACTTCGACTATTCCGCGATGGCAAGTGCCCCGGGGACGTGAGGTCTGCAGCGGTGATTGGCGGCCTTAGCAGAGGGGGCGAACACGACAGCTTGTCCCCGCAGGGGAGTTCGCCGCTACGCGGAGTGGATGCTGCGGACGCAAACTAACAGTTTGCG
>Ga0209121_10004815_pt1 | contig 12460 bp, 9 predicted proteins | sample Cruoilmetagenom3_FD_187292 | JGI IMG/M metagenome (GOLD analysis project Ga0209121, IMG submission 187292) | Oil polluted marine microbial communities from Coal Oil Point, Santa Barbara, California, USA - Sample 3 (SPAdes) (version 2) | ecosystem: Environmental > Aquatic > Marine > Oil seeps ... | reverse complement strand
AGAACGTTGATGGGCATGGGAATTATTTTTCCCTATCTATTTCCGTTGACGTGATCTTCAACGATTTCTATATAATCCTGGGTCTCGACTTTTTCTGAAGATGCACCAAGATAATCAATTAATTCTTTAATGATTCTGGATTTGTGTTGTGCATCCTCAAGGCTCCAGGTACGGCTCTTGACCTCCAGAAAGTGTCCTAAATCAGGGTTGAGCAAAGTGTCGATATTGATGTAAAAATCTACGCCCTTATATTGAATTTTGAAACGACGACGATCCTTTTCAATATCCGTCTCTCGAATGGGTTTGAAGTACTCATGATAGAAGCGCATAGAATGTGTTGCTGGTGCGAAATAACGGCTGCGAGAAAGCATCACATCACGCTCGAAAGAACCTTCTCGTGAAACCCCTATCAAGGTCAAGCGCCCCCGCACATTGGTGATTTCTCCTTTTTTATCGATGAACTCATCCTCGCGATAACGTAAGAGGCCTTGTTTTGTATCTTCAAAGTAGAAGTAGGTGTCAAATTCATGGTAATGACGTGTGTAAGTAATCTCAATATTATCTTTCCTCAGGGCTTCAATGATAGCATCTGGGTCTTTAATAAGAACCTTAGCCTGCACCTCAAAGCTGGCTTCTTCCATGGCTCCGCCAATTGCAATCAATTTGGAAAGAACAGATTGTTCACGTTGAGTTAGAAATGTGTCAATCTTTTCCGCATATGACTGAGCCTCTTTGATCAATGCTTGTTCATCCAATGTGAGTAATTCTCTTTCTCGCATAAGCCATTGTCCATTGACCATCATGTCGCTGATATCTGTGGATTTTGCCGCGTAAATGATTTGGGCGTAAATGCCTTCAGGATCTCGGTGGAAGCTAGGCGAATTGTGGAGTTTATCGACAGCCATAAGGATGAAATCAGCACGTTTACCCTGAACGATAGATCCGATCAGATGATCCATGTGAATAGCTTTTGCTCCCATACATGTTGCCATTGCTAAGGTTTGTTTGGCTGGCAGGGTTGTTGGATCTCCCGAGGCAGCTTTTGCTACCAATGAAGCCAAGCGGATCTCTTCTACCATATCCATATCGTTATTGGATGCTGGGCCGTCAGTACCGATACCAACATTCACACCTAGCTCCAGCATCCGGGTAATATTTGCAAAACCAGAAGCTAATTTGAGGTTGGAGGATGGATTGTGGGCAACGCCGACCCCCGCTCGCTGGATGGAGCGCATCTCACCTTCATCAATGTGAACACAATGTGCAGCAATTACTTTCGCATCAAATAGACCTCGTTTTTTGACATAGGGGATCACCGGCATACCAAACTCATCGCGCATATTTTTCACTTCGTTGGCGGTTTCAGCCAGGTGAATATGTAACGGAACATCGTATTTTACTGCGAGTTCTGTGCAGGATCTCAGAATTTCATCTGTACAGGTATAGGGGGCATGCGGTGCAATCGAAGGGATAATTAGAGGATGCCCCTTCCAAGCTTTGATGTAGTCTTCTGCTGCTGCTAATGATTCTTCATAATATGTCGCATCTGGTGAGGGGAATTTAAGCACAGTTTGGGAACATATCGCTCTCAAGCCAGCTTCAGCGGTTGCTTCTGCGATATCAGATTCGAAGTAATACATGTCCACAAAGGTGGTTACACCACAGCGGATGGATTCAGCGCAGGCAAGTTTCGTCCCTATGCGGACGAATTCTGGCGAGACGAATTCCCGCTCAACAGGCATCATATAGCCCATCAACCAGACATCCAATCGGAGGTCATCCGCCAAACCTCGTAATAAGGTCATGGGAACATGTGTATGGGCATTGATCAAACCGGGGAGGAGGACTTTCCCCCCACAGTCCATAACTTCAGCAGCCTGATAATTTTCAACGATGTCCGATTCAAGACCGACATCAAGGAAGCAGTCATTTTTAACAACAACCGCACCCGGGTTGTAAATTGTGAAATCCTCATCCATTGTCAGGACTTTAGCATTTCTCAGAATTAGATCAGCCTGTTTCATGATTCTCCTTTTCTTTGAAACCAGTAATTTTGATGAGTTGCCGCCTTAAGAAATCAAGCCCTATGTTAAGTGCCCAAATTGGGGCGTTTTCTCTGGGACCACCATATGAGCTTATCAGTACCTCTGTATGTTTGGAGTCATGGAAAATAAAGTTTGCTGACACTTGCTTATCCATAACCAGGGAAGCACCGTAACCGATATCACATTGTTGTTCTTGACGCAATGATTGAATGTGTTTACTGAATGTATCATAGTCAAAAGCTTCTTCATCCAGGATAAGCATCTGAACCGCGTCATGTTGGTATAAAGTCTGCAAAGATGTGAAAGCTCCATTTAGCCCATATTCCACCAAGGTTAGCTGTAACATTTTCTGGCTCAGCATTTGACAAATCTTGCTTTCCAGGGTTTCCTCATCTTGTCCATAGATATTTTCACCCAAACGAGCTTTCAATTCTGACACCACGGGTTGGCTAATCTTTTGTGCTTCTAATTCCGAATCTGCTTTCGCGGTCACCCTGATATCTACCTGCCCTGGATGGGCGAGTAGACCCACGGTTGGGTTTGCTAATTCTTCAAGATCAGCAATGATTTCATCGATGACAGATTCTCCCATTGAAGCAGCATGCAACACAGTTGCTTTGATGATTTTTGATCTTAACGCGTACTTTTGCTTCAAAAATGGAATGATTGATTGGTGTAAGATAAATTTCATCTCACTTGGGACACCTGGCAGGGAGATAACACATGCATCCCCCATCTCGACAATGTAACAGGGTGCTGTTCCCACAGGATTACCGATGGGTATTGCTCCTTCTGGAATATACGCCTGGCGGCGATTGTTTTCGGTCGGTTGATGACCGTAAGCTTGAAACCGCTGGAGAATTTGCTCCCAAAGGTCTGGATTAAATACCAGGTTGCGGTTCGCTGCCTCAGCTACAGCTTGCCTTGTAGGGTCATCCACAGTAGGGCCAAGACCACCTGTTGTGATGATGATGTCAGCTCTGTTCAGTGCTTCCCTGATTGTTGTTGTAATCCGACCAGGGTTATCACCGATTGTTGTGATCCGGTAGATATCAATTCCATAATCTCGCAAGGTCCTGGCGAGAAATGTTGAGTTTGTGTCAGTAATTTCTCCGAGTAATAACTCAGTTCCGATAGTGATGATTTCTAAAGTTGGCATTTTTCCTCTATAAGGATTCTAACCGATAATCCCAATTCTTATCCAGTCATAGTAAAATTTCTTGACGCACACACTCCTTTATTGTAGGATTAATCTATTCAAGATAATGGATAATGATGACATATCAGAAGAAAATTGGAAATATTGGTGAAAAAATCGCAGCAAATTATTTACAGAATCTGGGCTATCAATTGCTCGATCAACAATATACGACTCGCTATGGTGAGTTGGACCTGGTTATGTTTGAATCAGGATCAGTTATTTTTGTGGAGGTCAAAACCAGAACAACTGATACATTTGGTATGCCGGAAACCAGCATAACACCAGAGAAATTAGAAAGAATCCAAAACGCTGGATTGTTATGGTTGCAGGAACATCCAGAAATTAATGATTTTTGGCGGATCGATGTAATCTCAGTAATTTTGGATCACTATAATAAAGTCAAGGATGTTCAACACTTCATCAATGTGCTCTCATGACCCATAAATCGAAACTTCCATTGATCGTTATCGTCGGACCTACTGCTGCTGGTAAAACTGCTGTCTCAATTGATTTGGCACAGCGCTTCGATGGAGAGATCGTTTCAGCGGATTCTTGCCTGCTTTATCGGGGAATGGATATTGGAACAGCAAAACCAACCAAAGATGAAAGACTGTGTGTCCCACATCATCTGATCGATGTGGCTGCGCCGGATGAAAGTTGGAGCCTGGGCATATATCAGAGAGAAGCTTATCACGCCATTGATGCTATTCATAGGCGAGCTAAATTGCCATTCCTGGTTGGTGGAACTGGACAATATATTAGATCAATTATTGAAGGCTGGCAAATACCTTCTCAGGAACCGGATCTTGACCTTAGAAATGCACTGATATCATGGTCGGAGGATATTGGTGCAGAAGGTCTCCATGAGCGTTTATCACGATTGGACCCAGAAGCCGCAAATCGAATAGAACCTCGCAACCTTCGCCGAACTGTACGCGCCTTTGAGGTGATAATCAAGAAAGGCAAGCGCTTCTCTGAATTACGTAGCAAACAAATATGCCGGTACCGTGTGAAAATCATGGGTGTTCAACGCTCACGTGAGGACCTCTTTGGCAGAGTGGATCAACGCATTGAACAGATGCTTGATGGTGGTTTGGTGGATGAAGTTCGTGGGTTGTTAAACTCGGGGTATTCTCCTAAACTTTCATCGATGTCTGCTATTGGCTATCGAGAAATCATCCAATACTTACAGGGTGAGATAACATACGATGAAGCTGTAATATTGCTGAAAAGGAACACACGCATTTTGGTCCGTCGCCAGGCAAACTGGTTTAAACCAGATGACCCCTATATCACATGGTTCTTAGCAAATGAACAGATAGTAGATGAAATGGAAGTTTTGATCAGGAGGTGGTTAGGTGAAATTAAATAATCGTCCCTGGACTTCATTTTATGATAAAGGTGTTCCTGCTGTGATTGAAATCCCGAGAATCTCTCTTGTTGACCTGTTCAATCAATCTGTGAAGACATATGGCGAGTCAGTTTGTACGATCTGTGAGGGTGAAACTCAGAGCTACGAAGAAATTAATGAGTTTTCGGATCGAGTTGCACGATATTTAGTTTCCATTGGTTTAGAGAAAGGACAGCGTGTAGGGATCATGCTGCCGAATACAACAGAGTTTATTATTAGTTATTTTGGCATCCTGAAGGCGGGTGGCGTTGTGATGGCATTGAACCCAAATTATCGGCCAGCAGAGGTTGAAAAACTAGCCAATGAGTCTGATGTGCGGATTTTAATCCTTCCGAATTCATATTATCAGAAAATTAAGGCTCTTCAATCAAGAATGCATATGGAAACATTCGTCATTATTGGATCAAGCAATGAGGTTGCGAAGGGTGATATTACCTGGGGAGGATTGCTTCAAACCTTTAAAGTTGGTGAACCCGTTGATGTTGAAGTTCATCCGGAAGATCCTGCTGTGTTTCAATATACCGGGGGAACAACAGGAACACCGAAGTGCGCCATTGGATTGCATCGGAATCTAGTTGCAAACGTGTATCAATTCAGCTTTTGGTTAGTCAATACGCATCAAGGAAAAGAAGGTGTCTTGATTGCGATTCCGCTCTACCATGTTTATGGAATGGTATTGGGGATGATCCTCGCCATTAAGTTGGGTGCCCGGATGATACTGATCACTAACCCAAGGGACCTTGACGGATTATTGGAAGCTGCTGAGACTCACCAGGCAACTGTTTTCCCAGGTGTTCCGAATATCTATGCAGCAATTAATCATTATCCTCCAGTGGTAGATAGAGAATATGATCTTTCAAGTATTAAAGCGTGTATTTCCGGATCAGCCACCTTACCTTTTGGGGTCAAACAAGCTTTTGAAACATTGACCCATGGGCATCTTGTTGAAGGATACGGCCTTTCAGAAGCTCCAACTGCGACACATTGTAATCCCATCTTGGGCGAGAACAGGGAAGGCTCAATTGGATTGCCTTTACCGAATGTTGACTGCCGGGTGGTTGACATAAAAACAGGGCTTTCTGATGTGGCAGTTGGTGAAATCGGTGAATTGATCATCAAAGGTCCCCAAGTGATGGCTGGTTATCATCACCGGCAGCAGGAAACAGAATTGGTTTTACGTGATGGCTGGCTTTTTACAGGTGATATCGTACGAATGGATGAAGAGGGTTATTTTTATATCGTGGACCGGAAAAAGGATGTCATCAAGGTGGGGGGATTCCAGGTTTGGCCAAAAGAGATTGAAAATGTGATCTTACGTCACCCAAAGGTGTGTGAGGTAGCTGTTGCAGGTGTGATTGATATGGATGGTACAGAGGTGGCAAAAGCCTGGGTTGTTCTTCAAAGAGGTGAAACCAGTACACCAGATGAGATTCGATCCTTTTGTGACCCTTTCCTGACCCGCTACAAGATTCCAAAATTTGTGGTATTCACAGAATCTTTGCCACGTACAAGAGTGGGAAAGGTCCTCAGGCGAGTTTTGGTTTCAGAACATGAATCTTCAATTGGGAATTAAAAAAAAGACTGCGTTGAAATCGCAGTCTTTCATAAAATTCTAGGCTAATTTATATGACTTTTTCCGGAATGCCGCCATTCTTTTCAACGGGGGTGGGAAAAATCTCGTAGAACTGCTCTGCATTTAAAGTTTCAACATCCAGCAGTTTTTCAGCAATTTGATCCAATTCTTTTCGGTATTTCAATAGGATCGCTTTGGCATCTTCATACGCATCCTGCACAAGCTTTTGGATGGCAGTGTCGATCTGTTGGGCAATACCCTCTGAGTAGTCACGCTGTTCAGAAATTTCACGGCCTAAGAAGACCAATTCTTCTTTCCTGCCATAAACCATTGGCCCAAGTTCTTCACTCATACCCAACCGCATCACCATAGTTCTAGCGAGTTTTGTGACCCGTTCAAGGTCGTTTGACGCACCTGAGGTGATGTCACTGAAGACGATGCTCTCAGCTGCTCGTCCACCAAGCAAGATGATCATGTCGCTCATCAACTGTTTGCGGGATTTTAACGATCGATCTTCCTCAGGGAAGGCGATCGTATACCCACCAGCTTCACCCCGTGAGATGATGGAAACTTTTTGGACAGTATCCGCTTCAGGAAGGGCGTTGATAACAACAGCGTGGCCGGCTTCATGATAGGCGATGATCTTCTTCTCGTTCTCATTGATCAGACGGCTCTTGCGTTCAGGACCGGCAATTACCCTTTCAATTGCCTCCATGAATTCGGGATGCTCGATGACTGTCTTGTTTCGGCGAGCCGCAAGAATTGCCGCTTCATTTGCCAGGTTCTCGATATCTGCTCCAACAAACCCCGGCGTTGATCGGGCAATATCATGCAGGTCCACATCCGGTGAAACGGGTTTTCCCTTGACATGAACTTTAAGGATCGCCTCACGGCCAAGGATATCAGGCCTGTCCAGTACCACGCGTCGATCAAAGCGTCCAGGACGTAGCAATGCTGGATCCAGAATGTCTGGACGGTTAGTTGCAGCGATGATGATTACATTGGTGTCTGTCTCAAAGCCATCCATCTCCACCAGGAGCTGGTTGAGGGTTTGTTCACGCTCATCGTGACTCCCTCCGAGGCCAGCGCCACGGTGTCGACCGACAGCATCAATCTCATCAACGAATACGATGGCAGGTGAGTGGCGCTTGGCTTGTACAAATAAATCCCGGACCCGGCTTGCGCCTACACCAACAAACATCTCAACAAATTCGGAGCCTGATATGGAGAAGAAAGGTACACCAGCTTCACCCGAAAGGGCTTTCGCCATTAGTGTTTTACCTGTTCCAGGTGCGCCAACAAGGAGAACACCTTTGGGAATGCGAGCGCCCAATGCAATGAACTTCTGAGGTTCCTGAAGGAATTCAACCACCTCTTGCAACTCTTCTTTTGATTCATCTACACCAGCGACATCTTCAAAGGTCACGGTAGGGTGTTCGCCTGAGAACATCCGTGCCTTTGATTTTCCAAAGGATATCGCGGTATTGTTGCTTCCTTGTGCCTGGCGGAAAATGAACCAGAACATTCCGATGAGAATTAAAAAGGGGAGAATGTAGCTGGCAATTGAGACGATGCTTAGAAAAGGGCTGGGAAGTTTGATGTCTACGGAAATATTTTCAGCAGAAAGGTCTTCTGGGGTTACACCAAGTTCGACCAATTGTTCAATTAAAGGAGCATTTTCATCCTTCGTCGAGGTCTTGATGGCATCACTATCTTTATAGGTGATTTCAAGTAGGCTTTCATCTTCAATGATTGATTTTACACGACCAGCTTTGATGTCTGAAGCAAGTTTATTAATTGGGATTTCATCAGAAACCCCTGCCTGCTGGTTTACTGTAAAGAATACCATCGCAATGATTGCTATGAAAAGCAATATGTAGATGATAAATGATTGGTTACGTGACTTCAAATTGTCCTCCGAATATAATAGATGAATAAATCATCCACATGAATGACTTTGGTATTATACCAACCCCGCAAGTGGTTTACTAGTCATGTAAAGAAGGAATTAATAAATATCTAAGAATATTATTTAGTCTTCAATTTTCCGGTATCTATGCAGGGTGACCGATTTACTTGTTAATCAAAAGAAGTTTAATTCAAGCCTTTACACTCAAGGACAGACAAGGTACAGATGGATTATGCTTAGTATACGTTCTGGAATGTGTTTTATTGACGTTCATTAGACCCTGATGATTTCAGCCTTCTTTGAATTTTTGAAGGATGGGGTGACATTCGCTGCAGCCCACAAAGGGATTCTCAACTTCACCATGGATTTTTGTGCAATAGGCAGAAATCTGAACTTTTGGACCCAAACCCAGAAAACCTTTTTTTATTTTGCCCGATAGGATCATGTTTGGGCATGAGTTGGCACGAACGATATCTGGAACTGAACAGGATTTACAGTATTTTATCTGCCACGGCGGATTTGAATCTGTGATCAACCGGCACTCTTCATGATGTCGACCGCGGTGGTAATCGCCATAGAAATATGGGCATTCTTTTCCAGTTGTGGGCACTTTCATGCTAACCTCACCAAAAAACCGGATCCTCACAGGGATCCAGTTTATAAAGTTGTTATTTCAAAATTAAAAGGGTCAGACTCGTGTTACATAATCACCACTACGTGTATCCACACGGATGGTATCACCATTTTCAACAAAGGAGGGGACTTGAACTTCCAAACCCGTTTCGGTGATCACTTTCTTGGTTACACCAGTTGCAGTATTCCCGCGTGCAGAGGGCTCTGCTTTTGTGATCAAAAGGTCAACCGATGTGGGTAATTCAACATCAAGCGATTCAGATCCATAGAACATTAGCTTGACCTGCATATTTGGCTTTATATAACCGAACTGGTTGCCAATAATATCCTTATTGACTGGATATTGTTCATAGGTCTGGTCATCCATAAAATAATAGAAGTTGTCATCTGCATAAAGAAATTGCGCGTTATGGTAATCCAAACGAACATCCTGAATACGGTTTCCTGAGTTGAAAGTCATATCCAATGTTGTCCCCTTGCGAAGGTCGCGTGCTTTAATGCGGATCGTTGCTTGTCCGCGGCCAGGTTTATTGTGGGCATAATCCAAAACTTTGTAAAGGTTCCCATCCAGTTCGAATGTTACACCTTTTCTTAATTCATTCACATCAATCATTGGTTCATTTTCCTTAAACTATTTGTTAAAACATCAAAAAGATTATAGCCCACCAGGGTACTGAATACAAGTTCCCGGCGGATCCCATGCACCTGCTTCTTTCAAATTAATTTATTCGAAACTTTTTTTGAGGGTTTGACGGTTATGATTTTTAGCGTGGGGAAATTATTGGTTTAGGAAAAGTTTATTATTGAACGTTTCAACATCGGTGATTGGTGCTTTGCAGGTGAACGCTTCGCAAATATAGGCTGTGTTTTTCACATTAACAGGTTGGTGGTTATCTAACATATTTGGATATCCAAATTTTCTGCTTCGAGTTGATTTTGCTGCGATGATGGTATTTGGACGATACGTTGAACGATAGGTTCTGAAAAATGGATTCAGGGAATCAAGATTGTTTGCCGTGATCAAGACAATTTGCTGATTAGTTTGTTCAATCCTGATTGCAATGCTCAGCCAATAACCGAAGCTCGTTGGATGGTTGGACGCAAGGTCATTCATTTGTGCTGCCATTTGTTTTGCACGATCCAATTGTTGAGGTTCGTATTCGTAATTGCCCATCAGCCAATGCGCATGTGCTGCGAGTGCGTTTCCTGAAGGTATTGGATTATCTTGAAGATGTTGTGGTCGAGTGATTAGGTGAGGTGTGTTAAATGAAGAATCATAATAAAACAATCCTTCCCCAGAAAACAATTTTTGCATCATTTGAAAAAGAGAACGCAACATTTGGAAGATTGATGGATCAAAATCAACCTCATACATTTTCCCTAATGCCAGGATCATTGCAGCGTAGTCTACTAGTGTCCCAGGTTGATTAGCAATGTCATCATTCCATGACCGTTTAAGGTTTCCAGGACTATCCATCAGCTTATTGAGGATAAAACGAGTTGTTTTCCTTGCTGTATCCAAAAAATCAAGCCGATCGAGCAGTAAACCTACCTCAGCAAAAGCTTTGATGACAAGTCCATTCCAGGCAGTGATGATCTTCTCATCACAACTTGGGGGGATACGCTCAGATCGGATTGAAAATAGTTCAGAGAAAAAATGATTAAGATTTTGCTGCAAATCATCCGAAGATATATCCAAGCTTCTGGCCAAAGAAACTGGGTCATCCTTGAGCTGGAGAATGTTTGATTGGCTTGAAAAATTCCCTTCCTGGCTGATGGATGTCACCTGCTCAAGCAGATCAAACTGAGACGGTGTTAGTGCATTTCTTAATGCTTGGATAGTAAAGGTGTAATATGAACCCTCGCCATCCGGGGAATCAGCGTCTAGGGATGCATAAAAGCCACCTTTTGGATGTGCAAGTTTGCGCTGTAAAAATTCCAATGTCTCTACGGCTATTTGTTTAAATTGAGGATTATTTGTTACTGCATAACCATGCAAATAGACTGATGCTAATTGTGCATTATCGTAAAGCATTTTTTCAAAATGGGGAACTAACCATCGGTCATCTGTGCTGTAACGATGGAATCCGCCACCGATCAGATCATACATGCCACCTTGGGACATTTTATAAAGAAGGTTTTCAACAAGTGTTGATGCACGTTGATCGCCATGATAAGCACATTGGATCAGAAATTCTACGACTGAAGGGATAGGAAATTTAGGGGCATTTCCCCAACCGCCATATTCCCAATCATAATTCTCAGTCAACCTGCTTACGACTGCTTCCAGATCAATTTGCGTGATGCTCGCTTGGGGAGGTGTGAATTGAGATTCAATGGCATTGGTGATTGCTGAAGCATTTTTCTCTACAGCAGTTTTCTTATTTTCCCAGGCATTTAACACAGACTCAAGTACTTGAAAAAAGGAAGGCAAGCCGTGAGCGGAGATTGGTGGGAAATAGCTGCCCCCATAGAATGGCTTTAACCCCGGAGTGAGAAAAACACTCATCGGCCAACCACCTCGACTTGTGAGCATGACAACTGCCTGCATGTAGATGTCATCTAAATCAGGGCGTTCTTCACGATCAACTTTGATGCTGACAAAGTGTTCATTAAGAAAGTCTGCAATTTCAACGTTCTCAAACGATTCATGCGCCATCACATGACACCAATGGCAGGCAGCGTATCCAATGCTCAGGAAAATTGGTTTTTGTTCTTCTCTTGCTTTCTTTAGAGCTTCATCATTCCAGGGATACCAATCAACAGGATTATCCATGTGTTGTCTGAGATATGGGGAAGTTTCACCGACCAAATGGTTTGGCATATGAATCCTTTCGATGGAATTAAGTATACATGGCTCTTGTAAATCAAAAAATATTTCCGGATAAAATTTTGTGCGTCGGTCATCATCAATTCAATCAATCCGTTGAACGCTTATGGCAGGTTGGCGTTGGTACAGATTAAGTGGAAAGATCAATATCCCAAGATGAACATTCGTTGTGAATGAAACCGGGATATAATCTAATTCTGTAAATTGATCAGGGCTTAATTCGTTAATTATTTCGAAACCCTAATGATTAATTTTTGTTTAACTCAATAGCGTTAATCATTATTATTTTTGAAAGGAAATCATGATTCATATTCACAAAGTAGATTTAAAGTCAAAATCCGAGGTTAATCGATTCGTACAGGTGCCGTTTGATTTATATGCAAGTCATCCGCAATGGGTACCGCCATTTATAACGGATGTCAAAACGATGATGAATCCTGAAAAACATCCTTATTATGAGCATTCAGAAGCGGAATTTTTCCTGGCAGAAAAGGATGGCAAGGCGGTTGGTAGGATCGCTGCACTTGAGAATAAACCCTTCAATCAATATCATAAATCGAAAGATGCAGAATTTTATCTCTTTGAATGTGTAAATGATCAAGAAGTAGCCAATGCACTTTTCGAAACTGTCTTTGATTGGGCTCGTGCAAGGGGATTGAATCGATTGGTTGGGCCAAAGGGCTTTGGTCCATTAGATGGCTATGGCATCCAGATCGAAGGCTTCGAACACCGCCAGATGATGAACATGATGAACTATAACTACCCTTATTACCGGGATCTTGTAGAAAACTTGGGGTTTATTAAGGCAGTTGATTTCGTTTCCAGCTACATCAATCCACAGGAATTTCATTGTTCACC
>Ga0209121_10004814_pt1 | contig 12460 bp, 13 predicted proteins | sample Cruoilmetagenom3_FD_187292 | JGI IMG/M metagenome (GOLD analysis project Ga0209121, IMG submission 187292) | Oil polluted marine microbial communities from Coal Oil Point, Santa Barbara, California, USA - Sample 3 (SPAdes) (version 2) | ecosystem: Environmental > Aquatic > Marine > Oil seeps ... | reverse complement strand
GGAATAAATTCAAAACTTAGATGGCCTGCGTTCAATATTGCAGATTCATGTGTAGTAATTGGTTTTTTTATACTTGCCTTATTAGTAGTAAAAGGAGATCTATTTTTTTTTGAAAAAGAAAAAAAATAAATTCTAATTTAAAAATAAACGTAGAAAGCTTTGGGCATAGTTTCTTGACTGAAATGTCTACGAAACCATGCCACAAAGTTATTAACAATAATGAATTTTTACAAATTATTAAATTCTAATTAAAAAAAAGATTGGAAGATTTGGGCATATTCTCTTAATTCTGTATCCTCTACCCTGGTGGGAGAGGGAAAGGGAGAGGGGGAATTTAAAATGTCTGCGAAAGTGTACGATAGAGCTTATAAAAGAATAATAATGTTTTGAAAGGAGCAAGTAATATGTATCCCACTCTATTTAAGATTGGAAATATAACAATTCACTCATACGGATTTATGGTAGCTTTAGGTTACCTATTGGCAATTTTTATAATTTATCTTGAATCTAAAAGAAAAGGATTAGATCCTAACCTTGCATTAGACTTGGGATTGACAGCTATGATATGTGGTACATTGGGTAGTAAATTAAATTTTGTTATAAGAAACTGGAGTTACTATTCAGGAAATCCAATTGAAATATTATTAGGATTTGGACAGGGTTTTATATTCTATGGAGGATTAGTCTTAGGAGTACTTGGAGTTGTATTAGTTAGTTACTTTAAAAGGATATCAATTAAAACAGTTACTGATATATGTGCACCAGCACTTCCACTGGGTCATGCTATTGGTAGAATAGGCTGTCTTTTAAGGGGATGTTGTTATGGAAAAATAACTGATTTACCCTGGGCAATTCATCTTGAGGGAGCATTTAGACATCCAACTCAGATCTATCATTTTTCTCACAATTTATTAATTTTTATTTTTTTATGGCTCATTAGAAAAAGAATTAAAGTTGAAGGGAATTTGATATTAATCTATTTTATGCTTTATGGTTTAGCTCGTTTTATAACAGAGTTTTTTAGAGATAACCCTATATTTGCGTGGAACCTTACCGGTTCTCAAATATTTTCTATAGTCATATTTTTTACCTCATTTATATTTTTAATGTATCGATATCGTATTTATAAAAAAATTTGATTTTTAAAGTGCAAAAAACATATAAAAAGTTAAAAATCTTTCCCGTGAAAATTTAGGTTTTAATGTTTTGGTATATTACTCTATGGAAAAACATATAAGAAAGATAAAACTCACATCCTCTTATAAAGATATTGGTAAAAGACTGGACCTTTTTATTTGTGAGAGAATACCAAAACTATCAAGGTCTAGAGTTCAAAAGTTAATTTCACAAGGAAATGTTTTTGTAAATAGTCAAAAAAAATCAAAGAGCCATTTTGTAAAAAGGGGAGATTATATTGAGGTAAATATTCCCCCTTTGTTAAAATTAGAAGCAAAACCTGAAGATATTAAAATAAATATCATATATGAAGATGAGGATATAATAGTTTTATCGAAACCTGCGGGTATCGTTGTTCATCCATCTCCCGGTCATCCTGCCAAAACAATTGTTAATGCACTACTTTTTCATACAAAATTTTTATCCGATATTGGTGGAGTACTCAGGCCAGGTATTGTCCACAGATTGGATAAGCAAACATCCGGTTTAATGATAGTAGCGAAGAATGATGATGCTCATAAAAATCTTTCCCAACAATTTAAAAAGAAGAGTGTTAAAAAAATTTATTTAGCATTAGTACATGGTAGAATAGAGGAGGATGAAGGTAAAATTGATGCTCCGATAGGAAGAAGTAGAAAGAATAGGAAGAAAATGTCTGTAATTTCTGAAGGGAGGGAAGCAGTAACTGAATTTGAAGTTCTTAAACGGTTTAATAATTTTACTCTGATTAAGGTAAGGCCTATAACAGGGAGAACTCACCAAATAAGAGTACATCTATCTTATATAGGAAAACCAGTAGTTGGAGATGTTCAGTATAGAAAGAGAATAAGAATTGAAGATTATTTAAAACTGAAAAGGCATTTTTTACATGCATCAAAATTGGAGTTTATACACCCAAGAGATGGAAAAGAAATGAGTTTTGAAGATAAGCTACCAGAAGAATTAAAAAATTCATTAAATATGTTAAAAAATAAAAATATTGATTTTTAAGAATAGTAACTGTAATATTACATACTAATTGATACAAAATAGTAATAGGGTATCAAAAAATATTTGGGAGTGATTAAAAATTGAGTAATATAAGGCGTTTGGTATTAGATGTATTAAAACCACTATCACCATCCATCGTAGATTTAGCTAAGCAATTAGCTGACATTCAAGGAGTTGATGGAGTTGATGTTAGCTTGGTTGAGATGGATGCAAAATCTGAAAGTGTGAAAATTACTTGTGAAGGAGAAAACATAAATTTTAATGATGTTGAAGCTGTAATCAGTGATAATGGAGGTTCAGTTCATAGTGTTGATAAAGTATCAAGTGGTAGTACTATTATTGAAGAAGTTCCAACTCATCAAGATACAGAATCAACCCTTGCTTAATCTTATAATACTCAAAAGAACCCATGAACTTCCTTTATAAATTTACAGAGAAATTAAAAGAATATAGGGAAATTTCAAAAGTAGATGAAATTGCACGGCGTTACTTTGTAATGAATGGCTTTGATGGCAGTCTCACAATTTTAGGCTTGTTAATTGGTTATTATTTAACAAATTTTAAAAATCCAATTGTAATCTTTGTAACTGGAATATCAACCTGTATTGCTATGGGGATTTCAGGATTGTGGGGAGCTTACTTAGCTGAAAGATCTGAAAGGATAAGCAATTTAAGAGAGTTAGAAAAAGCAACTATTTCAAATCTCAATGATACAAAAATTGGAAGTGCATATAGATTTGCAACAATAGTTGTAGCGATTATAGATGCTGTTGCTCCATTTATTACAGCCTTTTTTTCATTAATACCATTTCTATTTACTAAATATTTAGATATTAAAACTTGTTACTATATTTCATTTGCTTTAACATTTACTGCCCTTTTTGTATTGGGGGTATTTCTGGGAAGGACTTCAAAAGAGAATCTATTTATCTCAGGAATGAAGATGGTTATTGCTGGAATAGTGAGTGTTTTAATAAGCGTCTTATTAATAAGGAATTTTTAGATTAAATTATGAATATCAATAAAGATAAAACTTTAAAGGTTAAAGAGCAAAAATCAAATTCGATACTGGCTTTTCTAATAATAATAATAATATCCATTATAATATTTGCTTTTCTATTTTTTACAATTTTGAGACCATTCTTTTCAGGAATTTTTACAGGAAAGCAAACATTTAAAAAACCAATTTTTGAAGTTGCCATCTCTTCACCCACGGATGGTGAAAAGATCCCCATTCTTCAAGGAAAAGCAGAATCTAACATTGAGGTTGTTGTGTCAAGTAATCGACCAATTAATAAAGTAAATATATTCATCAATGGTGTATTAGTTGAGGGTCTTAATAAAGAACCTTATATTTTTAAATGGGAAACAACAACTACTGGAGTATATTCCATATATGCTGAAGCACTAAATGAGCTAAATGAGAAAAAGGAATCATCATCAATTGAAATATCAGTTTATTCCTCTGAGGAGGAAGAAGAAAAAGAAACTCTTATAAAGAAGATAAACAGAGCAATAAGTGAAATAGAATATAGAAAGGGCAATGGATATCCTAAAATTTGTTTAGAAACTGAAAGTATCATAGAAATAGATGGGATTACTGAAAAATGGGAAGATTTCGATTCTTTTTCAGCATTTAAAGCAACTTATAATTCAAAGGCTCTTACAAATACTTCTGACCTTTCTGGAAGATTCTATTCAGCCTGGGATAATAAATATCTTTACATAATTATAGATGTTACTGATGATGTTTTAACTCCATTAGGGAAGGAAGATAATATTTTAAAGGGAGATGGTCTGTTATTATCTATAGATAGCAATTTATACGGAGATTTAAATGAAAGGATACTTGATGCTGATGATTATCAACTATTTATCTCACCTGGTAATTTCTCAAATGTACCTGCTCAGGTAATAACAATCGTTCCCGAACAATTTGAATTAGTAGGTACTAAAGTTGCCTCATCAATTAAGGTTGGTGGTTATTATATTGAATTGAAGATACCATGGATTCAGCTTGGAATACAGAACCCACAGGATGAGACACCATTTGGATTTAACCTTGATATTTTGGATACAGATAATTTAGATGAAACTGAGCTTATAATATCTTCTTCTCCTCGAGCAAATTCACAGGATGCTTTGACTTTTGGAACTTTAATTTTAATTAAACCTCCATAAAAAGGGAATCAAGAAATAATACTTCTTATTTTTTAAAGATTTTTTAAATTTAAATATAAATTTAATTTCATCTGATAAAATAATGAAGATTATTTGTATTTAAGGATTATTCTGGTATAATATTAAAACGAAAAAAGAAAATATTCTAAATATGTAAAATTTTGAGGGAAAGGAGTAAATTATTATGTATCCTCCAAAATTAACACCAGAGCAAAGAAAAGCAGGTCTTGAAAAAGCACTTAAACTGAGAAGAGAGAGAGCTGAGTTGAAGAAAAATTTAAAGAGAGGAGTAATTAGCCTTAAGGAAGTATTAGAGATGAGTGGACAAACAGTTGAAAGAATAAAAGCAAAAGATATTTTAACATCATTACCCGGGGTTGGAAAAATAAAAGCTGAAAAGATAATGAACGAGGTCAAAATAGCAGCCTCTCGTAGAGTTAAAGGATTGGGAGTAAGACAGACAAAGGAGATTCTTTCTCGCTTTAGTTAGAAGATTGAATACTGTAAAAAAACATCCAGTTAGCATAAATCAAAGTGAACCTGAGAAAGTAAAAAATATAAAGAAACCTGGTAAATTGATTATTATATCAGGTCCATCAGGAGCAGGTAAAACTACTTTAATTAAAAGATTGATGCAAAAAATTCCCACTCTGACCTTCTCTGTTTCAGCTACTACAAGAGCTATAAGAGAAGGTGAGATAGAGAGCGTTGACTACTTCTTTGTATCCACAGAAGAATTCGATGATTTAATAAGAAATGATGCATTTATTGAGTGGGCTGATGTTCATGGAAATCTATATGGTACGTTAAAAAAACACGTAAAAGAACTTAGAGAAAAAAGAAAAAATGTAATACTCGATATAGATGAAAAAGGAGCTAAGCAGATTAAAAAGAAAAAAATTCCTGCTCTCTTTATATATATACTTCCCCCATCACTTGAAGAATTAGAAAAAAGGCTCAAAAAAAGGGATACTGAACATATAAAAGAGATGAATAGAAGATTACAATCTGCAAAAGAACAGATTACCTCAAAAGGTCTTTATGATCACGTTATTATAAATGATGATATCAAAAAAGTTGTAAAAAAATTAAAAATAATTATAGAAGGTTGTATTTAAAAATAAAAAATTGGGTAAAGAATCTATCAATAAATTAAAAAATAAAGTTGAAAATAGGTATATCTTGTCAATAATTGCTGCTAAAAGAGCAAGGCATATAAAATCTTATATGAATGCTCAAAAATATATGAGAAAAACAGAGTACCCCAAACCGTTAATAGAGACTGATTCAACAAATCCTCTAACTATAGCATTTGAAGAAATTGCTGATGGAAAAATCTCATACAAAAAACCTGAGGAGAAAGAATAAATAATTAAATATAATAGTAGGATCTATTGCTGAATATGGAGAAGTAATAGTGGCAAATAAATTTACACTGGCTAAAGTGTTAGTGGATCTCCCAACAAAAGAATTAAGTAAATTCTATGTTTATGAAATACCCCCTCACTTAAGAAGTAAAATAAATATTGGTTCTTTAGTAAAAATCCCATTTTCTCATGGTATACAACTTGGATTTGTTGTTGGATTTACTAATAAAAAACCTGTAAAAAAGATAAAAAAAATTCAAGCTATTTTAGAAGAAAAATCCCAGTTTTCTCCAGTAATGTTTGAACTTTGTAGATGGATGTCAGACTACTATTTAGCACCTCTTTCAAGTTGTATAAAGCACATTATTAAACCTGGAGGCGCTGGTGCAATTATTACTCTTGTTAAACTCACCCAAAGCAAGAAAAGATGTTTTGAGAAATTATCCAAGAAAGCTTTTTTACAGAGAAAAATTGTTGAGATAATCTCAAGCAAAAGAAAACCAGTAAAAATCACAACATTACAAAAGCTTTTATCTAGAAAAAATCTATTTAATTCCGTTATTTCACTTGAAAAAAGAGGACTAATAAAAAGAATTTATAGTGTTAAGCTTAAGCCTATTTCTTATCGTTATAAAGAAATAGTTAAACTAAAAATATCTCAAAGTGAGGTTAAAGCAACATTAAAACAATTAAAAAATGCTCCTAAACAGAAGGAAATACTTAAAAAATTATCTTTAAAGGTTGAAATTGAACAAAATGAACTTTTAAAAAGTACAAAATCATCTCACTCAAGTATCTCATCGCTGGAAAAGAAGGGATATATTGAAATAGTTTCAGAAAGGGTGAAAAGGAAGTTTCCAACTTCTTATAGTGATGAGAGTGTAATTCCTAAAAAACTAACCTCTTATCAAAAAAAGGCCATTAAGTATGTTGTTGACCAGATAAAAAAGGGGAAATCAGCTACATTCTTATTACAGGGAGTATCTGGAAGCGGAAAGACAGAGGTTTATCTTAGAGTAATATCGTTTATACTTTCTATAGGTAAAACAGCTTTAGTTTTAGTTCCAGAGATTGCATTAACACCACAAATGGTAACTCGTTTTAAAAATAGATTAGGTGATGTTGTTGGAGTTTTTCATAGCAAAATGAGTAAAGGAGAAAGATTTGATCAGTGGATGGATATAAATGAAAATAGATGTCAGGTAGTTATCGGAACTCGTTCTGCAATTTTTTCACCATTAAAGAATTTGGGTGTGATCATTATAGATGAGGAGCATGAAAATAGCTACAAAGAAACAACCTCCCCTCAATATAATGTTAGAGAAGTTGCTGGGAAATTAGCCAAGCTACAAAATTCAGTTGTTATACTTGGAAGCGCTACTCCATGTATTGAAACTAGATACAAAGCAGAAATTGGTGAATATAACTTTCTTACTCTTCCAGAAAGAGTTACAAAAGGAGGATTACCAGAGGTTGAAGTTGTTGATATGAGAAATGAACCAATTGTTCCAGGTGCTTTGGGAATGAGCAATACATTAATACGTGAGATTGAAAAAAAACTCAATAATAAAGATGGAGTTATATTATTTATAAATAGAAGAGGATTTTCCATATTTTTACTCTGCACAAGTTGTGGATATGTATTTAAATGTCCAAATTGTGACCTATCATTAAAATATCACAGAGCAAGTCTCTCACTCGTTTGTCACCATTGCAATTATACGACTGGAGTTACAGATGTATGTCCAAATTGTAAGGGCATAACTCTAAAACCAATGGGGATGGGTACTCAAAGGGTTGAAGAGCAATTATACAGATTATTTCCCAAAGTTGATATATATAGAATGGATACAGATAGTACAAGAGGAAAGATTTCACATCAGACAATTCTTAACCAATTTAGCCAGAGCTCAGGGTCAATTCTTTTAGGTACACAGATGATTGCAAAAGGTCTGGATATAAAGAATGTGACATTAGTCGGAGTTATAAATGCTGATACAGCTTTAAATCTTCCGGATTTTAGAGCTGCAGAAAGGACATTTCAACTTATAACACAGGTTAGTGGAAGGTCCGGTAGGGGTGAAAAAGTGGGAAAGGTAATTATTCAAACACACTTTCCAGAGCATTATGCTATAGATTGTGCAACAAAAGGTGACTATTTAATGTTCTATAAAAAGGAAATTAAATTTAGAAAAGAACTAATGTATTCACCATATTCTTATCTTATAAATATATTAATTTCTGGTAAGTTTGAAGATGATGTTATTAATCTCAGTAATGAAATATTATCTTTTATCAAATCGAAAGAAATAGATAATTATGCTACTGTCCTAGGTCCAGCACCAGCTCCCCTTTCAAGAATTAAGAATAAGTATAGATGGCATATATTTATAAAAACAGAAAAACCTGATAAAACGAAAGAAATATTAACTCAAACAATGTTAAAGATTCCTAAATTAGGCAAGAAGGCTAAATATATAGTAGATGTAGACCCTATATTAACAATGTAGATAACTCTTTTTGCATATCCAAATAAGACTTCCTTTATCAAGTAATAAAATAAAAAATGATTAGATAGAATTTCAAGGTCAAGATATTAGACAAATTTTAAAAATAGACAGTTTAAAATTTAAAAATAGACACCTTTAGAGTTTGAAAAGTTTTAAAATTTAGGTTAGAATTTTTTTATTAATATTTTTAAATGGTAATTTTTTAAATTTTGAAACTTAAATATACAGGAGAAGATTGATAGTGGCAAAAAAGAGGATAAGAATGTTTGGAGACCCCGTTTTAAGGGAAAAAAGTTCAAGTGTCAAAAAGATCGATAGTAAGACGATAAAATTAATAGAAGATTTAGAAGATACTATGAGAGCTGCTTCAGGTGTAGGTCTTGCAGCCAATCAGATAGGTGTATTAAAAAGAGTGGCTGTTGTTGATACCGGGGAGGGATTAATTGAACTCATAAATCCTAAAATTATAAAGAAAGAGGGAGAAATAGAACAACAAGAGGGTTGTTTAAGCTTTTACTCCTTAGGTTGTACTATAAAGCGAGCTGAAAAAATTTCTATAATAACTAAAAATTCAAAAGGTAAAAAGGTTAAAATAAAGGCTGAAGGTCTATTGGCAAGGGCGATTCAGCATGAGATTGATCATCTTAATGGTGTTTTAATTATTGATCATGCTTCAAACGAAGATAGAAGAAAAATACTTTTAGAAATGAATGAGTTAAGAAAACAATATCAGGAGGGAAAGATTTGAAACTCATCTTTTTGGGAACGCCTCAGTTTTCTGTTCCATTTTTAAGAACAATAAATTTATCACATCATAAAATTCTTGCTGTTATAACAAATCCTGATAGAAAGAGTGGAAGGGGAATGAGAATAACATCACCTTTCATAAAGAAAGAAGCTATCAGATTGGGATTAAAAGTTTTCCAACCTCCAGATATTAATAACCCGGAATTTATTTCACAAATTAGTAAACTTAAAGCAGAAGTGGGAGTTATTGTAGCATATGGAAGGATTTTGAAAAAAGAAACTATAAACATCATGAAAAAAGGATGGATTAATCTTCATCCTTCTTTACTTCCAAAATATAGAGGGCCATCACCAATTCAATGGGCAATATTGAATGGGGACCGAACAACAGGTATTACTACAACTTTCTTAGAGGAAAAGATGGACTCGGGTGATATTATTTTGCAAAAAAAAATTAAGATCAAAGAAAGTGATACTTTTGGAAAGCTCAAGCGAATAATTGAAAATGAAGGCTGTAAATTATTAATGGATACTCTAGATTTAGTTGAAAAAGGTAATGTAAAGACTATCGTACAAGATGATAGTTTAGCAACATATACTAAAAAAATCATGAAAAAAAATGCAATCATAAATTGGAATAGTCCATCAAAGAAAATACATAATCAAATAAGAGCATTAAATCCAACTCCTGGTGCTCAAACATCCATTAAAGGTAAAAATCTGAAAATATTTATATCTCAGATAATTAATAGAAAATCAACTCTTCCTCCAGGATCAGTAGTGACATGTTCACCAAGAGAAGGGTTATTTATTGCAACATCAGATTATTTAATTCGTCCTTTTATATTACAACCTCAGGATAGAAGGAAGATGAAAGATATTGAGTTCTTGTTGGGTTATCGAGTAAACAGAGGAGATATTCTGAAATAGAATATCTCTGAAATTATGTAATAAACCTATACAAAGTCTTAAATTTCATTATGGTTGATAAAAAAGATAAAATATATGAATTGTCAGTTTCAATACTGGATGCAGATTTTGCACATTTAGAGGATGAAATCAGAAAAATAGAGCCTTATGCTGATTTTATCCAGATTGATGTAATGGATGGACATTTTGTACCAAATATTTCTTTTGGAATTCCAATTGTTAGAGCAATAAAAAGTATTACTAATATTCCTTTAGAAGCTCACTTAATGATTCAAGAGCCACAAAGATATATAAAAGATTTTATAGATGCTGGCTCCAATTGCATAATTATTCATTATGAATCAGAATCATCAATAGAAATATTAGATATTATAAAAGGGATTAAAAAATATGGGGTTGAAGTGGGACTTGCTGTAAATCCTGATACTCCTATAAAAAATATAACTAATTTCCTAAAAAATATTGATCTTCTTCTTGTCATGTCTGTTTTTCCTGGTTTTGGAGGTCAAAAATTTATAAAAAAAACCTATGATAGGATTAGAAAAATTAGGAGAATAATTGATTTAGAAGATATTAAAGTTAAAATTGAAGTTGATGGCGGAGTAAATTTAAATAATGCTCATAAATTATTAAAAGCTGGAACTGATATTTTAGTAGTTGGATCTGCAATATATAAATCCAGTGATACAGAAGAAGCTGTAAAAAATTTCTCTTTAATTGAAATATAGGCTTTAGAGGATTGAATAAATTAAAAAAGGAATTGGTAGCAAATTAAATTATTTAAGAAAAAATAGGATTGCCTTAAAAAAACTAATTAAAATTATTTAAATATAGAACATATTTTTTGGTAAAATATTGAAAAATAATAGCTTTTATAGTATATAATATTTATTATTATATTTCTTAAAGACAAAAAAACTTCGGGGCAGGGTGTAATTCCCGACCGGCGGTAAAGCCCGCGAGCCTTTTTGGCAGATCTGGTAATTTCCAGAGCCGACAGTATAGTCTGGATGGGAGAAGATTCAATATGTGCGTCGAGGATTTTCTTCCTGGCGCATGTTTTATTTAGGCAAAATATCATAAGGTTTAACAGGTGAAAAATATTAAAAAAGATATAAATGAAAAGTATATGAATATTGCAATAGAATTGGCGGAGAAAGCCAGGGGAAGGACAAGCCCTAATCCTTTAGTTGGAGCTGTATTAATAAAAAATGGTGAAATAGTAGGAAAAGGATATCATAGGAAAAAAGGTTCTCATCATGCAGAAGTGGAAGCCATAAATTCCTGTCAAACTTCCTTAGATGAAGCTACTATGTATGTGACCCTGGAACCATGTTGCTTTTATGGTCATACACCTCCTTGTACTATAGCAATTTTAAATAGTGGGATAAAAAAGGTTATTGTTGGCAGGATCGACCCTAATCCAAGAGTAAATGGCAAAGGAATAAGAGAGCTAAAAGAGGGGGGAGTTGAGGTAGAAGTTGGATTTTTACAAGATGAAATATCAAGGCAAAATGAGATTTACATAAAATATATTACAGAAAAGATACCTTTTATTGCGTTGAAAATGGCAATAAGCTTAGATGGTAAGATGTGTACTAAAACAAAAGATTCTAAATGGATTACCTCAGATATTTCAAGAAAATATGTACATGAAATAAGAAGTCAATTTGATAGTATATTAACTGGAGTGGGGACAGTACTAACAGATGACCCCTTACTTACAGTGAGATATAGTAATATTAAAAGAAATCCCATAAGAATTGTAGTTGATTCAAGACTTAAAATACCCTTAGATTCAAAATTATTTAAAACCATTGATGAATCAAGATTAATTATTACAACAACAAGATATTACAATAAGAAAAAAGCCAAAGAAATAGATAAACTTGGAGCAGAGATTCTAATAGTTAATGAAAACAAGAATGAGAATATTGAGCTAAAAAACAGAGTAAATTTAAATGAATTACTAAAAATATTGGGTGAGAAAGAGATAACATCTGTCCTAATAGAGGCGGGTCCAACACTTTCTACATCATTTATTAAACAAGATTTGGTTGATAAATTTCATATTTTTATTGCCCCAATAATAATTGGTGGATATAATCCTTTTCAAACTATTGGGGACTTAGAAATTACAAGAATAGTAGATACTAAGAAACTTAATTTCTCAAAGATAGAAAGAATAGGGGATGATGTGTTAATTGAAGCTTATCCTATTTAATAAAAATTAATTAGTAAAATTTCTTAAGCGGATTAGAAAAGGAAAAAATGTTTTCTGGAATAATTGAAGAAATTGGAATAGTTAAAAAAGTAAGACTATCTCCAGAAAAAAGTTTTATAAGAATTTTTTGCAAAAAAATTTATGAAGACCTTAAATTGGGTGATTCCATAAGTGTAGGTGGAGTATGTCTTACAATTTCAGAGATTGGACATGGTTTATTTGGTGTTGATATCTCACCTGAAACATATGAAAAAACCACATTGAAATATCTTAAGGTGGGAAGAAAGGTAAATATAGAAAGATCTATTACTCTTGGAACCTTATTGGGAGGTCAT
>Ga0209121_10004812_pt1 | contig 12466 bp, 11 predicted proteins | sample Cruoilmetagenom3_FD_187292 | JGI IMG/M metagenome (GOLD analysis project Ga0209121, IMG submission 187292) | Oil polluted marine microbial communities from Coal Oil Point, Santa Barbara, California, USA - Sample 3 (SPAdes) (version 2) | ecosystem: Environmental > Aquatic > Marine > Oil seeps ... | reverse complement strand
CGCCTGCTACGTCGCCCGTATCCGCGGCGTCCACTCGGCGATGCCGATGTTCCAGGCCCTCAAGCTCTGCCCCGACGCCGTGGTGATCCGCCCCCGGATGGACGAATACGTCGCCACCTCGAAAAAGATCCGCGCCTTCATGGACGACCTCACCCCGGCCATCGAACCGCTCTCGCTCGACGAAGCCTTCCTCGACATGACCGGCACCGAACGCCTCCACCACGCCCCCCCCGCGGTGATGCTGGCGGGCCTCGTGAAACGCATGCAAGACGAGCTTGGCCTCACCGGCTCCATCGGCCTCAGCCACAACAAGTTCCTCGCCAAGGTCGCCTCCGACCTCGACAAACCCCGCGGCTTCTCGATCATCGGCAAGGCAGAAACCCCCGATTTCCTCGCCGACAAACCCGTCAGCCTGATCTGGGGCGTCGGGGCGGCCACGAGGGGAAGCCTCGAAAAAGCCGGCATCCGCACCTTCACCGACCTCCTGCGCTGGGACAAAACCGACCTCCATGCAAGGTTCGGCCACATGGGCGACCGGCTCTGGCACCTCGCCCGGGGCCAGGACACCCGCCGGGTCTCGGCCCATCACCCGGTGAAGTCGATCTCCAACGAGACCACCTTCTTCGAAGACACATCCGACCCCGACCTGCTCGACGGCCACCTCTGGCGGCTGTCGGAGAAGGTCGCCGACCGGGCCAAGGCGAAAGGGATCGCCGGCCGGGTCGTCACCGTGAAACTGAAACGCGCCGATTTCCGCAGTCTCACCCGCCGGATCTCATTGGGCGACCTCACCCAGTCGGCCGACCGGATCTATCGCACCGCCCGCGCCCTGTTCGACACCGCCGCCAGCGAAGGCCCCTTCCGCCTCATCGGTGTCGGCATCTCCGAGCTTGGCCCCGCCGCCGACGCCGATCTGTCGGGCGACCTGCTCGACCCGCAAGCCGCCCGCCGCCAGGCCGCCGAGCGCGCAACGGACGCAATCCGCGCCCGGTACGGCTCGGGCGCGATCCTGAAGGGCCGGGCGATCCGGTGAGGATCCGTCCAACCGGGCGGTGCGGGAAAAAACCGTTGCTTGATTCCCGGGAATTCCCCTACATATGTTCGAATGTATGAATATGAGGCCCGAGCCATGAAGAACCACAAACTGGTCCAGCAGATCGACGCTGTCCTCGCGTCGCATGCCAGCTGGCACCAAGAGATGGTGATCGAGATCAAGCGCGCTCCGACGAACGTCACGCGCGATCATCTCACCAACGATGGAAAACGGTGTTTCTTCCGCCACTGGCTGGAAGGCGACACCATCGACGCCGCCACCCGCAAGTCCGAGCCCTACAGCGTGGTGAGCTGGCTGCACGGCGAATGCCACAAGCTCATGGACGAGATCGTCGCGCTGGTCCGGGACGGACGCAAATCGGATGCGATCGCCCTGCTTGACGGCCAGTGCCACGGGATGCACGGCACCCTGGAACGTGCGCTGATGGCGTGGCGCGAACAGGTGACTGCGCGCAAGACGGTCCCGCTCTACGCTTCCTGAACCCGGCCCGCGCGTCCCGATCGTCTCGACCCGTGCCCCGGGGTCTATTCCGCGGCGAGCGGCAGGCCGGCGGCATCCGGGCGCCCGATCTCGGCAAGCTCCGCGACGACCCGCGACAGGATCCGCTGCATGCCGTCGAAATTGCCGTTGGGGCGCAGCTCCGTCTCGTTCATGTAGAGCGACCGGTCGATCTCGATCTGAACCACGTGGCTGCCGTGTGACGGCCGGCCATAGGTCTGGGCCGTGTAGGCGCCGGCAAACGGGGTGTTGCGGGCGACCTTGAACCCCTCGTCCAGGAACACCGCCTCGATCCGCTCGACGATCTCGGCCCCCGCCGCCGCCCCGAACCGGTCACCGACGACGATCTCGGGTTTCTCGCGGCGATGCCGGCACAGGCTCTCGATCGCCTCGTGCGGCATCGAATGGCAGTCGACCAGCAGCGTCTGACCGAACAGGCGCCGCGACTCCTCGATCAGCGCCTTCAGCTTGGCGTGGTACGGGTGCCAATGCTCCTCCAGCCGCGCCTGCGCCTCTCCATAGCTGATCTTGCCGCGATAGATCTCGCGCCCGCCCCCCACCACCCGGGGAATCACCCCGAGCCCGGACGAGACCCGGGGGTTGTGGCTGGACCGTGTCACACCACGAATCAGCGCCGGGTCAAGCTCTTCGGCGCCGCGGTTGACATCGACGAAGGCCCTCGGCGCACGCGCGCAGAGCAGCGGCGCGCCGTGATCGGGCGCGTCGGCTACCAGATGGTCGACGAAAGCATCCTCGGAGGAGCGGATGACCTGTTCGTCGAGCACCGACCGGCGCAGAAACGCCCATGGGTAGTCGCGGCCCGAATGCGGCGAGGCGAAGATCGTACCCGTCGTACGCCGCGCCGGCATCGTCAGCTCATAGGCCGGGTGCTGCATCTGTCCCCTCCGCGTTTCCCCCGCCCACTATAGGGGCTCCTTGCCTCACGCCAATACCCCCTTGCACGCCTTTGCGTTACCTTCTATAGACACGCGCACCGGCGCGGGTTTCCCCGCGTCTGTTTGTTTGGATGAGCCGATTGGGCTTGTTCTTGCAGGCAAAACGGGCGATTAGCTCAGCGGTAGAGCACTTCGTTGACATCGAAGGGGTCACTGGTTCGATCCCAGTATCGCCCACCATCGCCGCCCGGAGTTTCCGGGCAAGAGGTTTCAACTGGCGCTCCCGGCGCCGCGACATGAGGAGAGGGACCATGAAAGTCCGCAACTCGCTCCGCTCGCTGAAGTCCCGGCACCGCGACTGCCGCGTCGTGCGCCGCAAGGGCCGTGTCTACGTCATCAACAAGACGCAGCGCCGCTTCAAGGCCCGCCAGGGCTGAGCTTCGGCTGAAGAGTTTCTAAAAGGGCCGTCGGATCCGATCCGGCGGCCCTTTTCTTTTGTGGCGCAATCAACGGTGCGTGTGACCATGCACCCTACGGCACCGCCAGCAACCGCACCATCGTTGCCTGGGTCACATATCCGGTGACCGTCAGCCCCTGGTCGCGCTGGAACCGGCGGATCGCCCGGCGGGTGGTCTTGTCGAATCGCCCGTCGATCCCGCCCGGATCCTGCCCCGCGGCCGCGAGCCGGTTCTCGACCAGAAGCCGCAACACGCCGTTGGAGACGACCTGTTTTTCCTCCGCCTTTGCGGCGGCGACGACGGCTTCCTTGTCACCCGCCGTCAGCTCCTTGATTCGCGCCTTGGCGTCATCGGCGAACAGACCACCCGGGAAGCGGTCGAGATAGCGCTGGTAGTCGGCCGCGGTATCGCGCACCCGCACGTCATCCCAGAACGCCCGCTCGGCGGCCTGCGCCTGGGCCCGTTTCGCCGCCTCGATCTCGGCCAGCCGGGCCTCGGCCACGTCGGCGAAAAGGCCGTCCGGATAGCGGTCGAGATAGGACCGCAAGCCCGCCTCGGACGCGCCGCGTCCGGTGTCGCGCCAATACTGCGTGTCGCGCCGCTCCTCCTCGGCCTTGCGCTCGGCCGCTTCGGCGGCGAGTTGGTCGGCCTTCACCTTGGCGGCGCTGGCCAGCGCGCGGACCTGCTGCGCGGTCAGATAGCCGGTCGCATCGTAGCCATTCGCCCGTTGCCAGGCCTTCGTCGCGGACCGCGACCCGGGACCGAAGATCCCGTCGATCCCGCGCGGGTTGTAGCCGAGCAGCGACAGGTTGCGCTGGATGTTGCGCCGATCGGTCCGATCGAGCCCGAGCGCCGCTTCGGTCGCCTGGGCCTGCGCCTCGGCATTCAGCGCCGCCCCGTCGATCGAGGCCCGCGCGATGTTGCGGAACTGGCCATTGGGATAGCGGTCGAGATAGGCCTGGTAGGCCGGCGGGGTGTCCAGTGCCACCACCACGTTCCAGAACGCGATCTCCGTGTTGAGCTCGCGCGGCGGCTGGGAGGGCGACGTCCGGCCCGTCGTCGGGGCCGGCAGGAACGGCAGTGCATCCGACAGAAAGCCCGCCACTTCGACCCCGCTCGGCGGCGGCATCAGCGCCTGGCGCGGCCGGGTGCCCGGCTTGAGAATCACCTCGCGCGCGACCCGCACCAACCGCGGCCCCGGGCCGCTCAGGAGGGTCACGCCCTGCGGAACCTCCACCGCGGGCCCGGCAGCGATACCCGGTCCGGTGATGTCAGCGCCGGCGGGCGCCAGCATCACCACCGCCTGGCCGGGATGCTCGGCCGCGATGTCGAACAGCGGCCCCAGCGGCAGGCCTGCGGCGCCGACGGAGATGTCGGTCACGTCTTCAGCGTTGCGCGCCAGCAACCAGCTGTCACGGGCAGAGTGCACGATATGCCCCGAGACCAGGATGAACACCCGGTCGGCAAGCGACGCATGGTCCCGGAATGCTTCGACATTCGCCCGGATCTCCTTCGGGCTCGCGTCGGTCATCGTGGTGACACGGAAGTCCGCAGCCTCGAGATCACGGATCAGACCTGTCACATTCGGCGCATTGGCCGCGTCGGGAAGGTCGAAGTAATCCTGCGCGACGACGAGCAGCGCCGCGTCCCGGGCGACAGCCCATCCCGGCATTGATACCAGCAGCGCCGCAACCGCGACCCGTAACGTTTTCCACATGGATACTCCCTCCTCCATCAACCTTGCCGTTTCCAGCATCCGCCCAAGACGGCCCACACAAGACCGCTAGGCAATAACAAACGCGTTCCCGCCGTCTTGGCCACTCGGGTTGTACGCCGCCGGCACCGGCTTTCCCGCCTTGCCGACAGCGTAACACGATCGCCGCCGAAGTGCGCGGCTGCGATTCGTTGTCTGCCGGTTCCGCCGCCCCATCGGCCCGGCCGGGTGCGCCCCCCCTTTCGCAGCGGCGGCAGGCAGGGTAGCACGGGGGTCGTACAGGAGAGGTGCTCGCGATGTCACAGATCACGCTGGTCCGTCACGGACAGGCCAATTCCGGCGCCCAGGACGAGGCCGGATACGACGCGCTGTCGGGTCTGGGCGCGCGTCAGGCGGCGTGGTTGGGCGACTACTGGGAACGGATCGGCGAGCGCTTCGACCGGGTCTATACCGGAACGCTGAACCGCCACCGCGAGACGGCGGCGGCGATGGATACCTCCCGCTGGGCCGACCCCGTCGCCGACCCCCGCCTGAACGAAGTCGCGTATTTCGATCTGTCCAACCGGATGCACGCCCAGCTCGGTATTCCGCTGCCCACCTGCCGCGAAGAGTTCATCGAGCACCTGCCGCTGGTCTTCACCTCCTGGCAGGACGGCAAGATCGAGGGCGCCTCGGAGAGCTTTCACGAGTTCCAGGGCCGGATCGACGAGGTGCTGACCGAGATCGCCGAGGGCGATGGCCGCGCCCTGGTGGTCACCTCCGGCGGGCTCATCGCCATGGCGATCCGGGTGGCGATGGGGCTCGAACTCGGCGCTTTCGCGCGGCTCGCGCTCCCGATCATGAATACCTCCGTCCACCAGTTGCATCCCGTCGGCAGCGGGCTGACACTGACGCAGTTCAACGCCGTGCCGCACCTGGCCGACCCCGACCGGCAGCACGCGCAAACCTATCTCTGAGGAGGTAAGATGACGCATATCTGGGTCCGCGCCGAAGGGCGGCCGAACGAAGAACGTGTGGGGCTCACGCCGCAGGGTGCCGCCGCGCTCCTCGCCAAGGGGTTCCGGGTCAGCGTCGAGCAAAGCCCGGTGCGCGCGATCCCCATCGACGGATACGCCGCCGCGGGCTGCGAGATCGTGCCCGCGTTTTCCTGGCCGCAGGCGCCGAGAGACGCGATCATTTTCGGCCTCAAGGAGCTCCCCGACGACGACACGCCGCTTCCCCACAGCCACATCATGTTCGGCCACGCCTTCAAAGGGCAGCATGCCGGCCGCAGGCTGCTCGCCCGGTTCAAAGCCGGGGGCGGCGTGCTTTATGACCTCGAATACCTCGTGGACGAGACCGAACGCCGGGTCGCCGCCTTCGGCTACTGGGCCGGGTTCGCCGGCGCTGCACTGTCACTGATGAGCTGGATTGCGCAGAAACAGGGTCACATATTAGGGCCGGTCGCGACCTACCCGAGCGCCGAAGCGATGAAAGCCGACATTGCCAAGGGTCTCGGCGACGACCGTCCCACCGCACTCGTCATCGGCGCGCTCGGCCGGGTGGGCACAGGCGCGGGCGATTTCTGTGACGCAATGGGCCTGCCCGTCACCCGCTGGGACATCGAGGAAACCGCCCATGGCGGCCCGTTCCCTCAGATCCTGGCGCATGACATCTTCCTCAACTGCATCTTCGCACGGCCCGGCACGCCGGTCTTTGTGCGCCCCGACTCAGTCTCTAACCCGCGCCAACTCACGGTAATCGGCGATATCGCCTGCGATCCCGACAGCGACTACAACCCGGTCCCGGTCTATTCGGCCGCAACAGATTGGCAGGCACCCGTGGTCCGTGTGCACAGGGACCCGCCGCTCGACGTCATGGCGATCGACAACCTGCCGTCGCTCCTGCCGGTGGAAAGCTCCGAGGACTACGCGGGCCAGCTCCTGCCCGCCCTGCTCACGCTCGACAGGCTGGAAGCCGGTATCTGGGGCCGGGCCCGGGCGACATTCACCGAGCACATGAAAGGGATCTGACCCATGACCATTCACTGGTGCGGCACCGGCCTGTCCGCCATCCCCGGGCTGCGGCGGCTCATTGAGGCGGGACATGACGTGGTGGTCTGGAACCGCACGGTCGAGAAGGCCCGCGGCGCGGTGGGCCATCTCACCACCGACATCCAGGCCTTCGATCCGGACGCGCTCGCGCAGGCGCTCAGGCCCGACGACGTGGTGGTGTCCATGCTGCCGGGCGACTGGCACGTACCGCTGGCGGAAATCTGCATCGCGGCGGGCGCCCATTTCGTCTCCTCCTCCTACATCTCGCCCGAGATGAAAGCCCTGAACGGCCGCGCCGAAATGGCGGGCGTCGCGCTGGTGAACGAGGTCGGGCTCGACCCCGGCATCGACCACATCTTCGCCCACGCACTGGTGGCCGACTACCGGGCGCACCCGGGGTTCGACCCGAAGAACACCGTGAGCTTCACCTCCTATTGCGGTGGGATCCCGAAAGAGACGAACGCGTTTCGCTACAAATTCTCCTGGTCCCCGCTCGGCGTGCTGCGGGCGCTGAAAAGCCCCTCACGCTCGATCCGGGCTTTTTCGGTGCTCGATGTGACACGCCCCTGGCACGCGATCACCAGCTACACCGCCCCCTTGCCCGTGCCCGAGACCTTCGAGGTTTACCCAAACCGCGATTCCCTGCCGTTCATCGAGGCTTACGGGTTCGACGAAGCCTGGCCGGTCAGGGAATTCGTGCGCGGGACGATCCGGCTGGGCGGCTGGGCCGAAGCCTGGAAGGGCATTTTCGCTGAAATAGAGACGCTTGAAGGGGAGGAGGGCGAGGCCCGGCTGAAGGAAATGTCCGACCGGCTCTGGGAAGAAAATGCTTATGACGACGATGAGCCGGACCGGGTGGTGCTCTTCGTGCGCTTCACCTCGGAGCACGACGGCGTGGCCGTCTACGACAAGACCTGGACGCTCGACGCCTATGGCGACGCCCGCGGCACCGCTATGGCGCGGCTGGTGTCGGTCACCGTCGCGCTCGCCGTCGAGGCGGTGCTGGCGCGTGAGATTACCCCCGGCGTCTGCGCCGCGCCCGCCGACCCCAAGCTGGTGACACGCTGGCTCGACGTCATCGACACGCAGGCCCAGCACATGCAATGCGTGGACCACCTCGCCTGGAGAAAACCGGATCAGACTGAAAAAGCCTGATCCCGGGATTTTGCTCAAGATCCAGGATCGAGATCAAACTCCTTTTCAGATTGCTTCAATCTGAAAAGGTTCTGATCGAACGGAGGACGATATGACCGACACGCCCGCGAAACCGATCTGGACCAGTTTCGAGACAGCGACCAAAGAGGATTTCCGCGCCCTCGAAGTCTATGAGGCGCAATACAACGCGGGGCTGGTCGACCGTCTGCTCGACGCGCTCCGGGCACTCGACGTGCCCGCACCTGCCTACCCGGTGACCCGTTACGAACACTCGCTGCAATCGGCCACTCGCGCGCACGAGGACGGCGCCGAGGAGGAGATTGTGGTCGCCGCGCTCCTGCATGACCTCGGCGACACGCTCTCGCCCTACAACCATTCCCAGCTCGCCGCCGCAATCCTCAAACCCTACGTCTCCGAGCGGACCTGGTGGATCATCCACCACCACGGCGTGTTCCAGGCGTACTACTACGCCCACCACCTCGGCGGCGAGCGCAACGCGCGCGAACAGTTCAAAGACAGCCCCTTTTACCGGGCCTGTGTCGACTTCTGCCACAAGTACGACCAAGCCGCGTTCGACCCGGACTACCCGTCGAAACCGCTCGCGTTCTTCGAACCGATGGTGCGGCGGATCTTCGCGCGCCAGCCGGGCCACCTGGAACTGACCTCCGCAAGCTAGGCGCCAAACGCCCTTCGAAGGGCGTTGAAACGCGATTACGAAATCGCGTTGCGAACGGTTTTCGAAAACCGTTCCCGCGCCCTACCTCAGATGCACGTCAATTTGCGCCTCGGGATCGTAGCCGAGCGCCTCGAGCCCCGAGGTGAGGTAGTCCGACAGCAACGGGATCCCGAGCAGGTAATCCTCGGTCGGCGAGGTCCGCTCGTTGCGCGCCGTCTCGATCGCCTCGCCAAGATCGTCGGCGGTGAAGGTCTCGCGCCCGATCCACATGATCGCGACCAGCGCCGCCTGCTCGTCGCTGTTGAGATCGGCGATGTAGCTCCTGAGCTCGTCCTCGGTCGCATCCGAGGGCCGCGCTTCCAGGATACTGTCCGCCTCGGCGTCGTCCGCCGGCGTGTCCCAACGCCCGGTCTTCGCGTGCAGCTCGCGGGCCCGAATGATGATTCGCGCAACTTTCGAGGGGCTGATATTGATCGTGGCCATGGCCCGTCCTTTCCTCTCTCCCCTTTCTATGTAGGGGTTCACCGGAGGGTGCGGCAAGGGCTTCAGGCCTTGGGAAGCGGCACCGCGCACGGGTCGGCGTCGTTCTCCGGCGCCAGGTCCTCGAAATCGAAGGTGTCGAGCCGGACCGCGCGTTTGCCCGCGCGCTCCGCCGCGACGCCGATCCCGTCGAGATCGGCGCGGGCCTGGGTGAAATGGGTGTCGAGCTTCTGCACCCGGTCGACCACCAGCTCGACATCGCGGTGAAGCTGCTTGAGCGTCGTGCGGATCGCCCCCGCCTGCTCGCGCATCCGTGCATCCTTCAGGATCGCCCGCATCGTGTTGAGCGTGGCCATGCAGGTGGTCGGCGACACGATCCAGACCCGCGCCTCGAAGCCGTCGCGCACCACTTCGGGGAAATTCGCGTGCAGCTCGGCATAGACCGCCTCGGAGGGCAGGAACATCAGCGCGCCGTCCGCCGTTTCGCCGTCGATGATGTATTTCTCCGAGATCGCCTTGATATGCGTCCGCACCGCGATGCGCAGCGCCTTGGCGGCCTCGTTCAGTTCCCACTGCGTATCGGCATTGCGCAAACTTTCGTAAGCTTCGAGCGGAAACTTCGCGTCGATCACGATCGGCCCCGGGGGTTGAGGCAGCTGGATCAGGCAATCGGCCCGCTTGCCGTTCGACAATGTCGCCTGCAACGCATAGCTGTCCTTCGGCAGCGCCTTGGAGACGATGTCGGTGAGCTGGATCTCCCCGAAGGCGCCGCGGGTTTGCTTGTTGGACAGAATATCCTGCAAGCTCAGCACATCGCCCGACAGCCGGGTGATGTTCTCCTGCGCCTTGTCGATGGTCGCGAGCCGTTCCTGGAGCTGGGTGAGCGACTGGGTGGTCTTGACCGCCGAGCCCTTCAGCGTCTCGTTCATCCGCTCCTGCATCTCGGCGAGCGCGCGGTTCGAGCGCAGCGCGTTCTCGTGCAGCCGCTCCTGCATCTGCCGCTGCACCTCGGCGAGCCGCGCCTCCATCACCTGCACGGTCTGGGTCTGGGCATTGGCCTGGGCGTCGGACACATTGCGCAGGCCCCCGGTCAGCTGGTCTTGCCCCTGGCCCAGCACCTGCACCGCCTGGCCGAGTCCGCCCAACTGACGGCTGAGCGCCTCGGCGTTGCGCACCGACCGGCCAGCCCGCAGGACGGCGACAATCAGCAAGAGCACGATCAACGCGACGATCGCCGCCGCCCCAAGGGCGGCAAGCACAGCCGGGTCTTCCAACGTCAGCGGCGTGTCGAAGATCATGACCGGCCGAACAACCTCTCGATGTCGGCGAGTTTCAACTCCACGTAAGTGGGGCGGCCGTGGTTGCACTGGCCCGAATGCGGCGTCGCCTCCATTTCGCGCAGAAGCGCGTTCATCTCGGCCGCGTTGAGCCGCCGGCCGCTGCGCACCGAGCCGTGACAGGCCGCCGTCGACAGAACCGCCTCGATCCGAGCCTGCAGGGTGCCCGACGCCCCGAGATCGGCCAATTCGTCGAGGATGTCGCGGATGAGGGTTTCCGCGTTGACTGTCCCGAGGATCGCCGGGGTCTCGCGCACCGCGATGGCGCCGCCGCCGAACGGCTCGATCCCCAGCCCGAGGCGGGCGAGGTCTTGTGACATGTCCACAAGCATCTGCGCGTCCGCTTCCGACAGCTCGACGATCTCGGGGATCAAAAGCGCCTGGGCCGCGACCCCGTTTGCCTCCATCTGGGCTTTCAGCTTCTCGTAGTTGAGCCGCTCATGCGCCGCGTGGGCGTCGACGATCACCATGCCGTCCACGGTCTGGGCGAGGATGTAGTTCTCGTGCAGATGCGCGCGCGCGGCCCCGAGGGGCAGGTGCTCGACCGGGGCCGCGCTTCCGGGCTCCGGGGTTTCCCAGCGCGCCGATGGCTGGGTGGCCTCGGCGAACCCGGGCGCGGTTTCAGGCGCCTGCATCTCGTAGGCCATCCGCGCGAGCCCCGGCGACGGCCGGTCCATCTGATAATGCCGGGCGCCCTGCCCCTCCGGCCGGAACGCCCCCAACGTCGCCCCCGCCACCGTGGTCGAGGCGCGGTGCCCGGCCTCGGCGAGCGCATGACGCAGCCCCGAGACGATCAGCCCGCGCGCCACGCCGGGTTCACGGAACCGGACTTCGGATTTCGCCGGGTGCACGTTGACGTCGACAAGGTGCGGATCGCAGGCGAGAAACAGCGCCGCCACCGGGTGCCGGTCGCGCGAGAGAAAGTCGAAATAGGCCGCGCGCAGCGCGCCGGTCAAGAGCTTGTCGCGCACCGGGCGGCCATTGACGAAGACGAACTGCGCCACCGCCGCGCCGCGCGAATAGGTCGGCAGCGCCGCATAACCGGTGAGGTGCAGCCCCTCGCGGGTCGCGTCGATACGCAGCGCGTTTTCGGCAAAGTCACGCCCGAGAATGCGTGCGAGGCGCCCGTGCAGCGCGTCGAACAGATCGCCGGTCTCGCGCGGGTATTGTGCCAGCACCCGCCCCTCGCCGCCGCCCGATACATCGCGCAAGGTGAAGGCCACATGCGGCGCGGCCATCGCCAGGCGCTTGACCACGTCGCCGATCGCCTGCGCCTCGGCCCGGTCGCTGCGCAGAAACTTGAGCCGTGCGGGCGTGGCATAGAACAGATCGCGCAGCTCGACGACGGTACCGGCGGAGAGTGCGGCGGGCTTCACCGGACCCTGCGCGCCGCCCGCCACCCGGATCGTCGCCGCCTCCTCGCCCGCGACCCGGCTGGTGATCGACAGCCGCCCGACCGCGCCGAGCGACGGCAACGCCTCGCCGCGGAATCCGAAGGTGTGGATGTCGAGCAGATCATGTCCGTCGATCTTCGAGGTGGCATGGCGCGACAGCGCCAGCTCAAGCTCGCCGGGCGCGATCCCGTCCCCGTCGTCGGTCACCCGAATCAACGTCTTGCCACCGTCGGAATAGGCCACCTCGATCCGCCCCGCACCCGCGTCGACGGCGTTTTCCACCAGTTCCTTCACGGCGGAAGCGGGCCGTTCCACCACCTCGCCGGCGGCGATCCGGTTGATCGCGGCATCGTCGAGCTGGCGGATCACCGGACGTTGTTCGGGCCGGCTTTCCGGGCGCGCGGCGCTCATATGGGGGGCGTCTTCAGGCATGACGCTAGACCTAGCACAATGTGTCACGATTCTGCCAGCCATCGCGAAGCCGACACCAAGCTCTCGACCGATCTCCCCACCGACCTGCAATCCCCGATTGGCCCGCCCCCAGCAAGGCCACCCTGGGCCATGACATCCTGATCGACCACCTTCGAAATCTCGGCGATTCATCAGGCGTCAAGGTTGACGCCTGGCAAGGCCAACGCGTGGTCGGATCGACACCTGGCGGGGTCGCCGCACCTGGACGCCATCCACCTGTCATGCCGCCGAAACAGGTTACGCAACCCGGCATTAAGGTTAACGCCGCTCAAGGTTAACACATCACAAGGGTGATGATTG
>Ga0209121_10004811_pt1 | contig 12469 bp, 15 predicted proteins | sample Cruoilmetagenom3_FD_187292 | JGI IMG/M metagenome (GOLD analysis project Ga0209121, IMG submission 187292) | Oil polluted marine microbial communities from Coal Oil Point, Santa Barbara, California, USA - Sample 3 (SPAdes) (version 2) | ecosystem: Environmental > Aquatic > Marine > Oil seeps ... | reverse complement strand
TAAGGAAATGGCGCGAGAGAGGCTACTTAAAACCAGGATTGAAGTTATTGATTCTCAAACAGCTGAGGCAGGTGAGATGCCCATTGTTATCGAGGCAGCCAGGATGGCAAAGGAGGGCAAAGCCCTCGATGAGATTGTCACATCGGCTAAGGAGAGAGTAACAAAGATGAACGCGCTTTATGCATTTGATACTCTTTTCTATCGGGATAAGGGAGGCAGGATATTTCACGCTAAATATTGGGCTGAGGCTGAAGCTCAATCATCAACTGGTTTCAGAGCTATGATTGAGGTTGATGCCTCTACCGGAGGGACAACAAAACCCATAGCCAGAGCCAAAACTAAAAAACAGATTATGGAGAAGATGGTCACTATAGCTAAAGAGAGGATGGGAAACAAGAAGCTCTGTGCTGCTATAGTCCATGCCAATGTACCTGAACAAGCTGAGGAGTTAAAAGAAATGCTTCTCTCTCAGTGCCAATGTGAGGAGCTTTATATCAGTGAGGCTTTGGCAGTGACAGCGATTCAAAATGGAGAGGGTTTTATTTCTTTTGGGTTCTACAGCAGTAACTGAGTAGAGCATCCTCTTGGCGGGTAAGGAATAGAGCATGAACAAGGTAGCTATTGTGACTGACTCCGTATCGACAATACCTCAACAAATGGCACAAGAATATAACATCAAAGTAATACCGCTGTATGTTGTAGTGGATGGGAGAGATTATGCAGAAACAGAGGCAGATAAAGCTGAAATTTACGCCAGGATAAAGGAAAAGGATAATTCGCTTACTACTTCGTCAATTTCCCCTGGAATTTGTCTTAAGACCTGGCGAGAATTGAGTCAAAAGGCGGATGCCATTTTGTGCATTAACCATGCCTCCCGCTTAGGCATGTCATATAAAGCAGCTATTCAGGCTAAGGAAATGGCTCGAGAAGAAATACCCCAAACCCCTATCGAAGTAATTGACTCGCAAACTGTTTGCAGCGCTCAATTGCTCCTTGTCTTAGCAGCAGCTAAAGCAGCTAGTCAAGGCAAAAGCCTGCCCGAGGTAGTCGAGACTGTTAATAGCATAATACCGCGACTAAGCCTAATTGCACTCCTGCCTTCTCCTCAGCAATTGCTCAGAGAGGGCAGAGCAGTAAGCATGGATAATTGGGCAGAGTCTAGGGTTAGCACACAATCCATTATGGAAATGGGTGCTTTCACCCAAGGTGTATGGAGAGTCTTTGCCAGAACTAGAACCAGGCCCAAGGGTATGGAGAAGCTCATTGATATGGTAAGGGACCGAAGCAAGGGTAGAAAATTAAATGTTGCGATAAATTACTCCGGTGTATTCAGCGAGGCAGAGAAGCTAAAGAAACACTTACTATCGCAATTCCAATGTGTCGAGCTTCACGTTACCGAGGATTCCTTAATACCCATGATTCACGATGGACTGGGAGTAATCAAACTTGGGTGGTATAGTGAGGAATAACAAGTGCTAGCCGAAAGCCAAAACCGAAATCTTGGACAAATAGTTAATATAGCCTGCGAAGCTCCTCCATGACTTGACTGATATCAGATATTTGATATGTAACAAAATAGGGATAACGCAATGAACAAGGTAGCTATTATGACCGATTCCATCGCTTCGATTCCATGGGAGATAGCGATGGGGTATAACATCAGAGTAATTCCTTTCCATATCATGGTAGATGGTAAGGACTATCTTGAGACGGAGGTGGACAAGGCTGGGTTTTATACTCGACTCAGAGAGAAGGAAGACCTACCTACCACCTCAGCTCCTTCTGTGGGGGAATACTTGGAAGTTTACCAGGAATTAAGCCGGAAGGCGGAGACCATCTTATATATCTCCGTGAGCTCAGCTTTTACTATGGCGTATAATGCGGCTATCCGTGCTAAAGAAATAGCTCGAGAGGAGTTATCAAAGGCCACCATTGAAGTATTCGATTCTCAGGCTGCTGTTGGCTCTCAATTCTTCATCGTCCTGGAAGCAGCCAAGGCGGTAGCACAGGGAGGGAGTCTACAAGAAGTAACACAAATTGCCAGCGCTATGGTAGCGAAGGTAAGGGATTTTGGTTTGCTCACTACCCTCCATTATGTGGAGAGAGGAGGCAGAATAACCAAAGCTCTGGCGTTACTAGGCTCAATGCTACACCTCCAACCAATTCTGGAGTTGGATCCGTCCACAGGAGGGCGGGTGAAGCCCCTGGGAAGCGTCAGAACTACAGAGCAAGGTATGCACAGGTTGATTGAGCTAATGGAGGAGAGAAGTGAGGGCAGAAATTTGCATGTTGTAGTGGGTCATGGTGATATGCCTGCCGAAGCAGAGAGCTTAAAGAGGAAGGTCTCATCCCGGTGTAGATGTGCTGAACTCTACGTTATAAGGGATTCATTGCTGGTGGCAATTCATGCTGGGCCGGGCTTACTTCGCCTGGCATTTTACAGCAGTGATTGATCAGGTAAACATTCCACCGTCTACACTGATAACGTGCCCCGTGATATAGCCGGCTCGCTCGCTGGCCAAGAAAGCTACCAGCTCAGCTACGTCCTCTGGCTTGCCAAAGCGCTGCAATGGAATCATCCCTAGAATGAATTCCTTTCTTTCTTGAGGCAGCTTGTCCGTCATCTCGGTGGTAATGAAGCCTGGAGCTATAGCATTGGCAGTTATATTCCGTGAGCCTAACTCCCGAGCTACGCTTTTGGTGAAAGCGATGAGCCCACCTTTAGAAGCAGCATAGTTGCTTTGCCCGGGATTGCCTACTATTCCAGCAACTGAGGAAATATTGATAACACGCCCCCAGCTTTGCCTTACCATGGACCTTAAGGCAAATTTGGTGCACAGATAAGCTCCTCGTAAATTTGTATTGAGTACATCATCCCAGGCATTGTCAGACATCCGCAAGAGAAGAGTATCTCGGTTAATTCCAGCATTATTTACTAAAATATCAATCTTGTCCCACTTATCGATTACCTGCTGAACCATAGCTTGCACTGCACCACTATCTCGAACATCAGCTTCAACCGGCATGGCTTCTCCGCCTAGACGGATTATAGTTCCCACTACATTATCAGCATCAACCTTGTTATCGGCCTCAATTGCCACATAATTAACTGCCACCTTGGAACCGAGGCTGGAAAGCTTCAACGCAATAGCTTTACCCATGCCCCGAGAGGCACCAGTTACCAGGGATACCTTGCCTTCTAATTCCATTTTACCTCCTTTACTCCGCAAACCGTTTCAATACCAGACAGCAGTTCTCCCCCCCCAGACCGAAGCTGTTGGATAAACAAGTGTCTACCCGCGCCTGGCGAGCTACATTGGGGACATAATCCAGGTCGCACTCTGGGTCGGGGGTCTCATAATTTATGGTGGGATGGATAATCCCTTTATTCATGCATAATACTGAGGCAATGACCTCTATAGCACCAGCAGCCGTAACTACATGTCCAATCATAGATTTGGTGGAACTTATGGGAACTTTGTAAGCGTGATCTCCAAACAGCATTTTAATAGCATTGGTCTCACTCACATCGTTCAGCTTGGTGCTGGTGCCGTGGGCATTAATATAATCAAGCTCTTCAGGTTTTACCCCAGCATTCTCCAGAGCTGTCCTCATAGCATAGGCCTCTGCTTCAGGAGCAGGGGCGGTTTGGTCATGGGCATCGAAAGACCAGCCAGCGCCAAGAATTTCAGCCAGGATGGGCACACCACGGCTCTTGGCATGTTGGTAGCTTTCCAGAACGACTATCCCTGCTCCTTCGCCAAAGATAAAACCACTGCGATTGAGGTCAAAGGGCCGGCAAGCCTTGGCCGGATCTGGTTCTCGAGAAAGAGCTCCCAGAATATCAATACCGGCCATGCCAAGCGGAGATAAACTGGAATCAGCACCACCGGCTAGCATCACATCGGCATAGCCCAGGCGGATGAAGTTCATGGCTGTGCCTATAGCATCAGCCCCGGTAGCACAAAGGCTGTTTACACTGGTGTTAGGACCCTTAGCTCCCAGGGACATTCCTATCTGCATTGACGCTGAGCTAGGCCCTGATTTGGCAACAAAGAGCGGGTCAACCCTCCTCGCTCCTCGCTTTTCAAGCAGTTCATTTTGCCTAACAATATAGCCAGCTTCTACCATACAGCCAACACTGACGCCCACTCGTTCAGGGCATTCTCGAGCCATATCCAATTTAGCTGATTCTATTGCTTCCCTGGCTGCAGCGATGGCAAAATGAACCGCCCTTGGATTGCGATCCACTACCTTTAAGTCCATATATTTCGCTGGGTCAAAGCCTTTCACCTCAGCATCCACCTTTACATAGAATTTGCTGGCGTCAAAGCGAGTAATAGAGTTAATTCCTAACTTCCCGGCAACCAATCCTTGCCCGAACTCTTCTACGTTCAAACCCAAAGGATTCAGAGTGCCCATTCCGGTAAGCACAACTCGCGGCATGGTCATAAAGTTTCCTCCCTCTTTGCAGGGACGGAGAGATCTATAGAGGTGCCTCCATCAACAATTATCGTTTGCCCTCGTATCATAAAGGCTTCTTCACTGCACAGGAAAGCTACTACATTGGCCACGTCTTCGGGTGTTACCATCCTTCCTGCCGGTGTTGCTTGACGTGTGTCAGGTATTAACTGTTCCTTAATGTAAAATTTCAGCGCTTCTGTCTCTACGGCGGAAGCAGACACGGCATTAACACAAATGCCCTTAGGGGCCAGCTCTATTGCCAGGTAGCGAGTTAAAGCTTCCAGAGTGGCTTTAGATACGCCGACTACAGCATAAGTGGGCCACACAAAGGACGACCCCAGACTGGATATGCTGACTATTTTGCCGTCCCTTCCCTCCATGAGCTTGGACGCCCGCTGGGCACAAAGCAAGAGGGCCCTGGCATTGATGTCCATGGTCCATTCCCATGCTTTAACGTCCACGTCCAATATGGAGCGGGCTACACCTGAAGCAGCGTTGCTAATCAAGATATCCAGGTAGCCGAACTTGGTGCTAATCTCATTGAACATTTCATCAATCTTGGCTGGGTCGCCTACATTAGCTCTGATAAGCTGGGTTTTTACCCCCATAGCTTCAATATCCTTAGCTGTCTTCTCGGCAGCTTCACGGCGGCGGAAGAAATTGACAATAATATCGGCACCTTGGGAAGCAAGATTTAAGGCAATGGCTCTACCAATGCCCCGCCCACTGCCAGTCACCAAAGCCAGTTTACCTTTAAGTGGCATGGCTAAGCGCTCTCCTTTTCTGCCGCGTGGCTTTCTACATAGGCAACAAAGTCACCAAAGTTTTGAAATTTCTGTGCCTCTTCATCAGGAATCTCAATATCAAAGGCTTCCTCCACTGCTACCAATGCCTGTACTATATCCAGGGAATCTGCATTCATATCCTTGAAGGTGCTGTCCCGAGTCATGAGATTCTTATCTACGTGAACAATCTTAGCCACGATTTCCTTTATTTGCTCTTCAACAGACATTTGAACCCTCCTTCGTTTTTAAAGTTTGTCTTCCTGTTTTAGTCTGGCTAAGTCTGACTTTAGGCAAGCAACTATATCAGCCTCGACAGCATTCTTGGCACTTGCTATGCCGTGAGCTATGTGCTGTGCTTGGCTAGCTCCGTGAGCTATCCTGACAATGCCATCAATGCCCCATAAGATGCCACCACCTTCATCCTCACCTTCATAACTCAATTTGGTTATCGGGAATAGCTTATTAAACAGTAGTGCAACCAAGCTTCTCAATGGGGGATATTTTCTCAACCTTTGTTTTACCCATCCTGAGGCATAATCTCCCATATTTTCATAGAATTTAAGAAGCACATTGCCCACAAATCCATCACACACAACTACATTGGCTCGCCCAGTCAAGACGTCATTTCCCTCTATGTTGCCAATAAAATTCAAGCCACTCTTCTTGAGAAGAGTATAAGCCTCGCGCACTGACTCATTTCCTTTGCCCTCTTCGGCACCGTTGCTCAGCAAAGCTATTTTAGGGTTAGTAATATTGAGCAACTTTTTGGCGAAAACAGAGCCAGCAACGGCGAAAGCCAAAAGTTGGTATGGTTTACAATCAACATTCGCCCCAACATCTATTAATACTACGTCGGGGGCAAAATTACCCAGGCCCCCACCAATTGCGGGGCGCTCCATCCCCTCAATCATACCTATAAACTGGATGGCACTGACAGCACTTGCTCCTGTGGGCCCAGCGCTGAACATAGCGTCTGCTTCCCCCGATTTCACCAGTTTCGCAGCTACTGCTACAGAGCAATTGGGCTTACGGCGAATTGCCAAGGCAGGTGACTCACCTTCTTTAACGATTTCGTTAGCTTCAACACAATGAATAGGTAACCCAGATATATCGTAGTTGGCTAGTTGCGCTTTTAATATCTGATCGGGACCCACTAAGGTAATTTCCACATCGTCTTTCTGGGCAGCGTAGATTGCTCCTTTGACTATCTCATCAGGAGCATAATCACCACCCATAACATCAACTGCTATTCTTATTCTTTTTCTTTCCTCAAGCTCAGCCACGAGTTATGTCCTTCAGGATGACACATTGACCATTGCATCACCCACAACTATGGTCTCATCCTTTTGATTGCGGCATTCAAGGCTACATCTGATATGCGATATGCCATCCTTATCCTCAATAGAATTGATATTACCAGTGACAGTCACAGTGTCACCCGGACGTGCTGGCGCTTTGAAGCGCGCTGCAAGTCTGCCATTTGCAAGCCAGCTTTTGCCAAAAGCCAGCGTCATCATCTCTGACAAATACGCTAGAATGAGCATGCCATGGGCAATAGTGCCACCAAGAGGTGTCTGAGCAGCGAAAGACTCATCTATATGAATGGGGTTAAAGTCCCCTGATGCCTCAGCGTAAAGATTTATCCCTTCCTGAGTGATGTGCTTTGCCACGGAAGGAAGAGTCATTCCCTCATGTATTTCGGCTGGTACTATTTCTCCATCTAAAGAAGACATTTTCCTCACCAAGTCTAAGCTGGCAATATTATTGTTGCTTTTCCTGATTGCACTTCTTTCTTGTTCTGATCGAAAATATTGAGTTCCAGTACCAACATATGCATTTTGGCACGAGCTAACTTACGAGCAACCTTGGTTTGGCAATGTATTACGGTACCGATAGGCACCAGTTTGAAGAACTCAAATTCTTGGGAGGCATGTATAGCTCCCGGGGGCAGCGAGAGAAGCCCTCCCATAGCAGCCATGGCATATGCTGCTATAGCTAGAGGAGGAACAAATCCCCCCAGGACCTCAATTTCACCCGGGCTATCCACTGCCTTCAGATATCCAGAGACAGTGGAAGCATCCAATTCATAGCTAACTGGAGGAAACTCATAGCCGGGGACTAAGTCCTCATAGCTTATAGCTGCCCTCTTATTATTCTTATCTGTCATTGAGTGAATTCCATTGCTTCGGATTAGCAATCCATGAAATACATCGGCTTACTATGTATTTAACATTACTGCTGAAAATTGTCAATTCGCAGCTATCATCTCCGTATCTTCTTTGGTAGCTTTGGCTGAATCTCTGTGGCATGGTTAAGTAGAACTCTATCTTTTTATCGATTCCTCTCCCCCTCATAGGGCGACATTTTCTCAGAACAGTTAGATGGTGACAAAATCATAGAACTTCAACACTGGACAACTAGAATAACTTGAAAGGAAACTAAATGCCAGTTAAGATTAGTGGCCGATCCTCAAGAAGTGGATTTATGGGAAAGGCGAAGGGAGCATGACCGTCCTGAGTCAAATCGTAGCAATGAAGGTATTAATAATCCCTATAGCCGCTTGGTTTGTAGCCCAGGTGTTGAAAGTAATTATCCAGTCACTGAGGGATAGACGCTTGAATCTACGATATTTGGTCAGTGCTGGGGGAATGCCTAGCGCCCATGCTACTTTGGTCTGCGCCTTAGCCACAACAGCGGCTATAGTGTATGGCGTAGATTCAGGCATTTTTGCCATCAGTGTCGTTTTAGCCTTCATAGTGATGTATGATGCCGCGAGCGTACGACAGACTGTAGATAAGCAATCTGTCATCTTAAGCCATCTGCTGGTCAGCTTCCCTAAGACACAATCTGAGTTTGAGCACTACTTGCAACAACTGGTAGGACACACTCGATTTCAGGTAGCGATTGGAGCGGCGCTGGGAATTCTGCTTGGATTGTGGTGGGCATAATGCCACTGTAGGCTCAGCGAAGGGCTGACTTGAGGAAATTTTCGCCAAGATGCTCCCAGACTTGCTGGGGTGGCTAATGAGAGAATTTCACTTCCTCTAGAAGACTCCTGCCAGGATAAAGCCAATGCCTAAAAGCAACTGGGTTAGGAGTATGACCAGAACATTGTTACTCATAGCCGACACTAGCTCGCTGGCCTCGTCTCGATGTCTTAGAGCACCCTGGATAGCCTTTAGAGCGAAGGGAAGCGTTAGCAAAGCTATCAATGAGAAGATTGGCATTAGTCCTGTTGTTACAGCACCGACTATCCATAAATAGACTATCATGGTTAGAATTGAATAGAGTACGCTGGCTTTTGCCTTTCCCATAACAATGGGCAAGGTTTTTCTGCCAGCATTCTTATCAGCTTCCACATCAGGAAGTTCATTTAACAGGAGCAGGTTATGCACCAGAATGCCAGAGGGTATAGACGCTATAACTGCAGGGAAGGTGTAGTAAGTAGTTTGAACGAAGTAGAACCCGAGGATAGGCAAAGCTCCCAAGCCTAGCCCAGCGGCCCACTCAGCCCATCCCAGCTTGGTCAAGAGGGGCGTGTAGAGTAGAATGCATACAGCGCCTATTAGAAGTAAAGGCAGCAGAAGCCATCCCCTGGCCATCACAAAATAAATACCTATAAGCGCTGCTAGCAGGAAGGAGATCAGCCCAAACCAGAGAACCTTTGTCGGCTTAAGAAGAGCAGAAGGTAAGATGCCGCTACCCCCACTGAAGGGAGTTCTTTTAGTCTCAAGGTCTAGCCCACTTCTATAGTCGAAGTAATCATTAAGCACATTTACGCTGATGTGGCACAAAAGTAGCCCAACGAGAGCCAGTAAAGCATAACCAGGATGGAATGCACCATCATACCAGGCTATAGAGGTGCCCAGAAATGCCAGCACTACAGAGAGAAGCAAGAACTGGGGTCTGGTCTCCAGAAACCATATTTTTAGCTTCACTGAGTCCATCCTTTTCATCTATTTCGCTTGCCTGTGAAGCAATTTTTATTTTGTGGCCTTGTTAGCCTTTTGGGAAGGCTATCACCGCCTGATTGAATTCCTCGGCCTTTTCTATATGCGGACAATGGCCACATCCATCGAACACCTTTAACCCTGCCTCGGGGATAAGATTACAGGCATCCCGGGCATATTCAATCGGTATAAGGCGATCCTGCATACCATGAATGATCAGAGTGGGCGATTTAACTAGATGAAGCCTGTCTGCCAGGATCACCTCAGGCTTAATGCCATTGGTGCCGACGTTGCTGCGCAGTATATTTAACAGAGCATCCTTTGTCTTGGACATCATCAAGTATTGATAGGCTTTGTTCATTAGCTCCTCGCCGACGATCTCAGGGTTATAGAATGCCTGCTTTACGCCTGCCAGGACATCGGCCTTTGTTGGCTCAATTGCTAATTTACCTAACGGCATTGCCAGTCGATAGAGAAGGAATGCTTCCTTCTTGCTCAGGCCAGTGCTACCCACCAGGATAATGCTGTCAACTTTCTCGGGAAATTTGATAGCGAGGTTCAAGCATAGCGACCCGCACACGGAATGCCCTATCAAGCCGGCATGTTTGATTTCCAAGGCTTCCATGAAACCAAGAGCAAAGCGGGTGCCAAAACCCAGAGTATAGCTAACCTCGGGTTTCTGCGATAATCCATGCCCTGGCAAATCCAGAGCATAAACTGTGTAATATTGGCTCAGGGAATCGATATTAGCCCGCCATGTCTTCAAGAATTCTCCCAAGCCATGGAAAAGCAGGAGCTCGGGACCCCTACCCTTGGAAACACAGTGGATAGAAATTCCATCTATATCAATATATCTCTCATTCATGCTTATAAGTGTAAAATATCTGGGAGGAAATGCTTCTTAGTTACGAGTCGCACCTCGTACTCCGTAATCTTATATAGATACTTCCTTGTCCTGCTTTTCTCAGTTGCCATCATTTGACTCTAGGGGCAAACTGTTTGGTTTTTCCTCAAATCTGATACGCAGAGAACCGGCATCCAGTTTTGCTCCCTTTACTTCATACCGTGCGAGTACTTGAGGCAGGAGAATATTGCGTCTTTGGTTGCCTATCGTGACAATAAGTTCATCACCACTTCTGATTAGTGAAATATCCTTCTTGCTTATTAGGGGAAGCTGCAAGCTAAGCGTATAACCGCTATCATCATGATCAATGCTCATCGGCCTTCCCTCGAAGAAGAAGCGTGTAGGGTCTTCCTCCTTGTAGAGTAGGCCACCTACCTGCTCAAGCGCTTCCATTCCAAGTACCTCACGCTCCAAGAGAGGAAGCTTAAAAATTGGCAGCGGTGAGAAGCACTCCTCGATAAACTGAAGGTGTTCTCCCTGGATGTTCTTCCACCCGTTCCAGTAGCTACCATTGGCATTCGGGGGAATAAGACGATTGCAGACCACGGCATCGGTAGTGTAGCCATAGAGATTAAGATAGGCATAGGTGCGCTGCGCTTCCCTAATTACCATCTTCTCTGCGTTGACAACAAGACGCACTGTAGTACTCCCAGGGTCGGCTAACAATGAGTGTAACCTCTCGAGTTGCCCGGAAAGGTGCTGTATAGCACTGAAGATTTGTTGATCGGGTAGGGGCATATCAGTGAAACGATGCACCACAGGATAAACTATTGGCGCCATCCTGCGTCCCACTGGCAGCAGCTTGTTTAACCACCACTGTGCCATTTCGGGGAAAGTGAGGAGACGCAGCGATTCCCCAGTGGGTGCGCAATCCACCACGATGACGTCATATTCTTGAGTGCGCTCATAGTAGTCAACCCAGAGAAGGCTGGCTAGTTCATCCATCCCAGGAAGAACAGCGATTTCTTCGGCAACGATTTCATCTATCCCTCGCCATGCCATCAGTGCTGCTAGCCATCGCTTAACAGTGCCCCAGTGCTTCTCGATATTGTAGAGAATGTTCGATTCCTGAGCCCAGAGATTAGATAAAACTGGCACTGCCTCAGGACCCAGCGGATAGTCCAGACTGTCGCCTAAGCTATGAGCAGAATCAGTGCTTATGACAATGGTCTTGTACCCCTGCTTTGCAGCACGCATTGCTGTCGCGGCGGCTATCGTTGTTTTACCTACGCCACCTTTTCCTGTGAAAAGAAGAATCCTGCTCATATGACATCTTTACTGCGCTGTAGTTTGTTGAAAGAAACCAAAAAATTATCCCAAAGATTTTATCTCTCTGGCAGCATATTGAGGGCATCCCAAACATCCCTGATAAACCGGTGCAGTGCTATCAAGCTCTCCTCGCTCAGTTCTCGCAGGGCTGACTCGCATCTTCTGACATGTCTCCCGAAGTTTGAGAGAACTTTCCTTCCTGTCTGGTCAGTGAAATAGAGGCTCAAAGCAAACCCTACTAACATGCTCATACCAATCTTGCTTATTGGTCCTTGAAGGAGCATGTTTATCGGATTTTCCTTCCCAAACTTGAACTCCCCCTCCCTTAAACCCAATAAAAGAGCCGTTATGACCTCAGCCGAGATAACCAATGGCGAGCGAGCTTTAGGTATGCTATCAAGTAGCCTTCGTAACAAAACACCATTTTTGAGCGGCCTTTCCTGGCGCAAACTTTTCATGATATAAGCTTTCATATCCCCCCACTCTTGTTGCTCTGCAGTTTCTCCAGCCAGGTGCGTGAAAAGACTTATTGCTGCCTCTACAGGGAAAAAGAGAATGCACGTCCGGCCAGGACCGAGAGACGGCTTCGGCAAAAGATATTCGGAGCTTACCAGACCTTTCTGCTCAAGGACTCTCAGCATGTCGTAAACAGTGGAATTGCTCAAGCCTAATCGCTGAGCAACCCTGCTGTAATGAACAGGATTCCCTTCCTCCTGATAAAGCTCGATAAATCTTCCTAGGAATGTCCTCTGCCTCAGGGTAAGATTCACCACGAAAAATCACCTCTTTTCAGCAGAGCTTATCCCTTGCTCTTCTTCTCTTCACCTTCTATTGCCTCATCAATGAGGCTTCGCACTGCGAGGAGAATCTCCCTTTTCGCCTGTTTCAGGTGACCTCCCGTTGGGTCGGAGGAGATGCTAATCTTCGGCACCCTAAACTTTAGGATATACTCATCTCCCTCGCTGTGCTCGAGCTGGATCCCGGACTCAAACTCGATCTTCCCCATTTTCACACCTCCTCTATTTCAATCTTGGTTCTTACCCTTTTCCCTGGTACTGACCTTTCCGACTCCAATTTAGATAGACTCTGAAGCGCTA
>Ga0209121_10004809_pt1 | contig 12470 bp, 10 predicted proteins | sample Cruoilmetagenom3_FD_187292 | JGI IMG/M metagenome (GOLD analysis project Ga0209121, IMG submission 187292) | Oil polluted marine microbial communities from Coal Oil Point, Santa Barbara, California, USA - Sample 3 (SPAdes) (version 2) | ecosystem: Environmental > Aquatic > Marine > Oil seeps ... | reverse complement strand
ATAAGGGTAAGGTTTCCAGCCAGACTTTACCTGGACCCGTGAGCGTTGCTAAGAAAAGGTCTTCACCAGCAAACAGCACATTCTTGATCCCCTTAACCATTTTGATATCGTATTGCACGGAAGGTTGTAACATAGCTATATGCCCGGGATCGATCAATAATTTTTCTCCACTGCTGAGAGTGCGTTCTATTACCTCACCTGGTATTGCCAGGAAGACCATTCCAGGTCCAGTGATTTCCTGGATAATAAATCTCTCACCGCCAAAAAGACCGGCCCCCAGTTGTTTTCGGAAGTGCATTTTCATCTAAATAGATTGTTCAGCGCACAAGAAGGTGTCTTTTTAGCAAATCAACGATTGGTTTACTTGTAATTGTAAATCAAGCACCCGTCCAGGGGCTTCCGGTGTAAAAACAACCGAGCCTTCATCCACTTCACAGGTATAGTTAACCATAAAAAGAGATTCACCGGCCAGGGCACGCCCAAGCCCTGCCATCAATCCTCCACGGGTATTTGTTGACATTTTAATCCCCTGACTCATCCAGGCCATTCCGCCGGATTCCGTATATACAGATTCTCCCCGTGTCAATCGGATTTCAAGGGTTGGAAAAACTGGGCCTTCGATTCGATACTTCATGTTCACAGCTTTCCTTTTTTCATCACAATGTTTTCATTTTTTTGCTCACTGATAAATGGAGAAAGATAATCAATTTTATGCTGCGACCTATCTCTGGTTTATCCCATTCCAGAAACCAGAGCCAGAAGCAACCCGCCTGCGATCACACTGCCAAGCTGACCAGCTGTGTTCGCACCCATGGCATGCATCAGGATAAAATTCTCGAAGTCTTCATCCTGTGCCATCTTTGCTGATAGGCGCCCAGCCATTGGGAAGGCACTGATCCCACAGGCACCGATCAATGGATTGATCTTCCCACCGCTCAGAGCCGACATCAACTTGCCAAACAAAAGCCCTGCCACGGTGTCCAGGATAAAGGCAATCAATCCCAAACCCAGGATCATCAAAGTTTCCAAGTTAATGAAAGACTCAGCCCTCATCGTTGCACCAATCGCAAGCCCTAAAAACAGGGTGGCAACATTGATGATTTCATTCTGTGCAGCTTTGCTCAACCGATCCACAACCAGGCTTTCTCGGAGCAAATTTCCCAACATCAACGAAGCGATCAGAGGAGCAGCATCTGGTGCAGCTAAACTAACCACCAATGTCACAAAGATAGGAAAGACCACCAGCGTCAGCCGGGAAACCGGGCGCGGTGTATATTCCATGCGGATCAAGCGTTCTTTGCGGGTGGTGAGCAGCTTCATTATTGGCGGTTGTATGATCGGGATCAAACTCATATATGAATAAGCTGCTACGGCAATTGGCGCTAAAAGATTTGGCGCAAGCTTACTCCCAACGAATATCGCTGTAGGTCCATCAATTGCACCAATCACACCGATCGAAGCTGCTTCATTCATCGGGAAACCCAGCATAAGCGCTAGGAGCAATGTTCCATAGATTCCAAACTGCCCTGCAGCACCAAGCAGAACCATCTTGGGCTGCGCCAGCAAGGGTCCAAAATCAATCATAGCGCCGACTCCAATAAATATCAGCAATGGAAACAACTCTGACTTGATGCCCGCATCATAGATCACCTTCATAAATCCCACATCAGCAGACATACCGATATTCGCCATGATGCAGCCGAACCCAATTGGAAGCAGTAAAACTGGTTCATATTCCTTAACCACAGCCAGCGTGATTAAGACCACGCCAAGAAGGACCATGATGCCATTACCCAATGTGAAATCTGTGAAACCCCGTGTGATCTCTCCCAATAAGAATGAAAAATCCATCCACTAACTCCCTTATTCTGAGAAGGTCATCAAGACCTGTCCGTGACTAACTTGATCGCCAACATTGACTTCAATTCCCTCAATGATACCTTCACGGCTGCTTTTGATAGCATTTTTCATTTTCATCGCTTCTAATGTGCAAAGTTCCTGACCCCGAACAACTTTTTCACCTGCTTTGACCAGAATTGCCATTATGACACCAGGCAGCGGGGCAGTGACGTCCTTTCCGCCACCAGCTTGCGTTGCTAAGGCTGGTGATGTAAGGTTCGGTAGGGGCTCCGGAACAAATACTTTTGGCGCTGCGGATACCTCCTGGCTGACAGGAGCTTCTGATTCAGGCCATACTTCATACCGTTCACCCTCTACGATGGCCACCACAGGTCGCACATGAATATCTTCAACTTCAACCTGGTAGGTTTGGCCGTCTATCTCAACTTTGATCTTCATAGAATTGTCCTTATTTACTTTTATTATCTAACTGACGTGCACGATGGTAAGACAGCCAATGACTCATACTTGCTTCTTGTTCCATTGAACCTTGTCTCGTTTTGCGCCCCTGTCTGGAAGAGATTGCTAACGCAACCCCCACCGCGGCTGCGGCTGCGCGGCGCTGCACCTCAGCCACCGCCAATTCAGGGACCATTTGCGAGGTAGTCCTGGTAACAGTCTTGCTTTTCACTTTCATGCGCTTTTCATTGGAGGTCACACGCATCATCAAGGCCATCAATAACCATAGGAAAATGATGAGTATGAAGACCAATCCCATCCCAATCGCAGCAATCCGCAAACCTTGTTGGATATCGCTCATCTCTTATCCTCTCAAACTGGCATATTCCCATGTTTACGGGGTGGGTGCTGCTCTGATTTATTTTGGGTTGCATTGAGGGCTTTGATGATCATCCCCCGTGTTTCAGCAGGTTCAATCACATCATCCACATAACCCGCATTCGCCGCAGCATATGGATTCAGGTAGCGCCGGCGATATTCCGCTTCCAAACGCATCCTCTCTCCTTCGGGATCCTTTGCTTCAGCCAATTCCCTTCGATAAAGAATATTGATCGCGCCCTGGGGTCCCATCACGGCAATCTCAGCGCTGGGCCAGGCGTAGTTGATATCCGTTCCCAAATATTTACTGCTCATCACAACATATGCCCCACCGTAGGCTTTACGTGTGACCACACTCACCTTCGGGACAGTTGCTTCAGAATAAGCATACAGGACTTTGGCACCATGCCGGATGATGCCGCCATGCTCCTGGCTCACACCTGGCAGGAAGCCTGGTGAATCAACAAAAGTGACCAGCGGTAAATTGAACGCATCAAAAAATCTAACTGCCCTGCCAAGTTTGTCTGCCGCATTAATATCAATGACCCCGGCCATAAAACTCGGTTCCTGGGCAAGGATGCCCACCGATCTGCCATCCATTCGCGCCAATCCAACAATAGCATTACGGGCATATCCAGCCTGGAGTTCAAGAAAAGACCCCCGATCGACCACAACTTCAATAACTTCATGCATGCTGTAAGGGGTGCTCGGGTCAACCGGAACCATGTCATTCAATCGTTCTTCTCGACGTTCTGGATCATCATTTGCGTCTCCCAAAGGAGGATTGTCGATATTATTTGAAGGCAAGTAACTTAAAATTTTGCGGGTCAATGCCAGGGCAGCCTCTTCGTCCCTGGTCATGAAAGTGGCAATCCCACTTTGGGTCAAATGCACCTGTGCACCGCCAAGGGATTCAAAATCCGTTTCCTCACCCGTTACCGTTTTGATCACCTGTGGACCTGTCAGGAACATGAAAGATTGCTTATCGACCATGATGATCATATCTGTCACAGCAGGGGAATAGGCAGCACCGCCGGCACACGGACCAAGAATCAGGCTGATTTGGGGTACGACGCCTGAATATTGGGCATTGCGTTTGAATATCTCAGCATACCCCCCCAGACTTTTAACACCTTCCTGGATTCTCGCGCCGCCAGAATCGAGCAGACCGATGATCGGGCTTCCATTTGACACAGCCAGGTCCATCACCCTGCAGATTTTTCGACTGTGCATCTCACCCAAAGCGCCTCCCTGAACGGTGAAATCCTGGGCATACACATACACCGTCCGGCTATCGATGGTACCATAGCCGGTAACAACACCATCTCCCATGAACCCAGGCTTATTTGGGTCATTCTGCTGTGTTGTAAATGCTTCAAGTTCCACAAAACTGTTTTTATCCAACAGCATTGCAAGACGTTCGCGGGCCGTTAATTTTCCCTTCGCATGCTGGCGGTCAATCCGATCCTGTCCGCCACCCTGCTGTGCTTTGGCGCGCATCTCTCGCAGGCGTTCAATTCTGGAATCTTCATTTTTCATAAGGCTCCTCATTTGATCTGTTGTTTAGTTCTAAAAACCAATTGTAACACCAACCGCTCGAAAATTTGTGAGTGGATTAATATTCAGGATGTGTTTTGGCAATTGTCTAACAACGAACGTACTTCTTCACCATAATGAGATGAGATATTTTCAAAGTTATCTCTCACACTGAAAAACACTGCATAAAGCAGTCTTTTACCTTAACAATTTTGCTGCAGGAATAAAGGGGAATCTTGATAATTCACCCCGCTTTAGAGCACACTGAAACTGTAAAAAGGATATTTTTGCTTACTCAGATCAATTGCGTCATTTCAGCCAAGCAACATCCTGGATAAAGCATACAAGCTGGCTGCATTGAACAGCCTCAATCAACATATGCGTAAAATACCTGGTTTCCAAAGGCGATGAAGGCGATCTGGTTAATCCCAATCGTGAAAGCCGTTGCTGTGGGCGATTCAACCTCATAATCACCCAGATCAGGACGCAATCGCTGGTAGACCCTGAAGCGCAGGGAAAATCGATAGATATCAGCATTACTGGCATCCAGGATGCTGACCGATGGATCCGGTGGCGCTGTATAGAGCACGGACACATAACTGGCCTCTGGCATCACCAGGGTTTGATCTTCTCTGCCAGCCCGTCCATCAATATAAGCAACAGGTTGTTCACAGGTCACTGGATTGTCGGGCAAGCCACTGTAAACACAGTCCACCATCATGCCATCTGAACGTAAGAGATACAACTCTGGCCCGTTTACCGCCATGTCCACGATTTTGGTAAAGTTGGGGATTTCCTCCATCCTCGCACCTTCAAAGTAATTATCTGGTGGATCCAGGAATTGACCGTCTGTTGAGGCGAATATTTGGACGGAAGCATTCACTGGATTGAGGACATACAGACGCTTGTATTCATAGGCAATCTTGACGGTTTCACCAATTCCAGCCCCGGGGGATGGCAGAGATTGGACCACTGGATCTATTCCAGGGGCACAATAGGCTACATTGCCAAGGGCATCAACTGTGAGTATTTGTGCCTGGTAGGGATTATTGATCGGCAGCGACACAATGTCCACCAGGGCACCGACAGTCCCGGTACTGTAAGAACCAGCAGAACAAATAAAATCAGGGGCAATCTCATATCCCTGGTTGGTGTGCGTTGCGTGGATCACACGGCCGTCAGTCGCATCAAACAGGTAGAGGTCCATGCCATAGGACACAATGCGTGTGATATTTATCTCAGAATACAGAACGCCCGAAATTGCAGGTTGGTAAGCCAATCGCACTGCCCCATCAAGGGCATCCAGAGCATCTTGAGCCTTTTCCCTCAGTTCAGTGATCTCATCGGTGCTTTTAAATTCTTCTGCGTTTTCAAGGAATGTCAGGGTTTGGGACCAAAGGTCCCGAGCGACAGTTGGATCCCCTACAGCTTGTGCACTGTCAGAAGCAGAAACAGCTTGAGCCAGATACTCCTGGTACTGCAGTGTTCTTCCCCTTACCAAATAAACACTTACTGCAATTGTAACCACGAGGATGGGAACAGCCACGGCAATAAATAAGAGTGTACCCTTCGAAAGTCTCAGTGACTCATCCTTTGACTCCGGGGATAAACGAACCACCAGGTCTTTGAAAAACAATCGAACCTTTTCACACAATTGATGCCACCAATCAAAAAAGACTGCCATACCTTTGAGACCATCTTCTCGAAGTTCTTTGGCTCTCTTACGAAAAGCTTGTTTAGCTTTTGGGGCATATTTCTTCGGAGGTGGCATTTGACCATCGGCCTCGATTCTTTTCTCCGGGACGATTAATTGATCTTGTTGAAAAGCCACTTCGTCATCCAAGCTTTCAGCTTCAGGCTCCTGCACCGCTTGATTTATTTCATCGTCGTCGATTTCGATCTCCTCCTCACCCGCCTCGCTCGTAGGTTCTTGTTTCTGTTCAATATCTTGGGGAGGTAAGGTTTGAATTTTTTGTGTATCTGATATTGCCTCATTATTGGGTGATAAATCTAATTCTTCTACCAATTCTTCAGAAGGTGAGCTCTCGTTTTCGAGTTCAACAACAGGTTCCTCAGAAACCAGTTCTACTTTTGGTTTGGGTTGATGGATATGGATATCTCCTTTACCGGCGGTGATCTGAGCCAGGTCCAGCCTGAAGTTTGCTGGCGCCTGATTAAGGAGCCTTCTCCGCAATTGTTCAAGGCTGGGAAATTCATTCCCGAAGAGCAGCTCTTCCGACCAGGTTTCTGGTGGCGTATCCGTCAGAAAAAGATAGCCGCCTTCACCCAGGTCAGCCTGGTAATAGCGTATGCTGGGTGACCTGCTGAAGCCCAAACCTCGATCAGAACCACTGGTATCGGAAAAATGCTGCATTCCCTGGTGTGTGAGGAAAAAGGCATGCAGGTAACCGCTCTGTGCGATATATAATGAATCCCGATGAACAGCTGCGAGGTTTATTGAGCCCCTGATGCCGCCGCCATCCTGAGCAAGCTTGAGATTCTGCTCCATCATCGTCAGATTCAACGTCTCAATCAAGGTACGCAAAGCGGAGGTGACCGTCCCACTGGCTTTATAAAAAGACTGAGATAATCGCTGCAGCCAGGCTTTCTGAATCTCTGGAGAAAGAGAGTCATCTCCCTGTATGAATAAAGAGAAAATTAATTGATCATCAGACCGGCTGCGTGCTTTCCGTCTTGGCGGACTGGCTGCAAGAAAACCCTCTGTAGGGGAATCTGCACGTCCTTCTTCAGTTTTTATAGGATATAAGTTCAAATCATACATGGGTACCCAACTTACTTATCAATGGTTTCTTGCCTTTATTATACACATACTTTGCCACGGTATAATTGCGTTATGGAATTTCTTCAATACACGACATTCAATAGCCTGGCAAAATTCAAAGATGAATGGAATCGTTTGGTTAATTTCAGTGCAAGTCAAGTGCCATTCCTGACCTTTGAATACCTGCAAGCCTGGTGGGAAACACGTGGTGGTGGAGAATGGCCTGAAGACAGTGAATTGGTCCTGGTGGCAGCCTTCCAGGATCGGCACCTGGTTGGAGTGGCACCGCTTTTCCAGGCGAAAAATGTCCAGGGTAAGCAGGCTTTGCTGTTCGTTGGCTCCTTCGAAGTCTCAGATTATTTAGATTTTATTGTTCCCCCAAAAGACTTGCCAGCCTTTATCTCAGGCTTATTAGATTTTCTAAAGAACGCCCCTGGGATACCGTCGTGGGAAACGCTGGACCTTTTCAACCTCCTGGGAGATACACCTACAATCAAGTTGCTGAAAGCTGAAGCTGAACGACGTGGGTGGCTCTTCAATCAGTTCCATTTGCAGCCTGCACCTTATATCCCTCTTCAAGGGGATTTCCAGGCTTACCTGGCAGGAATTAAGAAGAAACAGCGCCATGAGATCCGCCGCAAAGTTCGCAACCTGGAACAGCATTTAGCAAAAGGAGAACTCTACATCACCCAGGATGTTCATCAATTGGATTCCGATATTGACACATTCATTGAGATGATGGCACAGGACCCCAATAAACGTGAATTTCTGACCGATGAGATGCGTAAGCATCTCCATAGCACCGCACAAACGGCTTTCCAACATAATTGGCTCCAGTTAGCATTTTTAACCCTGGATGGGAACAAAGCCGCTGCCAATATGTCCTTTATCTGGGATAACCGCCTGTGGCTCTACAATTCCGGCTGGGAATGGGATTATCGTGATCTCTCCCCAGGCTGGATCCTTCTGACATACCTTATCCAGTGGGCAACTGAGAACAACATTGAAGAATTTGACTTCATGCGGGGAGATGAACCATATAAATACAAATTTGGCGGGATCGACCGGCATGTATATCGAGTAATACTGGCGAAAAAGTGAATAGTGAATAGTCAAATAGTTACTGGTAAAACAAGATACCTGCACCAGTGAGCCTTCCCCATTCACAACGCACTACGCACAACCTACAATTCCCCATCCTACATTTCTAATAAAAGATTAACACCCTCTGGCGGTTTTGTTCTTGACGCACTTTTTGGGTCATGGTAACATTAATTCTGTGCTATTTTAGCACTCTCGCATCGAGAGTGCTAAAATTTAAACAGAGGTACCTATGCAATTGACAGACCGGCAAAAACTCATCCTGACCCTGATCATCCACGAGTATATTCAATCAGCACAGCCAGTGGGTTCAAAATCATTGGTCAACAAATACAACCTTCCTTTGAGTTCAGCCACTGTCCGCAATGAGATGGCTGTCTTGACAGAATGTGAATTATTGCGCCAGCCTCACACCTCAGCAGGACGAGTACCTACGGAAGACGGCTATCGATATTTTGTCGGCAACCTTCTGCAGAAAAGCGGCCTGCCCACCAATACCCGCCGTACCATTATCCATCAATTCTACCAATCCCGGCAGGACATTGAACAATGGCTCAAATTGGCGGCATCCGTGCTTGCGAATCAATCACAGGCAGCATCTCTAGTAACTGCCCCCCATTCAGAAAAGACCATTTTAAAACACCTGGAGCTGATCGCGACGCACGGCAGACAGGTATTGATGATAGCGGTATTTATGGGCGGTGAGATCCGCCAGCAGTTCATCTCATTGGACAATTCCATCTCGCAGGAACGACTGTCACAAATTGCCAGTCGAATCACCCATCTTTGTGCTCGTGGTGATATCAATAAGATTTCCCTCGTTCGTGACCAACTCGACCCCATCGGACAGGATATCCTGAACATCCTCCTGGCTGAGATGACCCTCATTGAAGAATCCACCACTGGTGAAATCTACCTGGATGGCATGACCAATGTGCTCTCCGAACCGGAGTTTTTCGAATCTGATGAAGCACGTCAGGCACTGCATATCCTGGAAGAGCGTTCCCTGTTAGAAAACCTGCTGGCAAGTACGGTAATGAATTCGGATGTGGGCGGTATCCAGGTTCTAATTGGTGGTGAGGGCACCTGGGAAGAACTGCGCCAATGTTCTGTCGTTTTGGCACGCTATGGGGACCCCGATTCCTTGACCGGCTCCATTGGTGTGCTGGGCCCGATCCGGATGCCCTATGATCGCACCATCTCGACGGTACGTTTCGTCGCCAACGTGCTTTCTGACCTGGTTTCCGATACATTGGTAGTTTAATGACATGCATTAATCGTTTGCAATTATATTCAAGAATTTGGAGTAATCTATGAAGGAAAAAAAATCAGAAAAACAAAAAAACCAGGCAAAGGAGAGCGAAGAAGAAATCGAATCCAATCCTACTCCTGAGGAGGACCAGGGTGCGGAGGAAGGTCGACCGATGGTTGGGCTGACCTTTGATGAGTATGATGCCATGGAAAAGGAATTTGAAGCCCTGCGTAAGGAGGTTGATGAACAAACCGATCAGCACCTTAGAACCCTGGCTGATTTTGAGAATTATAAAAAACGCATCTTACGTGATTCTTCACGATCATACCAGGATGCGATGGCCAGCATTCTCAAAATTTTCCTCGTTGCTTCAGATGATCTCGAGCGTGCTCTCAAGAATAAACCAACCACAAAAGAACTTGAAAACTGGTTCAACGGCATTGAATTGATCCACAAAAAATTGATCAATCAAATGAAAACTCAAGGTGTTGAACAAATGGAAATTAATCCTGGTGATGCATTTGACCCGAATTTCCATGAAGCGATCACACAAGAGGGCCACGAGGAATTCAGTGATGGTCAGATCATTGAGGTTGTCCAACCAGGCTATCGTATATCAGATCGAATTATCCGCCCTGCTATAGTGCGGGTTGCTAAATAGAAAAAAGGAGAATAATAAATGGGAAAAATTATCGGTATTGACCTCGGAACAACGAACTCCGTCGGCGCAGTCATGAGCGGCGGTGAACCTGTTGTCATCCCTTCAGCGGAGGGTGAGCGTCTTGTCCCTTCAGTTGTTGCTGTAAACAAGAACGGCGAACGATTGGTGGGCCGTGTGGCTCGCAACCAGGCGATCACCAATCCAGAGAACACCATCTTTTCTATCAAACGCTTCATGGGGCGTAAATTTGATGATCCAGAAGTACAGAAAGCTTTGAAGTTGGTGCCTTACAAAGTCAGCAAAGCCCCTAATGGTGACTTACGCGTCAACCTGGCAGGCAAGGAGTACTCCCCTCCAGAGGTCTCTGCCATGATCCTCTCCAAGATCAAGCGTGATGCAGAAGCCTATTTGGGTGAACCGGTCACACAGGCAGTCATCACCGTCCCGGCATATTTTAACGATGCCCAAAGGAATGCCACCAAGGATGCTGGTAAGATCGCAGGCCTGGAAGTGCTTAGGATCATCAACGAACCAACAGCATCTTCACTGGCTTATGGCCTGGATAAGAAAAAGAATGAGGTAATCGCCGTCTATGACCTGGGTGGCGGCACCTTTGACATCTCCATCCTCGATGTTGGGGAAGGTGTCTTCCAGGTTCGCTCCACCAGCGGTGACACTTTCCTGGGTGGCGACGACTTCGATCAACGCGTTATTGACTATATCGCTGACCAATTTAAGAAGGATAACGGAATCGACTTGCGCAATGACCGTCAATCCCTCCAACGGCTAAAAGAGGCAGCCGAAAAGGCAAAGATTGAACTGTCCTCCACCATGCAGGCAGAAATCAATCTGCCCTACATTACAGCTGATGCCTCCGGACCAAAACATCTTGTGATGACACTGACCCGCGCCAAGCTTGAGCAGTTAAACGAAGACTTGATTGAACGCAGCCTGACACCAGTGAAACTTGCCCTGGACGATGCCAATCTCACAAAGAAAGACATCGACCAAATTGTACTTGTCGGCGGCATGACCCGCATGCCCAGGATCCAATCAGAAGTTGAAAAACTCTTCGGAAAGGAACTGCATAAAGGCGTAAACCCGGATGAAGTTGTAGCAGTCGGCGCTGCCATTCAAGCCGGCGTCCTCGGCGGTGAGGTCAAAGACATCCTTTTGCTGGATGTGACCCCCCTATCCCTGTCCATAGAGACCTTGGGCAGCGTGGCAACCACGTTGATCAAACGCAATACAACTATCCCCACCCGTGAAAGCCAGGTCTTCTCAACAGCCAGCGACAGCCAAACCCAGGTGGAGATCCACGTGCTGCAGGGTGAACGCCCAATGGCCGTGGACAATAAATCGTTGGGTAAATTCATCCTCGACGGCATCCCCCCCGCCCCGCGCGGTATTCCTCAAATAGATGTGACCTTTGATATCAACGCCAATGGTATCCTGGAAGTCACAGCCCAGGATAAGGCCACCGGGCGCAGTCAAAACATTACCATCACAGCCTCTTCCGGTCTGAGTAAAGAAGAAGTTGAACGCATGCGCCAGGAAGCTGAACAGCATGCTGAGGAAGATCGCAAACGTCGTGATCTGATCGAAACTAAAAACCACGCTGACAATATGGTCTATTCCGCTGAAAAGACCCTCAAAGACCTGGGTGACAAAGTCCCAGAAGATTTGAAACAAAAGGTGGAAGACGCTGCCAGCAAGGTGCGCGATCTCAAAGACAGCGAAGATGTTGAAGCCATCAAAAAGGCGTCCGATGAACTGGCAGAAGTCCTGCAGCAGCTTGGGAGTGCAGCCTACCAGCAGCAGCAAGCTGAGGGTCAGCAGCCCGGTGCTGATGAAGGCGGAAAAGACCGCTCACAAGAAGACGCTGGCAGTGACGATGAAGACGTCGTTGATGGCGAATTCAAACAGGTCTGAAACCAGCGCACATAACGAAGGTACAACCAGGTGTCCGGATATATTCCAGACACCTGGTCCCTATTCATTAATGGGGCACGATTTGACTCCCGCTTCAATCCTGAGTAAACTCATTCGGAGTGAAAAACAACCCGGGTATTCACATTGTGACCCCACCAATAACGACAAAAGTAGTGTATGGCAAAACGTGATTATTATGAAGTCCTAGGCGTTCCTCGCAACGCCAGCGAAGATGATCTCAAATCAGCATTTCGAAATTTAGCGCGTAAGGTCCATCCCGATGTGAGTGATGACCCGAAAGCTGAAGAGAAATTCAAAGAGATAAACGAAGCTTATGCGGTTCTTTCTGACAGGGAAAAGCGTGCAGCTTATGATCGCTTTGGCCATGCTGGCGTCAACACCCAGGGTATGCCAGACTTCACCAATATTGACTTATCGGACATCCTGGAGGGCATCTTTGGCTTCGGCGGCTTTGGGGGTATGGGCGGTAGGCGTGTACGCAATGCACCGCAGCGGGGAGCAGACCTCTC
>Ga0209121_10004808_pt1 | contig 12471 bp, 12 predicted proteins | sample Cruoilmetagenom3_FD_187292 | JGI IMG/M metagenome (GOLD analysis project Ga0209121, IMG submission 187292) | Oil polluted marine microbial communities from Coal Oil Point, Santa Barbara, California, USA - Sample 3 (SPAdes) (version 2) | ecosystem: Environmental > Aquatic > Marine > Oil seeps ... | reverse complement strand
AACTTTAAGATTTGGTTCATCTACTTCTACTACTCTCTTACACCGAATAGGACAGGCATAACAGCCTTTAGTACCTTTTAAGATGGTCTTGTTGTAGGTCTCAACAGTTAATTTTTCTCCTTCTTTGAAATAGCCGGTAGTCCAGTTGTAAGAGGGAAGACATCCTGCTTCATAAAAAGAACGAACCACTCCTGGGGTGCCTGATTCCCGAAGATCTCGGCTTAAGGGATTGTCCATAATTCTTTTGGTAATCTCTTTGGTTACTTGACTTATTTTTTCTTTATCGTAAAGATCTATAGACTTAGTCCCTCTTACGGCAATAGCTTTTAGTTTCTTGGAACCCATCACTGCACCCAGGCCATTTCTGCCATTAAAGTGTTTTAGTTCGTTTACTATATTGGCAAAACGGACCAGGTTTTCTCCGGCAGGGCCGATCTGGGCAATCCTGATTTTATCATCGGCTAATTCTTCTCTGATCATCTTCTGGGTTTCTCCGGTGTCCTTACCCCAAAGATGAGCAGCATCTTTTATCTCTACCTTACCGTCTTTAATATAAAGGTATACGGGGGTGGGGGAACTACCTTTAATAATGATGGCATCAAAATCGGCTTTCTTTAGTTCCGGTCCCCACCATCCTCCGGCCTCGGCTTCACCCTGGGCTCCGGTTAAAGGAGATTTGGCACAGACGGTGTAACGGGGCATGGCCGGGACAGGGGTGCCGGTTAGGACACCGGGAGCAAAGATGAGAAGATTGTCGGGAGATAAAGGGTTGGTATAAGGTTTCATCTGGCTTAACATATAATAAAGTCCGATGGCTCGACCTCCCCAGTAGGTACGGTAAAAGTTCTCGGGAGGATTTTCTATCCAGTGTTTTCTTAAACTTAAATCTATATGGAGGATGTTTCCGGTATAACCGTATGGCATAGCTTGTATGTTCCTTCTATGACTTGCTTATTAAAAACTTTTTTTATAAAAATTACTACAATTATATTTTGTGAATAACATAAAATTGTAAAAATCTTACATTTATAATTTTCTTTCTATGATCTCCAATCTAAAATAATTTACTTTAAAAAAAGGCTTTCTGGAAATTCTAAGTAGTATTTTATCTGTTTTAAAAAGTTTACGGCCATTGCTCCATCAATCAAGCGGTGATCAACTGAAAGAGTAATTTTCATTAAAGAGCGACTCTCTATTTTTTCTACTCCTTCTTCCTCTATTGTGACAGGAACTCTTTTAATTGCTCCAACTGCCAAAATAGCTGCTTCAGAAAGATTTATAATAGCAGTAAATTGCTCTATTCCAAACATGCCTAAGTTAGAAACAGTAAAAGTACCTCCTTTGTAATCATCAGGCATTAATTTTCTTTCTCGAGCTAATTTAATTAACTTTTTTGTCTCCTTAGATAGTATGGATAGGCTTTTTTTATTAGCATTTTTTATTACTGGAACAATAAGACCTTCTTCTAAGGCTACTGCTACTCCAATATTAATATCTTTATGACAAATAATTTCCTCACCAACCAAAGAACAATTAATATTAGGTTGCCCAGATAATACTTTAGCTACTACAAAAACTAAAAAGTCATTAATAGATATTTTATTCTCGGTATTCTGATTAAATCTTTTTAGCAATCTTATAACTTCAGACATATCTATAGAAGTAGTAAAGTAAATATGGGGAGCAGTAAATTTGCTTTGGGAAAGTCGATCGCCAATTATTTTTCGCATCCCAATATAAGGAATTTTTTCTTCAACTTTACCTATTTCTGGAGTTTTAGCCAATAATTCTTGAACATCTTTTTTCATTATTCGTCTACTAGCACCACTACCTTTAAGAGTCTCTAAATTTACCCCTGCTCTCTCCGCTATTTTTTGAGCAACTGGACTTGTCTTTATCTCTTTATGATTTTGATAAAAAGAAACTATGTCTTTTTCGATTACTACACCTCCTGGTCCACTTCCTTTTAATAATTGCAACTTTACTCCCAATTCTTTTGCTTTTCTTCGGGCTCCAGGGGATATTTTTTTAAGTTCTTTTTTTGGTTCTTTTAATTCTATTTCCTGTTTCTTTTCTATAACTGGAGAAGCCTCTTTATTTACTTTAGATTCTTTTTTTTCTACTATTTCTACTTTTTTCCCTAATTTTTGATAGGCTTCTTCAATCATTTTACTAATATCTTCGTCTTTATCACCTATAATAGCAATAGGTAGCGTTACAGGGACTTCTTCTCCCTCAGTCACTAATATCTTTCTTAAAACACCAGAGATTTGAGCCTCTACTTCCATAACAGTTTTATCGGTTTCCACTTCAAAGATTACTTCTTGCTCTTTAACAAAATCTCCTTCTTTCTTTATCCACTTTTCTACAGTCCCTTTATCCATATTAAAACCCAATTTGGGCATTATTATATAGTCTGCCATTTGCTTTCCTCTCTATCCTATCAACATTTTTTTTACTCTTTGGTAAATTTTCTTTTCATTTGGAATAACTGGGAACTCTAAAGCTGGGCTAAAGGGCAAAGGGATATTAGCTGTAGTTAAACGTTCGAATGGTCCATCTAAATAATAAAAGACATCGTTTAATATTGACATAGCAATTTCTGCAGCTACTCCGCAACGCTCATATCCTTCATCTACGATAAGTAATCTCCCGGTTTTTTTTACTGATTTAATAATAGTATTTTTATCCAAGGGGACTAAAGTTCTGGGGTCAATTACCTCTGCATTTATTCCTTCTTTGGCCAGTTCTTCTGCTACTTGTTGAGCCTTAAGGGCTTGATTTGATGTACCAATAATAGTAATATCTTTCCCTTCCTTTAAAATATTTGCTTTGCCAAAAGGAATAGTGTATTCCCCTTTAGGCACTTCGTAGGTTTTATTGTATTCCATTTTATGTTCGAAAAAGATAACTGGATTATCATCCCGAATTGCTGTTTTAAGCAGACCTTTCGCATCAGAGGCTGAGGAAGGCATCACCACTTTTAAGCCTGGGATATGACAAACTAGTGCTTGTAGACTTTGGGAATGCTGGGCAGCTGAAGAGCGACCTCCCCCTAAAGTAGTACGGATAGTTAAAGGTATTTTAGCCTGGCCTCCTGACATATAACGAATTTTGGCTACCTGATTTGCTATTTGGTCCATAGCTAACATCAAAAAATCACCAAACATAATCTCAATAATAGGTCTTAAACCCGTTAAAGCTATCCCTAATCCTAAGCCTGTAAAACTATTTTCTGAAATAGGAGTATCTTTGACTCTCCATTCCCCATATTTTTCGTATAGTCCCACAGTAGTCTTAAAGTTTCCTCCCAATATCCCTACATCTTCTCCTAATAAGATAACATCCTTATCTCTTTGCATTTCTTCATCAATGGCCTCAGCTACTGCTTGTGCATAGGTAATTCTTTTTACTTTCATCTTGCTTAAACCCCTTTCTCTTCAACAAAAAGATCCTCATATGCTTCTTTCTCATCAGGATAAGGACTTTGGATAGCAAAATCCGCAGCTTCCTTAATCATTTCCTTGGTATTTTTCTCTATTAAATTTAATTCTTCTTCTGATGAAATTTTCTCTTTTATTAACCGCTCACGAAAAGTCTTAATTGGACAACGCTCTTTCCATTCCTTCGTTTCTTTTTCTAAACGATATACTCGTCCGGGATCTCCTACATTATGACCCTTCCAACGATAAGTCTTACATTCAATCAAAGAAGGTCCTTCGCCTTTTCTAGCTCGCTCTACAGCTTCTTTGGTAACTCTATAAACTTCTAAAACATCATTGCCATCTACTACAATTCCCGGAATATCGTAAGCTTTAGCCCTAATAGCAATATCTTTAGTTGCCGTCACTTTGCGAATATCAACTGAAATACCATACAAATTATTTTCACAGACATAAATTACAGGTAACTTCCAAGCAGCAGCCATATTTATACTTTCATGGAAGGTTCCCTGATTAGAAGCGGCGTCACCAAAGAAAGCTACTGTTACCTGATCCGTACCTCTTACTTTAGCTGAATAACCTGACCCAGTTGCAATAGGTATTCCTGCACCGACTATGCCATTAGCTCCTAATATGCCTTTGCTAAAGTCTGCAATATGCATGGTACCACCTTTACCCTTACAATAACCATCTTCTTTACCTAAAACCTCAGCCATCATTCTTTTTAGATCACACCCCTGAGCAATTAGATGACCATGACCACGATGAGTGCTAACAGCAAAATCACGCTTAGTCAAATTAGCACAAACGCCCACTGCTATTGCTTCCTCTCCAATGTAAAGGTGGGCTAATCCAGGCATAAGTCCTTTTGAATAGAGATCAGTTATTTTATTTTCAAAATATCTTATCCTCACCATTATTCCATAAAGGTTTATAAGTATATCTTTTGTTAAACCATATTCCTTAATTAGCGAGTAAATTTCTTTTTTAATATACTTATTCATTTAAATCAATTTACCTCCTATTAATTTTTCCAAAAAACTTAGTTATATATTCATAAATATTCACAATAAATTTAAATTAAGAAAAACTATACTAATCAAATAATTTTATTGAAGCGAATTTAAATAAATTAAATAAATCTGTATTAGTAATCGAATTAAACAATAGTTTATAATGTAACTACTTCTTTAGAATTGAATGACTTTACTGCTGCAGAAATTACTTTCATAACTTTTAAAATCTTATTTCCCTCAGTTAAAGATTCTCTATCCTCTCTAATACTATCTAAAAATTCCTGTAACTGTAAGGTATAATTACTAGGGTCTTGTTTACTTTCTAATATAACCTTATTATTTAACTCTAATCTATTCTTAAAATGAAATGTTCCTATAATTTGATTTTCGCTTAATTTTAAAATTCCTTTATTTCCAATTGCTAAAACTTCATAAATTGGAGGTTTCGTATTTAAAGATAGGTGTATGGAAGCTGAAGCATTTCTAAAATCAAGAAATATATCTCCTTCATCAACTAAGGCAAAGTTCTTAATAAAATTGTTTGAAAATACTTTTAGTGGAATCTTATCAAATAACCAAATGCTAGTATCAATTGAATGGCTACCTTGAAGTAGAGTAATCAATTCTCCAGCTGATTTTTTTATATTCCACCAGTTAGTAGGTGCTTCTTTAAAAAAAACTAAAAAATTTATTATTACCCTAAATAAATCTCCTATTTCGCCATTATCTATCATTTGCTTCATCTTTAATGAAGCATAACTATATCTTCTACTTTGACCAACCATTAATCTTCTTCGATTTTTTTTAGCTTTATTCACCATATTTTTTGCTTGCTTATAATCCAAAGCCATTGGTTTTTCAATTAATACATGCTTCCTCATTTCTAAAGCATCAATCGTTATCTTTTCATGTAAATCATGAGGAACACAAACAATTACAGCATCTACATTTTTATCTTGTAATATTTTATGGTAATCGTTAAAAATATGCGGAACTCTATATCCTTCCGTAAATCTTGATAGATTTTTATTATTTATATCCGCGATAGCTTCTATCTTAACTTCATCAATTAAATTTTTACATGCTTCTCTATGAGCCAAAGAGATTCTCCCACAACCGATAACCCCAATTCTAATCTTTTCTTTCATAGCTTATAATTTCCTTCCTAGTTACGTTTAAATATAAAATTGAGTAGAATATTCAATGCTGAGAAATTAAAACCGTACTAAAATAATCTATGAATATTTATATAATCATTTGTAAATTTTACCTATAATACATTATATATTAATAATTTCATTCCATATTATCTCTGCAACCCATGTACTACATTTACCTACGACATTCGGGCATTTTTCTTTGTGCCCACCAGCTTCCTCAAACAATTTCATTTCTTCTTCATCTAATAAATTAAAACTTCTATTAAATATCTTTTTTTGAACACCTTTACAAATACAAGTGCCATATTCTTGAATAAATTTATCGTATAAAGGCTTGCTTATAAATAAAGCCTTTCTATTAAATACATTTTTTTTAAACTCTTCTTTATCCCTTCCAAAAAGATATCCAATAATTAAAACTCCTCCGGACAGAGCTCCACAAGTACCTTCTGTAGTAGTTGCTACACCACCAGCAAGGGGGTATGATGATTTAACCAAATCCGGGAAATCGAAACCAAATACATTTTCTATCGCTGCCACTACAGACTGTGAGCAACCATATCTAGTTCTTTCATATTCAAACCCTAGTTGATATACTCTCTCTAACATCTCTACTTTTGAAATCGATTTTATCTGTTTTAAATCTATTTTTTTAAATACTTCGCTTACCATATAACACTCCATTATTTGTTAATTTCTTTATTAAAATCATCTATCATCTTCTCCAAAGAGTATTCGAGTTTCCAGTCTAATTCTTCTCTTGCCTTTGTATCATCATATTTTAAAGGAATAGCCAAATGAGATTTTATTGGATTATTAGAAAAATCTAATGAGGTATTGGGAATATATTTTTTAATGGCTTCTACTATTTCCTTAGCTGTTGGAAGTAGACCATTAATATTGTACACTCTGGTTTTAACAACAGTTTTTTTATTAAGCAATAAAAGAGAATTAACGGCATCTTTAATATATATAATTGGTATTTGATAATCTTGATCAACCTCTACTTCATAGGCTTGTCCTTTAATTGCTCTTTCTATCATTAGAGAGGGATAAGCTGCTATTCCTTCTTTAAGTCTTCCGGGATTCACTAATCTTGGAAATCTAAGAGCACGAAAATCACAACCATATTCTCTATAATAATAAAGTCCCCATAATTCACTTGCTACTTTGGTAATTCCGTATAAATTTGTTGGTCTCTGACAATAATTCTCTTTGACTGGTTCATCAACATCCAATCCAAAAGTAGATATACTGCTAGTAAATATTACTTTCTTAATGTTATACAATCGAGCAATTTCTAAAATATTTATTGTACCTTCAAGATTTACTTTAAACCCAAAATAAGGATTTTCTTTAATTTTAGTTGAAAGTCCTGCAGCTAAATGAATAATCTCTTCAATCTTATATTTATTTACAATTTTAATTAAATCAGGCCAGTAATTAATATTACCTTCTTCAACATAAACTTGATTAACTATTTCCTTAATCATCTCATAATTGGGTTTTAGATCAAAGAGTATAATATTTTTAAAACCCCCCACAATCATCTTTCGAGCTAAATAACTGCCTAAAGATCCAGTTCCTCCAGTAATTAAAATCGCCATATTTATTCTCCTTAATTATATTATCTCTTATAACGGTGGAGTAAAAACACACAAAAGCAACACTGGTATATTCCTGATGTTCTTTAAGCTATGTTTTACTCCAGCAGGTGCAATTAAGCAGGTCCCACTTTTATATATTTTTTTATCTTCCCCCATGATAACTTCACCTTCACCTTCAAGAATATAAAATACTTCCATAACATCATGGGTATGAGGTATAATCTGTCCGCCTATCTCCACCCTAACAAAGCGAACTGTCACTTGATTATTTTCTTTCCCGGTTAACATATCTTTTATCCAGACTCCTGGACTTCCCTTTTTCGATTTGAACCATTTAAGCTCTTTTATTTCTTTTTCCGGACTAAATATTCTTCCTTTTTCCAATTTAATTCTCCTTTCTTTAAAATTTTAAAATTTGAAATGTAACACTTATAACTTATCTTTTATTTTTACTAATTAAATCTAATAAATAATTATTATGTCATTCGTAATTTTTTTTCAAAAACCCAAAAGTCGGGGTAAGAACATAGAGATAGCGGGAATATAAGTACACAAAAAAAGCACAAAAATTTCTACAACTAAAAATGGTAAAATTGATTTGGTTAATTGCTCTAAAGTTAAATTACTTATTCCGCAAAGAATAAAAAGGTTAGCACCTAAAGGGGGAGTAATTAATCCAATTGTCAAATTAAGAACTAATATGACCCCAAAATGCAATGGATCAACTCCTAAACTAATTACTATTGGTGCTAAAATTGGCGCTAGTAAAATAATATTCGGCGACTCAGCCATAAACATGCCTGCAAATAAAAGGAATATATTTATTATTAATAACATTACCCAAGGAGTAGTGGTAATGGAAAGCATAAATGTTGCAAATCGTTGAGGTATTTGTTGGGTAGTTAAAATAGTACCCAAAATTGTCGCAGTGCTAATCAACATAAAGACAATAGAAGAAGTAATTGCACTTTCGGTAAAAATTGAAGGTAAATCAGAAATTTTTATGGTACGAAGAAAAAATAAAGAAACAATTAAGGCATAAAAAACGGCTATTCCTGCTGCCTCAGTAGGAGTAAATATTCCAGTTAAAATACCACCAACAATAATTATTGGCATTATTAAGGCAAAAATAGCATCCTTAAAGGTATATAAAAATTCTTTTATAGTGAAAGGAGTTTTAATTATTGGGTATTCTCTTTTTTTTGATATCAAATAGGAAATAGCCATTAAAAATAATCCTAATAATATACCAGGAATAATGCCTGCAACAAATAGCCCTCCAATAGAAACTCCTACCGTACAACCATAAAGTACAAAAGGCACACTAGGAGGTATGATAGGCCCTATTACAGATGCACTAGCAGTAACAGCGGCGCTAAAATCTTTATCATAACCTTCTTTTTGCATTGCGGGAACAAATATTGAGCCCATAACCGAAGCCTCTCCTACACCTACTCCAGTTATTCCTGCAAAAAATATACAAGATAATATATCAACAAGTGCCAAACCTCCTCTTAATCTACCGACTAATAAGTTAGCAAATTTGATTAAACTATTCGTAATACCACTTTTGTTCATGATATTTCCAGCAAGTATAAAAAGAGGAATAGCCATCAGTGGGAATTTATCTATTCCTGTTATCATTTTTTGAGGAACTAACTTAAGGAAAGTTAGTTCTCCCAAAGATAATATACTACCTAATGAAACTAAGCCCATACAGAAAGCAATTGGTATTCCTAATAAAGCAGTAACAATAAAGATAATAATTATTAATAAACCCATTTTCTTTCTTTCTATAATATTTTTTTTAGAAACTAAAATTAATAATTTTTACTTTTCATCAACAATGCTTTTACATCATCAAAAAGAAGTTGCGTTAGAAATAATAAAAAAAATACTCCTGATATTGGTAATGAAGAATATACCCAAGCCATTGAAATTCTTAATGCTGGAGATAATTGCCTAGATACAAACCTGGCTAAATTATAACCTTCCAAAGTTACAACTATAAAGAAAAACATCATACTTAATTTACTTATAATTCCTATATAACTTTTAATTCTAGGCGAAGTTTTTCTTACTAAAAATACAATCCCCACATGAACACCCCTTTTTAGACCAAGACTACCTGCTAAGAATGCTATCCATATCATCAAATATCTTGCAAGTTCTTCTGTCCATGGAATTGATATTCTAATTATATATCTGGAAATAATTGTTAACAGTACTGAAATAACCATTCCAATAAGCAAAAAAGCAATAATCCATCTAATCCCATCAGTAACAAAGCTAATTATTAAATTAAATATATAAACAATTCTACCAAACAATTAATTTTTTATTCCTTTCTCAAAATTAGTTTTATCACTAAAAAAGTTCTCTCTTATTTTCGATTTTCCAAAACCCAATAAAATTAAGGTAATCAAATACATAGGCAAAATTCCATTTAATCTTATAATAATTTGCTTATCTAATTCCATTTTAATTAGTTCTTTTCTTGTTTTTATTAATTGTAAATATTTTTTCAGTTATTTTATTTCTATCAACGTACTCTTAATTTATGATTACTATAATTATCTACATATCTACATAATTAATTTATATTCTGAGATTTTGCCTATGTATTGCTTCAGCAATAATCTACTTTACAGCTATTTTTTCTTCTGCCTCTTTAATCGCATTTAAAAATTCATCTAAAAAATCTGGGTCAACCTCCGTTTTTAACCACTTTAGAACTGGTTCCTGAGCACCCTTTTTAAACTTTTCTAACTCTTCAGCAGTAGGTGTATATACTTCCATTCCTTCTTTTTTAAGTAAATCTACTCCTAGTGTGTTAGTCAATGATTTCATTCCGCGTTGTACCAGAGAAGATATGGTTGCTCCATCTTGTACAATTTGCTGTAAATCAGGGGAAAGACTTTGGTAAAAATCCTCATTAATCCATATGAAATCTATACTAAAAATGTGACCATCTAAAGTAGTATACTTTTGTACTTCATAGAACCTCTTAGCGACTATTAAGCTTACTGGGTTTTCTTGTCCATCTACTGTCCCCAATTGTAAAGCATTATAACATTCAGCCCAAGCAATAGGAGTAGGAATTGCTCCTAAGGCTTCTACCATCTTCATATGAGCAGGATTTTCCATAGTTCTAATTTTTAATCCTTTTAAATCTTCTGGCGAATGAATCGGTCGAACATCATTGGTAAAATTACGAAATCCATTATCACTAAAAGTCAAAACACGCATTCCTGTTGCTTTTCTTATATCCTCCCTTAGCTTCTGCCCAAAAGGACCTTCTAAAACTTCCCAGGCAATTCTTCTATTTTTAAAAGCGTAAGGTATGGCAGTGGCTAAAATATCGGGATAAAACCCCGCAACGGCTCCTTCGCTAGTATTCGCCATTTCAACAGTACCAAGTTGAACCCCTTCTAACATTTCTCTCTCTGAGCCTAACTGACAAGCAGGATAAATTTCAACTTTTAATCTACCTCCTGATCTCGATTCAACATAATCTTTAAAAACAACTGCACCCGATTGTTCAGGTAAACTCAAAGGATCAGGTGGTCCACCATGGCCATATTTAATTATACTAGGACCGGCAAAAACATTACTAATTAATAAACCCAAAGTAATCAATACTATTGTTAATATAATAAAGTACTTTTTCATAATTATTTTTCTCCTCTTTTATTTTTTAATCAAAAATAGGTTGAATAAATAATTTTAAAACTCGTTTATCACCTCCTAAGTTACTAAATTCTAAAATAGATAATAATTATTTCTGTGCATTCACCCCTTTCTGTTATTATTTAGTCAATGAATTAAGCATTTAGACATTCTCAATATTTATCATCTTTTCATACATATATTTGTTAAAATTTGTTAAAATGATATTTTTTGCATTTATAATATGCTTCTCCATTAATTTAGAAGATAATTCTATGTTCCTATTTTTTACTGCTTTAAAAATCTCATAATGTTCAAAATAAGATTCTTCTGCCCTTTCTATTTGACTTAAATCAACTACTCTAAAAAAAATATAGTGGTCATTGTGTCTATTAATGATTTTCTTCAGATAATTATTCCCACAATTGTCTATAAGCATTTTATGTAATTGTTCATCAGTTTTAATGAAGCTATTAACTTTATTTTTTCCTAAATCTTTTTTTGCTTTATTGAATATCACTTCTAATTGATCAATTCCCTTTTCACTTATCTTTGGAACCGCTAATTTTACAGCATAACCCTCTAAAACGCTTCTGACATTATATATTTCTTCTATTTCTTTTTTATCTATCTTTCTAACATAAAAACCATTTCTTGGAATTAATATCAATAATTCTTCTTTTACTAAAGTGGCAAAAATTTGCCTAACCAAACTTCTGCTAACACTTAGTTCTTCTGCTATATTTTTATCAATAATCCGTTCCTCTGGTTTAATTTCATGATAAATAATCTTATTTTTAATAATTTTATATACCTTCTCTTCCAAACTTTCAAAAGTTTTACCAAGTTTATTCTCTTTTATATTATCTTTGTTATTATTTGAAGTAAAATATAATTTAATTTTGTTGTTTTTAATATATACCATTTAATTTCAATTCCTATATATTTAGTATTAACTGTTAACTATTAACATTTAACTACAAAATACTACATCCATTCGATAAAGTCAAATTTTTTTAAAAATTTTTCTTATTTTTTCCTAAAAAATCAAATATTCCTTTATTAACACCAACTTTATATTATCTTCAATATAATAATAAAAGGATTTTTTCTTCTTATATATTAGAATTATAAATTAATTGAAGCAATTGAGAAAAGGTTAGAAGAAGCAACAAGAAGTTTAGTACAACAAAAGATTAAGGTTAAATCTACTCAGTAAGTATGATAAAAATTCTCTTTAGGGTGATCTATTTAATATTCTTTGGTGGACAGATCTACATGAAGGATATTTCCAGTACAAGCGTATGGCACAGTTGACGCTCCTTTCTTATAATTTTAATTAAACTATCATATTTAAAATTATTTAAAATAAGAATATTTTCCATATTTTTTTAAATAGGGAATTAACCCTCCGCTTTTTAAAATATTTAAAAGCTGAGGTGGATACTTTTCAATTGATATTTTTCTCTCCGGGTAATATAGAGTAATTAAACCATCTTGAAGATTTATCTTTACCAGATCGCCTTGATGAATTTTTTTAATTGTGTCTGGATATTTTAAAACCGGTAGACCAACA
>Ga0209121_10004806_pt1 | contig 12478 bp, 10 predicted proteins | sample Cruoilmetagenom3_FD_187292 | JGI IMG/M metagenome (GOLD analysis project Ga0209121, IMG submission 187292) | Oil polluted marine microbial communities from Coal Oil Point, Santa Barbara, California, USA - Sample 3 (SPAdes) (version 2) | ecosystem: Environmental > Aquatic > Marine > Oil seeps ... | reverse complement strand
CAGAAGCCTCCCCCCCAGGGTTGGGGGGGACTGAGGGGGGGCGTAGAGACCAAATGACCAGAATGACCATCCCCATCGGCCCGCAGCACCCGGCGCTTAAGGAGCCGCTCTCATTCCTGCTCACCGTCGAGGGCGAACGAATCGTGGAGAGCGCCCTGCGCATCGGTTACGTCCACCGTGGCATTGAGCGCATCTGCCAGAACCGCAACTACGTGCAGAACGTCCACGTGGTGGAGCGCATCTGCGGCATCTGCTCGCACATCCACACCACCACCTATTGCCAGGGGATCGAGGCGCTGCTGGAATTGCAGGTGCCCCCGCGGGCGCTCTACCTGCGCACGCTGCTGTGCGAACTGGAGCGCATCCACAGCCATTTGCTCTGGCTGGGCGTGCTGGCTGAAGATATTGGCTTCACCACCATCTTTATGTACGCCTGGCGCGACCGCGAGATCGTGCTGGACATTATGGAGGAACTCTCCGGCGGGCGCGTTGCCCACGCCGTCAACGTCATCGGTGGCGTGCGCATTGACGTGGACGAGGCGCAAGTGGACTCGATCCTGGCGCGGCTCGCTGAGTTGGAGCGGCGGATTGAGACCCTGCTGAGCGTGATCCAGCACGAGCGCACTTTCCAGGTGCGCACGCGCGACGTGGGCCACCTCTCGGCCGAGCAGGTACGGCACTACTGCGTGGTGGGGCCGACAGCGCGCGCCTCGGGCGTAGACGTGGACATGCGGCGCGACGCGCCCTACGCCGCCTACGACCGGCTCAACTTCCGGGTAATCACCGCCGAGGAGGGGGACGTGTGGGCACGCACAATGGTGCGCCTGCTGGAGACTATCGAAAGCCTGCACCTGTGCCGCCAATTGCTGGCCGAACTGCCGGAAGGGATGCTGACGGTGCGTGCGCGGCGGCGCGTGCCGCCCGGCGAGGTGGTCAGCCGCGGCGAGGCGCCGCGCGGCGAGTTGGTCTACTACATCCGCAGCGACGGCAGCGACAGGCCGGCGCGGGTCAAGATCCGCACGCCCACGCTGACGACGCTGATCACCCTGCCCGACCAACTGCGGGGCGTCAACACCGCCGATGTCCCCGCCGTACTGGCTGGGGTGGATCTGTGCATTGCTTGCGCTGACCGGTGAGGAGGTCGAGAGTATGACTGACTGGCTATCCGCTCTGTTCACACTACTGGTCTTCCCCGGCTTCGGGTTCCTCTTCGCCTGCGCGCTGGCCTTCCAGTGGATTGACCGGCGGGTAGCAGCCCGCTTGCAGGGACGCATCGGGCCGCCTTGGTTCCAGCCGCTGGCCGACTTTATCAAGTTAATGGCCAAGGAGGACATATTACCCACCGGGGCTCACGAGTGGGCCTGCGCGGCGCTGCCGCTGGTGTCGCTGGCGGCGGTGCTGACCGCTGCGCTGTATATCCCCGTCGGCGGACGGACGGCCAGTGCTTTCGAGGGCGATTTGATTGTGGTGCTCTTCTTGCTCAGCATCCCGGCGCTGGCCTACTTCCTGGCCGGCTGGCTCTCCGTCAGCGTCTACAGCATCGTCGGCGGCAATCGCTCGCTGCTGCAATACTTCTCCTACGAGGTACCCTTCCTGATGGCGCTCAGCGGCCCAGCCATCCTCAGCGGCTCCTGGTCCATCTCGCGCATCGCCGCGCAGCAGTCGCAGACGGCCTGGATGGTGCTCGTGCAGCCGCTGGGCTTCCTGCTGGCGCTCGTCGGGTTGATCGGCAAACTGAAGCGATCGCCCTTCGACATCCCCAAGGCCAAGTCGGAGATCGTCGCCGGCCCGTTGACGGAGTTCAGCGGACGCAAGTTGGCGCTGTGGCACCTCACACTGCACACACAGATCGTAGTCGGCATCTTTCTGCTGGTCAACGTCTTCCTGGGTGGGTGCGGCAACTGGTCACCCGGCCCCGCCGTGTTCATCTTCGGCGTCAAGGCGTTGCTGATCTTGCTCATCCTGTCGGTGGCGAGCGTGCTCTACGCCCGGCTGCGCATTGATCAACTGGCGCGCCTTGGCTGGCTGGTGTTGGCGCCGCTGGCGTTGGCGCAAATATTGGTTATAATCTGGATCGGAGTTGGGTAGAACAATGAACAATGAACAATGAACAATGAACAACCGATAGGAGTGGAGCAAACGTGAATAATATCATCGTGCTTACCGTCCCCACTGTGGGCCTCCTGGGGCTGCTCTTTAGCCTCTACCTGGCCCGCAGCACCCTAAAAAGCGACCCCGGCCCACCAGAAATCACCACCATCTCCCGCGCCATCCAGGTCGGGGCTACGACCTTCATGCGGCGGGAATATCGCGTGATGGGGCTGGCGGCCCTGATCTTCGCCGCTTTTCTGGCCCTGGTGCTGAACGTGTACGTCGCGTTGACCTTTTTCATCGGGGTACTCTGCGCCACTCTCTCCGGTTTCATCGGCATGAGCATCGCCACTCGGGCCAACGGCCGCGTCACCTTTGCCGCCAGGAGTGGCCTGAGCAAAGCCCTACACGTGGCCTTCTCCGGGGGAGCGGTGATGGGCATGGCCGTGGTCAGCCTGGGAGCGCTGGGCGTCTCGGGAGTGTATCTGCTCTTCGATCTCCTGCCTTTCACCCCCGACCCTCTGGCGGTCATCACCGGCTACTCGATGGGGGCCAGTTTCGTGGCCATCTTCATCCGCATCGGGGGCGGCATCTTCACCAAGGCGGCGGACATGGGGGCCGACCTGGTGGGCAAGGTAGAGGTGGGGATTCCCGAGGACGACCCGCGCAACGCCGCCGTGATCGCCGACCTGGTGGGGGATAATGTGGGCGACGTGGCCGGATTGGGCTCCGATCTGAACCAATCTTACACCGATACGATTGTCACCTCCCTCATCATCGGGGCTACAGCCCAGAGCGCCGGGGGCCTGTACCTGGGCGAAAAGGGCATCATCTTCCCCCTGCTGCTGGTGGCTATGGGCAGCGTGGCCTCGGCGCTGGGTGTCCTGATTGTAAAGACGCTTGCTCAGAAAGACGTAATTCGACCGGAGGCACTCCTGAGGGTGGGGCTGCTGACCAGCGGGGTCATCTCGCTGCTCGGCATCTTGCTCCTCTCCCGCTTTTACCTGGGAGATATGGGGCCCTTTTACGCAGCCACGTCCGGCCTGGTCGTGGGTGTGCTCATCGGTCTGAACACTGAGTACTACACCTACAAGAAGCCACTCCGCTCCATCGTCGTCTCCAGCGAGGCCGGGGCAGCGAATAACATCATCGCCGGCCTGGCCGTGGGCCTGGAAAGCACCGTGCTATCCATGGTCTTGCTGGGGCTGGGTTTGGTCGTGGCGCATCACTTCGCCGGGCTCTACGGCATCGCCCTCTCCGGCCTAGGGATGCTCTCCATTCTGGGGATCAACTTGTCCCTGGATGCCTACGGCCCCATTGCCGACAACGCGGGCGGCATCGCCCAGATGAGCGGTCAGCCCTCGAAGACGCGGGACATCACCGACCGTCTGGACGCGGTGGGCAACACCACGGCCGCCATCGGCAAATCCTTCGCCGCCAGCGCCACCGCCGCTGCGGCCCTCTCTCTCCTCACCGCCTACTCCGAAGCGGGCCACATCGTGCACCTCGACATTCGGGAACCCAGAGTGATGGCTGGGTTGTTGATCGGCGGGGTGCTACCGGCGCTCTTTTCGGCGATGGTGATCAAATCAGTGGGGCGCACGGCGCAGTTGATGGTGCTCGAGGTGCGGCGGCAATTCCGGGAGCTGGCCGGCTTACTGGAAGGCAAAGTGTAGCCAGACTACTCACGCTGTGTGGACATCGCCACCCGGGGTGCCCTGAGCCGGTTGGTGTTGCCCTGCCTGCTGGCCATCAGCATTCCTTTTATCACCGTATTTGTCCTGGGCCGGGAGGCATTGGCCGGACTCCTGGCCGGGTGCATCGTCTGCGGCATCTTCCTGGCCCTCTTTATGGCCAACGCCGGCGGTGCCTGGGACAACGCTAAGAAAATGATCGAGGCAGGAGAGCTGGGCGGCAAGGGCTCGTTGGCACACAAGGCCAGTGTCATCGGCGATATGGTGGGCGATCCGCTCAAGGATACCGCCGGCCCCACTCTCGACATCCTGGTGCAGTTGATGGCCACGGTGTCGTTGGCCTTTACCCCATTGTTTCTGAGGATCCTGGAGTGAGATCAACCCTGCGGAGTTGAAGTAGGATGTCCCGTCTTCATTCACTGGTCTACCTGCTGCCGGAACTGTGGCGCACGTTGTTCACCCGGCCGATCACGGTGCGCTTTCCCTTCGCGCCGCTGGAGTTGCCCCCCTACTTCCGGGGCAAGGTGACCATTGAGCCTGCACTGTGCATAGGGTGTGGGTTGTGCGTGCGCGACTGCCCGGCCTTCGCGCTGGAACTGGAGCGCGAGAGCCGCGAGGAGTTCCGGCTGATCCACTACCACGACCGCTGCGCCTACTGCGGACAGTGCCAGGACGTCTGCCGCCAGGGGGCCATCCGCTTGACGAGCGAATACGTGCCCGCCGCAGCCGACCGCGATGCGCTGCGCGGGGAGTTCGACAAGCGTGCTGGCGCCTCTCCCCCCCCATTGAGGGAGGGATGAAAGGGGGAGCATTGGGGGGGACGAAAGGGGAGCGTGGGGGTAGTGCGTGGTGTTGACACGCCCCACCGCTGGTGATATACTTCGGGACACGGGGGAGGGAACGATGAAGCGCGTACTCAGTCTGACGCTATTGGCACTCTTTCTGCTGGCCAGCCTGCCGGCCATGGCACAGCCGGGCCAGGGGCCGGTCATCGTTATCGAGGTGCAGGGGGTGATCAACCCGCTCACGGCGCAGTATCTCGACCGCACGTTGCGCCTCGCCGGGCAACAGGCGGCGGGGGTGGTGGTGCTGGTGCTCGACACACCCGGCGGCCTGGAGTCCTCAATGCGGGAGATGGTGCAGGCTTTGCTCGAGTCGCCGCTGCCCACGGTGGTCTACGTCGCGCCGCGTGGCGCGCGGGCCACGTCGGCCGGCATGTTCATCACCCTGGCGGCCAACGTGGCGGCGATGGCCCCGGCCACGCACATCGGCGCGGCCCATCCCGTCCCCCTGGGGGGCGAGGTCGAGATCAGCGAGGAGATGGAAGAAAAGATGACCAGCGATGCGGCGGCGCTGGTGCGCAGCGTGGCCACCGCACGCGGGCGCAACGCAGAATGGGCCGAGCGCGCCGTGCGCGAGAATCTCTCCGTCACCGCAGACGAGGCGCTGGAGCAAGGCATCATTGACCTGGTTGCCAACGACCTCGACGACCTGCTGCGCCAGATAGATGGCCGCAGCGTCACTATGGCGTGGGGGACGGTCGTGTTGCGCACCGAGGGCGTGCCGGTGGAGCGCCATCCTATGAACCTGATTGAGCGCTTCATGCACATCATCAGCGACCCCAACGTCGCCTACCTGCTGCTCTCCATCGGCACCCTCTGTCTGATGGCCGAACTGTCCGACCCGGGACTGAGTGTGGCCGGGATCGCCAGCGTCGTCTGCTTCATCCTGGCCTTTATGGCGCTGGGCAGCCTGCCCGTCAACTGGGCTGGCGTGGCGCTGCTGGCGCTGGCGGTCGTGTTCTTTGCCATCGGGCTGCTCACGGAGACGGAGGCCATCGTGACCGTCGCCGGGTTGGTGCCGTTTATCCTGGGCTCTCTGCTGCTCTTCTCCCCCTTTACCCCTACCTCGCCCGCCGCGCCCGACCTGCGCGTGAGCCCGTGGCTGATCGGCATAATGTCGCTGGGTATCCTGGCCTTCAGTTTCCTGGTGTTGCGGGCCATCATCACTGCCAAGCGCCTGCCGCCCCAGTCCGGCGCGGAGCGGCTGGTGGGCCGGCGCGGCGTCGCCTGCACCGACCTGATGCCAGAGGGGCAGGTGCGCATCGAACTGGAGGATTGGAGCGCCGTGGCCGTCGAAGAGGGGATCCGGGCCGGCGAGCCGGTGCAGGTCGTGGGCATCGTTGGTGTGCGGCTGCACGTCACACGGGTTGAACCTGAAGAGGAAGAACAAGAGAATCAAGGAGGTACATAATGATAACGGGAACTGAAATTGTGACTGCATTGTTGTCGCTGTTGGCCGTGATCGTGCTGGCGATGGCGGTGCGCATCGTGCCGGAATTCCGCCGGCTGGTCGTCTTCCGGCTGGGGCGCTGCGTCGGCCCCAGAGGGCCAGGGCTGGTTTTCCTGATCCCCTTCGTGGACCGGGGGGTGATGGTTGACCTGCGCGAGGTCTTTTTCGACGTGCCACCCCAGACCTGCATCACCGCCGACAACGCCTCGGTTTCGATTGACTTTCTGGTCTACGATAAAGTCATCGATCCGGTGCGCAGTGTGCTCGAAGTGGAGAGCTTTACCGGCGCAGCGCGCGGCCTGGCCATCACCACGCTGCGGGCGGTGGTGGGTGCGATGACGCTGGACGACGTGCTCTCCAAGCGGGACGAGATCAACAAAGTCCTGCACGAAAAACTGGACACAGTCACCGACCGCTGGGGCATCCGGGTGATGGCGGTCGAGATCCGCGAGGTCATCCCGCCGCGCGCCATCGAGGAGGCCATGACCCGCCAGATGGCAGCCGAGCGGAACCGGCGCGCCATGGTGACCGAGGCCGACGGCAAGCGCGAGGCGGCGGTCATGGTGGCCGAAGGTGAGAGGCAGGCGATCATCCTGCGCGCCGAGGGAGAGCGACAGGCGACCATCCTCCAGTCCGAGGGCGACCGCCAGGCGGCCGTCTTGCGCGCCGAGGGGTTCGCGCTGGCACTCAACGAGGTCTTCAAGGTGGCGCAGGGGGTTGATAGTAAGACGCTGACGCTGCAATACCTGGAGGCGCTCAAAGCGCTGGGCGCGGGGGCGGCGACCAAGTTCGTCATCCCAATGGAGTTCGTCAACCTGGTGCGGCCGCTGGTGGCCCACGCCGGCCAGGCGCTGGCGGAGCCAAACGTGAAACGTTAAGAGTTAAGGGGTGTTGTCGGAGACCAGGCCGTTGAGGTCGTCGTCCCAGCACTCGTAGGCGGTGCGCACCTCGTCGCCACGAGTCAGCGTGCCATCGTAAGGCATCACGTCCTCGTGGGCTGTCCAGCCCGAAAGCACCATCGGCACCAGCCCGCTGCCGGCGGGGATCCATTCGCCGTTGTAGCGCCGGGCGAAGTGGAGGTGCGTCGCTTCGGAGAAACCACCCTCGCAGGAGGGATGCCCGATGCGCTGCCCACGCTCCACGTAAGCGCCCGGCTCGACGCGGTCTTCGGCATAGATGTGCAGGTAGAGCAGTACCCAGCCGCTCTGCTCGAAACCATCGCCATCCAGGTCCATCCACACCTCGCCGTTTTCGCTGCGCAGCACCAATCCTGGCGCAGCGGCCGTGGCCCACTCTTTTGAGGGCGCGCAGCCCAGCGATTCCTCGCTCGGCACGAAATCGAGCGCAGCGCGGCCACTGCCATCCCCCCAGCCTCCGTGTGGACCGCCGGTGAAGTACCAGGTGTGTCCAGACTCCCACGGCAGCCGCAACTCTGGCTGCACCAGGTCAGGTGGCACCAAAGGGTCCACCGTATAGGCGAAGGGGTTGCCGAAAAGACGCTCGTAGGTGGCCAGGAAGCTCCCCCTCCCTGTCCCCCCCATGGGGGGGGATGAAGGGGAGCCGGTCAGCGCCAGCCATTCATCCCAGGTGGAGGATAGTTCGGCCAGGCAGTTCTGCACGCCGGCGGTGCCGGGGTTGAGCCCCGGCGCGATGGCGGCACGGCTTCCATCGGCCAGGTGCACCGTCGTGCGGTCGCCCCGCTTCCAGCCGTAGTAGCCCTCGTTGAGCCGCACCGCCGCCCAACTCAATTGCTGGAACAGCCCCTCGTGGTAATCCTGAACGTGGCCCAGCGGATAGATCAGCGTCCCGGCAGCGGGCTGTGGATCGGTGACCCACCTGGATCGCAGTTCCAAAAGCGCCATCAACACCCGTGGCCCCACGCTGAAGCGCTGCGACACGAGCTGGACTATCTCTGCCCCTGTGAGCAGGCTACCCTCGACCTCCTCGGCGTAACCCGCCAGGTATCCCCCCTCCCCGGCCACGAAGCCCGCCAGGTCGAAGTGGATGTAGGCCGGGCCGTAGACCAGCTCACTATCGGGGATCAGCTTGAGAGCCAGACCGGTCTCGGTGGCGTTGATGGGGATGACGAGTGTCTGGCCGATGCCGATGCTGTCCGCGTCGGGCAGGCCATTGGAGGCAACGATCTCCTCGACGGTGCAGCCGAACACGGCGGCGATCAGGCCCAGCGTCTCGCCGGGCTGCACGACGTAAGATTCCACGCCTGTGTCGTTGGAGCGGCCGGCAGGCGTCGGATTTGGCGTGGGCGTGCCTGTGTAGGTGCCGGGGTAGGCGGGCGAGGGAGAGAGGACCAGAGTCGAAGCCGCCATAGGAGCGGCGGGCACGGAGGATCCCACCCGCTTGGCGGCTCCGCCTTCCTCTGGCAGTTGTTCCGGCGCAGAGCGCGCGCAGGCAACCGTGACTATGCACACCACGCACACCCAGATTAAAGGCGACCATCGTTGCAGTCGTTTCATCACCCCCCACCCTCCATCGCAGCGCAGTGGAAGTCTACCAGAGATGGGGAAAAAGGCAAATGAACAATGAACAATTCATCACAGTTTTCCTCCCGCCCCGGTCAGGTCAACCCGCTGGATATAGCGCCACGCGGGGTCGTCAGGCCCGCGCTGCATGAGCCAGAGATGATCAATGAGAGCCGACCAACGATCAGAATGCCACTCGCTTTGTCGTAACTGGGCCAGCAGCGACTGGGTTTCCTGCCTGCCCAGACGCAGCGCCAGCGTCAGGTGGGGTACAAAGCACCGGTGTTTGTCCGGGCCGAGAGCCTTTAGCAATATCTTGCGGGCGGCCAGCAGGTCGGCCGTCGGCTCTACCTGCAGATAGATAACCCGCCTGCGGGGGAGGAAGGAGCCGATGCCACCAAGCACCAGTTCAAAGGGCTGGATCTGATTCTGGATAGTCTGCAGGCAGGCAAGCGTTTCCGCCTCGTTCTCCAGAGTGGCGGGGCCGTTGCGCCAATAGGTGCCCGCCAGGGTCACGTGCGGCGCGGTGATCCGGGCCGTCACCGCGTCGTACCGCTGGCGCAGGGCCTGGATGCGCTCGGTCAGGTCGCCAGTTGGAAAGGCACCCACAAAGATGCGATAATCCCCTCTGGTCTGACTTTGTTCATTGTCCATTGTTCATTGTCCAGCGGCCGGGGCTGCCAACTCGCCGGCCCAGGCCAGGTCGGCGGGAGCAGTGTCTCCCTTGACCTGCAGCCAGGTGACGCCGTGCGGATGGGCGGCCTCCAGAAGCGCCTCCCACTCGGCTCGATTGGCGACCGGCTTGCCGTCCCTGGTCTGCCAGTCCCGAGCCTGCCAACCCTTTATCCAACGCGAAGCACCATTGACCAGGTATTTAGCGTCGGAGTAGAGGGTCACGCGGCATGGCTTGGTCAATGCCCGCAGCGCCTCGGTCGCACCCCGGATGAGCATAGCATTGGCCGTCGTCGCCGGCTCGCCGCCGCTGAGGGATTTAGTGTGCTCACCCGTCCGCAGCACGGCCCCCCAGCCGCCCTGTCCCTGAGCACCCCGGCAAGAGGCCTTGACGCAGACTTCGACGATGGGCCGCTCGTCGTCAGTGGGTTGATGCGCATCCGGAGCACCCGGCCCACGACGGAGCGCCCGCAACGCCTCGGTCGCCAGCCGGTCGGCCCGCTCGTTGAGGGGGTGCCCTGTGTGTCCCTTGAGCCAGTGCCAGGTCACGTCGTGCGCCTGCGTCAACCGGTGTAGCACGCGCCACAGGTCTTGATTCTTGACCGGCTTCTTATCGCTGGTGCGCCAGCCACGGCTCACCCAGCCGTCTATCCACTCGGTGATACCCTGGCGCAGGTACTGGGAGTCGGTGTGGAGATTCACCTGGCAGCGACCGAGGAGCCCTTCCAGCAGCGCCAGCGCCGCGGCCGCGGCGTGAAGTTCCATACGGTTATTGGTCGTGGCAGGGTCGTTGCCGCTGAGCACCCATTCACGGTCACCATCGCCCCAGCGGATGATCGCGCCCCAGCCGCCGGGGCCGGGGTTGGGGTCGCAGCCGCCGTCGGTGTAGACGTCTACCTGGGGCGGAGAGCCGTCGCTCAAGGTGTCTGGGCCGAATAAGGACTGGGACATGCTACAGTTCCCCTTTGTATGAAGATGACCAGCCAAACGATAACACGAAGGGCGCGAAAGGCCGCGAAACGCACGAAAGTCTTTCGCGTCTTTCGTCCACTTCGTGCGTTTCGTGATTCACAACTCCCCCCGAAACGCCCGGTCTAGCACCGATGGCAACAGCGCGTCCAACTCCGCCTGGGTAGCGTCCTGCAGGGTGATGAGTTCGTCCACCTGGGCTTGCAGGGCGTCCAGGTAGGCGACGATGCGACGTTGTTTGTCGAGAGAAGGCAGAGGAAATCTTAGTCGACGGAGAATGGTCGAGTTGACACCGGCGCGGGTCGAACCCCGAGTCTTTTCCTCAATCGCTTCCAGGACACTCGGGGAACCCCGAAGTGCGTAGAATACAAACTGAGGATCGCAAGTCGAGCGATCTGCCGCTATCCGAATCAGGTGATAAGAGATCAGCCAATTCTCTGCAAAATCGGGAACGACGCATGAGCGCCCTACTGTTCCCATCCGCGCGAACAAGATGTCGCCGGGCTGAACTCGATAGCGGGACAATTGATCTGCTTTTGCTTCCGACACGTACTTCAGGTCACGGGTATCAAGGTAGCCCCACTGTACATTGCCGATGGCAAGCACCGGTACGCCGTCGTGCGTGAACTCTGAGGAACTCAATTGAGCCCCGAATGGGCCTGTCTGAACTGTATCCCGTTCCTTGTCCCCAATATCTGAAACTGTCACCCACCGCCAGTGATCGAGTGGTTTCTCCGAAACGTCGAACACTTGACGGATTGCTGATGCAAGCAGGGCCTCCGCCTCCTCCCGCGCCTTGACCCGCAGCCCCCGCGCCTCCTCGATGAGCGCCGCCAGTTCCTCGACGCGGGCCACGATGCGGCGCTGTTCGTCGAGGGGGGGAAGGGGGATTTCGATACTGAGAAAGCCTGGCTCCTGAAGTCTTACGCGATTCGTGGTGCCCTCACTGGCCTTTTGACACTGCTCCACGAACGTCGGCGTGCCACAGTAGAGGCCGAGGAAAAGTGGCTCGACGCGGCTCTTATTGAGGTCGTATACCCAGAAGTCATTCGTGACCACGGCTTCATTAAGTTCACCAGCCACTAATCCGATGGCACCGTTGCGAGCGTCAATGCGCGATAGGATCAATTGGCCTGTTCTTACGAGAAACTGGCGCTTTGTTCGGATTTCCTGACCTACCCTTTCACCTCGTAGGACAACTCCTTTGTGGTGCAGTCGAACTGTGACTTGACGATAGACCTCATCGTCCTGTAGTTCGATTGGTTCTCTGACCCGCGTCAGGATCGCCCGGAGGGCAACTTTCTTCCACAGGCTAGACATGGGCTTCACCTAGCCGCTTCTTCACCTCAGCCATAATCTCGGCAATCCGCTGCTCCTTGACCAGAATAGCCTCAGCCAACTCCTCCGGCGGACGGTGCACCAGCGCCTCCTGGCTGCTGGGATTCTTGACATCCAGGTTGTAGTCGTTCTCGACCACCTGCTCCACTGGCACCAGCCAGGAGTGCTCCGTCACCGGGCGCTCGTCCCACAGGGCGCGGCACTCGTCGAACTCGGCGTCCCGCAACGGTTTCGTCTTGGTGTAGTTCTTGCGCCCCTCGGGCAGGGGCAACTCGTAATACCAGATCTCCTGCGTGGGGCCGTCCCGCCGGAAGAAGATCAGGTTGGTGGGGATGCTGGTGTAGGGGGCGAAGACGCCGTTGGGCAAGCGGACGATGGTGTGCAGGTTGAAGTCCTTCAGCAAATCTTCCTTGATGCGGGCGGCCACGCCGGTGGCAAAGAGCGGGCCGTTGGGCAACACCATCGCACAGCGGCCACCTGGTTTGCCCCCTTTGGAGCGCCTCAGGCTGCGCATGATGAATTGGAGGAAAAGCAACGCCGTCTCCGAAGTGCGGGTGCCCTCGGGAAAGTTAGCCTGCACCCCGGCCTCCTCCTCGCCGCCGAAGGGGGGGTTGGTGAGGATGACGTCATACCGCTGGCGGTCGGTGATCTCGTGCAGAGGCCGTGCCAGCGTGTTATCGCGCACCAGGTTGGGATACTCGACAGCGTGCAGCAGCAGGTTCATCATCCCCAGCAGGTAGGGCATGGGCTTCTTCTCGGTGCCGTACAGCGTGCGGGTCTGGAGTATCTCCCAGTCCTCAATGGTGCGCTGCTGCTCGCTCAGGTACTCGTAGGCCTCTACCAGGAAGCCGCAGGTGCCGGTGGCGGGGTCGTAGACTGTCTCGCCGATCTGGGGGGCTACCCGCTCGACCATGAAGCGCACCACGGGCCGCGGGGTATAGA
>Ga0209121_10004805_pt1 | contig 12478 bp, 12 predicted proteins | sample Cruoilmetagenom3_FD_187292 | JGI IMG/M metagenome (GOLD analysis project Ga0209121, IMG submission 187292) | Oil polluted marine microbial communities from Coal Oil Point, Santa Barbara, California, USA - Sample 3 (SPAdes) (version 2) | ecosystem: Environmental > Aquatic > Marine > Oil seeps ... | reverse complement strand
ATTTTGACATAAATGTGAATTATTAATAAAATAAAAAAATGATAAAAATCAGACCTATTTATATTTATATAACAATTCCTTTGTCAATTATCTTGATTTGTGCTCTTTTTTTTATGTTCCTTCATAAAAAGAAATCTGTTACCTGGACTTGTGAAAATAGTTTACATCTTGTAAGCGCACCAGATATAGATGACAGATCAGAGATAGATACTCTTATTAGGTCCATTGACTTTAGTTTAAAATATCTGAATAAAATCGATCCTAAAACTTTGATGAGTTTTGGAAAAGAAAAATTTACATCAAAAAATATAAAAACCAGTCTAATAGATTTTAAAGAAAAATTGAAAGAACTTGGTTTAACAAAAAAATTCTTCACATATATTAGAAAAAATTATACTTTTTATAAAAGTTCTGCAAAAAAAGTATTATATACCGGTTATTACGAAGCAAATTTAAAAGGCTCTCTTACACAATCTGATATTTATAAATATCCTTTATACAGAAAACCTGAAGATTTATATCGCATTGATCTTTCCAAATTCCCATTTTATCATAAATATAACGGACTTCCCGAAATATTAAGGGGAAGACTCTCTGAGGACAATCTGATTTTACCCTATTATACTCGTAAAGAAATTGATTCTGAGAAAAAATTGGCTGAAAAGAACCTGGAAATAGTATGGGTTGATAATGTGATCGAGCTTTTTTTTCTTCAAATTCAAGGTTCGGGAATTATTCATTTAGATACAGGAGAAACTTTGAGAGTAAACTATGCTGAGTCTAATGGTCATGCTTATCAAGCTATAGGACGCCTACTTATAGATAAAGGTCTCTTATCTAAAGAGAATGTTTCAATGCAAAGCATCAGAAATTACATTGAAAAACATCCTGAACAAATGGAACAAATCTTTAACTATAACCCGAGTTATATTTTTTTTAGAAAAGTGGATGAAGGACCCATAGGAAGCATAGGAGTTCCTCTAACACCATTTCGCAGCATTGCAACTGATAGATACCTGTTTCCAAAAGGAGCTATTTGTTATATTAAAACCAGATTACCTCTATTTGATGAGAATAACAAAGTAAAAGAATGGAAGTTATTTCAGAGCTTTGTTTTAAACCAGGATTCAGGAGGAGTGATCCGAACACCCGGAAGAGTTGACCTATTTACCGGAAATGGCAAAAAAAGTGAATTAATTGCAGGTCATATTAATCAAAATGGTAATTTATATTTTTTAATTAAAAAACCCCTGGAATAATTTCTCCACAATATTTACACCTATTTTTATCCATTCCAACAATATTTGCCGTTAACCTCATTCTTTCTATTAATAATTTTCCACATTCAGGACAATATGTGTTCTCTGCATCAGAGATAATATTACCTATATAAGCAAACTTTATACCATTTCCCATTGCAATCTTTCTTGCTTTTTTTAGAGTACTCGGAGGTGTTGGAGGGATATTTTTCATCTTATAAGTAGGATAAAAACGAGAAAAATGAAGAGGTACATTAACACCTAACTCCTTAACAATCCACTTTGTCATTTTGTCAATCTCCTTTGTACTATCATTAAGTGTCGGAATAATAAGAACTACTATTTCAAACCAGATTCCTTCATCTTTTAATACAAGTAAAGTATCCATAACTGGTTTAAGTCTGCCTCCACAAACTTCCTTATAGAATTTATCATAAAATGCTTTTAGATCAATCTTAACTGCTCCCAGATATTTGCAAAGCTCTCTCATTGGCTTTTCCTGAATATATCCATTTGAGATCATAACATTAGGCACACCATGTTTTTTTCCTTCAATAGCACAATCAAGCATATATTCAAAAAATATAACAGGTTCTGTATAAGTATGAGCTATTGTTTTACAATTATATCTTTTAGCTGATTTTACTACTTCTGATGGTGAAAGATTGATAGATTTAACTTTTTCAGGTCTTTTCTGTGATATTTCCCAATTCTGACAGAAGCTGCATGTGAAATTACAGCCTGCAGTTGCAATTGAAAAAGATTGAGTTGATGGATAATAGTGAAACATTGGTTTTTTTTCTATTGGATCTATATGAGCTGCACAAGGATTTGCATAAACAAGCGTATAATAGGTTCCATCTTTGTTCTCCCTCACTCCGCAAATCCCTCTTTCGTGATTTTCAACAATACATTCATGAGGACATAAAAGGCATGTTATCTCTTTATCATCATCTTTTTCGTAATATTTTGCTTCTTTCATATGTTTTGAACTTGACCTTGGATAAAGTATATATGGATCAATTAACATAATGGGTGTACATAGAGCTGCTGAAGCAGCTGCTTTTTTTATAAATTCCCTTCTATTTATTTTCATTTTTTATTTACAGTTTCATCAAAAACAATTGCCTGAAAAATATAAAACTCCATATCTTTTGACTTATATGCATTATTTCGAAGACCCGCTTTTCTACAAAGGTGACTTAGAAATTCATCAATATCCCAGCCTGTTTCCTTTGCAACCTGAGGTAAATAAACAGCTTGATTATATCCTTTTTTTATTATAACTCCATCAATTCCAAGACAAATTTTTCTATAATCTTTGATCCTCTTTAAAGGAGTCATCACAGAGATTTCAATATCAATTATATCCAGCTCCTTCTTTTTTACAGGAACAAAACGAGAATCTCTATATGCTGCATTTATAACATTCTCCATTACACCTTGATAAAGAGGCTTTATTCCAATAATAGAGCCAATACATCCTCTTAATTCTCCTTTTTCTCTTAAAGTTACAAATACTCCTCTTTTTTTTCTTAGATTTCCTGTTAATTTGTATCTTTTCTCAATACTATTTAAATAATCTTTTTTTTTATAGTACATTTCAAGAGTTTTACGAGCTATTGACATCAATACCTGCTTTTCTTTTAAACTTAGACTTAAAAATGATTTTTTGTTGACCTTTAATTCTTTCTTTTTTTCAAATAAAATTATTGAGGCATAACTCACGCTTAGATTATAGTTATTCTCAGCATCACCTGACTTGTAATAACTCACCAACTTACTCTCTATCTTTTTTTCTGAAAAAATCTTCATCATAATACCAACAGGAACAAACCCACACATAGTAATACCTGTTCTTTGTTTATATTTAAAATAATCATCAAAATCCATATCAAGAATTCTGTTTATAATTCCCATATCAAGTTTTGTTAATCTTTCCTTAACATTTGTTTTAAAAGGAACATAATCAAATGCCTGACCATAATGTGTAAAATCACTACTTGCAATAACAATGGTTTTTTTGTCAACATACTTTCGGATTATGTCTGATATTAATATAAAATCTTTCCTATTTAATTGCCCAAAGAGAATGGGCACGATTTTAAATTTATTTTCTTTAAAAACTTTTTGTAAAAAAGGGAGCTGATTTTCAATAGAATGTTCATACTGCATTATGTTACTATCAGTTCTGAAAAATTTTTCCTTTGACAATCTTTTTGTTATCTCTCTATCAACAGAAATTTTTCCCAAGGGTGTGGAATTATATAAATAATCCGAAACACAAGCTCCATAAAAATAGGCTCTGTGAGAAACGCCTAAAATTATCACTCTATGGATATTCGATAAATTTCTAAGCTGTTTATATGCTTTTGAAGCACATTTACCTGAATATGCAAAACCTGCATGAGGAACAATAATACCCCTTATTCTCCCTGGAAAATCTTTTAATTTCGTTTCTCCTAAAAAATTTTCAAGCATTAAATTCAACTCAGATTTAGAATGAGGATACCAATTTCCAGTTTTTAAATATTTCCTTGTACTTTGGCTAAAAATATTAAAAGATAAAAAAGAAAAAAATAAAACAAATAATATATGTTTTTTTATCAAGACCTGACCCCTTTCTCTAAAGTTTGTTTTGCTATTTTACTAACCCAAATGTTCGGATCATTCTTTAATTTTTCTAAATAAATCTTAGTCTTATCCCTATCCAATTTTGAAAGAGCTTTTATGAAATTCAATTTAACCTCAACATTTTTATCATTTAAAATAAACTCCCCCAGATCATATAAAAGCTCACTTTTTCTATTACCTAAAATCTCAATTAAAGCTGCTCTTTTAAACCACACAGCTCCTGCCTTTATTGCTTCTACTAATTTTAATTCATTCACTTTACCTTTCAATGAAATGTGATTTACAATAATTTTTTTCATTTTAATATCGTAAACATCCAGAAGAGCAATTAATTTTTTCAAACTCATTATCCTTGTGTTTTCAATGAGAGTTCTTAAATGAAGCACTCTTTCCTCACTCTTTTCCTTTCTGAGCATTTCAATCATTCTTATAGCACCACTATCTCTTTTTTGAACTGACTCGCTAACTGCTTTTTTTGCAGCATTAGAAACGGAACTATCAGGATGATATAAAAATTTTCTAAAATAGAATTTATCCCTGTATTTCAACTCTCTTAATGTTCTTAAAGACGTTGCAATTGTTTTTGAAGAAAGATCCAATTTCAAAATCGATTTTAAAAACTCAACCTTCTCTTTTTTCGTTAACCCAGTAAATTTTCTACTTTTAAGAAATTTTATTTGATCAAAAGTATGTAAATCTAAAAAATCTCTAATAGTATCCTGCATTACAATTTTTTCAATAAATGCCCCATTCTCTCTTTCTTTGCTCTCAAATACCTTATATTTTCCTTGTTTGGTTCAATCTCAAGAGGGACTCTCTCTACAATCTCAAGACCATATCCAGAAAGAGCAATATATTTTGCAGGATTATTTGTAATCACTCTAAGTTTTTTTAAGCCAAGACTCCTTAAAATCTGAGCTCCTATTCCATAATCTCTCTGATCAGGTTTAAAGCCAAGCTCTAAATTTGCATCAACTGTGTCCATTCCATTTTCCTGCAATTTATAAGCTTTAATTTTTTCAATTAAGCCAATACCTCTCCCCTCCTGGTTTAATAAATATAAAAGAACGCCTCTTCCCTCTCGTGTTATTAATTCCATTGCTTTATGAAGCTGGGATCCGCAATCACACTTCAATGACCCGAATGTGTCTCCTGTTAAACATTGTGAATGAACTCTAACAAGAACAGGTTCATCTACTGTTAAATCTCCCTGAATCAATGCAACATGAGTTTCTTTATTAATAGCATCAACAAATCCTTTAATCTTAAAATTACCCCATTTAGTGGGAAGATTTGCCTCAGCAATCTCCTCTACAAGGGTCTCTTTCTGAATTCTATACTTAATAACATCTTCAACAGTAATTATTGGTATATCAAATGTGCTCGAAAATTTAATTAAATCAGGCATTCTTGCCATTGTCCCATCATCTTTCATTATTTCACAAATAACACCAGAAGGATATAAACCGGCAATTCTTGCAAGATCAAGAGAAGCCTCTGTCTGACCTGTTCTTACAAGAGCACCTCCTTTCTTTGCTCTTAAAGGGAAAATATGGCCAGGCCTTCCAAAATCCTCAGGTTTTGAATCAGGATTTATCAAACATTTTACTGTTTCAGCCCTATCATATGCAGATATCCCAGTAGTTGTATTCTTTATTGCATCAACAGAAACTGTAAAAGGAGTTTCAAAAGCTGAAGTGTTTTTATCAACCATTAAAGGAAGATCTAATTCATTAACTCTTTCCTCTGTCAAAGAGACACATATTAAACCCCTTGCATTAGTTGCCATAAAATTAATTACTTCAGGAGATACCTTTTCAGAAGCTATCATTAGATCTCCCTCATTCTCTCTATCCTCATCATCTACAATAATAATCATCCGTGCTTTTTTAAGATATTTAACAGCTTCTGGAACAGAAACTAAGTGCTTTTTTTTCATATTTTTTCTTCTTATTTTATATTAAATTATAAAGGTATTTTGCTATTAAATCAAGTTCAATGTTTACTCTCTCTCCAACTTTCAAATATTTAAAGTTTGTTGTACCAAAAGTATGGGGAATAACATTAACAGAGAAAAAAGAGCCTTTTACATCTATTATTGTTAAACTAATACCATTTAATGTGACAGAACCCTTATAAACAAGAAATTTCCTCCACCTATTATCCTGATAAGTAAAACATATTTTTGAACTTTCAACACCCCTATTAATTGATTTAACCCTCACAGTTCCATCAAGATGACCGCTTACAAGATGTCCACTCACAAAATCATTTAAAGCAAGAGGAAGTTCGATATTTACAAAACCTCCTGGTCTTAGATCATTAAAACTCGAAAGCTTTAATGTTTCTTTACTTAAATTAAATTTATACTTATTAGAGCTCATTTCTATAAGAGTTAAACATGTTCCATTTACAGCTATAGAATCCCCTATTTTCATATCTTCAGAAAGATCAACATCAATCGTCATTTCAATCTTATTCTTTTTCTCTAAAGAAACCAATTTGCCCATTTTTAAAATTATTCCAGTAAACATTATTTAAAACCCCTTAAAATATATCCGGAATTAAATTCCAAAATTTCCCTCTTTCTAAAAATAATTGGATTTGAGGTACTCATGCCTGAAGACAATAATTCCACTGATTCTTTTCCCCCGATTAATTTATCAGCACAAAATAAGATAATTTCATCATACAATCTCTCTTTCAAAAAAGAATTGATCACATTTCCGCCACCTTCAACCAGAACAGAAGCAATTCCTTTTTTATATAATATGTGCAGAACTTCTCTCACATCCAGTCCATCTTCATTTGGCTTTACAAAAAAATGATCTTTAACCTTCTTACTTTTATTATCAGCATTTTTTGAACTAAAAATAATCAAAGGAAAATTCTCCTGATCTTTGAAAATCTTTAAATCCAGGAGCATAATATTATTTGAATCAAGAATAACCCTATAAAGTCTCTTACCTGACCAAGCCTTTTCTCTAATATTTAATAGAGGATTATCCTCAATTATTGTTTTGACTCCAACAAGGATGGCTGAAAATTCGCCCCTTAAACTGTGTGAATACTCTCTCAATTCCTTACCTGTTATCCATTTAGAGTTTCTATATTTATCTGTCAATTTAGAATCAATCGAAACTCCTGCTTTTATTGTAACATAAGGGTTTTTTTCTTTCATATATTTCAAATAATGTCTGTTCATTTCTGAATAAACATCTTTAAGGCATCCTAAATCTACTTCAATATTATTTTTCTTTAGTTTCTCTATTCCTGTACCTTCAACAACAGGATTAGGATCTTTAATAGAAATAACCACACGTTTTACCCTCTTTTTTATAATTAAATCAGTACATGGAGGAGTTTTGCCATAATGTGAACAGGGTTCAAGCGGAACATATAGTGTTGTGTTTTTTTCTGTAACATGTTTAAGAGCCATTTTCTCAGCATGCTCCTGCCCAAAACTTTTATGAAATCCATATGAAATAATCTTTCCATTCTTAACAACCACAGCACCAACCAGAGGGTTAGGCTCTGTGAATCCCTCTCCTTTCTGACCAAGTTTAATGGCAATTTTCATAAACTTTAAATCTTCTGCTTTTTTACACATATCATTCATTCAAAAGCGACTCAATAAAATCATTATATGAGAATTCTACCAAATCCATTTCTGTTTCTCCAGTTCCTTTAAATTTCACGGGAATTCCCATTTCATCTATTATATTAATAATAGTACCTCCCTTTGCTGTGCCATCAATCTTAGTAAGAACAAGACCTGTAATCGCTGAAAACTCTCTAAATTTTTTTGCCTGGTCCAATGTATTTTGGCCCATTGTAGCATCTATTATCAATAATACTTCAGATGGTTGATCTGGGAAAAATTTCTTTATTATCTTCTCAAGTTTATCAAGCTCTTTCATTAAATTACTCTTTGTTTGAACTCTCCCTGCAGTATCAACAATAAGTAAATCGAAATCTTTACTTTTAAAAGAATTCAGGCTGTTAAAAACAACTGAGCCCGAATCCGCTCCTTTTGCACCTCCGATTACAGGAATACCAATTTTTTCTCCCCATAAAGAAAGTTGTGAACTTCCAGCTGCTCTAAAAGTATCTGCTGCTGACATTAATACTTTTTTACCCTTATTCATATAATAATATCCGATTTTTGCAGCTGTTGTGGTTTTACCACTTCCATTAACTCCAACAATAAATATTATATTCTTGTCATCTGGAAGATTTATTTCATTTGAACCGATTGGAATAAAAAAATTTTTTAACTCATCCCTTAAAACAAAGAAAAAATCCTCTTTATCAAAGCTTAATTTTACTTTTTTCTTTATGTTTATTAAGATTTTTTCAACAAGCACAACAGAGATATCAGAGAGAATCAATAATTCCTCTAATTCTTCAAAGATCTCCTCTTTATTCTTCTTAGAATTTAAAATGATATTTATTTTTCTCTTTAAAGATATTTTATATCTCTTTTTCTCTTTTTTCATTAATTTATTATAACACTTATTCTAAAATATAGGCAAGAGTTACCTGGCAATAAAACCTGCCCATCAATTATGAAATGAATTTTCTTTTTGTGTAAAAATTACACTGTCTTGTGTGGTAAAAAAAATCTCAAAAAAACCTTTTGATTTTATTTTTTTGAAAAACATTATATAATGAGGAATGCAGGATATCATTTTATAAAAAACACGATATCTAATTTGGCATAAAAATTGCTTAATATTAAATGAGGTAACAATGAAAAAAAAGAGAGGATTTACTTTAATTGAGTTACTGGTTGTTATGGTATTTATTGGAATTATGCTGACAATCACTCTGGGTTATAGCCTCAGGAATAAAGACAGGATAAATCTAAGAAATGATGCAAATGAAATTACAGGACAAATTTATAAAATCAAACAAAGAACAGCAAGGGAAAATAGAACAATAAGAATAACATTTACTTCAAATAGTTATTCATATTTTAGATGGAATGGTGCTATATGGCAGCCTTTAGATGGAATAGGTTATCAAGGTGGAGAAACAGCTCCTAATGTTACAATAAACAACCCAGCAGATTTTTGTATAAATTCAAGAGGACTTGTTGTGAAACCTGATGCTCCTAACCAGTTTGAATTACTCGGGACTCAAATCATAAAACTTAGATCCGAAGGAGATAAGGGTACAGACGAAATTAATATAAATTTATATCCTTATGGAGGTATTAAAGTTGAAAAAGATTTCAAATAACAAAAAAGGTTTTACTTTTATTGAAACCCTGGTTTCAGTTACTATTTTATCATTTATAATTATAGGAGTTTTAACAATGACCACAGTACACATAAAAATGAACTCCTCTGCTCTGCATCACACTAAAGCAGTCCAACTGGCAGAAGAAGGTGTTGAAATGCTTTTAAGACTGGACCCCACATTACTTCCAGGTTACTATACCCCTGGCCAAACAGAAAATTTTGGGACTATAACGAAATATCCTGATTTTTCCAGGACAATTACTGTAAGTCAAATTGATATGGATAACTACACAATAGTAAGTTCTGTAATATGGAGAAGTCAAAATATAAACTCTAAACCTTTAATACTATCAATAAGAAGGACTTTATAATGAAAAAGAATAAAGGTTTTACAATAATCGAAGTAATGGTCTCTTCAACAATACTTCTTATTGTTTTAAGTGCAATGTATCTTCTTATAATAAGAACTCAAACTTTTCACCTAACAGAAGGAAGAAAACTTGATATGAATCAGGCATCAAGAGCAATAGAACTGATATTATGCGATAATGTAAGAAGTGCTGGATCTGTATTATCCTTACTTTATACTCCATCATTCTTAGGAACTCCATCTCCATTTACCGGAATTTATCCTCTAAATAACACAAATGGGCCTGATGGTATTATACTGGCTTCTGGTGACCCTAAAGCCACCACAAAAACAACTGCAACATTTGATCCCCAAGGAGATATAATTATATCTGTAGAAACTGTTGAAGATAAAGATACTGGTATAACGGCATGGAAGAACAATGATATTGGCATCATTGTTAGAACAAAAGGTTATTATATTTTTAAGGTTAATCAACCAGTAGGAGCTGGTTCAGGATTACTATCAATAAGAGCAACATCTGTTTATTACTCCGGGTTGTTAAACACTGCATCTGCTCTCTCTGCTCTTCAATACGATGATTTAAGCGAAGATGCCAACCATCTTGGAGTAAAAGGAAATGATAACACAACACCTTATCCAGTTGGAAGTCCTGTAATTAGATTAGAATATTTCAACATATTTCTTGTTAATGAAGAAACTGACAATCATACTGGAAACATCGTCAGATCCCTTACCTTAACCACTGATACACAGGGAGTTGGAGACATTCTAAATTCACCTGCAACTGATTCTAGATTGATACCTATTGTACCATTTATTGAGGATATTCAATTTGAATATATTACAAAAGATAATCCACCTGATTTATGGGCTTCTATAGGTACAACAATACCTGCAGGAGGAATAAATTACTCGGATCCATGCCCAATAGGTTCTCCTGGAGGTGCACATTGTGTTCCTTTTATCGACCAATTTACAAACACAAACATTGCAAGTGTATCTGTTTATATTCTTTTGAAAACTGAAGAAGAAAAAAATAAAATGAGCAAATCAGGGCTAATCTATCATAAACCAATAATGGGAGATGCACCAGCTTTTACTGTTCCAATTGGAAGATTTCATTATTCATATATGAAATATGAAACTTTTGTGAGAAATTTTAATGGAATATATTAAATATATAAATTTAATAGAGGAGAAAATAAAATGAATAGAAGAGATGAAAAAGGTTCAGTTTTTATCCTTGTTTTAATAGGAATTCTCGTAATTTCTATTCTAGGAGTTTCAGGTCTTACAAAAAGTAACACTGAAATATCAATATCAAGAAATTTTAAAGAGGATAAAATAGCACTTTTTAGTGCAAATAGTGGTATTAGTTATGGAATAAACGAATTGAGAAATACAGTTGATCCTCAATCCATTCAATTTCAAATTTCAGGTGGAGATAATGGTTATTCAAGTTATAAATCAGGTAAGATAACAGATTCAACTCCACAAAACGTAACTGGATTCTTATCTTTCACACCACCTCCACCTTCAGGTGTCTCTTTAGAAATCGGAGGAGAGGCAGGTGTGAGTTTAACTGCGTGGAATCTAATTGTCTCATCTTTTGTATCAATACCATCAATAGGCGATGCAAGAAAACAAATCCAGACTGCAGTTGTGCTTTTATCTTCAGAATATTAAGAGGAGGAAAAAATGAAAAAATTAATTTTAACATCTATTATTATTATATCTGTTTGTTTTTCTATGAATGCATGGGAGGATGAGCTCCTGTTTTCAGGAGGAGATTCTTCAATATTAAAACCAAATATAATGATACTTATGGACAACTCAGGTTCTATGAACAATGTAATATTTCATCCTGACTTTAATCCTGGACTAACTTATAATGACAAGTGGTCGGATAAAGTACAATATACATTTACAAGCACTAAAAATCGTACATACAATGGTCATACTGCTAAACTCTTAGGTGGAAAAGAAACAGGAGCCGGTGGGTATATACGACATATGGGCAGTTATCTTAATTGGATTTTTTATCATGCAACAGATACACAAAGAGCTGAAGTCTCTTATTTTACAGACCATGGTACATTTGATACTTTAGATCCTACTAATCATGAAGAGACACGAGTAAGAATCAGGGTTGCAAGAAGAGTTTTAAAAGAAGTAATCTGGGGTATTTATGATGATTATGATACTGACCCTAACCTTGACAAGGCATTTCCAAGAATTGGCCTTTCGGTTTTTAACAGCACACAGGGAGGAACAGTAAAACATGACTGCCAGACAGAGAGCGATTACAATGCATATAAAGCTTTGATTAATGGAATTAAAGCTGAAACATGGACACCCCTTTCTGAAGCCTATGCAGAAATATGGGCATATTTCAGACACGGTGGTGAGTGTAGTATCACAGATAATAAATATTTTCTACCATTAGATGACTCAGGTGCTCAAAATATATCTGCAAACACTCCAATAACCAACTGGTGCCAGTTGAACTTTATAATTGTAATGACAGATGGAGAATCAACACAAGATGATCAACTGCGTAATCTATCAAGTGATTCTCTATTTTATATAGAGGATGATAACAGTGCACCATGGGGTGACAATGATGCTGTGGGCGTTGATGATGTTGACACCTGGGTGGACCCTTCAGGTCAAGATGGAACCAATTATCTGGATGATCTTGCCTATTTTGCTCAGCATAATGACATCTGGCCTGATGATATTGATGCTGTAAAAAATGATTCTCGTTTTGAACTTCAGATGAAAAACAAACAATTCATATTTACATATGCAATTGGGTTCACTATTGACAATGTTTTACTCTCTTCAACTGCTAAAAATGGTGAAGGAGAATATTATACAGCAGTTGATTACGAGACACTTCGTGCCGCATTACTGGAAGCTTTTGCAAGTATTGATGAGAAAGTTAGAGGATATGCTTCTTTTGC
>Ga0209121_10004804_pt1 | contig 12478 bp, 7 predicted proteins | sample Cruoilmetagenom3_FD_187292 | JGI IMG/M metagenome (GOLD analysis project Ga0209121, IMG submission 187292) | Oil polluted marine microbial communities from Coal Oil Point, Santa Barbara, California, USA - Sample 3 (SPAdes) (version 2) | ecosystem: Environmental > Aquatic > Marine > Oil seeps ... | reverse complement strand
CAATCCTTTTTTCATATATGGGAATGTCGGCCTGGGAAAGACTCACCTCCTACAGGCAATTGGGAACTTCTTGATCGCCTCCGGTCTCCCCAAGACCGTTGTTTACACCACCTCGGAGCGGTTCGCCATCGAGCTTATCAATTCGATACGCAACAATACTACCGCCTCTTTCCGTGAGAAATACCGGCGCATCGACCTTCTGTTGATCGATGATGTCCATTTCCTTCAAGGCAAAGAAGCGACCCAAGAGGAGCTATTCCACACGTTCAATGAGCTTTACGGAAGTGAAAAGCAGATTGTCCTATCGAGCGACCGCCCCCCAGAGGATCTCTCTGGACTTCAAGAACGGCTGGTTTCCCGCTTCCGTTGGGGGCTGGTCGCCGACATTCAACCTCCTGACTTAGAAACACGAATCGCCATCTTGCGTAAGAAAGCGAATGACCGTGGTCTCATCGTCAACGATGACATCCTCGAACTCATCGCCAGCCGTATCTCCTCCAACGTCCGTGCCCTAGAAGGAGCACTGGTGAAGGCGATTGCGTACGCCGACTTACAAGGGGAAGACCTTACTCCGAAGAGCTTAGAGACCATGCTTCCTAAGGAAGGACAGCGAGAACGGCTCAGTATCGCCCACATCAAGGAGGAGGTTGCCTCCCAATACCACCTGAAGCGCCATGATCTCGAGGGATCCAGCCGCAAGAAAGAGATCTCCCAGGCACGCCACATCGCCATCTACCTCGCCCGTGAGATGACCGACCATTCCTTCCCCGCCATCGGTAAGCAGTTTGGTAACCGCGATCATACGACGATCATGCATTCCTATATGAAGATAAAGACGCTTATTCAGGAAACCCCACTCCTCTACTCCGAGATCCAGGAGATCCAGGAAAGCCTTGGTAGTCGATTTTCCCTCGTAGGTTAGCGAAGATATCCCTTGGATAATGAACCAATCAAAGACGCAGCAGCGAACAATTCCCTGTGGAGAACTCTGTGGAAAAGGTATCAAAAAGTGGTGAAAAAGAGCGGTTGCCTGTGGAAAAGTCCTGTCTACAACAGAAGTAACTTTTCTCCACTACCAATATACACTATTTTCCACCTTTATAAACAGTCTTTCCACAAGGATTTCCACGGGGTAAAAGAAGAGAGCAACTGCAAGGGCAGCTGTTTTCCTCAAAGAGGCAAGAAGCCAGCTACTACAGCAGGTTTTTCTTTATGAACTGGACAGAAGAAGTTCTTCGCAAGTGCAACCTGTGGAAAGACTACTCGCAACAGCGAGCGCTTCTCTTTTGGGAAGACGTAGTTGGCGAACGGATCGCGAGGCTCACTCGAGCTGAGCGCTTTACAGCTGGGACCTTAGTGGTCAACGTTACCTCCTCAACGGTCGCTCAAGAGCTCTCCTTCTTCAAGGGGCGCTATATCGAACGGATCAACGAACTTTTAGGTGAAGAAATTCTCCGAGAGATACGGTTTGTCCCAGGGAGATTCGAAAAGACGGTCCCCCGAAAGCTCGGAGAGCCTTCTGCTTCCGACCTTGAAGCAGCGCGTGCAACGTTCTCCCAACTGGCGGACCCCAAGCTCCGGCGTTCATTCGAACGGTTGTACCTTGCCTTGTTGCAACGCGAGAAGGCGCTCCTTGCAGGTGGGGCGAAGCGATGTCTGCGTTGCGGGGTGGTCTTCCGTGGGCAAGGGGAGACCTGCCCCGGATGTCGATTTGGTGGGATTGAGGATACAAAGGGAACGGACTAGAATATTGCTTATGGTTAATCTCAAGGGTACCACCGTTATTGCTATACGCTCGGAGGCCGAACGGCGTGGTGTTGTTGCGAGCGACGGCCAAGCCACGCTCGAAACAACGGTGATTAAAAGCAATACCAAGAAGGTCTATCGCCTGTACGACGATCAGGTCCTTGTCGGATTTGCCGGTGCCACCGCTGACTGTCTCACACTCCTTGACAAGTTTGAGGGGAAGCTGAAGAAGTACGACGGCCAGCTACGGCGTTCTGCCGTGGAACTGACCAAAGAGTGGCGCACCGATCGAATCCTGCGGCAGCTAGAGGCAGTTTTGGTGACGGTGAGCGAGGACGGAATCCTGATGGTCTCCGGGGCGGGGGACGTTCTCGAACCGGATGAGGGAGTGATCGGGATCGGCTCCGGCGGGGCATACGCCCTGGCTGCGGCGCGGGCGATCCTATCCGTGGCCAAGTTGCCGATCGTTGATGTCGCGCGTCAGTCGCTTGAGATCGCAAGCGCAATCGATATTTACACGAACCGGGAGATCACCCTGGAGGAAGTCTCCTGGTGAAGGGGAAAGAAATGAGCATCCTCGTGGAGGTCTCTGGCGATGCGCTGAGTGGCTTAACCCCACCGCAGATCGTTGCCGAACTTGATAAGTACATCGTTGGTCAAAAAGAGGCGAAACGCTCGGTGGCGATCGCTCTGCGCAACCGGATGCGGCGCCAACTGGTCAAGGGTGACATCCGCGAGGAGATCAAGCCGAAGAACATCTTGATGATCGGGCCAACTGGGGTAGGGAAGACCGAGATCTCGCGCCGGCTAGCCCGGCTTACCACCTGCCCGTTCGTCAAGGTGGAAGCGACAAAGTTCACTGAGGTCGGCTATGTGGGACGCGACGTTGAGTCGATGGTGCGCGATCTGGTCAATATGGCAATCGACATGGTCCGTGAGGGAGAGATCCTCCGGGTGGAAGAAGCAGCGGAGGAAATCGTGACCGAGGAGATTCTGGATACGCTTCTCCCGATTTCCGAGGAGGACCCAGAGCGGGAAGAAAGCGCGAAGAAGACACGGGAGAAGCTTCGAGAAAAGCTCCTTGCAGGTGACCTCGAAGAGCGTTACATCGAGATTACGGTTGAGGAACAGGTGATCCCCCAGGTAGAGGTCTTCTCGCAGGATGGGATGGACCAGATGGGAATCGACATGGGGGATATGCTCTCTGGTCTGCTTCCGCCTTCGCGCAAGAAGCGGCGCCTACGGATCCGCGACGCCAGGCCGATCTTGTTTGAGCAGGTGGTCGATAACCTGGTCAACATGGAGGACGTGCGGCAGCGCGGGCTGCGCCTGGCTGAGGAAATGGGGATCATCTTTCTGGACGAGATCGATAAGGTCGCTGCCGGTGGGAGGGAGGAGACCGGAGGACCCGGGGTTTCCCGGCAGGGAGTGCAACGTGACCTACTACCACTCCTCGAGGGGACGACCGTGCGTACTCGCTACGGGACTGTCACCACTGAGAATGTCCTGTTCATCGCCGCTGGTGCGTTTAACATGTCCAAGCCGTCCGATTTGATCCCCGAACTGCAGGGGCGTCTCCCAATCCGTGTCGAACTTCACAGTCTCACCGCCGCGGACTTCGAGAGGATCCTGTGTGAACCGAAGGATGCGCTCACTAAGCAGTACCAGGCCCTCCTTACTGTGGAAGAGGTTGAACTTAAGTTTGACGAAGAGGCGATTGACGAGATCGCCCACATTGCCTACGAGCTTAATCAAACGACCGAGAATATCGGGGCACGGCGGCTGGCCACGGTGATGGAAAAGCTGATGGAAGAGATCTCATTTGAGGTTGACAGTCGCAAGGGTGAGGAGATCGTGATCGATCGTGATTACGTGACTGAGCGCCTTGCCGGGATCGTCGAGGACCCAAACCTGTCGCGGTATATCCTCTAGCCAAGAAAGTGGCCTTACCTCCGAGCCAAGCGTTGTGTCGGAGATGTCCGGCTTGGTAAGATATCGTATTTCTTAAAAAGGGGGAGTAGCATGATCCACGTCTCTTTGCCAGACGGGTCAAAAAGAGAGTTCGCTTCCGGGACCTCGATCCTAAAGGTTGCAGAAGCGATCGGCCCGCGTCTTTTCAAAGACGCGGTGTGTGCGTTTGTCGACGGGAGGTTGCGCGATTTGCGCGAGACTCTCACAACGGACTGCACCCTGACGCTCGTCACTATGGGGACTCCGCAGGCACTTGAGGTCCTGCGCCACACGACGACGCACATCATGGCCCAGGCGGTGAAGAGGCTCTTTCCCGAGGTCAAACTTGGAATTGGCCCAGCGATCAAGGACGGGTTCTACTACGACTTCGAGCTTTCCCAGACGTTCAGCCCCGAAGACCTCTCCCGCATCGAGTCAGAGATGCGGAAGATCGTCGCAGAAGACCTCCAAATCGAGCGGATGGAGGTTTCTAAGGGAGACGCACGGTCGCTTCTCATCCGCCGCGGTGAGGACCTGAAGATCGAGCTTCTGGAGGAGATCGAGGGTAGGACGATGACTTTGTATGAACAGGGGGAGTTTGTCGACCTGTGCCGCGGGCCACACCTTCGTTCCACCGGGCAGGTGCAGCACTTCAAGCTTACCAGTGTGGCCGGCGCCTACTGGCGTGGAGACCCAACCGCGGTGATGTTGCAACGGATCTACGGAACCTCGTTTTTCTCCGCCGAGGAGCTCAAGGAACATCTGCGGCGTATTGAGGAGGCCAAAGCACGTGACCATCGGAAGCTGGGTCGTGAGCTCGACCTGTATAGTGTGCACGAGGAGGTCGGCCCAGGCCTGGCTCACTGGCACCCAAAAGGGGCGCGCATTCGCCATGAGATTGAGAAGTTCTGGACGGATGAGCATTACAGGGCAGGCTACGAGCTTGTCTACACCCCGCACATTGGACGAGCGGACCTGTGGAAGCGAAGTGGGCACCTTGACTTCTATCGGGAGGCGATGTATGCCCCGATGGACGTAGAGGGGCGGGAGTACTTCCTAAAGCCGATGAACTGTCCATTTCACATCATGGTCTATAAGAGCCGCTCCCGCAGTTACCGCGAGCTTCCGATCCGCTTAGCCGAGCTGGGTACGGTCTACCGCTACGAGCGCAGTGGGGTGTTGCATGGGCTTTTGCGCGTGCGCGGGTTCACCCAGGACGATGCACATATCATCTGCCAGCCGGAGCGTATCGAGGATGAGATAGAGAAGGTGTTGCGTTTCTCCATCCGCTTGTTGAGCGCGTTCGGGTTCGACGAGCTTGCTGTCTTCCTCTCTACGCGGCCCGAGAAGTACGTCGGCGATCCTGCCGATTGGGAGCGGGCGACCGAATCTTTGCGACATGCCGTGGAGGCATGTGGGGTAAGCTATACAGTGAAGCCAGGGGAAGGAGCGTTCTACGGCCCGAAGATTGACATCGACGTGCTCGACAGCCTGGGACGGAGCTGGCAGTTGACTACGATTCAGTTTGACTTCAACCTTCCCGAACGGTTCGATATGGCCTACGTTGGCGAGGACGGGAAGCCACACCGGCCGTATATGATCCATCGGGCGCTTCTGGGCGCGCTGGAGCGGTTCTTTGGAATTCTGATCGAGCACTACGGCGGCGCTTTCCCTGTCTGGCTCGCCCCAGTGCAGGCGGTCGTCCTCCCTGTCACCGAGGAGATGAACGACTACGCCGAGAAGGTAAAACAGGCCCTGGTGAAAGCGGGGATTCGTGCCGAGGCCTGGAGCGATCGCAGCCGCACCCTGAACTACCTGATTCGCCAGGCACAACTTGAGAAAATCCCTTACATGCTGGTCGTCGGTGAGCGGGAGAAGGAGGAAGGAACCGTCTCCTTGCGATTGCGCACCGAGGAAGACCTTGGTCCAAGGCCACTCTCAGAGTTCATTGCCATGGTCACAGAGAAGGTAAAAAGCAAAGAGCTCCTGTAGTGTAACGGCCTATAACGTGCTTTAGGCAATCTTTGCAGAACGTGGAAAGGCCTGCTTTAGCTCCTCAATTCGATCGGTTCTTTCCCACGTGGGATGAAGGTCGGTCCGGCCAAAGTGGCCGTAGCAGGAGAATGGCTCGTAGATAGGTTTAAGCAGGTCTAGCCGATCGATGATCGCACCGGGACGGAAATCGAACACCTTAAGGACGGCTTGGCGCAGCCGGTCGTCCGGTACAGTGCCTGTGCCATAGGTATTGATATTGACGGTGAGTGGGGCAGCACGGCCGATTGCGTAAGCAATCCGGACCTCCACCTTGCGTGCCAAACCAGCGGCAACGACGTTCTTCGCCACATAGCGGGTCATGTATGCCCCGGAGCGGTCGACCTTGGTCGGATCCTTCCCGGAGAACGCCCCTCCGCCGTGGGAACCATATCCTCCATAGGTGTCGACGATGATTTTACGTCCGGTCATTCCGGTGTCCGAGGCCGGTCCGCCAATTACGAACCTCCCTGAGGAATTGACGAGGATCAAGGTCTCTTTGTCAATCCAGTTATCTAAAACCGGAAGGATCACGTACTTTGTAACATCCTCCCGCAGCTTTTCCTGGTCGACCTCTGGGTCGTGTTGCGCAGCGATAAGCGCTGTAGTGGCACGAAGGGGGCGAGAGTCCTCGTATTCGATTGTTACTTGTGACTTTCCGTCCGGCCGCAGGTAAGGCAGTGTCCCGTCCTGGCGCACTACTGCCAGGCGTTTGCTCAAGCGGTGGGCGAGAATGATGGGAAGCGGCATCAGTTCCTCGGTGGAAGGGCAGGCGTATCCGTACATGATTCCCTGGTCCCCGGCACCGATAACATCGTATGGATCCTTTGCGACCCCATTTCGCGCCTCCTTTGCCTTTCTTACGGCGGCGGCGATGTCGGAAGACTGCTCCTTGATCGCCGAGAGGACGGCGCAGTCTTGATGATTGAATCCATAGCTCGTTTTGTCGTAGCCGACCTTCGCGACCACGCTGCGGGCGATGCGATCGATGTCAACGTAGACCTCGGTCGAGATCTCTCCCCCTACGAGGACGAGGCCGGTGGTGAGGAAGGTCTCGCAGGCTACGTGCGCCTTCCGATCCTTTGCTAAAACAGCATCCAAGACGGCATCAGAGATTCGATCGGCCATCTTGTCCGGGTGACCTTCGGTCACCGACTCCGATGTAAGGAACCCTCTTACCATACTCCCTCCTCTCTTTAGCATAAATCCTAGCCTCGTTTGGCATCCGTCGCAAGGCGTGAGAGGTTGCGCGGTGCGGTGTTCGTGCCAGCGCTTTCGCATTGCAGCACAGAGCTAACAGGCACATTCCTGACACGCTTGCGTTGACCCTTTCTTGGGAAGGGTTGACAGGTAAACGATACGGCGTATAATTGTTTACTAAGGTAAACGGTTATGAACAGAGACTCTTTACTTGCTGTTGTTGCCGAATGGTTGGAAGAGTTCGCGCTCCCGCCCCTCGTCCGACGTCAGGTTTCCCAGGTTGACCCAGACCATCTCAAGCACATCCTGGCCATTGTTGGGCCAAGACGTGCCGGCAAGACGTACTTCATGTATCAACTCATCCAATCTTTGCTGGATACAGGCAACTGGGCCAAACAGGACATTCTGTTTGTGGATTTTGAGGACTACCGCCTGAGTGGATTCTTAGCAGAGGATGTGGATGAACTCCTTGCCGCATTCCAGCAGCTCACCGGCCAGTACCCCCACTTTCTGTTCTTCGATGAGGTTCAGCACATACCCGAATGGGGACAAGTCTTGCGAACGCTCCATAATCGTCGCCGGTTCAAGATCATCGTCTCCGGCAGCAATTCGCAGCTTCTGAGCCAGGAGGTCGCTACAGAGCTCCGTGGCCGGTACGAGGACATCAGGATGTTGCCGTTTTCCTTTGTGGAGTACTTACGCTACAGGGAGATATCGTACAGCCTGGCCACCTTTCACACCCCGGCTCGGGGGAGAATTGTTGCCGCGTTTGAAGAATACCTCAAGTACGGTGGGTTTCCTGAAGTCGTTATGCTCAGAGCTCCTTCTAAAATGCGTAAGCTCCTTCAATCCTACTTCCACACAATCTTCTACCGTGATATTCTCGAACGTTATCACATCAAGGCCAGATACGTCCTCGATGCGCTCATGCGTGAAATCCTTGAGGCCTTCTCAGAAACATTTTCCATAGGTCAGTTTGAGAAACAGCTCAAGAATAACGATCTTCCAGGTAGCAAGCGAACAATCGCCAACTACCTGCATTACCTTCAGGAAGCTTTCTTCATCATCGCAAATGACAAGTTTGCGTACTCACCCCGGCGCCGGATCATGAACCCCAAGAAGGTCTACCTCATGGACACCGGTCTTGCCGCACTCGGCCGTCCTTTTTCTGAGAATCGGGGGAAGGTGCTCGAAAACCTAGTTGCGATTGAGCTGTATCGGCGTGGGCAAGAGACCTACTACTTCAAGAATCGGAACGAGTGCGACTTCATCGTGAAGGCAGGCCCCCGACCTACGGAAGCCATACAGGTCTGTTGGAAGCTTACGCCCCGCAACGAGAAGCGGGAACTTGCCGGACTGGCAGAGGCGCTCCGGACCCTTGAGCTTACAACCGGTACGATTCTTACATTCGCCCAGGCCGATGAAAGGGAGATGGCTGGTCAAGCAATACAGGTTCAACCGGTTTGGCGATGGTTGCTCGATGAGAACGCAGAGTAGGATACCGTAAGGATATTCAATGGGCCCAGCGGGCAGCACAATCCGGTGCAAATCAGTTTTCACATCGAGGGGGAGAATCCTGTACAATAGGTGAGCAAACGGGAGAGGATGAGGAAAAGCGGTGTGTGAAGAAGTAGCCACTTATTACATGAAGGATCAGAGAAGCACAAAGAGCGGTTTGAGGTCGCAATCCGCGACTGCGGCAAAACAGGATTCGCATCTGGATGCAGACAGTGAGCCGCATCATTCGAGACCGTGGAATCCTCTGATTGCTCAAGCGTTCTACGCCGCGGAATCATAGAGAACTGGGAACGATGACCACACCTGAAGAAAAGGCACGTGAGAAGATTGACTGTCAGCTGAATGAGGCAGGCTGGATCGTTCAGAACCGGGACGAGATCAACCTTGCCGCCAATGACGGCGTCATCATCCGCGAGTTCCCGCTAATCGGCGGAGAAGGCTTTGCCGACTACATGATCTTTGTTAACGGGAAGCCGGTCGGAGCCCTCGAAGCCAAACCTGAAGGCTATCCGGTTCGAAGTGTCGAGATCCAGACCGATAAGTACACGGCCGGACTCGCCTACGACCTCAACCCTCCCGTAACACCCCTTCCGTTCTGCTACGTAAGCACTGGCACCGAAACCATCTTCTGGAACCACCTCGATCCCATGCCGCGTAGCCGCCGCGTCTTCCAGTTCCACCGCCCCGAGACCCTTGCCGAGTGGATAAGAGCAGCAACGCTTCCTGAGTGGGTAAAAGACTGGAAACCAACTGACAAACTCTATGGATCTGTGGATAAGCCATCGAGCTTGCGCTCCCGCCTGCAACACCTGCCGCTGTTGCAACCCGGCATCCTCTATCCAAATCAGATCAAGGCAGTCAAGAACCTCGAACAATCGCTCACGGAGGATCGCCCACGTGCGCTCATCCAAATGGCAACAGGATCTGGCAAGACGATCATGGCGATCACCTCCGTCTATCGACTGATCAAGTACGCCGGCGCGCGGCGAATCTTGTTCCTCGTCGATCGCAGCAACCTCGGCAAGCAAGCCGAGGACGAATTCGCCAACTACCGTACGCCCGATGACAACCGCAAGTTCACCGAGCTGTACAACGTGCAGCGGCTCACCTCCAACACCATCGGCTCGTCGACCAAGGTCGTCATCTCCACCATTCAGCGCATGTACTCGATGCTCAAGGGTGAACCGGAGTTCGACTCCGCGCTGGAGGAGGAATCCTTGTACAGCAAGGAAGCCGCGCTCCCCAAGGAGCCGGTGCCCGTCGTCTACAACTCGGCCATCCCTCCTGAGTACTTTGACGTGATCATCATCGACGAGTGTCATCGCTCGATTTACTCGCTGTGGCGGCAAGTGCTGGAGTACTTCGACGCCTACCTCATCGGGATGACCGCCACCCCGGCCAAGCACACCTTCGGCTTCTTCAACCAGAACCTGGTGATGGAGTACGGGCACGATGAGGCCGTTGCCGACGGGGTGAACGTCGATTTCGAGATCTACCACATCCGCACCCGCATCACGCAAGAAGGGTCAACCATCGAGGCCAGTGACGAGACGATGGTCGGAATCCGTGATCGCCAGACGAGGAACATGCGCTGGGAACGGCCCGATGAACCCCTTACCTACGGAGCGAACGAACTCGATCGTGGCGTAGTGGCCAAGGATCAAATTCGCACGATCATCCGCACCTTCCGCGACAAGCTCCCAACCGAGATCTTCCCCGGCCGGAAGACCGTGCCAAAGACGCTGATCTTTGCCAAGGATGACTCTCACGCCGAAGACATCGTCGAGATCGTGCGCCAGGAGTTTGGGAAAGGGAACGACTTCTGCCGGAAGATCACCTACAAGACAACGGGAGCAAAGCCGTCCGACTTGATCCAGGCGTTCCGTAACGAGTTCAACCCGCGTATCGCCGTCAGCGTAGACATGATCGCCACCGGGACCGACATCAAGCCGATTGAGATCGTCATGTTCATGCGCAACGTGAAGAGTCGCGTGCAGTTCGAGCAGATGAAGGGACGCGGAGTGCGCATCATCGACGAGAACGAGCTCAAAGGCGTCACCGATGACGCGACAGCAAAGACACACTTTGTCATCGTCGACTGCGTCGGTGTTACCGAGAACGATCTGGCCGACACTCAGCCGCTGGAGCGCAAGAAGAACGTCTCCTTCAAAGCGCTACTGGAGCACGTCGCCCTCGGAGGAACAGATCCCGACTACATCTCCTCACTCGCCAGCCGCCTCGCCCGGCTCGACAAACAGTGTGGGGACAAGGAGAGGAAGAAGATCGCCAGGGTATCGGGCGGTGAAGACATCCGCTCGATCAGCCACGCCATCGTCACTGCGCTCGATCCCGATGAGCAGATCGAAAAGGCGCAACAGGATAACGGACTCCCCGCCGATGCCGATCCCGCGCCAGAGCAGGTTCACGCCGCGGCCACCGTGCTACTGAAGAAGGCGGTGGAGCCGTTGGCAACCAACCCCGAGCTCCGCAATCTGCTGATCGAGACCAAGAAGTCGTTCGAGCAGATCATCGACGAGGTGAGCAAGGACGAGCTCCTCATCGCCGGGCACTCCCCGGAGGCACGGGAGAAGGCAAGGGCGCTGGTGCAATCGTTTGAGCGATTCTTGGAGGAGAACAAGGATGAGATCACGGCCCTGCAATTCTTCTACTCTCGCCCCTACGGTGAGCGGCTGAGCTACGACGACATTAAGGCACTGCACGAGGCGATCGGAGCACCGCCTCGGTTGCTGACACCGCAGCGCCTGTGGGCGGCGTACAAAACACTGGAACAGAACAAGGTGCGCGGTGCGAGCAGCCAGCGCAAGCTGGCCGACATCGTTTCCCTCGTCCGCTACGCCCTGCACCAGGAAGACGAGCTCGTTCCCTACGCCGAGCAGGTGCAGCTCAGGTTCGAAAGATGGATGGCGATGCAGGAGAATCTCGGGCGAGAGTTTACCCGTGAACAGCGGCGGTGGCTGGAGATGATCCGCGATCACGTGGCGCAGAGTCTGGAAATGACCGTCGGTGACTTCAATCTTACACCGTTTGTCGGCGTGGGCGGCTTGGGTAAGGCACAGCAGGTATTCGGAACGGAGTTGGAGACGTTGATAGATGAATTGAATGGGGTGTTGGTGGCGTGACGCACACAGTGCGATTGCCTGAAGGCTGGGTGGAAGTTCCAATTGAAGATGTGCTTGTGCGGCTTGAGGATGGAAGGCTCATTCATCAGGGGTGGAGTCCCCAGTGCGAGAAAGGGCCATCACAGTCAGATGATGCGTGGGGTGTTCTCAAGACAACAGCCATACAGGACGGTGAATTCCAGCCTGAACACAATAAGCTCCTTCCGTCTGAGATGGAGCCGAGACCTCTTATCGAGGTGCACGAAGGCGACATACTGTTGACGTGTGCGGGACCGCGTGCTCGTTGTGGAGTGCCATGTCTGGTTCGTGTGACCCGGCCTCGCCTGATGCTTTCTGGGAAGATGTATCGCTTCCGTACTTCAGAAGAACATTTCAGTACTCGGTATCTTGAGAGCTTCCTCCGTTCCAAAGACACGCAGATTGCGATCGACCGCATGAAAACGGGCATCAGTGACAGCGGTCTGAATCTGACGCAGAAGCGCTTCAGACAGCTTACGGTCCCGGTAGCACCTCGGCCTGAACAAGAACGGATCATAGAAGTGCTTGAGTCGTACCTGACGCGACTCGATGGCGCAGTGGCGTCATTGGAGCGAGTGCAGCACAACCTCGAACGCTACCGCGCGTCAGTCCTCAAGGCCGCCGTCAAAGGCCGCCTTGTCCCCACCGAAGCAGAACTCGCCAGGAAGGAAGGTCGAAGCTACGAGCCAGCCAGTGAGCTGTTGAACCGCATCCTCGACGAGCGTCGTAAGAAGTGGATCGAAAACGCCGCCGAGAAGGCACGTGCCAAGGCTGAGGAGAAGGCTCGCAAAGCAGGCCAATCCTGGATTCACGCGGACGATGTCAAGACGTTAGAGAAAGAACGCGCCAAAGCCGTCAAGAAATACAAGGAACCC
>Ga0209121_10004803_pt1 | contig 12479 bp, 15 predicted proteins | sample Cruoilmetagenom3_FD_187292 | JGI IMG/M metagenome (GOLD analysis project Ga0209121, IMG submission 187292) | Oil polluted marine microbial communities from Coal Oil Point, Santa Barbara, California, USA - Sample 3 (SPAdes) (version 2) | ecosystem: Environmental > Aquatic > Marine > Oil seeps ... | reverse complement strand
CTCTTAAAAGCTGGATCGTAAATCTTTCTCTCTCGTTTCATAAGTTAAATATAATTGTTTATGCTTAACTCTAACTGTAAGCTAAATTAGTACATCCAATTATACCCTTTATGCTTTAAGCCAAATGAGTACTACATTGCTAAGAAAATAGAGCTGTATCATCATTTCTTTTTTTATAGCTTTCTTTCAATTTCTAGCAACTATTTTAAAGAACATATTCCTATTTCAAATTTAGATATAAATAGGAGTTTATCCTAGCTAAATTATATTATTTATTTGATGAAATTAGAGTATTTTTATATGCTACCACTACGGTTTACCGCAATGTTTTGTCTCTAAAAATAAACATATAGGTTTATAAAATAGATGATAATGTAAACATATAAGTTTATAAAAAGTTTTGATTGTAAACCTATATGTATATATTTGCACTAAACTTATATATCTATAGGTTTACAAAATTAGATATAATGAGAGATTCTAAACACAAATTAATGATAGAGCAACTTGATAAAAAACTTCAAGTATATATTCCATTGTTAAACGTTAACATACCTGAAAAGGGATGGCTTCATGTGATTCGTAAAGCTTACAAGATGTCCTTAAGGCAATTTGGTGAGCGATTAGGTGTATCACCACCAGCAGTTGAAGGTTTTGAAAAAAGAGAGAAAGATGGGAGTATAACTTTAAAGAGCTTAGAAGATGCTGGACGAGCATTAGATATGAAGTTTGTATATGGATTTGTACCAATGAGTGGCTCTATTGAAAAGACAATTGAGCATAGAGCTAGAGCATTAGCATTTGAGATTGTAAAAGGTACATCTAGCACGATGGTGTTAGAGGACCAAGAAATAACGAATGAACGACTTAAAAAAGCTATAAAGGATAAGACTCAACAGATTATGTATGAAATGCCACGTCACTTATGGGATTAACGATAGAATATGAGAGCGGTCAAACACCGCTAAGTGAAGAGGAAATGGAAGGGTTGTTAATCCCAACTATTACCACAAGAGAGGAATTAGATGAATTTGAACAGCAAAACATCGAGAAAGCATTAGAGTTGTATTTATATGCTAGGAAATTTAAAGTAGATAAAATCCTGACTGAAGATTTTATTAATCAAGTTCATGTAAAGATGCTCGGAGACGTTTGGTCATGGGCTGGACAATTTAGAACTAGTGAAAAAACTATTGGTATTCCATGGCATCAAGTACCAACACGGCTCCGACAATTAATAGGTGATTGTAAATACTGGATTGAACAGAAAACATATTCTGATATAGAAATTGCTATTCGATTTAAGCATGAATTGGTAGCAATACATCTATTTCCAAATGGTAACGGGAGGCACTCACGTTTGATGGCGGATATTGTAATGAAGCACATCTTTAATAAACCAATATTTACTTGGGGTCATAAAAATATTGTTGATAAAGGTAAAACTCGAAGCACATATATCAAGTCTCTTAAAAATGGTGATAATGGAGATTTTGAAGATTTGATTGCATTTGCACAATCTTAATTGTAATCAGAACTACCTCATCAAATGATACACATCAGCCGCAGCTCTATGTGAGTCAGGGTCTAATTTCTTATACCTTTCGGTAGAGGTAATATGCTTATGACCCGCCATAATCTGCACTTTTCTTAAATCGTATTGTTGCAACCAAATAGTGATGACTGAAGCACGGATTTGCTTTAGGTTGGTGACTTTATAGTTGAGTGCTCTAAGCTTTCTACCTAGTGGGTTTATGATGCATGACAAGCGGTTGGAATTCACAACAAATAAGCTCTCTGAATAGCAGTTTATCTTGTTTTGAAGTACTTCTCTGTGCTGTCTGATATAGCTGCTTAAATGCGCTAATTGGCACTCATTTAACGCTAAAACTCTAGGGTTGGTTCTGTTAGTGCCAGGGATTCTAATTTTACGTTTATCAAGGTCCACATGGTCCACATTCAGACTTTTAAGCGCACTGGAATTTAAACCTTGAAATACACATAGACCCGTGATGACCTTATCACGAATTGCCACTGATGGACAGCTTGGATGTTGGATATCTAGCGTAGGAAAACAGTTGTACAAATTTCTTAGCTCAGATTTGGTTAATAGGTCGTGATTAAAATCTTTATCAGTTAAGTAATCAAAATCTTCAATAGGGTTTAGGTTTCTAATATCTTCAAAAACGAGGTATGTAAAGTATAGCTTGATAGCACCTATATAATTTCGGATGGTAACACCACGATAGGATTTACCTGACTTGGTAGTTTTATTTTTTAAGATATTGAAGTATTCGGTGCATTGTCGGTAAGTCATTTGCTCAGGGTCATAATCCATTTGTGAGCACCAGATAAGAAACTTACCAACTGAACCTAGATAAGTATCTATGGTATTGGCTGTATAGCAATTGATAGTTAGATATGTCTCGAAACTATCAAGCATCTAGTTGCTCGATTATATGCACATAGATTTGTGTGGATTCTAAGGACTTATGACCTAGGAATTCTTTTACTTTTTCAATAGGCATACCATTTTGTAATAGATGCGTAGCAACGCTATGACGTAAATTATGTGGTGATATCTTTTTTTCGATGATGGCTTCATTTTCACTAGCTTTTACAATAGCGCTTAGCCTATTTGCAAAGCTCATACCTTTAAGGCTACCACCATTTTTATTTATAAACAAAGCTTCGGATTGGTCAGCTAAATAGAACTGTGGTCTAGCGTTTTCTAAATACTCTTTTAGTATCTGAAGATTAAAATTGTTTACGGAAACATAGGGTATTTCACGTCTTTTATTTCTAGAGCCATTACGAATATAGAGTTGTCTTTTATCAAAATCCACATCCGATATGTTGAGTCCAACCGCTTCATTTCTTCTAAGACCACAAGAATACAATACTACTAAGATGGCTTTATCACGCAATCTAAAACGCTGTGAAACATGTGAATACTCACAAGCATCAAATAGGTCCAGTGTTTCCTTTTGGGTTAGGATATCTTTTACATCGATGGTATTGGGCTTTTCATTTTTAAGATGCACACCAAAGTTTATTTTAGCACCGTTGTTTTTTAGATAGCTCAAGAACTGATGTAATGCATTTTGATGCTTATTCAGTGACGAATTACTTAGTGCGCCACCACGAGTTAGATTTTTACGAGTAGATAGGTATTTATAATAAGCTGTAACTAGCTTGGTAGTCACCCCAGCTAAGTTTTCATGACCTTTTGCTTCCAGATAATGTAGGAACTCTCTAATATGGTTGGGGTTGTTGTAAACAGCTTTAGGGTTGTAATTTCTGATGCGTAGGTCATTCGTAAAATCGATTAGAATCGCATTGAATGCATCGCTATTTATTTGTAAACTTTTCATATTGCTTGCTTTTAAATTGTTTTAGTGGCGAACCACACGTATTATTCTTAGTTACAGTTATTTAAGTTCGCCATTACCACTGTGGCGAACCTTTGGCGAGGTGGCGTACTCTAAACACAGATTTAATGCCTTTTCGATGGTTGCTTCTAAATCCTTAAACTCATTTACATCCAGCAGTTTATACTCGTAAGAGGCGGTTCTATTTCCACCAATCTTTTCAATATAACCTTCTGCTAACAACACTTTATGATACCGCCTGAGTGTTGTTTCACTCATTCTAAATTCACGTCTTATCTCGCTATTACTAAAAGTAGGTTTATCATTTTTAGCTAAGTATTCACTCAAACTTTCAAAGTAATCTCTAGTAACACCATTGAGCCTATCGGACTTGCGTAATAGCACATCTTTAATCAATGTGTTAGCCATCTTGATATCTTCCAATGTGGTTTCAATATACACTTCACCAGTAGTTTCATCAACTTTCTCATCACGTTGAAATTGATGATAAAATGTAATGACTTCAATAAGTTGTAAATAATGCAAATTGGTTCTTCTAGGTTTAAATACCGTTGATGGCAGCTTCAGATATTCCGCATAAGGATTTACAACCAAAATAGGTTTTAATAACCGTTGTACATTTCTTAATATTTTAGCAGATGATAACTGATAATCCTCATCCACTTTACCAGCGTATTGCATCCGTTGATATGCCATAATACGCTCATCTTGCTCTTCACTTTCATCTATATATAGTAAAAAGGACCGATTGGCATTATCTTCAAATACATTTGTTTTGGTGGTGCAACCAGATACGCACACTGGACCTTCCACTACTAAATTATTGGTTCTTCCTCTACCACCAATACTCTTTTGAACTACAGATTTAGAGATACGTTTCTTTGTCTGCAATTCCCGAAGTGGTAACAAACCATCTTCAGCACCATCCATATCTTCAATTAGGACCAGTTTATTTTTAAGGTCATAGCGATTGAAATAGTAGAAAGCATTAGCAGATAGCTGGGTAATTTCTATCTTATCTTCACTAGGTATTAGTTCAGATACGTTGGACTGTAAATGCGTCTTACCCACACCCGAAGAACCGAATGAAATGCAGTGCAATGGATTGTTTGTTTTACGTGAAGTAAATATCAAATACATCAATAATCGATTGTTCTCTTCACCAATAATACCACTAGCACCAATACGATTATTAGTCTGTTCCAATAGGTTCTTAGCACATAAAAACTGTTTAGCTTCTTTATATTCCTCTTTAGGTAACTGATACTCAACAATGCTTTCTTGCTCTTCACTTTGTGATAGTTGGGTCAACCGATGTTGCTCCAGCTCATTGGTAAGTTCTATAAATGCTTTACGAATCATCACATCGTTGACTTCCAACCTATAGGAGACCTGAAGAAGGAATTTCTCCACCTGAGTATGGTTAAACAGATTCAAGCTATGACGAACATTTACGTGGCTGTCTGCCTTGTTAATATTCAGTGTTACTCTTAAGCTATCTAGCTTTTCATCGTTCAATCCGCCAGGGACTTGAATCTGGATATCTTCGTAATCGAATACGAAATTGTTTGTATCATCTGTATTTAGCATAACTTCGAGTTATTAGTTGTATTACTTCGTTTTATTTTAAGTGAAAGGTTGAATGCTTCAGCTCTTAGATAGAGGCGCATATTTCCAGCACTTTTGACATGTGGATTAGCATACTCCAGATAGTTTAACTTCTCAATATCCTTTGGTTTTAAACCATATTTTCGTTTTAACGTTGCTCTAGTAACAGTCAAATTTTTAAGTTTATGTTTTCTTACGAGTTTCAATGCCTCTTTGTATCTTTTACAGCTTGTCAATCTCATTGCTTCTATTACTATCTGTGATGCCATATTTGTTTTTTTAATGTATTTCTATTTTGAGTTTAGACAGAGGTATTCTATCTCAGGTCTTTCCTAAGTCTGTAAACTATTGATAAATAAGGGTTTATTCTGCTACATTATCGTTGAATCGAGTCCAAGCATCGTTCTGGGCGAGTCTAATATATTTTTCAAGTTTTTGTTTATCGTCTAAAGTTTCTTTGGTCATATCTCCTTCAACAAAAACTCCATGAAAATCATACAATATCGAATCAAAAGGTTCCACCCCTAAGAGCTTAGTTGTATCCTTTAAAGTTCGATGTCCCATAAATTTTGATATTTCTACAAAGCATCTTTTTGAATAATGATAGCGTTCCAAAGTCTTTAATGCCCATGCAATTTGGAATGCATTTGATTTAATCGGCTTCAAATGAATTTCTTGTCCTGATTTTTCTTCTAATTCCTTTAAAAACTGTTTAGCAAATCGTTGTAACTCTCTGTTAAGTGATGAAGTAGTTAGTGGTTTCCCAGTTTTAGCATTTACATAAATTGAATCTTCCCAGTTTTCAAATTTAACAACTTGATAAGCCTTTTCAATATATTCCCTAGCCATTTCATCAATAGGTCTATGCATTACAAATTTATCAGGGTACATAAGTTCATATAGAACTTCGTAATCTTCCGAATTAAGTACATCATACCAAGTAATCTTGAGCTGATGGCTTACTTTATAACCCCATTGAGGACCATGAATGCAAAGCAGTGCATGACCGTACTCTTTTTTATCCCAAAGCCACACTCCAAATAGAGTTAGTAATTCGCTTGTCCAATGTTTTAGTTCTATCTTCATAATGCTCTTATTTCATTAATATAGTGCAAATATAGCGATAATACTTGACATATGCAAGTATTATTCATTATATTTATGAAAAGTGCGCACTTACACACTTAAATAGAGGTTGCTGATTTCTTGTTCTCTAATACCCAAATATATCTTAGTAGTAGTGGTAGATGAATGGTTGAACAGCTGAGAAAGCAATAACAGCGCTTGGTCTGAATACTTATTTACGGTCCAGATTCTACGACCCAAAGTTTTCCTCATGAAATGTGACGAATAACGACCAGCGATACCATAGTGAGCAAATATTTCCTTTAGTTTGGTGTTTACATGTTGAATAGATATAGGCTTTTTCCCAAATCGATTTACAAATAGATACTGGTCGAGTGTAGCATTCATCTTAGTATATAAGCGCTCTAATATTTCTTGAAGTTCAGGATTGATGGTAATGGTTCTAGTCTTACCAGTTTTCTTCTCGGTAATACTGAATGATGGTTGATTCAGAAGTTGGGACCAGCGTAATTGCAGTAAATCATTACATCTTAGACCCACGTAAGAGCCAGTTGCGATAAGTAGGGCAAACTTATAGTCACCATCTCGCTCTAATTTTAATACCAATGTTTGTTTTTTGTCCCATTCTAAAAAATCTGATGTTGTTTTCTGTCCTTTTAATGCCATTGTTTTTAGCTTTTATCCTTCACTTTTATCTTAATTCTAACCTTAGTGAAAGTGGTTAATATGTTGTTTTCTATAACTGTCTGAAACAGTACCCTTTAGGGGCTAACCTTCACTAACTTGTAAAAGTGAAAGTTACACGACAAGGATAGGAGGAAAAAAGTTCCCGTGCCAGCTTTTTTCATTTTTTTTATGATTTAATCCATTGACCCTCCATACGTTACCTTTTAATTGAATATTAAACTGACTTTTACTCCTTGCTAAATCTATTTATCTCTAAACGGATAAATGAACCAAAACAAAGAATTAAACGTGCTATCGCTATTTGATGGCATCAGCATCGCACAACTCGCACTAAAACAACTGAACATTCCCATCGCTAACTACTACGCATCTGAAATAGATAATAGCGCTATCAAAGTGACCCAGCACCACTTTCCAAACACTATTCAAGTTGGTGACATTAAATATGTTGATGGCGCATCGTTACCACCAATAGATTTATTGGTTGCGGGTTCGCCTTGCGTTGATTTAACATCACTCAGAAAAGATAGAAAAGGATTAGATGGTGAAAAATCAGGATTATTTTTTGAAGCACTACGCCTATTGAATGAAGTAGCACCAACGTACTTTCTATTTGAGAATGTAGGTTCGATGTCTAGGACCGACAAGAACCGATTAGATGAACTACTAGGTGTTGAAGGTATTCCTATCAACTCAAATTTGGTAAGTGCCCAGAACCGTCACCGTATCTACTGGACCAACATACCGATAACAATTCCAAACGATAAGCATATTGTACTAGATGATATCATCACCGATGGATATGTGGACCGTGTGAAATCCAATTGTGTACTGACCAAGAACGTACCACAAACTAAAAACGGGCTAAAACGCTACTTAACCAAATCACTAGGCAATGTGGTCTATTACGATAAAGCATTTGCAAAGTTGCATAAGAAAGACAAGCTAACGAGTATTGAAAATATGGATGCTATTACAGCTAAATCCTTATTTAGATTGTTTAGCGTAACGGAACTAGAGCGACTTCAAACACTTCCAGATGGTTATACCAGTCTACTGAAGAAAACACCAGCAGCTCATGCAATTGGTAACGGATTCACAATGGAAATGATAAAGCACATCTTAACATCAGCACACCTATAATATATAGTATAATGAAAGCAACTATGGATATCAAACAACTAAACGACCAAATTGGACTCAAAAACCACGAGCTTCAAATCACCAAAGATTACAAGCAAAAAAAGGAGATTAACAAACAACTTAAAATACTTCGCTACAAGAAAGAAATTGAGCAAATCAAACTTAAAATCAAGCAGATTTGTTGATTGTTAATCTTTTTTAATTTAGCAAAGCACTGGTCTTTTCAATAAGCCATACGATTTGATAGTTGAATAATCCTTAGCGCTAAAATCTTTAAATTCAATACCTCTTACTTCCATATAATAGTTGAAATCATCAACATTAAGTTCTAACTGGTCATTGATTTGATTTTTATTATAAAGATTAAATTTACTACCGCCTCTGTGAACATATTTTATCAAATAGTGATTTTCAAGACTGGAATCATTGATTACCCAAATACCATTATCTCCATAAAATAATTCCTTGATAGCATCTTGACCCCACGATTCTACTGCTTCAATTGATAATTCTGGATTGTTACTTAAATTCTTTAAAAATTGAAACTTTTCATTGGTTATAGCAATATTTGGAGTGGCTAAAGTAGTACTAGTTGAATACGAAGCTAATTGTGTTAGGTTAGCTGTTGAAGTAACACCAACCATTTCATCTTCCAAATTCATATCTGAAGCTATTAATACTTCTTGTTCAACTTCGGACTCTATTAAAGTGCTATCTGTTGATTCTAGCACATCCTCAATTTCTGTTACGGCTTCCTCTGAAGCTTCTTGCGCTGGGATTTGGGATAAAACCCACTCTATAAAATCCCATTTGATATAAATGGTTCTTCGTTCCTTAAATTCACCATCAAATATTTTATGATTGGCAGTTGAAAGGAATCCTTTCTTTGCTAAAATAGGGATAGCTTTACGAATGGTTTCTTCTCCCAAATACGTGTGCTGTGCAATTATTTTATTGCTATACGTAATCTTCGGCTTATTCGGCTTTGAATAGTGTATTAGTTTTCTCAAGATTGCTTCCTGAGTTCTAGTTAGGTGATACCCTTTATCTTTTGTTTGGGTTGATGTTGCCCAATATAGAGCATCTGAGTACTTGTTTCTGATTGATAGTTTTGTCATTTTTTTTCATGATTTTTATCTTTATTTTGTTAGTCATCAATCCTAAAATTGAATCTATTCTAATTATAGACAAAATGGTTGAATAAGTAAAGGACGTTTCTCACATTAAAGGAATTATTTTCCCAATTAGTACTAAAAAGTATCACTCGTTGGGATGATTGCTCCCTGGGGTGGGACGAATCGTCCCTCGGTTGGGAGGAAACATACCCACATACCTATACTGTATTATTACCTATACTATATTAATAACTATGCTGTATTTAAAACTATACTATATTTATAACTATATACGATTTATGTTTTTAGATTTTCTTTTTGATTCTCTAAGTTTAAAAACTAATCTTCAACTCATGCGAAGCATTCTTCTTTGTTATTATTAATAAGCAACTCTTCAACGTTGCGAAGCAACAAATTGTTTTTGTATGGAAAATTGATAGTACTATCTTCAACCACAGCGAAGCTGGAAATTGTATTCTTTATAATGATAAACTTTCAATGTGGCGTAGCCAAAAAAAGACATTCTACCAACCAAAAGTACCCAATCAAAACAAGCTTAAATAAGCCCATCTTAGAGGGGCTTATTTGCCATGATATCAGTATTCAATTCAGTTGAGAAAGGCTCTGTAACCTCTTCAAACAAAGCCTATTGAGACGTATAATATTACATTCAACCACAAGGTTTATTTACAAGATGCTTTACAATTTCTTTTTACCTAGAATGGTACTCAATCAGGTATCGAATCACTTCTGAAGCACTATTTCCATAGCGTATATTTTTAGCTAATTTATTCAATTTTTCTTTAAGTTTAGGTGAGATTCTCAAGGTAAAAACCTCGGAATTTTCGGTTGATGGTAGTCGTGACATAATATGTTTAACTATAAATAGTTTCAAATCTATTTATGTTACCATTAGTATGTATAATAGTACTAAAACGGTTGTTAATCCGTTCCAATCAAGCAATAGACAACAACCTATTCAAAGTGTGGACGGTGACCTAAGCTGAGTATTTATACCATTAGAGGTAGATTCTGTCCGACCAAAGGATGAATCGTCCCATTATATAGGCCCTCCGATGTATTTTTCCTTATAAAATGGCATTTTCAAGGCTTGTACTAACAATGGTCGAATATGTTAAAAAATTTTCCATACCATTTTTCAAGTAAAAATACAGATGACTCCTTGTGTTTTGTTGTTAAAACCATGTATATCAAATAAATTTAATAATACTGGCACGGGGATTATTTTCCTCCTACATTGTGGAGTATAGACTAATAAATATCAACATTATGACACAATCAGATAGACAAAACTACAAATGGCGACCAAACGACAACTCGGTTCAAACTAATTTACGTTACGATTTGGAAGCGGAGAAATGGACCAAAGCATTTAAATCTGCTCAAATTAAACAACAATCCGTATCATTTAGTGAAAGCTTGTCGGTTATTGGGATGGTGATAAACCTCATAGCATCATTGGTTGTTTTGGTTGTTTTAGTTATTGTTGATTTCTACAAATGGGTCAGGTCGTGAATATGGTAATCTCACCAGAACAAAATGAGCATACCGAAGTACACTCATTTTAATTTTATAATAGCATTGGTTATGAATCAAAATTAATTTGTTAACCTTTTACAATTAGCTATTTAATATTTTGAACCATCCTCGTATGATTCTTGTAATTCAATTTTCCCATCAAACTTTAGCAAGTGTTTAGTCAAAATAGAATCCATTTTAACTTGTTCATTTCCAAATTCATCTTCGATAAAAGATTTTTCTATAAATGTTTTCTCGTAAATAGAATCATTTAAAAAATAACCATAACTATAAAACGAAAAATCTCCATCACCACCAAACGAAGATAATGAAAACTTGTCTATTGGGTTTCCTGAAAAATCATATGTAATAAGATATAAGTCCCATTTATATTCAGTATTTAAAATTAATGACAGAGCCTCGTAATTTTTATTTATTGACTGGTAACTATAATAATAATGCTCATAGAGTAATGAATCATTATATTTTCTCACATCTTCTTTATTCAAAAAAGTTCTTAAATCTTTAACCTTTAGAGAGTTTAAACTTTCTTTTTTGAAGGAGTCATAAGCTATTTTAAATTCTTTTTGATTTTTGTATTTAAATTCTTTTAAATAACTAATAAATGAACTAGCAGGTATTTTTGAGGTATCAATAGTTGTATAGTTATTTTCTAATTCATTTACGGAATCCTTATTTTTACTTGGTTTTGTCTTACAAGAAATTGTAAAACTAAAAACGATAAGAATAATAAAAATTAAATGTATTTTCATTGGTTATTTTTTAATAATTACTTTTTTCTGAATGAAGTATGTATCCATGTTTTATGACTACCAACATTCTTAGGTTTATTATTTTTATTTTTAATAGATGGTCCATAATTCTCTCTAATTGTAGATGTTTTTTCCATTCCAGCTTGAAATCTTTGGGTTTGGCAATTAGAAGAACTTGGTCTTTTTCCATTAATTAATCCAGTATCAATAGCAGATGCTCCCGCTGGAAGATAATGGTTACTCACATTTGAATCCCAATCAGCTTTACTTGCACTACCATGATTCCCATTTGTAGTTGCAGTTATAGTTACTGATGAAATATCCGCTAACTCTTCATTGTTTGCTATTTGAACCCCATCTACATAACCTTCAACAGCTACTTGTGATATTTCGTTATTAGGAGATTGGTAATTGTCTGATGCAAAACCTTCTCCAAAATTAACTTGTACTATACCGCTATCTGTGACAATTTCATTTGGTAATTTAGTTCCTCCTTCTAAATTATAACCTCTTGCTTCAGTGGTCACCACAGTTTCTGAAGCTGGGATTCTAGATTGTTCTTCTGTCATTGGTCCAGCTCTATTTTCTTTAACTTGATATTTAGTCGTTGTAATTCTTTCAGTTTGAGAATATGTTACTTTCGTATTAAGTTTATCAGCTTCTCTAAAATCTAAGTGCTCTAACCCTTCTAGTTCAATCCCATCAATCACTCTATTCTCTGCAAAATTGTAAGGTGATTGATAATTAAAGCTCTCTGCCAATGGGTCAATATTCATAAACCTACCAATAGCTGGGTCATGGTTTCTCCACTTGAATGATATCCAATCAAGACCTAATTCATCTTGGATTTCTTGTCCTTGGAACTCAAACTTATGGTCTCTACCAACTTGAACGTTGTTGTAGCCTTTATGTTTTAAGCCAAATCTATACCAATTACTGCTGAAGCTCCAAGGTTTTGTGCTTGCTCTTCCATTTCTTTTAAAGCAATTTCTTTGGCTTCTCTAAGCACTTTTTCATAAGAGCCAGATCTTCCACCAACAATATCTCTAATACCTGCAAAAATATCTTTAAAAAGGTTCGCTCCAATAATTGTTTCACCTGAAACAATACCTAAATATTCTTTTACTTGATGAGTT
>Ga0209121_10004802_pt1 | contig 12480 bp, 9 predicted proteins | sample Cruoilmetagenom3_FD_187292 | JGI IMG/M metagenome (GOLD analysis project Ga0209121, IMG submission 187292) | Oil polluted marine microbial communities from Coal Oil Point, Santa Barbara, California, USA - Sample 3 (SPAdes) (version 2) | ecosystem: Environmental > Aquatic > Marine > Oil seeps ... | reverse complement strand
TGGGGCGAGCAATTCATCGCTGCCGTTGCCGAAAGCGGCACGGCCTCTGCCGATGATGTTATGGCATTCGAAAGCGACGAAATCCCTGAAGACGTTGCAGGCACCGTGGACCGCGTGCTCGTCTTTCGCTCGATCCATGGACTGATGAACGGCAATGCCGCCGATGCCGAGCTGCGCGCTATCCGCACGCTGCTCGCCGATGATGGCATGGTCGGCGTGGTCCAGCACCGCGCGCCCGAAGATGCGAGCTATGAAGATGCTCGCGGCTCGCGCGGCTACATGCGTCAGTCTGACGTTGTGCGGCTGTTTGAACTGCATGGTTTCGAACTGGCTGGCACATCAGAAGTCAACGCCAATCCGAATGATCCGGCGGATTGGGAAGGCGGCGTTTGGACCCTCCCGCCAACGCTGCGTTACGGCGACGAAAACCGCGCGGAATACATGGCCGTCGGCGAAACTGATCGCATGACCCTGCTGTTCCGCAAGCGGGACTGAGCGACCGGGCCTGATGACCACGCTTGCCGTTGCCGCCCTGCAACTTCCTCTCGGTTCGAATGACGAGGCGGAAAACATTGCTGCGGTCTCCTCTCTGGTAGAGGAGGCGGCTAGCAACGGCGCGCAGGTGATCCTGCCACCTGAGCTGTTCTCCGGCCCCTATTTCTGCCGTGAGGAAAGGGATGAATTCTTCGCGCTGGCACGGCCGGTGATGGAGCATCCCTCGGTGTTGGCGATGCAAACCTTGGCCAAGCGATTGGGCGTGGCGATCCCGACCAGCTTTTTCGAGCGCGACGGACATCACTATTACAACACGCTCGCCATGATCGGCCCCGACGGCGAAGTGATGGGCACTTATCGCAAGAGCCACATTCCCGACGGGCCGGGCTATGAAGAGAAGTTCTATTTCCGCCCCGGCAATGACGGGTTCAAGGTGTGGGACCTCTTTGGCGCGCGCATCGGTATCGGCATCTGCTGGGACCAATGGTATCCCGAATGCGCGCGCGTGCTGGCGTTGAAGGGCGCTCAGGTGCTGTTCTACCCCACCGCCATCGGGTCAGAGCCCAAGGATGCGGATATGGACACCAGCCGCATGTGGCGCCGCGCGATGGTGGGCCATGCGGTGAGCAATTGCATGCCCGTGGTTGCCGCCAATCGTATCGGCCATGAGGGCGGCGCGGAAGACGGGACGACCTTCTACGGCCACAGCTTCATCGCTGACGAATGGGGCGATATGCTGGCCGAATTCGGCGCGCAGGAAAGCGGCGTGCTGGCCGCTACGCTAGATCTCGATGCTGCTCGTCAGCACCGCGCCAGCTGGGGCTTTTTCCGTGATCGACGCCCGCAACTTTACGGGCGCATTGCTGAAGACATATGAAGCGCGCCGCGGATATTGCCGATCCCGCGGGCGACATCGAGCGCGGGGAATATCATCGATATGTGCTCGCCTTCGGGTCGAACCAGCGAGTGCCTGCGATTGGCGGTCCTCGCGAAGTCATCCGCTCAGCAATCGGTGATCTGGAAGATTGCGGACTGCATTTTCTTGCCACTTCACGGTTGATCCAGAGCGTCCCCGTCGGCCCCTCGCAGCGCCGTTATATTAATGGCGCGGCACTGGTCGAGACCTTCCGCGCTCCTCCCGCCATGCTCATGCTGGGGCAAGCAATAGAGAAGGGGCTGGGCAGGCGGCGGCGCGGAATGCGCTGGCGTTCGCGCACAATTGATATTGATATCGTGCTGTGGAGCGGCGGGATGTTTGCGGTGCCTGACTTGCTGATCCCTCACCCAATGTTTCGGACACGCAATTTCGTGCTCGGCCCGGCGAGTGAAATCGCACCCGGCTGGCGCGATCCGATCACCGGCCTGACCCTGCGCCAAATGCGAGCGAGGTTGATGAAATCGGCACCCAAAGTCTGATCGACGATAGAGCGCGCTTGACCATCCCCTGCCCGGTCCCTAGGTGACGCCTCCGTGGTCGGGCCCTTAGCTCAGTTGGTAGAGCAACTGACTTTTAATCAGTAGGTCGCTGGTTCGAACCCAGCAGGGCTCACCACCTTTTTTTCCGCGTCAATCAAGAGCGAATCGCTTGCGCCTCGGCTCGCGCGGCTGCGCCGTCACGATGCGCGTCATGAATCCTTGAACACTGCGACTGGCACCGATTTGAATGCGGGCGTTTTGCTGCGTGGGTCGGCTGCATGCGAAGTGAGGACATTGGCTTCGGGATAATAGGCCAGCACATTGCCTGCCGGAACGTCAAACGGGTAGACAGTCAGCCCGCGCATTTCACCGTCCGGCGAACGCATTGTTGCGGTGGCTCCATCATCAAGCTGAAGTCTTGCGATATCCGACGGATTCATCAGCACGCTCCAGCGCGTTTGGGTCTGCCGATAGCTGTCGCTCTCTTCGTAAATGATGCTGTTGAACTGACCTTCGCTCCTGATTGTGGCGAGCGTGAAAGGCATGGCCGTCGTGCCGGGATATTCTGACGGCAGTGCGCGAACCACGAAATTCGCCTTTCCGCTCGATGTCCGGAACACCGGATCATGCATGATCCGATTGCGGACATGGAATTCCTGCTTGGCGACGTGAATGTCTTTGAGCTCCTCCATACCGGGAATGCTGGCGGCAATCGCTTCACGAATATTATTGTGCCTTGCGAAAGCGGCAAAATCGACCGGACTTTCGGGAAGCAGCCGCGTGCCCAGCTCCGACAATATCGCGACTTCGGGCCTGACATTGTCGTGCCGACAAATGCCGCCGTCGCTCAACCTGACGTAGTTGAACATCGATTCCTGCGTGGTCGGCTCCCATTCCTCGTCACGCGCCGCGACTGGCAAAATGAGCGTTTCGCCGCCGTCTGCACCGGCCAGATGCCCTTTGTTCAGGGTTGTGGTCATGAATGCCTTGAACCCGATATTGCGCAGAGCCTTTGCCGCCGCCTTGCTGTCGGGCGTCGCGGCGAAGAGGTTGCCTCCCATGATCAGCGCTGCATCAATCCGGTTTGCTGCCGCCTCTTTCATCGTTGCCAGCGTATCGAGACCCTCTTTCTCGGGAAATGAAACGCCGAGCCCGCTTTCGATGTGGGCAATTACCTCTTGCGGCAGAACAGGCTTCACGCCGATGGTGCCGATGCCCTGAACATTGCTGTGTCCGCGCAGAGGCAGCAGCCCTGCACCGGGCCGCCCAATCATTCCGCGAAGCAGGGCGAGGTTGGAAATATATTCGATATTCTCCACGCCATTGACGTGGTGTGTCATGCCCATGCCCCAGGCGAACACGGCTGATCGGGCCTCCGCATAGATCCTTGCCGCTTCCGCAATCCGGTCTTGGGAAATGCCGCAACATGCGGTGATCTGTGCCCATGTCGTATTCGCGATATCGGCAAGGAACTCGTCCGCACCATCGGCATGGTGATCGACAAAGTCCCGATCGACCGCTCCCGCTTCGACAATCGCTTTGGCGATGCCTTTGAACAGGGCGAGGTCGGTTCCGATGGCGGGCTGGAGGTAAAATGAAGCGATTTCATCGCCGCCCCTCAACATCGACTTGGGGCTTTTTGGCACGGCAAATTTGACAAGACCCGGCTCTTTTGCGGGGTTGATGACAATCACATGACCGCCGCGATCGCGCACTGATTTGAGCAAATGGATAAAACGCGGGTGGTTGGAAGACGGGTTCGCGCCGATGACGAACACGAGATCGCTCTGCTTAAGATCGGCCAGTTCGACCGTCGCCGTCCCGGTGCCAATCGTCGTTTCCATCGCCACTGAAGTCGCCTGATGGCAGTAATACGAGCAATTGGTTACATTGTTGGTGCCATAGGCACGCGCCAACAGCTGGAACAGAAAGCCCGCCTCATTCGATGACCGTCCCGAGCTGTAGAAGAAGCTGCGATCGGGATCTGTTTCCGCAAATCTTCTGGCCATGTGGGACATAGCAAAATCCCAGCTGACCGGCGCGAATTTGTCGGCATCGGCGGCTTTGAAAATCGGTGTCGCCAGCCTGCCCAATTGCTCGGTCTCGCGGGCGGTCAGCTCGTCAAGCTCGGCAATCGTATGCGTGAATATCTCTTCCGGAATCGCTGGCTGGATATCGGTCGACTGGGCCTGCACGCTTTTGTTGCAGACGGAGGGGAATTCACCCAATTCGTTGGTCATTCCTCCCATCTGCCCACCCATGCCCAGCCCGCAGGCTTTGCAGGCATTTTGGGCGTTGAGCGCCTTGGCGGTCTTCGCCAGTCCAATGCGCCGCACGGTGTTAAGCGTGTACAGGACCTTTTTGGGCCCGCCGCCGACAATCGTCTTAGTCATATCCAACAATTCGCCATTGCAAGTCGGCATTGTAGCGATCCTGTGGGCGCATGCGAGACAATTTGCATAAGCGCGTAGCTTTTGCACGATAGGCCAGCGCGGATTGACTGCGCTTTCGTGTCATGCAACGGCCTGCTGCAAATCAAGGAGCGCTAATGTCAGCCAATATTACCGAGATGGAACGCCGCCGAGAAGCCGCCCGCATGGGTGGCGGCCAAAAGCGCATTGATGCGCAGCACGCCAAGGGCAAGCTGACCGCGCGCGAGCGGCTTGATGTGTTGCTCGACGAAGGCAGTTTTGAAGAACTGGACACCTATGTCGAGCACGACTGCGTCGATTTCGGGATGCAGGATCAGAAAATTCCGGGCGACGGTGTCGTCACCGGATCGGGCACGATCAATGGCCGTCTCGTTTTCGTTTTCTCGCAAGATTTCACCGTCTTCGGCGGCAGCCTGTCAAAGCGCCATGCGGAGAAAATCTGCAAGGTGATGGAGATGGCGATGAAGGTCGGCGCACCTGTGATCGGCCTCAATGACAGCGGCGGCGCGCGTATTCAGGAAGGCGTCGCCAGCCTTGGCGGCTATGCCGACGTGTTCCAGCGCAATGTGCTCGCATCGGGCGTGGTGCCGCAACTCTCGCTTATCATGGGGCCGTGTGCAGGCGGCGCGGTTTACTCGCCTGCCATGACCGATTTCATCTTCATGGTGAAAGACAGCTCCTACATGTTCGTGACCGGCCCCGAAGTGGTGAAAACGGTCACCAATGAAGAGGTCACGCAGGAAGAACTCGGCGGCGCGGTGGTGCATACCACCAAGACCAGCGTGGCCGATCTCGCGCTCGAAAACGATATTGAGGCCCTGCAGGCCGCGCGCGACCTGATGGGCTTCCTGCCAGCTTCCAACCAGGCCGAACTGCCCGAACTGCCGACTGATGATCCGTGGGACCGGCTGGAGGACAGCCTCGACACGCTGATCCCCGCCAATGCCAACATGCCTTATGACATGCATGAGGTGATCGCGAAGGTGGTGGACGAGGGCACATTCTTCGAAATCCAGCCCGCGCATGGGGCCAATATCATCACCGGCTTTGGCCGCATCGAAGGCAAGCCGGTGGGCTTTGTCGCCAATCAGCCCACGGTGCTGGCAGGCGTGCTGGACATCAATGCCAGCCGCAAGGCCGCGCGCTTTGTGCGCTTCTGCGATGCCTTCAGCATTCCGATTGTAACCTTGGTGGATGTGCCCGGCTTCCTTCCCGGCACCGCGCAGGAGCACAACGGCATCATCAAACACGGCGCGAAGCTGTTGTTCGCTTACGGCGAGGCAACTGTGCCCAAGATCACGATTATCACCCGCAAGGCCTATGGCGGCGCGTACGATGTGATGGCGAGCAAGCACCTTCGCGGCGATTTGAACTACGCCTGGCCGACGGCAGAAATCGCGGTGATGGGCGCGAAAGGCGCGGTGGAGATCATCTTCCGCCAGGACCGCGACGATCCGGACAAAATTGCCGAGAAAACGAAGGAATACGAAGACCGCTTCGCCAACCCCTTCGTGGCAGCATCACGCGGCTATATCGACGAGGTGATCCACCCGCACTCGACCCGTCGCCGCATCGCGCTGGGGCTGCGCAAGCTGGCCAACAAGCAACTCGAGAACCCATGGAAGAAGCATGATAATTTGCCGCTGTGATCTGGAGTTCGCGATGCTCAGTGATCTTCTGGCGGACCAGTCCGACTGGTGGGCAGGCGAGATCCAAATGCTGACCGGCCCATCGCGGTGATGGTAATTTCGAAAGCGCGCAGCTTTTCAGGCTCATTTTCGCTGGCGGGCTGATCGCAACAGGGATCTACGGATTGGTGATAGGATTTGAATAGATGAAACTCGGACGACTCAACCATATCGGCATCGCAACGCCCTCCATCGCGGAATCCATCGCGCATTTCACCGACACGATGGGCGCGACCAAGATCCACAAGCCTTTCGATCTGGAGGCGCAGGGGGTGAAGGTGTGCTTCGTCGACACGCCTGGCGAGAATGGCACGAACGGCACGCAGATCGAGCTGATCGAGCCGCTGGATGAAAATTCACCCATCGCCGGTTTCCTCGCCAAGAACCCCTTGGGCGGACAGCATCATATCTGCTTCGAAGTTGCGGACATCGAGAAGGCGCGCGAGTGGTTTGAGGAGAAGGGCAAGCGCATCCTTGGCCCCACGCGTATCGGCGCGCATGGCACGCCGATCTTCTTCCTCCACCCCAAGGATATGATGGGCCAGCTCACCGAAATCATGGAAACGCCGAAGGAAGGCGCGCATTGGTCGAACTAGAGTGATTGCGCATGCGTCCTTCTCCCTCCAGCATCCTGAACTTGTTTCAGGATGCATCAGTCCACAAGGACCGGAGCGCGCGGGGAAATGGATGCTGAAACAAGTTCAGTATGACGTGAATTGAGTAAGATATGACAGATAAGCCGACAAAATCAGATTGGCATGAAAAGGCCAGCAAAGAAGTCAAAGGGCGCGACCTGACGTGGCACACGCCTGAAGGCATCGCCGTGCAGCCGCTCTATACGAGCGAGGACGCGCCCGCTGAGTCCGGCCTGCCCGGTTTCGAACCCTTCACGCGCGGTCCCTATGCCAGCATGTACACCGGCCGGCCGTGGACGATCCGGCAATATGCGGGCTTCTCCACCGCCGAGGAATCGAACGCCTTTTACCGCCGCAATCTGGCGGCGGGTCAGAAGGGCCTTTCAGTCGCCTTCGATCTCGCCACGCACCGTGGTTATGACAGCGATCACCCGCGCGTTGTCGGCGATGTCGGCAAGGCCGGTGTTGCCATCGACACGGTGCGCGACATGGAAATTCTGTTCGACCAGATCCCGCTCGATACCATGAGCGTCTCGATGACCATGAACGGCGCGGTGTTGCCGGTGCTGGCGTTCTATATCGTCGCGGCAGAGCGGGCTGGCGTCAGCCAAGACAAGCTCAGCGGCACCATCCAGAATGACATTCTCAAAGAATTCATGGTCCGCAACACCTATATCTATCCGCCTGCGCCCAGCATGCGGATCGTGTCGGACATCATCGGCTATACCTCGCAGAATATGCCGCGTTTCAACTCCATCTCGATCAGCGGCTATCACATGCATGAAGCCGGAGCGACGGCGGTGCAGGAACTCGCCTTCACCATTGCCGATGGCAAGGAATACGCCAAGCGCGCGATGGAAGCGGGGTTGGATATTGATGCCTTCGCGCCGCGCCTGTCCTTCTTCTGGGGCATTGGCATGAATTTCTTCATGGAAATCGCCAAGATGCGCGCCGCGCGCACTTTGTGGCACGATGTCATGACCGAGCTTGGGGCGCAGAACCCCAAGTCGAAAATGCTGCGCACCCATTGCCAGACCTCGGGTGTCTCGCTGCAAGAGCAAGACCCCTACAACAACGTCATCCGGACCACGATGGAAGCGATGGCGGCGGTGCTAGGCGGCACGCAGAGCCTGCACACCAATGCCTTGGACGAGGCACTGGCGCTGCCCACCGATTTCTCCGCCCGCATCGCGCGCAACACGCAGTTGGTGATCCAGGAGGAAAGCGGCATCACCAATGTCGCTGATCCGCTGGGCGGTTCCTATTATATCGAGGCGCTGACCGCTGAGATTACCGAGAAGGCGCGCGAACTGATCTCCGAAGTCGATGCCCTTGGCGGCATGACCGAAGCGGTCGCTAGCGGAATGCCCAAGGCCCGCATTGAGGAAGCCGCCGCCGCCAAACAGGCGAGCGTCGATAAGGGCGATACGGTGATCGTCGGCGTGAACAAATATCGGCTCGACGAGGAAGACCATCTCGACACGCTCGACATCGACAATCACGCAGTGCGTGCCTCGCAGGTCGCGCGGCTGGAGCGGGTGCGGGCAGAGCGTGACGATGATGCTTGCCGAGCCGCGCTCAAGGCTTTGACCGAAGGCGCGCGCGGTGATGCGAACCTGCTCACCCTCGCAGTCGAAGCGGCACGTCATGACGCATCACTGGGCGAAATCTCCGCCGCGATGGAGGATGTGTTCGGACGCTATGACACCGTGCCCACTCCCGTGAAGGGCGTCTATGCCGCTGCCTATGAGGGCGATGCGCGTTACGCGCAGGTTGTCGCGGGCGTGGAAGCTGTGGCGCGCAGGCTGGATCACAAGCCGCGCATACTTGTCGCCAAAATGGGTCAGGACGGGCATGATCGCGGCGCCAATGTGATCGCGTCTGCCTTCACCGATATGGGCTTTGAAGTGATCTCCGGCCCGCTATTCCAGACGCCGGAGGAAACCGCGCGCATGGCGATAGAGCATGATGTGGACGCGGTCGGCGCCAGCTCTCTGGCGGCCGGTCACAAGACCCTGATCCCGGAAATGATCCAGCACCTGAAAGACGCAGACCGCGCCGATATCAAAGTGGTCGCGGGTGGGGTGATCCCGCCGCAGGATTATGACTTCCTGAAGAAGGCCGGTGTGCAGGGCATTTACGGCCCCGGCACCAATGTGGTCGAAGCCGTTGCCGACGTGCTGCGGCTGCTCGGCCACAATATGCCACCTGCGGGGGAAGAGATGGAGGCGGCGGAGTGATCTACAGAACCATCTTCGCCATCGCGGCGCTTGCAATGGCGAACCCGGCGCTGGCACAGGACGCCGGAACACCGATCACCATCGGCCAAACCCATCTCGTCAGCTTGGGCGATGAAGCGCCTGCGCGACAGATCAATGTCTTTTTGCCGAATGGTTATGGCGAAGGCGAAGACCACTACCCGGTGCTATACCTGATCGATGGCGGGTTCGATCAGGATTTTCTGCATGTTTCCGGTACTTCCGCACTCAACGCGCTGTGGGGCCGCTCGCAGCCTGCCATCATCGTCGGCATCAGCACACGGGATCGGCGCGCGGAACTGATCGGCACGAGCGGCACTGCTGAAGAGCGCGAGGCTTTCCCGACTGCCGGGAATGCAGCCAGCTTCCGCGCTTACATCCGCGATCAGGTAAAACCCCTGATCGAAACCACATACCGCACAAATGGCACCGACGCGGTCATTGGCGAATCTCTCGCCGGCCTGTTCATCGTCGAAACATGGCTCGCCGAACCTGAGCTGTTTGACGCCTATGGGGCGGTCAATCCCAGCCTGTGGTGGGATAGTCAGGCGCTTGCTCGCTCAGCGGTCGAACAGGTTTCAGACGGGCGCGAACGCGGCCACTTGCTGGTCAGTTATTCCAATGAAGGGCCCGACACGCAGGAAGCTATCGAAATGGTTGCGGTATCTGGCGGTGAGGGAGTGTGCCTCCTTGCCACACCGGAGCTGACTCACGCGACCGCTTACCACATTCTCACGCCGACAGTGCTGCAATTCCTGCTGCCTACCGGCTATGATTTCGCACCCGAATGGGGCTTTGACGTACCATGCGCGCAACAAGGGGCCGCTGAATAATGTTCAAGAAAATCCTTATCGCCAATCGCGGCGAAATTGCATGCCGGGTCATCAAGACGGCGCGGCGCATGGGCATTGCCACGGTGGCTGTCTATTCCGATGCTGATGCGCGCGCGCTGTTTGTGCAAATGGCTGACGAGGCAGTGCATATTGGCCCTGCGCCTGCCGCCGAAAGCTACCTGATCGCGGACAAGATCATTGCTGCCTGCAAGCAGACCGGCGCAGAAGCGGTGCATCCGGGGTATGGTTTCCTGTCCGAACGGGCGAGCTTTGTTGAGGCGCTCGCGGCGGAGAACATCGAGTTCATCGGCCCGCCTGCGGGCGCTATCGCGGCGATGGGCGACAAGATCGAGTCCAAGAAACTCGCCAAAGCAGCGGGCGTCAATGTCGTCCCCGGCTTTGTCGGAGAGATCGAGGATACCGACCATGCGGTGCGCATCTCGGCAGAGATCGGCTATCCGGTGATGATGAAGGCCAGCGCGGGCGGCGGCGGCAAGGGAATGCGGCTTGCGTATAGTGAAAAGGACGTGCGCGAAGGGTTCGAGGCGACCAAGCGCGAAGGGCTCAACAGCTTTGGCGATGACCGCGTCTTCATCGAGAAATTCATCCTCGATCCGCGCCATATCGAGATTCAGGTGCTCGGCGACAAGCACGGCAATGTGCTCTATTTCAATGAGCGCGAATGCAGCATCCAGCGCCGCCACCAGAAGGTGGTGGAAGAAGCGCCCAGCCCCTTCGTCACGCCCGAAATGCGCCGCAAGATGGGCGAGCAGGCGGTCGCCTTGTCACAGGCCGTGGGCTACCATTCTGCAGGCACGGTCGAGCTGATTGTCAGCGGCGCCGATACAACGGGGGAGAGCTTCTACTTTCTCGAAATGAACACAAGGCTGCAGGTCGAGCATCCCGTTACCGAGGCGATCACCGGCGTCGATCTGGTCGAGCTGATGATCCGCGTTGCGGCGGGTGAGAAGTTGGAAATGACGCAGGACGACGTCAAGATCGACGGCTGGTCCATCGAAACGCGCATCTATGCCGAAGACCCCTATCGCGGCTTCCTGCCCAGCACCGGGCGCTTGGTGCGCTATGCAACGCCCGTCGAGGCGTGGGACGGTGGCATTCGCGGTGTTGCCCAAGAAAACGGGGGAGGCGTTCGCATCGACAGCGGCGTTCAGGAAGGCGGCGAAGTTTCGATCTTCTACGACCCGATGATCGCCAAGTTGGTGACATGGGGCAAAACGCGCGACCAAGCCGCCGATCTACAGGTTGAGGCGCTCGACCGCGTGGTGCTCGAAGGGCTCGGCCACAATGTCGATTTCCTCTCTGCGCTGATGCAGCATCCGCGCTTCCGCAGCGGCAATATGACCACCGGCTTTATTGCCGAGGAATATCCCGAAGGCTTTGAAGGCGCGGCAGCGTCGGAGGATATGAAGCGCGCAGTGGCCGCATGGATCGCCGGGGCTGAATGCACCGAGCGGGCGCGGGCCGGGCGGATTTCGGAACGGATCAACGGTGCGCCGTCACCCGGCTCAAGCTGGACCGTTAAGCTGGATGGCGAGATCTACACGGTCGAACTCGGCGATGGCGGCGCCACGGTCGATGGCAATTGGATTGCGGGCACATGGGACTGGCAGCCGGGAATGCGGCTTTCCACGATCACAGCCGATGATGCCGAGTATGGCGTGCAATTGCAGCGCGATGGAGCGTGGTGGAAGCTCACCACCCACGGGCGCAAATATCGCGGCATGGCGCTGCCTTCGCGGCTCGCCACACACGCCGCTCATATGATCGAGAAGGTGCCGCCTGATACCTCCAAAATGCTGCTGTGCCCGATGCCCGGTCTGTTGGTCAAACTGCATGTCGGCGAAGGCGATGCGGTCGAGGCGGGGCAGCCGCTCGCCACCGTCGAAGCGATGAAGATGGAGAACATCCTGCGCGCCGAAAAGGCCGGCACGGTCGACACAATCAACGCCAGCGAAGGCGAGACGTTGGTCGTCGACGCGGTGATCCTCGAGCTGGAGTAGGCGCTCACCGATCGCCTGACGCTGGCCTATGCAGTCACCGCTATTGTCACTGTGCTTGCACCAATGGCCGCAACATGATTTGAGGCGCGCAAGCACCCATTCGAGCAGAAAGAGCACTATGGCCTACGAAACGATCACCAGTGAGACGCAGGGCGCTGTCACCCTTATCACGCTCAATCGGCCCGAAGCGCTCAATGCGCTGAATTCCACCGTGCTCGGCGAATTGCAGCAGGCCTTTGCCGCGTTCGAAGCCGACAATAGCCAGCATTGCGCCGTGGTCACCGGATCGGGCGACAAGGCCTTTGCAGCGGGCGCAGATATCAAGGAAATGGTCGACAAGCAGGCGGCCGATTTTTTCCTCGAAGATTTCTTTGCCGGCTGGAACGATATGACCGCCAAGACCCGCAAGCCGTGGATCGCGGCGGTCAATGGCTTTGCGCTGGGCGGCGGGTGTGAGCTTGCCATGATGGCCGACTTCATTGTGGCTTCCGAAAATGCGAGATTCGGCCAACCCGAAATCAAGCTCGGCGTCGCGCCCGGCATGGGTGGCAGCCAGCGTCTGACGCGCGCTGTGGGCAAGTCCAAGGCGATGGATCTGTGCCTCACGGGCCGGATGATGGATGCCGAGGAAGCCGAGCGCGCAGGGCTTGTTTCGCGGATCGTGCCACATGACCAGCTGATGGATGAGGCGATGAAAGCAGC
>Ga0209121_10004801_pt1 | contig 12481 bp, 18 predicted proteins | sample Cruoilmetagenom3_FD_187292 | JGI IMG/M metagenome (GOLD analysis project Ga0209121, IMG submission 187292) | Oil polluted marine microbial communities from Coal Oil Point, Santa Barbara, California, USA - Sample 3 (SPAdes) (version 2) | ecosystem: Environmental > Aquatic > Marine > Oil seeps ... | reverse complement strand
GAATGATAGACATAGTGGCTTTTTCCCTGCATCTTTACCTCAAGGCATTTTGCACCCTGATCCCTCTGTTCTTTCAGCCACTCTTTGACCCATTGTTCCGTATTCCGTATATGGGGAATATGCTAATATAAAGGTGTCGAGTTTCATTTATGTTTGATTGGTAAAAGATGGGATATTTATGGAATATCAGATTATCTTAATGACCCAAAAGAGTTGTCTTGCAGAATACGTTGGAACTGAGCTATCACTGAAGAGAGGAAAAAACCAGCCTACGAGCAGATGTGTTTGGAGTGTCAAAATCAAATCAAGGTGAGAAGATTATTTATTTATGCCAAGGTAAAAAGGAACTGAAACGCCGGAGTTTCGGCAAGGTAGATTTAGAAGACCAGATAAGTAAATGCAAAACGCTGGAAGCATGCCGTAAGAATCTGGCGGAGGTTGTTGATGGCTGGATTATAGTAAGACTGAGAAAGGGTTTACCTCTTCTCACCAATATGTAAGTACAAATAGAGGAAAAGACAACTAAATTCCTCGAGAACTAAAAAAGCTCATGCCATAACTTCTATTCTATCTTTTCTTTTAACAAAGCATCCAGCGCATCTGCCATACTTACGATCTTTACACGCTCTGCCTCCAGTTCACGCTTCTTTTCTAACACTTTGTCGTACGCCCATGCCGATGCTGCTATTGCTACTTTCGCTTCTCTCATCTTTTCTTATATTATATTGTTATAATATTATAACCTTACAATATTAAGATATTAATAAAAACTTTTCGATTTTACTTTACACGGCATTGCCTTATAAGCAGAGAAGATGCGGAAGGAGTTGGTTGGACGGGACAGATCGAATCGCTTGCTTAGCTTGCTTATATCGTAGCGTTTGATGAGTTTATCAACTTCAAAAGTACCTTCTCTAAATTCTCCCTGCTCTTCGATGCCGCTTCTACTATTTTATTGTAATCCAGCGTTTCCTCGGTAACGATACCATGCGCGTAATTATCCACAGTGCTTATATTCGCGTATCGAAGCCCTAACTCAGTCGCAAGTGTCGCTTCAGAAGCCATGTTCATCCCCACCACGTCCGCATAATCATTGATAAAATTTATCTCCGCTTTCGTCTCGAGTCGCGGTCCAAAAGTCTGGAAATAAACGCCTTTGTCAATTATTTTAACGCGTAACACGCGTGCAGCTTCTAATATTCGTTTTCTTAACGATTCATCCAAGCCCGGTGTAACATGCACGAGTCTGTCGTCATAATAGGTCGGGATGCTGCACAGACTGATGTAGTCATGAGGAACAACCAATGACCGTGGTGGTATGGTACGCTTCAAACTGCCGGCGGAAGTAACGCCTACGATTTCTTCTACGCCCAAATCCTTAAACGCTCGCATGTTCGCTTTATAATTGATCCTATGCGGCGGGATATTCCTATCCTTGCCATGTCGTGGTATGAATACAATCTTCTGTGAATGTATAGTAGTAATGAGAAGATAAACCGTGCCATACGGTGTATCAACTTCTATTTCTTTCGCATCTTCAAGAAGCTTCGTGCCAAATAAACTCGTCCCACCTGTAATGCCAAGTGCCATGTTACCTTACCTAATCAATAAAAAAATTCTTCCGTGTAATAAACTTATCGCTGATCGGCTGTCGGGATTGAACACAATCTGGCGGGCTACGATTGAGCACAGTCATCTACTGCCATAACTTCTCCCAACTCCGTTCACCGAGAACAACCTCAAACTCGTTAATCGAAAGAACAGGCTTCTTGAAATGGACAAAATCCTCTGCCAACCGAGGACACGCGGTATTAACAAACGCATCAACCTTATAACCGAGCAATCTCTCTTCGGTTATCTCCTCCAGCGCAATCAAATAGGCCTCTAACCCCTTTGCAATTGCTTTTTGCTGCAACGTAATCGCTTCATTGAGCTTACACTGACCACTTTTCATACCGATGAGTATCCCAACGGATTTCGCATCCAGTGCGCGCCCTATCGCGATGTATCGCTTCTTCCTCAGTTCGTCCGGCTCGAATATGCTTATGCGCATGGTGAACGGGTCAGCGCCGATTACCCTCTTTCCCGTGTACAGCGCGATACCCGCGGGATGAAAGCTGCCGCTACCTACAAACAGAATATCATCGCAGGGAACCTTCGCGGAAGAGAAATCACAGCCCAAGACCTGACCATCGTATTTTACGGCGTGTGCGCCTTTACCTATCACCGCTTCCTTTCCCGCATGCGCAATCACCGTTTTTGCTTCGTCCAATTCATGAACGTGCTGCACCGTCGCTACTAATCCGACAAAATTTCCCTTTATTTCTGCAACAGCTCGCTCCACCGCGGGCTTAATGTCAACGGTGCTTCTAAGTTCTACGAAAATAACCTTTTTCGGTATTTTTTCTTTTAGCACAGGTTTTCCGTTTCTTGTTTTTCCGAAAACGCTTTTTCTAAAAGGGTTTATTGTATGCCCAAAATGAAAAAGAAGATCCACCATTCCCTCCAACTTCTCATCAATGTCGCATGCACCATAGCATGAATTCCCGGATACTATAACATCCGCTCCGGTCTCTGTTGAAATCTCAGCGGCGATAGCAAGTGCCACGGTTTTAAGACCTTCCGGGAGCTGTAACCCAACTCTTCTCGCCCCTCTTTCTTTTATCAAGGCTTTTATCCGATCCAATTCGAACTCGTATGAATTTCCCGCCATAGTAAGTATTTACTTACGATCTCAAGGTAAAAATTACGTGGGGTTTTTATACTTATAGATTGTGAACTATTAGCTGGTGCAATATGTCAGACAAAGATGCCCGAAAATCAGGGGAAGAAGGAATGAAGGCCTTCTCTATCGGCTTTTTAGCTATCGGATTGATAATAGGCGTAATAATGGGATTTGCCGTTGGGGGTTTTGTTATTCCTCAAAATCAAACACACGGCTCTATGTCTGCAAACGTATTAACACCAGAAGAAGCGGGTGAAAAGGCGGTTGAGTTTATCTCAACTTATGCCGTTCCGCCCGGTGTTAATGTCACGTTAGTAAACGTAACAGAGGTCGGGAACGCGAACCTGTATAAAGCAGCGATTAATCTATCTATGCTTGGAACCTCAGAAACGAGGGAATTGTACATCACAAAAGATGGAGAATTGTTATTTCCCGGGGCAATTAACATAGAAGAATTTGAAGAGATGGCGGAAGTGCAGAAAGAACAGGAAGAAAAACAGGCGCAAAAACCGAAACAAGAAACAACAATTGGCAACTTCGTAGTAAGCGGTGATGCACTATGCACAGAAAATGGAAAGCCGATCATCTATTTCTTTGGTTCTACCAATTTCCCAGGTTGTCAATGGGAACAGCCGGTAATAGAAAACGTGACGTCAAAGTTCGATGGATACATCTCGTTCCATGATAATATAGACGACTCTACTGCAGATAGAGAAATATTTGCTAAATATAGCGATGGTCACATACCGACATTGGTATTGGGCTGCAACTATTATCGGATTGGTGCTGGTGTAGCGATTGGCGAGGACCAAGAAGCAAAGGTACTGACCGCTCTTATTTGCAAGTTGACAAGCAACAAACCCGAAGAGGTTTGCAATGATCCTGAAATTGAAGCGTTGATAAATCAAATCGAGTAGTCGAAGAGCTGAGAAAAGATCAGCTAAAGAGTTAAGTGGATTAAGTTCTTATATCTGCTTACTTATATAAGTGGCATGGGAAGTTATATACCCTTAACGTGGATTAATTTCGCTTATACGACTATGTTGTTAACATGACAACCCTACCCGCCCCATTCGTCACTTACTTTAACTTCTACTGCACCTCGAGAATGGCTGATAATCCTTATAACATTAGTGATTTTTACATCTTCCGATTCATAAATCGTTGTAGCAGCTTATACACCCATCAGTGCTACTATATCCATTGTATTTTCAATTACTAAAATTCGTTGAATTCTGCCAATACTAAAAGTCGCTTTCAATCGTTATACTCTTGCAGTTACAACAACTCCATAAGAAGCTTCAACCCCATATTTTTTTAACAGAATCCGGGTGGAGATCAAATTTACACTATAACGAACCGAAAAAGTGTGATGAATAGAAAACATCGTTGTGAGAGATAAAATTCGCTCAAAACGCATATATGAAGGAGGGGAAATGGTGGCAAAAATTACAAAGGTTATGGTATTAAAATACGTCTAAGGTTGCTTTCTTTCCGACTACCTCAGTCGCTTATCCAATTTGACACCCGCCTCACGAAGTCTGTTCCGTAACGTGCTGTAACTCACGTGTTCGATAGCTGCAATTTCCGTCAGTGGGATGCCTTTGTTATAGCGATCAAGGACTCTATCGAGGTTTATATTCTTCCTTGGTCTGTGGCACACTTTCCCTTCACGTTTTGCCCGTTCTATACCCACTTTCGTCCGCTCATAAATGAGCGCTCGTTCAAATTCTGCAAGAGCACCCATTATATGAAAGATAAGCTTCCCTTGAGGCGTGTTTGTCTCAATGTGGTCATTTACACTTATAAAATCAACTCCACGCTCTTTTAACTTCTCAACGCTCGTGAGCAGGTCCAGCATGCTTCTGGCAAACCGATCAAGCTTAAGAACAACGACAGCATCAAATTTTCGTGCTTCAATGTCGCGCATAAGCTCCATGAACTTCTCTCTATTGCCCTTTGCCCCAGAACGCGTCTCTGAATAGACGTTATAGATTTCGTGGCCGCTTCTTTCGCAGAATTCCTTCAGTATCTTAACCTGCTCCTCCAAACTTTCTTCCTGCTTCTCGGTTGATACCCGTGCGTATATCCCTACTTTCATAAAAAACCCACCTTTTCACCACCAGTATCAAAAAGGTTATACTTTATGTAATATAAAGGTCCACTTTCTATATAATGGCAATAAGTGTACACTTTTTATCACGGCATTTATGGCTATTTTCATGGTACTTAACATTGATTTTTCCACTCATTGAGCTACTGAGTTGATGTGACTACTGCACACACACCCATCTTCAATAACTTTTGTTCCTACTACACCTCAAGAATTTTTAACTACTACAACATCTATTGCTTCTTTCATCTCTTTCGCTTTTTTAATTATATTCAAAGGATATGGAATGGATGATACTAACGTATTTAAAACTTCTCCGGTTACTCCTTCATCTAACTTTCAGTAATATTCTGGATTCCCATCATAACCTTTGTAGCTTCAATCGCACTTTATTCTTCAGCAGTTTCACCTACCTCAGAACCATCACCTTTCTTCCCTTCTGTTATAGCTTCTCCCTCTTTTGCACCTATACCTTTCTCAATCAGTTCGATGAGATACGCCTTCATCGTTATCCCCCTATCGATCGCTTCTTTTCTTATCGTCTTGTGCAAGTTCTCTTCTATATCTAAATTCACTTTTACCATTTTTGGCATCACCGTTACAAATATTACCTTTGTTATATTTAAATGCATTTGTCCATCACGGTTGTTGTTTTTTAAGTGCCCCTAATTTTTGTAAAATCTGCTCAGATTGCCATTTGAGAAAAGAAGAAAAGACGCTACTTCTATATTCTACTTATTAGTGAACAGATACTATGCATCTCACCAAAGAAGAAGAGCGGATATACGAGGGAGAGGAAGGCTGGGCGAGAAAAAAGGCGATGGAGATTCTCGTTGCAATCGGCGATATAAACAATGCGTCACAATTGATACCGATAAAAAGTGCGCATATCTCCGGTGCGTCTTATAAAACTATAGGAGACGCTTTTGAATTTATAAATAGCTTGGAAGGCACGACAGTAAAAGTCAAAAGCACGCTAAATCCTACCGGTATGGATAGGGAGAACTGGAATGCCATGGACATTTCAGAAACGTTTGTAACTAAGCAAAAGGGGGTAATCAATGCGTATAGAAAGTTAGGTGTCTCCGTGGAGTGCACCTGCGTTCCTTATCTCATTGGCAATACGCCGACGTGCGGTGAGCATATCGCATGGGCGGAATCGTCTGCAGTCTTATACGCTAATTCCGTTTTGGGCGCGAGAACGAATATGGAAGGGGCACCGTCTGCTCTTGCCGCGGCACTCATCGGTAAAACGCCGCTTTACGGGCTTCACCTGACTGAAAACCGAGAGCCTGAGATGCGAGTGTGCGTGAACTGTGCCCTTGCAGATGCAGATTACAGCGTTCTTGGATTCCTTATCGGCGACTTTGTAGGGAACAAAATACCCGTGATAGAACTCCCGCCGGATTCCTCTCCGAGCACAGACGAGCTGAAGTATTTATCCGCGGCGATAGGCGCTACCGGCTCCGTAGGCATGTATCATATAAAGGGAATAACTCCTGAAGCTGATGCAATGGGATCACCTGCTGAAAAGATAGAGATAGAAAAATACGATTTGAAGAAGTTTTATGCAGATACCGAAAAAGGCGACGTGATAGCGATAGGATGTCCACATTGCTCCGCGTCTGAACTCCAGCAGATCTACGGGCTTCTAAAGGCGGAAAGTAAAGGCAGAAAAGTACGAAAAGATTTCTTCGTATTCACCGCGAGAGCGATAAAAGAACGCATGCAAGACGAAGTACGGAAGATAGAGAATTACGGTGTGAAAGTGATTTGTGACACATGTTTCGTGGTTTCACCGGCATTTGAGAGTTACAAGTGCGTGATAACAAATTCGGGTAAAATGCTGCGATATGTGCCGCTGCTCTGCGGTGGAGCGGACGTGCGGCTGTGCAAGACGGAAGAGTGCGTGAGGCTGGCGTTTTGAGTGCGAACGGATTTTATATACTTTTATAATCTTATTTCTAACAGTAACTAACCATAACAGAAGAGCAAGATGGCTAAAAGACACAGACCAAGGAGGGGATCGCTTGCCTTTTCGCCGAGGAAGCGAGCACGAAGCGAGACGTGCAGGATAAAACGGGAAGAACGAGCCGTTGGCAGGAAACTACAGGGCTTTGCAGGCTATAAAGCAGGGATGACACACCTTATTCTGACCGATGATTATTCCCATAGCCTGACGAAGGGAATGGAAATAGCCATTCCTGCAACAATCATAGAGACTCCGCCGATGCGGGTGGAGGGTTTCCGTCTTTATAAAGATACAAACTACGGTAAGCGGGCTGTAACAGACGCATGGGCTGGAGCAGGAGGAGGAAACGGAGGAGACTTGGGTGCGATAGAGGAAATAATCAAGAAGACGGAGAATAAAGAAGCGTTGAGTCTGCATTTAATCGCTTCTGCGCTACCTGAGGTTGTAAATGGCGTGCCGAAGAAGAAGCACGATTTAATAGAGATAAAGATGAGTGGAGAGGTTGAGCAAGACCTCGAATATGCGAAAGAAGTATTTGGAAAGGAGTTAAAGATTAAAGACGTGGTTAAAGAGGGAGATTTTGTTGATGTTACCGCGGTGACCAAGGGTAAAGGTACACAAGGACCGGTAAAAAGATGGGGAATTATGATTCAGAATGCAAAGGCGAAGAGGTCTGGTAAGGGTCGTCATGTGGGTGCTATCGGCGCCTGGACACCTCGACGAGTCAGATGGCGCGTACCTCAGCTTGGACAGACCGGGTATCAACAGCGGACAGAGTACAACAAGCGAATAGTGAAGATAGGGGATAATGGTGAAGAGATAACGCCAGACGGCGGTTTCGTGAAGTACGGCATCGTGAGAAATGATTATATTTTAGTAAAAGGAAGTGTGCCGGGTCCGAAGAAGAGACTTGTAAGAATCTCTCATGCGATAAGAGCTCACCCAAAGCTTGGCATACCAGAAATTATTTATATAAGCAAGAAATCACAACAGGGGAAATAAGATAAGAAAAGAAAAGAAGAGCAATGGTAGAAGAAGTAAAGAGCAAAGCTAAAGTGATAGACTTATCAGGGAACTTCGTAAAGGAAATAACACTCCCTCAGGTATTTATGGAAGAATACAGACCTGACTTGATAAAGAGGGCAGTGCTCGCAATGCAATCGAACCGGCTGCAACCAAAAGGTACAAACCTCTTAGCCGGGCGGAGAACATCCGCAGAGAGCTGGGGTCCTGGTAGAGGAGCCGCCAGAGTCCCTCGCATAACCGATGGACGAAGAGCAGCACGGGCTCCACAAACGGTCGGTGGAAGAAGAGCGCATCCACCAAAGACTGAGAAGATCTTGAAGAAGAGAATAAACAAGAAAGAACGGAGGAAAGCGATAAAATCCGCTATCGCAGCCACCATAAACCCCGAACGCGTAAGAAATAGGGGGCACCGGTTTAACGATGAAGTGGAGTTCCCGATAGTAGTGGAAGATTCGTTCGCAAGCCTTGAAAAGACCTCCGAGGTGAAGGAGTTTTTAAAAGCCATCGGCATGTGGAACGACGTGCTTCGTGCAAAGGAACGGAAAGTACGGGCTGGTAAAGGGAAGATGAGAGGAAGGAGATACAAGACTAAAAAGAGCATTTTAATCGTTATTTCCAGTGATGAAGAAACACCGAAGGATAAGAAAATAAAAACAAAAGCTGACGACTTTTCCGTTAGAGTGGAGCTCGAACACCCGTCAAGGGCTAAAAAGATAATGAAAGCCGCGAAGAATTTACCTGGTGTGGATGTATCTTACGCAGAGGAGCTCAATGCGGAATTGCTTGCGCCTGGAACGCATCCCGGCAGGTTGACCATCTGGACGGAATCATCTTTATCAAAACTGGCTACAGCAGAACGGAGTGATAAATGAGAAATGGCAGAAAAACTGAAACATATCGTGCCAAGCGAAAAAGCAACTCTGATGATCGATTCGGAGAACAAACTCCAGTTTATCGTTGATTTACGGGCGAGAAAGGGAGAGATAAAGCGAGACGTGGAGCGCGTGTTCGAGACTCCGGTGAGAAGCGTGCGGACAATGATAACATTTAAAGGTGAGAAGAAAGCAATAGTTGAATTGGAGGAGGAAGGCAAGGCGAAGGAAATAGGGACATCACTTGGCATATTATAATTATACTTGAGCAGAGAGAAAAATGGGGAAAAGAATAATAGCGCAGCGGAGAGGAAAAGGGTCATCCACCTTTAGAGCACCTTCTCATCGTTATAAAGGAAATCTCGAACACGTAAGGGTAAATAAGGACGAAACGGTATCAGGCAGAATTCTGGAAATAGTGCACGACCCCGCAAGGAGTGCGCCCATTGCTCGTATAAGGGTAGAAAGGGATAATGGAGGAGAAAAGAAAAAAGTAGAGGAGCGGTTTATAATTATACCCGAAGGAGTTGGAGAAGGTGATGCAGTCTCGTACGGGGAATCAGCAGCGATAAGGACGGGAAATACGATCCCTCTTCGCTGTATACCTGAAGGAGTTATGATTTGCAACTTAGAAGCAAGACCAAACGACGGTGGTAAGTTCGTACGGTCTTCGGGCAATTGTGCTACGTTGTTAGCGCATGAGCATGAAACGGGGAAGTCAATGGTAGTGTTACCAAGCGGGAAGAAGAAATGGCTATCCTCCGACTGTTTCGCTACCATCGGTGTTGTTGCTGGCGGAGGTCGTACTGAAAAGCCATTTGTAAAAGCAGGAAAGAAATATCACAAGTTGAAGGCACGTGCGGCGAAATACCCGACGGTACGGGGCGTAGCAATGAATCCCGTTGACCATCCGCATGGTGGTGGCGGTCATCAGCACGTTGGGAAGTCCAAAACGCCCGGTAGAGGCGCACCGCCAGGAAGGAAGGTCGGGAGCATAGCGGCAAAAAGAACCGGGAAGAAATGAGGTAAAGAGGTAGAATGGCAAAGAAGAGGAAGAAGGGTAAGTCTAAAACAACCTTGAAGAAGAAGGAAGAGGAGTTTACGTATCGAGGCTATACGTTAGCGAAACTGAAGAAGATGAAACTCGACACTTTAGCGGAATTAATGTGCGCGAGGCAGCGGCGGAAAATAAAGAGGACGTTTCGAGCCGAAGAGGAGTTACTGCTTGAAGAGATAAAATCGGGTAAGGACGACATAAAAACTCATTTACGAGATGCTATCGTCCTGCCGAGCATGGTGGGGAAGAAGATAGGGATACACGATGGAAAGAGCTTTGAATATGTGGAGATAAAGCCAGAGATGATAGGGCATTATTTGGGCGAGCTGGCATTGACACGCAAGAAAGTGGCACACGGAGCTGCGGGTGTCGGAGCTACGCGATCTTCAAAATACGTGCCACTGAGGTAACGTGAAGAGAGAGAAAGAGAGAAGAAGATGGGAAAGGTAAACTATAACACGGTAAAAGATATTGATCCTGAAACGACCGCAAAGGCGATGGCGTATGAACTCCATATATCCCCTAAGCATGCACTCGAAGTATGTAAGGCGATAAAGGGTAAAAAAGTGGAGGATGCGGAGACCTATCTGGAAAATGTGCTGGATATGAAAGTGGCAATTCCATTTAAACGTTATAAGAAGAAAGTTGCGCATCGCAGGGGGCTGAAGAACTGGTATGCCGGTAGATACCCCGTAAAGGCAACTGCTGAGATGTTAAAATTGCTAAGAAATGCGAAAGGCAATGCGGAATACAAGGGGTTAGATGCGGAAGCATTGCGCGTTTGGCGTGTAGCTACGAAGCAAGGTCGCACGATACGGGGAATAATACCACGCGCTTTTGGTCGTGCTACGCCGAAGAATACCGAGACGGTAACTGTTGAGATAATACTGCGAGAAGAAGGAAGTTAGTTAGGTTAGGAGTGGAACGTGATAGAGAGGATATTCGTAGAGGAAGGGATAAAGAAAGTAAGAATGAACGAGTACTTCAGGACTGAGCTGGAGAGAGCGGGTTACGGCGGAATGGATATAAAGAGAACGCCGATGGGTACGCAAATAACGGTGAACGTTGAGAAGCCGGGAATGATAATAGGAAAGGACGGTAGGAGGATAAAGAAGCTAACCAACGATGTAATCAGGAAGCAGGAACTGGACAATCCTCAGATAGATGTTCAACCTATCGGGGTGCCGGAGCTGAATGCACAGTTGATGGCGAATAGACTTGCGAAACTCATAGAGCGCGGCTGGCATTTCAGACGCGCCGGACGATCAACCTTACAAAGGATAATGGATAGAGGAGCGCTTGGCTGCGAAATTATCATGTCCGGAAAGCTCAAAGGACCCCGTGGTCGGATGGAGAAGATGGTAAATGGCTATATAAAGCACTGTGGTTCCATAGCCGAGGAGATAGTAGATAAAGGTTATGCAATAGCGAAGAAAAAGGCGGGAGTTATAGGTGTAAGGGTGTGGATAGTACATCCGGATTCAAAGGTACCCGATGCTTTTCGCATGAATGTTGTAAACAGGGAAGTTGAGAAGGAAGAAGAGGAGAAGAAGAAAGAAGGGGAAGGAAAAGGAATAGAAGAAGAAAAGGAAAGTAAAGAATGAGCATATTTAGAATTGAAGAGATAAGAAGGATGAGTGAAAAGGAGAGAAACGAGGAATTGGAGAGTTTAATGAGAGATTTGTTGCATGAGCGTGGGATAATCGCCACCGGTGGATCTCCCGATAATCCTGGACGAGTGGGAGAGATAAAAAGGACAGTAGCAAGGATTAAAACGGTTCAGGGAGAAGAGCAAAGAGAAGCAGAGATGGCGAGGAACGAGGGAGGAGGTAAGTAGGCGAATGCAACAAATCTGCGATAAATGTGGATTGCCAGTTGATTTATGCATTTGCAAGGAGATAGCAAAAGAGCAGCAATTAGTGAAGGTGTATACGCTAAGAAAGAAGTTCGGGAAGATTGTCACCTTTATAGAAGGGATAAATGAGAAGGAAGTGGATTTGAAAGCGCTTTCAAAGGAGTTGAAGTCGAAATTCGCGTGTGGCGGTACGGTAAAAAATAGCTGCATACGATTACAGGGCGATAAAAAAGAATCGGTGAAGAAAGCACTTCGGGATATGGGCTATACGTTAGAGGGTGAAGAATGAAATGAAGATAACACCGAGTAATTTGTTGCAGCATGAGCTGATCGGATTGAAAATGAACGTGGACGAGAGCAGCAATAGCACTGTTCGTGGACTCGCGGGGACGGTGGTTGATGAGACGAGGAATATGTTAGTTATAGAGAACGGGCATAAGAAAGAGAAGAAAATAGCAAAAGCAGGAAACAGATTCATTTTCGAGTTGGAGGGAGGAGAAGTGCACGTGCGAGTGAAGGGTGATCGGCTCGTTTCGAGACCTGAAGATAGGATAAAAAAATGAGAGATATAGGGATAAACGTCAGGAAGCCGGAAGAGGAGTGTGACGACGTCAATTGCCCGTTTCACGGGACGCTGCCAGTGCGGGGCCAGATCCTGGAAGGCACGGTGGTAAGCGATAAAGCGCCGAATACGGTTGTCGTTCTGCGGTCTTACCTCAAGAAAATTCCGAAATATGAGCGGTATGAGAAGAGGCGGTCGAAGATACACGCGCACAACCCGCCCTGTATAAATGCGAAAGTGGGTGACGTGGTGAAGATAGCAGAATGCAGACCGCTCAGTAAGACAAAAAGCTTTGTGGT
>Ga0209121_10004800_pt1 | contig 12484 bp, 15 predicted proteins | sample Cruoilmetagenom3_FD_187292 | JGI IMG/M metagenome (GOLD analysis project Ga0209121, IMG submission 187292) | Oil polluted marine microbial communities from Coal Oil Point, Santa Barbara, California, USA - Sample 3 (SPAdes) (version 2) | ecosystem: Environmental > Aquatic > Marine > Oil seeps ... | reverse complement strand
AATGAAACCTCAGGTGTCAGACGGAGGTACTGCCGATCTCGTCGACCTGCATCACCGGAGTGTTCTCGCCGCTCGACCCTCTCTTCTTGCTCTCAGTTTGGTCACCTGCTCGCAGATGACCCGGCTTGCCCTGTTGCCTGAGCTGACAATCTTCAATGGCTGCCAGCAGACGTTGTGCCGAATCGCATTTGCAGACGAAGGCGTCCGCCCCGGCGTCCAGCGCTGTTTGACGCGCCTCAGGTCGTCCGCTGAGGGCGATCACGCACAGCTCAGGGCGAGCCTTGCGCAGGCCAGTCAACAGCTCATCTGGCGACAAACCCGGTAGCTTCCAATCGAGCAGCACCAAGTCGGGGCAAGCCGCCTCTGCCTGCCTCAACAGATCCTCAGCATCAAGAGCCTCGCCCACCACTTCCAAGCCTGGCTGTCGTTCCAACAACACGCTCAGGGCGAATCGTACCCTTGATTCATCGTCAGCAAGCAAGATGCGCATTAACACCACCTCATGAACAGGTCGTCGTTTTCTCAATCAGCCTCAATATAACACAGAAATCCCCCGGATGCATCGGCCATCTGGGGGATTTCGGTATTGGCCAGGTGGCCAATTTTCTTCTTGGTCAGGTGACCAACTTGTGCTGAAGGGCGAAGGCTATGGCCTCCGCCCGATTGGAAACGCCCAGTTTGGACAGGATGTTGCTGACGTGAGCCTTGGCGGTTGAGCGACTCACGAACAACCGCTCGGCGATGCCGGGGTTACTCAGCCCCTCGACCACCAGGGCCAGGACCTCGCGCTCGCGAGGCGTCAGATCATGGCCCGGTACGGGCTCCTGGCTGGCAGTCTGGATGAGCGCCTGGACTGCCTCCGGGGCCAGGGTAGGCCGTCCGGCATAGGCCTCCCGAATCGCCTCGGCCAAACCGTCGGCCGAGATATTCTTCAGCAGGTAGCTGATGGCCCCGGCCTGGAGCGCCCCCCGCACCAACTCCTTCTCCTGGAAGCTGGTCAGCGCGACAACCTGTATCTGAGGCCACCGTTCTCGAATCACCCGGGTGACTGCCGTCCCATCCATCTTGGGCATCACCAGGTCCATCAGGATCACATCCGGTTGGACTTGTTCACACACTAGCAGGGCTTCTTGGCCGCTGCTGGCCTCGCCCACCAGTTCCAGGTCAGCTTTCACCTTCAAGAACGTCGCCAGCCCTCTGCGGACCATGGTATGGTCATCAACGATCATCACGCGTATGGAATCTGCAACACTCATTGACTGCTCCTCCTCGCTGCACGACGAAGGACAAAAGACGGACGACGAAAGGACATCCATCCATCCTTCGTCCTTGGTCATTCGTCATTCGTCATTCGTCCAGACAACTGTCACCTGCGTGCCACACCCAGGTTGGCTTTGGATCTCCAACTTTGCCCCAATGGACAAAACTCGCTCCTGCATGATGCCCAATCCCATCTCGCCTGGCTCGACATCACTCGGTTCGAAGCCACGCCCGTCGTCGGTCACACGCAGTTCTACGCTCTCCCTTTCTCCCTCTTCCCCCCCTCTTTCCCCCCCACTGGGGGGGATGAAAGGGGGGGGGAAGCAGCGCAGACTCATCGCCACGTGACTGGCGCGGGCGTGCTTGGCCACATTGTTCAGCGCCTCCTGGGCAATGCGGTACAGGGCAACGTGAACGTCTTCAGGGAGCGCGCACTTACCCTCCACTGTCATCGTGACGGGCACGCCCGTCCGTCCCGTGACGGCTTCACCAAGTTGTCGCAGCAGGTCGTCCAGGCTCGCTTCGGCCAGAGCCGTCGGTCGCAACTCCAACAACAAGGTACGCATCTCGGCCATGGCCCCCCGGCTCAACTTCCGCAGTTCCTGCAAGAGCTGTCGCCCCTCATCCTGATCGCTTTCCCAGAGAGCGGGCAGTGTCTCGGCGATGAGGCTGGCCGAAAACAGCGTCTGGGTGACGGCGTCGTGCAACTCGCGGGCCAACCGACTGCGCTCTTCCATCACGGCCAACTGCTGGGCCTGCTCGTAGAGGCGAGCGTTCTCAATGGCGATAGCCGCCTGGTGCGCCAGGGACTGAAGCACCACCAGGTCGCTCTCGTCGAAGGCATCCAGGCGATCGCTCTGCACATCAAGCACGCCGATGATCTGTCCCTTGGCCTTGATGGGCACAGCGAGCTCCGAACGGCTCTTGCTGCCTCGCATCCAGACGTAGCGCGGCTCCTGGCTCACATCCTGTACCAGAAGGGGCTCGCCCGTAGCAGCGACCCAGCCCGTGATACCCTCCTGGCCCACTTTGAGCCGTGAGGGTTCGAATTGAAACCGAGAATCATCCCACACGACACCGGCCCCAACCTTGTAGACCACCTCATCACCTTCGATCAGGCCGATACCCACGTGATAATAATCGAAAGCCTCTTGGATTAGCCTGGTCATCTGGGCCATCAACTCATCAACGGCCAAGATGGAGGTCACCTGGCGCCCTACCTCGCTGATCACGCGGAACTGCTCCGCCCGTCGTTGCTCGGCGTCGAAGAGCCGCGCGTTCTCGATGACCACAGCCGCCTGGTTGGCCATGGCCAGCGCCATCTCCCCCTCATGGTCAGTGAAACGACGTCGCCTGGGCGGGCGGGTGGCTAGCTGCATCGCTCCCAGCCTGCGCCCTCCCACTTCGATGGGCACCACCAGGGCCGATTGAAGATCGAGGAGATCAGAGGGGCTGAGGTGTGGTTCCGAGGGCACATCCTCGATAATCAGCGGCTGAAGGGATTCGAAGACCGTCCGCCGCATCCTCTCGCTCGGAGAGAACCCCGCCTCATGGTCGGCCTCAGCAAGCTCAGCTAGCGCGGCGGCTACTTGATTGTCAAACCCAAAAAGCACCGCCGGTCTGAGGGTCCCCTTTGCCTCATCATACAGGAAAAGACAACAGCACTGAACGTCGAAGACGTCCACTGCGTACTCAGCGGTCAGGCGCAGCACCTCGTCCAGGTCCAGGGTGCCGCTGATGAGCTTGGCCATCTCGGCCAAGAGGGTGGCTTCGCGCCGCCGCTCGCTCTCTGCCTCGAAGAGGTGAGCATTCTCGATGGCCGTGGCAGCCTGGTTGGCGAAAGCTACCAGGAGGTCCAAATCACTCTGGTCGAACTTCCCTCTGCCCCCTTGTTTGTCCACGACCACCAAGGTACCCATGACCCCCCCCTTCATCCCCCCCAGTGGGGGGGAACGAGGGGGGGGCAAGGGGGCTAGGGCGGCATTCTGGATTTGCTTCTTTGTCCCATCTTTTCGCTCCTTTCGCGTTCTTTCCATCAGTGCAAGCCCGCGTCGGTCCACCCGGCTGTCGTCTTGGAGTTGGTCAGATATGAGTGGTTGGTTATGGAGGGTTACCCAGCCGGAGAGGCCACCTTCCAAGGGGGAACGACTGCCGACTACAGAGGTGGCCAAGCCAGTACAGGCCACCGCCTCATCTTCGTTCTTCTCCCAATCAACCAGGTTGAGAATACCCCCATCAGCCTGCAAGAGAGTGGCGGCTTGTTGGACGATGAGGTTCAAGAGTCTGTCCAGCTCCAGGGTGCTGGCAACGGCTCGGGTGGTCTCTTGTAGAGCGGAGAGTTGGGCCAGTCGGCTCTTGGTATCCTCGTAGAGGCCAGCGTTCTCAACAGCCACTCCGATTTGGTGGCCAATGGAGGTGAGCAACTGGACATCCTGGTCGGTGAACTCACGGTAGCCACGAGTGATGGCGAACAGAGTGCCCAGCACCTTCCCCTTAGAGATCAGAGGCACGCTAGCCAGGGAGCGGAGCCTTTCCTCCCTGACCACCATGCGGGTGAGCCGAGGGTCTGTAGAGGCATCCCTCACCACCAGGGGCTGGCCGGATTGGACCACGTGGCCGGAGAAGCCTTCGCCTACCCGCAGCCGATCTATCTCCTCAACGAACCCCGGGCTGAACCCTCGCTGGGCGGCGATGGTCAGCACCCCTTCATCTTCTTCATCCAGGAGATAGACTCCCCCAGCTTCGATCTCCATGACCTGCAGCGTCTTGTCCAGGGCGTCGTCCAGGATCTCATTCAAATCCAGGGACTGGCTCACCGTGGCAGCGATGGCGTTCAGGGTCGCCATCTCTTTGGTCCGGTCAGCCACCCTTTGCTCGAGGTGAGCGTACGATTCCTGGAGATGCGCAGCCATGCGGTTGAATTGCTCGGCCAGTTCCTCGATCTCATCTCCCGTCCGGGCGCTGATCGTCTGGCCGAAATTGCCTCCAGCCACCTCCTGGGCGGCGCCGATGAGCTCCGTGATCGGCTTTGTGATCCGCCTGACGCCAAATGTAACGACGAGAGCAGGTATCACCACACCCAGCACCAGCAGCAACAGCAGGAAGCGCTGGTAGCCTCGAATGCCACTGGTCAGCGCAGCCCAGGTCTCCTCGCCGACGAGACCCCAAGACGTGCCCGGCACCGGAGCGAAGCTGGCGACGATGTCCCGACCCTCCACATCGCGGGTGCGCAGCGCGCCCACCTCTCCAGCCAGCACCTGTTGCACTGTCGCTTGGCTGGAGAGGCCATCCCCAATCAGGTCGGGGTCAGAATGGTGAATCGCCCGCCCCGCGCTGTCAACCAAATAGGTGCTGCCGCTCTCGCCTATACGAAGCCTGGCAATGTCGCGGTAGAAGGGATTGATCGCGGTTGCGCCCAGACGAAACATGCCGGCTATCAGTCCCAGGAACTGCCCATGGTCTCCCTTGATGGGCACGCCAACGACGATGGCCTCCGCTCCCTGCGGTCCGTCAGCCACGATGTCCGAGAAGACCGGCCTTGGCGAACGCAGCATGTGGCGGAAGTAGGAGCGATTGGACCAGTTCTGCCCCAGGATCTCTGGCCGCTCCGGCTCTGTGGCCACGACCGTACCCTGATTGCTGAGGATAAGCACGCCACCGTCGAAGACCTCAAAGCGGCTTCTGGCCCGCATCAGTACGTCACGCTGGACGATCAAATCGCTCTCGTCAGCATAGGCAATAGGCGGCAAGCCACCCAGAAGACCGGCGTATTCGGTGAGGAGGCCAGTGTATTCTGTCAAGCCTGTCGCGAACTCCCCTGCCGAGAAGCGGGCCAATTCCTGGTTCCGTACGATGACCAAGTCTTCTGTCACCCGTTGGTAGGCGCTGAAGGTGACCCAGGCTACTGCGGTGAGGATGATGGCAGTGGGCACAAAGGACCAGGCGAGGATTTTGTTGCGGAGGCTCCCCCATCGGATTCCGAACAGCATGACTGAACTCCTATGACGACGAAGGACGAAGGGCCAGGGACGAACGACGAAGCTAGCAGGAGATGGCGGTGGACTCGGTCTTTCGTCGTCCGTCTTTCGTCAATACCAACAGATCGATTGCCTGACGGATTGCTCGAACTCTCTCCTCTTTTCGCTCCTTTCGCGTCCTTATCAGTCAGCCAACCACACGTCATGCAGATTGATACGGCTATCGGGGCTAGGCTGCCAGTTGTGCACCCTGGCGGAAGCGGCCTCGATCTCCTGGGGCACGTAGAGGAAGACGGCCGGTGCGTCCTCGTAAATGATCCGCTGCATCTCGTCGTAGATCTCTCGGCGCTTCTTTGGATCCGGCTCTGAGGCTCCTGCCGTGATCAATTCGTCTGCTCTGGGGTTGGAATAGCAAGAGAAGTTGCCCCTGCCGGCGGGAGTGCCCTCGACATAGGTCTGCCACTTAGCCTCCACATAGCCCACCGGATCAAAGGCCGAATCGCCCCAATCGCGCAGGAAAGCCTGCCGCTGGCAGTTGAGGAGGAGCGGCTTCACCTCCTCGTAGTCCCAGGTGCGCACACTGACATCCATGCCCAGCGCCCGCAACTGCCTGACCACGGCCTCGGCGATTTCCATGTATGGACCGTAGGCATCAATCACAAAGGAGATATCTTCGGGCCTGTATCCGGCCTCATCTAGAAGCGCTTCGACCTTCTCCGGATCATGGCCGTAAGGCGCCAGGCTAGGGTCGGCGTAGAGATTGGCAGGGGAGAGCGGGCCAGGCAAGACAACGCCGTAACCGCTGGCTACCTCTGTCAGGATCTTGTCCGTATCCAGGGCATAGTTCAGCGCCCGGCGCACACGCACATCGTCGAAGGGTGGAGAGGTAACGTTGAGATCCATGAACTTGGGGCGTGTGCCCATCGTGGTCTTGATCGTGATCTCGGGATTGCCGATAAGCTGCGTCACCAAAAGCGACGGCACATCCTGGATGATATGCACCTCTCCGGTCGACAACGCCTCCACTCGCGCGCTGGCTTCCGGGATCATGCGAAAGGTCACCCGCTCCAGATAAGGAGGCCCCACCGGTGGCAGAGCGTCGGCCCCGCCGTAGTAATCGCCGAAACGCTCCAGAACGATCTGCTCGCTCAGGTCTCCCTCGACGAACCTGAAAGGGCCGGAACCTAGTACCCTTCTGGCAAACCTGGCGTTACCGGCCCAGGCCAGATAATCATGAGGCACGATCTGGTTGTGCACAAGCATCTGGAGAAAAACGGGCCAGGGGCTCTTGAGGTTGAAGCGCACGGTGTTTTGGTCTACCCTCTCTACGCTTCCCACTTCCTGGACAAAACCCCTCCGCTGCGCTCCAATGTCCTGGTTCAGGATGCGCTCGAAGGTGAAGACCACGTCGTCCGCTGTCAGCGATTCGCCGTTGTGGAACTTCACGCCTGGCTTGAGATCGAATTCGACAGTCTGGCTATCCACCCAGCGGTACTCCTCGGCCAGTTCCAAGACGACCTCGTTGTCCGTGGTGCGGGTCACCAAGCCGTCGAAGATGTTGCGGATGACGGTTTCCGTGGCCCGGTCGCTGTAGGCAGCCGGATCCAGGGTGACGACAGAGGTGGCAGCCATGCCCACGACCAGCGTGCCGCCCTGGCGCGGAGCCGAGACCGGCGTGACAGCTTCCTCTACGACGGTCGCCTTCTCGACGACGGCAGGCGTCGACTGGCCGCAGCCGGCCAGGATCACTGCGGTGACCGCTATCGCTGCCAGATGCAGGAATGCCCGCCCAGACAGCCTCGGGCAGCCAGCGCACACCGATGGTCGACTCTCGTGCTCGCGATACACGCCAACGTTCGAAGGCGGGAAACGGATGTCACGTGTACGCACTTGTCATCTTTTCGCTCCTTTCGCGTTCTTTAGCCTGTCGTTTTGCCTTCTCCCGTTCCCTTTTGCTGCCAGCCCGCGCTGTTCAACTTCCTCAATTCCACAAGGATCTCCCTCAGGAGCAGAAGCTGCAGGCGACGCCACTGGACGTCGCTGGCCAGCTTTCCCCACTTGATAGGGTCATCCGAGAGATAAGGCTCCACCAACTCTGCGACATCTCGACCCATATCTCACCTCACTCAAGAAATGAAGACGATGCCCACGGTGACCGCACAGGGTACCTGACTGAGGTCATCCAGCAGGGCGTAGGCTTGCCAGCCCACCCTGTTGATCAGGCTAATCACGTCTATGCCCATCGCTTCCATCGCCGGCCGCGCCCGATGAGGAAAACGGCATCTGCCACTGTCCAGGAATTGGCAGATCATCCCCTGGCACAGGTAATCCTTGCAGGAGCCGCCCCCGAACCCCATGGCCAGATGATAGCCATCCTTGTAGGCCTGGCGCTCCAGTGCATAGATCACATCGCTGCCGCGGCGGTGAAAAGAAAGGACACGCCGTTTCTCTGCCTTGGTCTTCCCTCTTCCTGGGACGTAGTCTTCGAGAGGTTCCACGTTGCATTTGAACAAGATCGCCCAAGAGAAACGTTTCAGCGCTTCCCGTATCAGATCCAGGTCTGGAGCATAGGGAGGACAGTTAGGGGTTTCTCCGGCGCGGAGGCAGCGGGGTACCAGGCATTTCAGCCGCACCCGCTCGTCAACGCTCACGTCGCTGGCCGGAATGATCACCGCATCTGAAGCGCCCGACTCCAGCGCCAATGTGCGGTAGCGCTCCAGGTTGGCCTTGACGAGCTCCTCGCTGGTCGCTCTGCCCAAAGGCGTGGGCATGGCTCTCGACGTCGTCATTGGTTTGCCACCTCACCACGAGCACTCAAACTGATACAACGGCAGTGTCCGCCCCAAGCACCCGCGCTCCGTTCGTGTCCACGAAGTGTTACGCTACGGGATCTCACAAACTGACGGCGCTGGCCATACTACGGTTGCCGTCGCGGACGATACTGGATGGATTCCGCCAGGTGCACTCTCTCGATGCCCGGCGATGATGTGCGCTGGCTTGAGGATGTGCCCTTCCACCACGTAGCATACACGCTTTCACACACTCAGATGCCGGACCGCTGCCTCTCCATACGTGACATACCCTGTTCAGCAAGGTGGGCCAGCGTTGACTTCAGCACCGGCCCGCAGAGCACCGAATATCTCTTGCAGACTTCACTACCCGCCTGTTTCCTACAACTCGCCAGGCATTGCCCTAACTCTCAATGCACTCCAAGATGGTCGCGACGGCGCGTCTTACAGGGGGCAAATCGTTTTGGACTGTAGCCCAGACAATGTCCAGGTCAACATCGAAATAGCCATGGACAAGCACATATCTCATGTCGAGCAGCCTCTCGCGGTCGCTTCTCATAGCGGAACAGCCTCCCGTAGCACCCGCTCCCGAATGCGCGGACGTAACCCCTTCTCAGTGACCACATCCACGTCCACCCCTAGGAATGCCTGCAGATCGTAGAGCAAGCCTCCCAGGTCGAACATGCTACGTCCAGGCTCCATGTCTACCAGGATGTCCAGATCGCTGTCGGGGCCTGCGTCGCCACGCGCCATTGAGCCGAAGATGCGCACATTCCGCGCCCCATACCGGGCGGCAATCTCCAGTATGTCCTGTCGCTGACTTGCTAGCGACTTGTGGGTGTCCACAGCTACGTCCTCTGCCTCTGCTCAGTGCCTCGCTCCCTGCACTTGATATTCTACGACATCTCCCTGCAACCGCAAAGACGCGCAGGGGCTGCCCTGTGCGTCTTCACCTCTTGGGCCACTCGGTCGTACCACCCCACAAGGATTCGACGATGATATTATACACCACTTGGGCTGTGTGAGCAATGATGCATGTTGAGAAGTCGCGGAGGGCCGCATAACGAAAAGCCCACCCGCCGAGCAGCGCTGGCTCGCTCGTGCTCAGGTCGACGGAATCGGGTTTGGCACTCCACAGCGGAGTAGCGGTGCTCGTTCTTCTCCTTCCCCTCGAAGAAGTGCAGTTGCCTACCCAGATCGAGGTCCTAGTTCCTGCCTGATCTGGATCGACCCATGTGTGTTCTGCGAACGGCGCAAGGGATAGGGGACGCTCAGGGCAGCTTATCGTACTCCACCCGCGGCACCTCGATGTGGATGTCGGTGCGGTCCAGCAGAGGGCCAGAAACCCGCTCCACGGGCTTCGACACTGAGCCGCACACAAGTTGTGCTTCACGTGTTTCTGTGGTACACTTGTATGCGTGGAGGTGGCGATGGAAACACAGAACATAACTCTTTCGATTCCCAAAGAAGTCCTGCTCAAGGTCAAGCTGCTTGCTGTGAAAAGGCACACTTCCGTGTCCGGACTGCTGACCCAAACGCTGGAGAGGCTGGTTCGCCAGGACGATGCTTATGTCCATGCGCGACAGCGGCATCTGCAATGGTTGGAACGGGGGACAGACCTTGGTACTGGTGGCCGGATTCTGACCGGCCGAGATGAACTCCATGAGCGAGCCTGAACACCTGCAATTCGTCGACACCAACATCCTGATCTACGCGCATGATCGTTCGGCGGGCGAAAAGCACATCCGCGCCAGAGATCTGGTCAGCGAACTCTGGCAGACCGGGGAAGGCTGTTTGAGCATTCAGGTGTTGCAGGAGTTCTACGTCAACGTCACCCAGAAAGTGGCCAGGCCATTGGCACCTGAGGCAGCGGCTCAGATCATCGCCGACTTGTCGGTCTGGCAGGTGCATCGTCCTGGAGTGCAAGATGTGCTGGACGCCATCGGCCTGCAGGCCCGGTATCGGATATCCTTCTGGGATGCTATGATTGTCGCCAGTGCCCTACAGTCAGGCTGCAAAACGCTCTGGTCGGAGGACCTCAATCCGGGACAGAGCTATGACCAGGTAAGGGTCTTGAATCCCTTCTGATTCGCCCCGCCCGAACGCTGTGCTCTGCACAAGCCGCGGTCGCCGTGCCGCGTGCGGCTGGGCGTGAAGAAACACGGGCTACTGTGTCCAGGGGTTGATGACTGACACACCGGAGTACGCGAAATCGTCCTCGTTGCGCGTGACCAGGTGTAGCCTCCCCTGCAAAGCAACCGCTGCGATCAGAGAGTCCATTGCTGGCATTCTTCTATCCCGTTTCTCAAGAGTTGCAGTCAGTTCTCCCCAGACAAGCATGACTTGTGTGTCGATGGGCAAGATCTTATCTTGGAAGCGGATCAGCAGATCGTCCTCCAGCCACTCTGCCAGCGTACTCTTGCGTTTTGAATCGGCGAGTTTCTCAATTCCCTTCCTGATTTCGCCTATCGAGATAGCGCTGAGAAAGAGCCTGGCCTCGTCAATACTGTCGACCCACTGAACCACGCCAGCATCCGGTTGCCTTGCGACGAGCTCGGAGATCACGCAGGTATCAAGCAGGTACCTCATAGCTCGACATCCTCCCGGGCATCGCTTCTGTCTCGGGCAAGATCGATGTCGAGCCCTGCGAGCGGAGAGTGCCCGAAGAACTCGGAGAGGCGCCCTCTGGACGCGATCATCTTCCGATACTCCGCATAGGAGATCACGATAGCTACCTCTACGCCACGCTTGGTGATGATCTGAGGACCACTACTTACAGCGTTTTCGACGACACGGCTGAACTTGTTCTTCGCTTCCTGTAGTTGCCAGGTCTGAATCATGGCCACCTCCTATCTAGACTGTCTAGATTGTATCACGAAAACCCTGATCTGTCAAGTGGATGGGAGCAAGCCGCATGCGGTGTGGCAGGTAGAAGGCAACACGTATGTCTACGACTGCGCCAGGAATCGGACGAGGCGGACGGAGCGTGGGCACGAGCTACTCCCTGACCTACGGCCGAGAACCGGCTGGCGGGGGTGTGCGGCGGGGCCATGGCCAGCTTCGCCTACGACGCGGACGGCGTGCGGGTGAAGGCCAGGGTCAACCGACCACACTCCATTCTGGTTGCTCAGCGATCACCTGGGCAGCACGGCGGTGACGATCTGTCCGCTGGGAGCGAAGAAGGCGGAACTGCGCTACAAGGCGTGGGGCGAGACGCGATACACATCGGGCACGACGCCGACGAGCTATTGGTTCACGGGGCAACGTGAAGAGGCCTACATCAAGCTGTACGGGATGGGAGTGCGGCGGTATGCCCCTACACCTGCCGCCGCGGACGATACTGGATGGCCTCGGCCAGATGTAGTGTCTCGATGGATGCCGAGCCAGCCAAGTCGGCGATGGTGCGGGCCAGCTTGAGGATGCGCCCTTCGGCAAGTGCACCCCGAGCATCGTCGAGGGGCTCAGGATGCAGTGGTAGGCGCGGGCGCTGAGGTGGAGCTCCCGGATCGCCGCCGATGGCTCGCCGAAGCGGTCGTCCGACAGCTTGTCGTACTCCACCCGCGGCACCTCGATGTGAATGTCGACGCGGTCCAGCAGCGGGCCGGAGCCTGCCCTGAGCGCGCCGAAGGGATGCGCTTCTGGTATCGGCTGGTCACTCGCATGGAGCAGGTGCATTCCTCACAAGCCCAGCCCAGCTAGTGTTTGACAACTTCAGCCCTTTGTGCTACAATCTCGCTATGATGAGTACAGAAGCGACCATACTGATTGCAGGCTATCGCTTGCCGGTGGTGGTAGAGCGAGTGAACGGTTCCTACCAAGCCACCAGCCCCGCGTTGGACGGGTTCCTGGTGCTGGCTGACTCCCTCGAAGAGGTGTTGGCTCTGGCTCCTGGAGTTGCCCGCACATTGCTTGAAGCCATGCAAGACAAGGGCATCACACCTCCCCTTCCCCTCGAAGAAGTGCAGTTGCCCACCCAGATCGAGGTCCTAGTTCCTGCCTGACCTGGCTGGAATCACCGATTCACTCCCCCATGAACTACCAAAAGCTGACCCGGCGACTTCGCCAATTGGGCTGCGAGTTCCTGCGCCAGGCCCCGGGCTCTCACGAAGTCTGGTGGAATCCAGCCAATGAGAAGTTCACAGTCATTCCGCGCCACGCTGGTCGTGATCTACCACCAGGCACGCTGCGAGCGATCCTGCGTCAGCTAGGCATCGCCCCATCTGTGTTCTACGAACGGCGCAAGGGATAGGGGACGCTCAGGGCAACTTGTCGTACTCCACCCGCGGCACCTCGATGTGGATATCGATGCGGTCCAGCAGCGGGCCGGAGCCTGCCCTGAGCCCGCCGAAGGGATACGCTTCTGATAGCGGCTGATCACCCGCATGGAGCAGGTACACTCTCTGACCGGATCGCCGAAGTAGCCGCAGGGGCAGGGATTCAAACAAACCGATGATTCTG
>Ga0209121_10004799_pt1 | contig 12485 bp, 6 predicted proteins | sample Cruoilmetagenom3_FD_187292 | JGI IMG/M metagenome (GOLD analysis project Ga0209121, IMG submission 187292) | Oil polluted marine microbial communities from Coal Oil Point, Santa Barbara, California, USA - Sample 3 (SPAdes) (version 2) | ecosystem: Environmental > Aquatic > Marine > Oil seeps ... | reverse complement strand
TAAAAAATGGTATTAATCTCCCAGACATCTCTTTTTCAATTCCTGTTTTTACTGAAAAAGATAAAGCTGACCTTGAATTTGGATTGGAACATGGTGTTGATATGGTTGCAATGAGTTTTGTGGATTCTCCTTCAAATATTATCCCTATAAAAAAGATTATAAGCAAATTCTCAAAAGATATTCCAGTCATTGCTAAGATTGAAAGAAAAAAGGCTCTTAAAAATATAAATAAAATCATCGATAAATTCGATGGAATAATGATAGCCAGAGGCGACCTGGGAGTAGAGGTTCCTCCTGAAAAGGTTCCATTAATTCAAAAAGAACTTATAAACCTGGCAAATTCTAAAAATAAGCTTGTTATTACTGCAACTCAGATGCTGGAATCAATGATTGCAAACCCTCGCCCAACAAGGGCTGAGGCTTCTGATGTCTCAAATGCCATTATTGATGGGACAGATTGTGTTATGTTATCCGCTGAAACTGCAATCGGGAGATATCCAGTAAAGGCAGTGAATATGATGAAGAGAATTGCCATTTTTACAGAAAAATCAGATCTTTATAAATCTTTACCTAAAAAAAATAGAGAAAAAATAGATCATACAGAAGCAATTGCTAAAAGTGCTTGTGAAATTGCATCAGAGTTGAGTGCCAAATTTATACTAGTTTTTTCTTATTCTGGAAAAACAGCTTTGATTCTCTCTAAATACAGACCTCAATGTCCTATATTTGCCTTTACACCTCAAAAAGATGCTGTTTTGAAAATGGCTTCATATTGGGGTGTATTACCTATTTATATTAAATTTACTCCACACACTGATGAGATGATATTAAAAGGAGAAGAATTACTTAAGATTAAAAAATTTGCTAAAAAAGGTGATTTGATCGTAACATCAGCTGGTATAACACCTATGAAAGGTGCTACAAATATGATCCGTATTTCAAAAATCCCCTAACAGCAATTGGAGTCAGGCCTACACATTTGACAATTAACTTCTAATGGGCGTCTCCTGATTTACTCTAAATTTCTCATTTTAATTTTCATTATTGTTCTTCAATAAGAATTGACTGAAATTTGTAAACATCATATGGTTCGGGAATATTTTTTTTGCATTTCTCCTCCTTTTTAATCAATTTATTATTTTAATAAAGAAACCGAATATTCATTACGATTTCCTTTTGTGAGCTATAGTAAATCGAATACTTCACTTAAACTTTTTTCATTTTCAACTTCAGGAATATCCACACCTTTTCTCCAATAAACCTCTTTTATCATTCCATCTGATATCTCTATCGCAGAAATTTCATCTGAATCTTTGCAACAATTACCGCTATTAAAGAATGCAGGAGATATTTCATCTTTTATCCTCTTTATGTTCTCTTTTTGTTTTTCTATACTTTTTAGTATTATTTTCTGATCTTTTTTCAATTTATTAAGTTCCCTCATATGCCGACTATCTTTAGTTTCTCCAAGTGTTTTATCAATTAAACCTATTGAGTTTTTTTCAAATCTGGTCGATGGAACAGACATGAAATAGGGAGCATGTGTATGGCCCATTATCACTATCATCTCTTTATTTCTTGCCCATTTGAGAATCTTTTTTTCCTGTCTCCTTATCTTCCTTCTTTTTTTTGCGAACTCATCCTTTTTTGACTGAATACCATGGGAAAATTTGAAATTTACAACTTCACTGGCAAATTTATCTCCAATATCACTGAAATTATGCCCCTGGCAGCCATGAATTAATAGTATTTTTTCACCTTCGTGTTCTAAAGTTACAGAGAGATATGGTGTAATCTTATTTAGATTTTGGTGAGAATCATTTTGTTTAATATTTAAATATTTATCTACTAAGTCAGGTTCTCTCCAAATATCATCATGATTCCCTATAATCCGGAAATATTTTCCTTTTTTTACAAAATTCATTTCCATTTGCAATAAAATCATATTTTCTTGTTTAAGAGAAACCATTCTATTTTTATATCCCCAACATTCTTCAATATCTCCGAGAAGTACAAGATTATAGCCATTTTCATTATAATATGACAGAGCTTTGTAATAGACTAATTCATTTTTAAATCTATCAGCAGAATCCCGATTTCCTCTATGGATATCGCTAAAAATAACAAAATTATCTTTTGAAAAATCTCTTGTAATAGTTATTCCATTGTCTATGTCTTGCTGAATTCGGCGTCTAACTCTTCCATCTAAACCAATAAGATCCGAAACCAAATAAATTGTTGAATTTCTAATAAAATGTGTAACAAATCCAAAAAAACCCATTTTTCCCCCTTAAAAATTTTTTTAAATAATCTTCCAATAAATAAGGACGTGGCCGCTGCGCTTGTTAATCCAGGCTTTTTTCTTTGAGTTTATCATTTTTAAGAGCTTATTCTTTTTCAAAAAATTTAATTCTCTTACTTGAAGCATTAAATTTTTTAATTCCTTTCCTGTCTTTCAAAATTCAAATTAACTATAAACATTAAAAAAAAGAATGTCAAGAAAAAATAAATTTTGTCATTTAAAGTTTAAAAGTGAATACTTTTTAAACTTTATCTAACATTAATAAAAAAATTACATTGAGAAAGAGATCGAACTGTTTTTTACTATAGATAATCTGTGAGCATTTCTAATTTCATCAATATAGGATTTTTTGATATCAAGTTCCCTTGCAATTTTCAGCCATTTCCTAACTTTTTCTTTTTAACGGATATAATTGTAAATGTAAAAGAGCTTGTTTTAAATTTTTACTTTTTATATTAACTGTAAACTGATAATATAATTTATTCCCTATTTTTTTAAATTCTGGATCTTTAACGTAAAGTTTTTGTGTTTCTAAAAAGCTTGCTACATTGTCTATCTTCCTATCAAAGTTATAAATTTCAATCTTAGTTTTATCTTCTTTTACTTTTTTTAATTCAACAACAAAATATTTAGCCTCTTTTACTGTTGAAATTGTATATCTATAATATCCTTTATCTGTAATTTCAAATTCAATCCTATTCTTTTTTGTAGGATAAAAATTAGCATTATAAATCAGATGAGGCATAGCTCCTGATTTTGTAACTAAAGTTGGATTGAATAGAGGCACCCTTGGAAATAGAGAAAAAATCACAAATAAGAATAAAAAAGAAATTGGAAACAGGAATTTTATATTCTCTTTTTTTACCTTTTTAAATGAAAAGATCACAAATAAAATAAAAAGGAAAAGGAAAACCAGATTTGGTATATATCTCTCATTTGAATTAACTTTAACAAAAGAGGGAAGGAAATTTGGTAATCTCAAATAAAGATTGCTCCAATGCTGAAACATCAAGCCAGGTCTATACAAATAATCATGAGTTGTAGTTTGATACAAGGTGAAAGGATTAAAAACTTGATAGATAACCACAAATACTGAATAAATTGGAATAAAAATAAATATTTTCTTTAAAAACCTGTTCTCTGTTTCAAGATAATATATAATAGAAAACAACATTAAAGTCCATAATACAGGAACAAGATATCTTGCCTGGGGGCAATAACCTGCCCGTACTGTTGAAAATCCATGGTAGAATATATAGATAAAACTAGCTACTGAAATGAGTAAATGTATGGAATAAATTTTAAATTTCCTTAATGCAATAAGCAATCCAGGAAAAGCAAATAAATAAAATGGATTATACAATAAAAGTCCATCTCTCTGGTCAAAAAAATAATCCAGAAGTGTTTCAACACGCATCTTTAATGGTGTTTTTTTTAAAACAACATTAAAAAGTTCCTTTTTTTGAACCTCACTCATAATTCCATAATAAATAGAATTCGGTGAAAAATTTCCATAAGCATAGAAAAGATAACAAAAAAAGAGTAACTGGAAAATGATTGGAAACAAAATAAACAAAAAAGCCTTTTTATATTCTTTCTTTTTTATAAAGAAAAAAAGAAAACCTAAAGAAAAAGCATATACAAAAATTGCATATTTCATTCCCCAGAAAATGCTTGTAGAAAGTAAAAAACCTGCTAATAATATTTTAAAATAACTCTTTTTTTCTGAAAACAATAAAATATATAAAGAGGATAATATAAGTAAAATAGCCTGGATCTCAGCAAAGATATGAATTGACATAAAAAATATTGGAGATGTTAGAGTGAAAACAATCGTAATAAAAAAAGAGAGTTTCAAATTCTTCCATATCTTTAAAGAGAAGAGATAAACTAAAACAGATAATAAAGCACCAAAAAGACCCATATATGAACGGATAAGAAAATAAAGCAAGGGAATTGGGATTTTAAAAAAGAAAAAGGGTAAAAGAGTAAAAGAAACACCTGGGAGATGAAAAGAATACCATTTTTTAAAACCTTTCCCTACCTTTGCATGAGAATGCAACCTTACATTAATGAATTCTCTATACTTATTTCTTGCATATTGATCAAAAACATTTAAATCAAAATCTTTTGCTATTGACTGAGCAATTACAAGATAATGAGGTTCATCACCACCTAACACTACTCCTTTCTTAACAATTATATACGAAGAAATAATAAACAAAAATTCAGCTAAAATAAAAATAATAATTAATCTTTTTTTTAGACTTAATTTATTAAAAAATAGCAAAATCTTGTTTATAAGTCCAAATTTCAATACTGCTAACATCAAAGAGAATATCAAAGAAATAAGTAAAAGATTACTAACTCTGTTTAAAAAATCAAAATTATCCCAATAAAACTGTTTCACTAAAAAACATAAAATTCCTGAAGAAAATGGAAATAATAATTCAAGGTATGATCTTTTAAATTTTAAATCAACAAAACCCAAAACAAGCAATAATAGTGTTGAAAAAACAATTAAAACATTTACTTGTTTTAAATTTATATAAAATGATAAATAACCTATTACTATTAAAATCCTATAAATCATTGATCTATTCGTAATTCTCATTGTTGAGATTATCTCATACAAAATATTGTTTGACAATATTATAACCTTATATTCAGCACATTTCTAAATATCTATATTTTTGATATAATAAAATAATTAAGGAAATTAATTATATGCAAAAACTTAATTTTTTTTTGAATCAAAATAGAATAATAACAATTATAGGATTAATATCCCTTATTTTTACATCATATTTTGGAAAAGTGGGATCGTTTTTATTTATATTATGTTCCTTTATTATTATCCTTTTTGAATATATCTTCTTATTCCAAAGCAATAAGAAATTTAATCCCTATATTTTATTTATATTTTCACCAATTTTGCTTATTAACTATTCATCAATAACTGATTTTAAAATAAGATCTATCTGTTTTTTGCTTTTTATATACATAATAAATATTGCATATACGGATGGATCCAAAAAACTTAAATTCTCTCTTATAAACTCAAAACCAATAACGATCTGGTTAATTGCATTTATAATATTCTCTTTATCTTCATTTATCTTATATTTACAGGGCATTCACCTATCAGGTGATGAGCCTCACTTTATAATGATCACACAGAGTATTGTTGAAGATGGAGACTTTGATCTAAAAAATAATATTAATAATAAAACCTATTTCAAATATTTACCAGTAAAAATAACTCCCCACGTTATCAATCATAAAGGTAAATATCTTTCTTATCATATGCCGGGAGTATCCTTTTTATTAATTCCATTTTACTTCTTGTTTAATTTAATAGGCGGAATAATACCCCCTCAGTTATACTTCAGATTATCTGCTTCTATAATAAATGCATTTTTTGCTTTAACTCTTTTCTATCTTCTAAAATTAGAATTTCCTGACAAAAAGATCTCTGGCTATTGGTTACTATTTATATCTATTTTTCCCTTAATATTCCATTCCATTCACCTTTACCCTGAATTACCTGCTGCAACCTTAATGATAAGTGCATTTATTTTTGCATTCTCTAATAAAAGAAAATATCTTTTATCAGGTCTTTCTCTATCTTTTATTCCATGGTTTCATGTAAAATATTATCCCGCACTTATTGTTATAGGACTTGTTATTTTTTTCAAGTTATTAAAGGAAAAAAACATAAAACATTTTATTTATTTTTTTATATTCCCAGCTCTTAGTTTTATTCTTTTAATGATTTTTTGCAAAACTCTATATGGTTCCTTTAATCCAGCTAACATCTTTCCAAAAGAAAACTATTTTGATATCCCTTTTTCAATAAGAATAAGAGCCTTTTTAGCATATTTTTTTGACCAGAGAGATGGTTTGTTGTTTTATACTCCTATTTTCTTTTTCACATTCTTTAGTTTCAAAAAAAGAGTTAAAAATCAAAATATTTTAATATGGATTTCCCTATCATATATTCTTTTTCATGCATTTACAACAACACGAGGTGCTTATGCTCCTGCAGGAAGACCCCTGATTTTTGTAAGCTGGATATTTATAGTCTTTATAATCAATTATATATATTCTATTCCAAAGGAGAATTCGAAATATATTTTAAAAATGGTAACAGGCTTTACAATCTTTATCCTAATATGGCTGTTCTATTATCCTTTATTTGTATATCAGCCTGTATTTTCATATTCAACTAAATGTTCTTCATCTATTCTAAACTTCTTTTCAAGTGATTCAATTAATTTATCAACCCTATTCCCCTCTTTCTTGAATTCCCCAAAACACACTCATATAGCCAATTATATATGGATAATCTTGATTATAATGAGTCTATTAATCTTTTATTTGAAACCTTTTAAGCTATCCTTTATAAAAAGAAAAAAACAAGTGATCTCCTTTATTCTTTTTTTTACTTTAACCTATATATTTTGTTTTTACCCTCATGTACATCTCATTAATAAAAATAAATATTCAAACAAAAATATCAGCTTCTTTAACAACTCAAGAAATTTTGTTTACATTAAAGAAAGAAAGATCTTTAGAGTTAAAAACGGAACCAAATATGATCTATTCTTTGATCTAAAAAAGAATAAAAACAATAAGATAATATTCAATATAACAAACCCGGAAGAGGTTGCCGTTGTTATACGAAATGGGAAAACACTTTTATTTAACACTAAAAAAGATAAAATAAATATATTTTCCATAGAATTATCTGAATTAAAGAAACTAACAGTTAACAATAAAACAGTTATACACATTGGAGTAGAGACTGAAGCTTTAAAAAGTAATCCATTCTTATTTCTTGAAATAAATAGCAACCTTTGATTTTATATTCTTATTTTACTTTTTTTTAAAATTAACAACTTCATCAGGATTATTAAGTTTTTTATTCATTAGAAATCGTTCAGCCATTTCTTCAATAACTATCTTTGGTTTCTCTCTTTTAATAATATCTGTATAAAAATTCATGCCCAACCAATCCCATATATATAAAATTCTTGAAAAATGTTCTGAAATAAAGGGTTTTAATTCATGAAAAAATGAATCATGGAATATTACTGCATTAGGAAGTCCGGGTGTTTTACACTCAGTGCATGTCTGAGCTGCATATTTAGATAGATTCTTGAGCCTTTTACCTCTTGCTTTCATAGGAATTATGCTTTTAAATCCAATATAATCCTCTCTATAAACCTTATTTTGTAAAGATAAAGTAATTGCAAGATCCCCACCGAATCTGTTTTTTATTTCAATTTTAAAATTAGATATAGGCATTGGTTTAATGTTTTTAAAATAGTCCCCTATATATCTCATGATCTCTCTATACGCAATATATGCTCCGTATTCATTCCAGTGTGAATCAGTTTTACAATAAGCTTCACGATCCTTTTTAGCATTTATTAATACCTTTCTCACATCTATGATTTGAAAATCTGAATTCTTCTTTAAATAATCCAACAATTGATCCAATCGAGACTGCTTTCTAACAGGATGAATAAAATCAGGCATAAACTCAGAATAAATTGTGCTTTTATTAGGAATAATTATAAAAAAATAATGAATACCTCTATTAGCAAGCCAATCTCTTCTCTGCTCCAAAGCATTTCTCCAGTGCTTTAATTCTTTTTTAGAAAATAGTTTTATTGAACGAAAATAATCAACTTCATTTACATTCTCACTCTCTTTAGCCATAAATAACCAACCATTCTTGCCAATAATCGTCTTTGAAACAGGAGAAAAACCATACAATTTTACTTTATATAAATTATTTAAATATATTAGAATATTACGTAAGTTAAAATTGTCTTTATAATAACGCCTATATTTTGCCAAAAATTCATATAATGCATCAAATCTCAAATCAGGTTTTTCTACTTGAGCCCTTTTCTCATGCAAATGAAATTTTTTTGTTACATGCAAAACATCATTCACTATAGGAAAATAGATAAAAACAAGAAAAATCAAAATCATGCTACTTATAATTTTACGTGTTGCAAAAAAACGAAGATTTTTTATATTAATAAAATATATAAAGTAAAATAGAATTAATGATAAGATTATTGAGAGGCAATAAAAAAAAGTCTTCTTTCTTTTTACTTTTTCAATAATTTTGTAAAACTTTTCATTCATAACCATATATGGCTCATTTCCTGCAATTTTAATATAAAAATTGTTATCTTTTAAATAGGTCTTTTCAATATGATGTTTATAATTAAAAATCCTTTTTAAAGCCCTATCTTTCCACATATATTTTCTTAAAATAGTCTTTAATTTAATACTCTCAATAATAATAATGCCTTTTTCTTTTCCAAAGTTTAAACGAATCTGCTTTATCTCATCTTTTGGAAGTTTAAAACTAATCCATTGGAAACCTTCAGCTGGAGAAACTTCTACTTTCTCAGGTTTATCATTGACAAAAAGCTTGTAAGTATCTTTATGAGGTGTTTTTATCCTAACTAATAATTGGACATCTACTTTTAATTCTTTCTTATCTATATATAATATTGAACAAATTAAAAATAATAAAGTAATAAAGAGCTTCACAAAAAATTTTCTCTTTTTTAATATAGTTTTTACAATCATAATTACTTTCTAAAACCTGAAATAAATAAAAGGATTATATGTACCTTGTGCCAGAGACATAGAACTTAACACAAAAACAAAAATCAAATAGAATGTATATAAAATTGAATAACCTGAGTTCAATATACTTTTCGATGTTGTTCCATATTTTAGGTTTAACTTTTCATATAAAGATTTTAATTTAGGAAACAGAGGGAAAGATCCCAATATCCCAATTACTATAAACAACCTTACTTCTGGATTTAAGTATAAAGCTGTATAATACTCCACGCCATTTCCCTTACCAAATCCAAACATAGCTTTTAAATAGTCAAAAGCATAAGCCATATTTTCAGAACGAAAGAAAACCCACCCTATCATAATTATTATTTGTGCATAAAGAATTTGAAAAGGTTTGTAAAGAGATTTTATAAATTTACCAAGTCCAGCATGTTCCAGGACAAGAAAAATTCCATAATATACCCCCCAGAACACAAACGTCCAGTTTGCTCCATGCCAGATACCACATAGAAGCATTGTAAAAAATGCACCAATATAATAAGCCCAATTTTCAACTTTAATATTAATAAATCTATCTGATTTTATTTTTCTCATAACGCTATATGCAATTGGTAGAAATAAATATGTTTGAAGCCAATTTGCAAGTGATATATGCCATCGTTTCCAGAAATCTTTAATTGATTTTGAAATGTATGGGTAATTAAAATTTTCTACAAATTTAAACCCTAACATGCGTCCAATACCAATAGCCATATCAGTATACCCTGAAAAATCAAAATATATTTGCAAAGTATAGCAAATAATTCCCAGCCAGGCTAACCCGGCTGTTTGAGAAGATGAAGGTATGGAAAATACCTGGTTTGCAACTGGAGCAAGCGTATCAGCAATTAATATTTTTTTTCCTAATCCAATTATAAACCGTTTTACTCCATAGGAAAAACCATCAACAGTTATATTCCTATTTAATATCTGGGGAGAAATCTTATGATAAAGAGTTATTGGGCCTGTCATTATTTTTGGAAAAAAAGATATATAAAGTGCAAAATTCAGAGGATTTTTCTCAGCAGAACTTGTCTTCCTGTAAACATCAACAATATAAGATATTGAAAAAAAAGTAAAAAATGAAATTCCGATTGGTAAATGAATATGAGATACATACAGAGTTTTCAAGCCTAAATTTGTAAATAAAACATTTATATTATTTACCAAAAAATTTGTATACTTAAAAAGTATAAGCAGTCCAACATTAAATACTATACCAAGTATAAAAATATATTTCGATGTTTTTTTTGAATTACTTTTTTGTATGCATATGCCAAGAATGTAATTTACTATTATTGAAAGTAAAAGTACTAATAGAAATCTTCCTTCTCCTAAATAATAAAATATAAAACTAACTATTAAAAGAAAAGAATTATGTGATTTTTTTTTTAATATAAAAAACAGGAAAATAAAAACAGGAAAAAAGAAAAAAATAAAAATTAAAGAACTAAACTCCATAAAACTTACCTATACCTCTCATTTTCATTGTATATAACCCAAAGTTCTTAATTGATCTCTTACTTCTTTATCAATTTTTTTATTTTTCTTCAAACTAGCAGACGCATTCTGTTTAATAATTTTTTTCAATTTTAGTATTACAGGCATTAAATATTTTACAATATTTTGATTTTTTAAAGCTATATTGAATTTATCATTTACATCTTTCTTATAATTATATAATTCAATTTCAGGGCATTTCGGAGGTAAAGCATGATTTTCAAAGAAATCCAGATCCTTTTCACAAAATTTATAATTATAAATAAGTTTATAATCATCATAAAGAATCGCAAACTTTGGAGGAATTGCTTCAATATACCTGCTGGTTGATATTGAAGATATCAAATAATCACGCTCTGTTTCACCTTTTATAACAGGAATTAAATTAATACCATCTATTTTTGTTTTATCATATTTTATTTTATTGTAACTCAGTATAGTTGGGATTAAATCAATAACACCAATCTTTTTATCTACAATAAGATTTTCAAACCTATTTTTCGGAAATTTTATAATAACTGGTACTTTTATTAGCTCATTATATAAACTATGCGAATGAGCCCATCCTTTATGCTCGTAGAATTCTTCCCCATGATCAGACATAAATATAATCATTGAATTGTCATAAATTTTCATTTTTTTTAGTTCAGAAATAAATTCTCCAAAATAGGAATCAAATGCAAGAATCTCTGCTTGATAAAGTTCTTTAAACGATTTTCTCAAATCATCTCCTACAGGTAAATATGTTTTTTCAGGCTTGTTTTGGTTTACTGCATCCAATTTTATAAATTTTGGTTCTGGATTAATCTTTAACAAGAATTCCTTAGGTGGAGTATAAGGGTCATGAACCTGATAAGTATGCAAAAACAAAAACAAATCAGGAAAATTAGATTTTTTTATTAACTCAATTGCCTTATGAAATAATGATTGCCCTCCTCTTGGGAAAAGAGGACCAGTAAAACGAAACTCCTTATAAAAATCAAATCCTCGAGAATACCCCCATCTTCTCCTGAGGCCTAAACCGCCATGATAAGCAAAAGAGATAAATTTTTTAGATATTTCTGTTACTAAATTGCGCTTATCCAGATCTAAAGAATGCTTGATATCAACCTTGTGGTTGAATTCATATAATCCAGTGAATAAACTTATAAATGAAGGAATTGTCCAGGAACTTTGTGCATAAGCATTTTTAAAATAAACAGAATCCTTTATAAAATTATCAATATTATGGGTCAAAGATCTATTACCCTTTTTTAATCCAATTTGATCTCCTCTTAATGTATCAACACCTATAAGAATAATATTTTTTCTTTTTTTTGCACTTATCTCTCTATATATTATAGGCCTACTAAAATAAACAATCCCGGATCCTTTAAATCTCAAAACAATCCTGTCCTTTTTATGAACTTTTAGAGTTTTAAAAAAAGGGTATGATACTTTTGATGTTTCAATTTTACTTATTTTTCTATTTTTTCCCTTTTGATTTATCTCAAGAGTAAATCTTATTTTATTATTTTTTAAAGAACTCTCAAAATATAAATAAGTATAAAACTTAATTTCTCCAACATATTCAGGAATAATTCTAATATTTCTATTCCCTTTAAGATAAAAATAGTACCCATCGAGTGAAGGGATCTCATTAAGTAAAACTTCTTTTCCCCCTTTTTTAAAAAATACCTTATCTAATTTTTTATTCAGCTTAAAATACTTCTTATCTTTTTCAAAACCATTTAAATCTACCCTGTAAAAAGAACTACTCCTGTTTTTAAATTGAAAAAAAATAACTAGAATAAGCGCAAAAAATATAATTATGAAAAATATTTTTAAAAATTTTTTCATGCCCTATATTAACAAACTAAAGTTTTCATTGTCAATGAGAATGTTATATATACCAAATATTTTTTTAATTTTAATAAAAATATTTTTTTTTTGAGATTTATTTTTAAATCTTTTATTTATACATTGGGGGGGAGGTTCATGAAAAACAAAATTTTAACAAAATTTTTAATTCTACTAATAGGGCTAT
>Ga0209121_10004798_pt1 | contig 12487 bp, 9 predicted proteins | sample Cruoilmetagenom3_FD_187292 | JGI IMG/M metagenome (GOLD analysis project Ga0209121, IMG submission 187292) | Oil polluted marine microbial communities from Coal Oil Point, Santa Barbara, California, USA - Sample 3 (SPAdes) (version 2) | ecosystem: Environmental > Aquatic > Marine > Oil seeps ... | reverse complement strand
GCTTTGTAGTTGTCCCTGAAGGAACAAGCTTCTTTTGTACATCCTGGCGTATCGTCCTTTGGATAAAAATAAATGACAACCGTCTGACCAGAATAATCATCCAATTTATGTCTATTACCTTGACCATCCAGCAGTTCAAACGATGGCGCTTCCGTTCCTTCTGCTAATAACATTTCTACCTCCTGGGGTATTCTTTTCATCAAACATCATTATAGTCTTTCATTAAGCATGTGCAACCCATTCTTTAACGTATCCAAAATGCAAAACCGAGTAAGTAAATTGGGAAGAAAAATACCAAAGCAGTTGCAGTTTGCATCACACGCCAAAGGGGTTTTTTCCCCCGTCTGGTGCGCTCCATTAACCAAATTTCTACAAGGCCAATCGGTAAAGTCAGAAATACGGGCCAAATCAAAAACCATGGGAAGCCAATCAGCGCGATCAAGGCAAAAAATAAATAGGTCAATAAAATCGAGGCATTATGGAACACCATCGATTTCTCCCACCCGATTTTAACGGCAATCGTTTGGCTTCCCCTCTTCTGATCAAATCCAAATTGTCTAATTTGGATAAACAAACGATATGCCACATAAGATGGGACCAGACAAACCATGGTCATGGTCAAGAACGGGTGCAGATCTGAGGATTGCAGAAAGAAAGCCAATGCAGGGGGCAGTATTAAATAAATGATTGTCTCCAGAAATAATTTTAGAGACCGGGCTGATTCCACAACCTGCGTCAGAAAGCAACCGATACATGCGACAACGACGACAATCAGCAGAAAGGATAATCCCCGCCATAAGATACCTCTCATCATCCAACCCACAACAAGCGTTGTGGCTACCGTGAGGAAAGCAGCATTGATGAACAGAATTATCCATTTTATTTGTCGTATATCCCTTTCCTGCATCCCTTCAAGCCATTGATTACGCTCTTTCAAGCGTTCACTCAATACAATGAGTTCTGTACTGATTACTACCATGAGCAGGAACACAAAACCCTCGATAATCATGGGTAAACTCCGCATCCCCCGCACATACTGAACCAGCCCGACACCCAAAAAATAGGTCAATGTAAGGCTGGCCAGTTGGAAAGGTTTGAGGGCTTGCACAATAGTCTTTGTAATCATCCATTCTCCATCAATTCATGAGTTCAAACAAGAACTAATTACTATCTTGATCCATAAAGCTAATCTGAAATCCAATTATTCTTGTGAATAATTATGCCATACAGGTTAATAGTATATGCCTTTTAAGGGAATTAGTCACACGAAGAGATGCGATCATTATTCATAACGGGTTCCGAATTATCCACCAGGCATGGATAATTTGACCGTGTTTCCGAGTCTTGCGACTTAACCTATGGTAAAATGAAACCCGTTGTTTATGCTATCAATGATATGGTTCTTCAAATAAAAATACACAGATGAATAGTATTAATTTAAGTGATTTACCTTCAGACCAAGAAAATTTATAAGAGGAGAAAATGAAAGAACGTAAAGTCACAATCAAACACGAGGTCGGATTGCACGCAAGACCAGCTGCCCAATTTGTTAAGACAGCATCCAAATACACATCCGATGTTACCCTTTCTTATGATGGAAAAACAAAAAACGCCAAGAGTATCCTGGGTGTCTTAAGTATGGGCGTTGGTGCAAATGCGGAAATCACGATCCAGGCGGAAGGTGACGATGAAGAAAAAGTGATTAACGCCTTAGCAGAATTAATAAATGATAATTTTGGTGAGTGAAGCTTACTCAAATCAATCAGATACCTTACGCTGAAAAACTGATCATCTCACTAGTTAACCTTTTCGGAGAATTTGTATGCAAATCGTGACAGGTATTCCTGCATCAAAAGGGATCGCCATTGGACCAGGTTTTTTATATCAAACGACTGAAGTCATACCTGAGCGAAGAATCGTCGCTGATGTAAAAGCTGAATTAGAGCATTTTCGTTTGAGTTGTGCAAAGGCTGATAATGAACTGGAAAATCTATTTAATAAAGCTGTTGAAAGCGTTGGTGAGGAAGCAGCTGAAATTTTCCAAGCCCATCGCATGATGCTCCAAGACCCGGAAATAGTTCAATACGTTGAAGACGCCATCCTCAATCAAAAACTTGCAGCAGATTATGCAATGTATGAGGCTGCTGAAATGAATGCAGAAATGATGGAAGCCCTTGAAGATGAGTATTTTAAGGCACGCGCAGTGGATATTAGGGATGTTGCAAGGCGAGTTCTGCGAATTTTACACGGGAAAGAAGACCAGGAAGTCAATCTAAAGCAGCCGTCCATCATTTTAGCTGAAGATTTAGCCCCATCAGACACCATTCAGTTTGAACGAACCTTGATCCTGGGATTTTTCACTACACGTGGTGGAACAACCTCACATACGGCAATCTTATCAAAAGCCATGGGAATTCCCGCAGTTGTCGGGGGAGGTGAAATCCCCAGTAACCTTAAGCCAGGTTCCGTCTTGATCATTGATGGTGATAATGGCAAATTGATCATTGACCCAGATCAGAGAACTCTTACCAATTATCATGAAAAACAAGAAGAACAATTAGCTCTGTATCACCAGGAAATGCAATCTGCTCATGATCCAGCAATCACCATCGATGGTCATGAAGTTGAAGTGGTCGCTAATATCGGAAACCGTTTGGATGCGGAGGATGCTGTCGCAAAGGGTGCGGAAGGGGTTGGATTATTACGCACTGAATTCTCCTTTATCGAAGATAATGTAATCCCTGATGAAGAATCATTGATGAAAACCTATCAAGGGATGCTTTCTCCCTTCGGGGATGATCCTGTAGTTGTTCGAACACTTGATATCGGTGGTGATAAAGAGATGCCGCATCTCCAACTGCCGGTTGAAAGCAATCCTTTCCTGGGCTGCAGGGGCATCCGTTTATGCTTCGATAAACTCGATTTATTCAAATTACAGTTGCGAGCCATCCTCAGGGCAGGTGAAAAGACGAATTTGTGCATCATGTTCCCGATGGTCGCCACAGTGGATGAGGTCGGGCAAGCAAAAGCCATCCTCAAGGAAATCATGGAAGCATTGGAAAGTGAAGATTTACCATTCAACCACAATCCCCAGGTTGGCATCATGATTGAAGTCCCCTCAGCTGCAGTTTGTGCTGATCAACTGGCAGAAGTAGTGGATTTCTTCTCGATTGGAACAAACGACCTCACACAATATACGATGGCAGCTGATCGAACGAATGCGAATGTCGCTTACCTGATTTCCGCAATGCAGCCAGCTGTGATAAGGCTGGTCGCCAAAGTTATTGAAGATGGCCATGCTGCAGGTATTTGGGTGGGAATGTGCGGTGAAATGGCTGGCGATTTAACTGCAATCCCAATATTATTAGGTCTGGGTTTAGATGAATTCAGCATGACCTCCCCATTAATACCCGCAGCAAAGGAAATCATCCGTAAATGGGATACCCGTCAGGCGAAACTTCTTGCAGAACAAGCCATGGCCTGTAAGTCCCCGCAGGAAGTAAAAGAATTAGTCGAAAACTGGCAGACTCAGTAAAACGATTATCCTTCTTAGGCGCACTCACAATAAACTTATCTAACGAACCTCATTTTAATTAATGAGGTTTTCATTTGACATTCTTATTAAATTTCAACGACACACGCTCGAGACGAGAAGGATCTTGGATCCAAAATTCCACTATCATTTCCCAAAATCGTATTTGGAAGCAGGGATAGAGCTGACATTTTACAGATGGTATAATAGAGGAAATTTCAACCAAATTACAATCATGCGAAATTCATTCTGGTTTCCCTCCCTGATCATATCATTTGCCTTGTTGCTGTTCCTGGCCGTCACCGTCAGTATAGCATCTCCAGACGGATTGACCCTTACCTCACCCACCACCTGCCCATCCAGTGGTTGTGCAGCTGGACAGCGGCTCAATTTTGAAGTTGAATTTACAGCTAACCCGGCATTCACATCAGGGGCAAATACTCAAGTATGCATTTATTCACTCAAGGATGGCCAGGCTGGTTCTGGAAGCAACCCCTGGGTGGATTATTCCTATGGTTGGATAGCAAATAATGGCGGTACTTACACACAAGGAGAGACCGCATCTGTCTGCAGCAACAACACAGACACCGAAGATGTTTTCATTTCAGGGGCATTTGCGACGCATCCTGGTCCTATAATCGACGAACTTGCCTTCGCTTTAAACATCAACCCCACCTCGAATACTGATGGTTATGTTAAAGTAAAGATCTTCGAGGTGGATGCCTCAGGGAGTAACTGGATAGTCGCGAATCATTTCACAAAGGATATAACAGTAGCAGAAATTGATTCAACCGTATATGTTGGTCAATCAGCTGCCGATTGTGGCTCATTTTCCCCCTGCCTTATCAACTCAGGAGATGACAAGGTTGATGGTCTGGGCACTGGTCTTCGGGATGCTGCACTGGCACTTCAGGCTGGTGATGAGATCTTGATCCTGAATGATTATCCAATAAAGAGTGAAGCTGTTCTTATCGATAAGAACCTTACCATCAGCGGCGACACGGGATCAATGATCACCTATTTTGGTGCCACCTGCAACAGCTCAATGATCAAGATATTAAATGGGGGAACTATTCGAGATCTTTCGATCAATGATGGTAATTGCCCCGCTTATTCGTCACGCACCCTGATTGAGGTTGATAGTCCTGATAATCTCTCCATAGAACACAACACCTTACATTCAGGTGATCATGCTGTCTATATTCACGATAACAGTGGTGAAGTAATTATTGCGTTTAATCATCTCATAAACAACCAGGATGATGCGGTCTACAGGGAAAATGGAACGATCGGGTCTGGCCAAGTAAACTTGTATGCCAATAATATTCTCGACAACGGTGGGGATTACCAGGTATATTGCAACAACCTCGGTCACGTAAACCACAATTATTGGGGAAAAGGTGAAACACCTGCTGAAAACATCTTATACTGCGCCCAAACGAATGGAAAACACCTTGGGGCACCAATTCTTCTTTCAGACAACGGCCCCGGTGTTGAGGCTATCAGGAAAAATGTCACCGAAACCATGACGTATGCGTTTAGTAATAAGATCGGCGTCCGTCACAACTCAGGTGGTGCCGATTTTGACGTTATCATCGTGAACCATGGACAGGGAAATGAAACGAATATCCCATTTTTTGAATCAGGGACAGAAGCAATCCAGGCTTGTTCAAATTTTTATGATATGTTCCTCGCAGACGATGCTGCCACGTCTAACCTCGAGCTTGCATTGAAGTACGATCTTGATACTACCTGCATCACAACCATTGAATCTGAAGATTACTGTCTAAATGCAAACAGTGATCATTTCCCGCTCTGGTGGTACGATCCGGCGAATAATGTAACTGAAGGATGGGATCGGACTGGTCAATCACCAGACGGGGTGGGCGCCGGTGGTTCAACAGGTCAGACAACAACCTGCGACATTACGAAAAACGAAATTCATGTGAAGATCGACAATTCTGGACGACCCGGCATATCAAATGATTTAAATTTCACACCTTTTATTGCAGGATTACCAATAACGGAAGGTGCAATATTATCCCAATTCACCGCTGCTTTCGATGTGACTGAAGTCGATCTGCAATGGATCACAACCAGTGAAAATAATGTAAGAGGATTCTATATCCTGAGGAGCGACAGTGAAGCCGGAGTTTATTCCCGGATTTCTTCAGAGATCGAGGCAATCGGCGACACTTTTATCGGCGGTATATATTTATATTCTGATTCTGATATCACTTTCGATCTTGACTATTTTTACAAAATCCAGGTAATCAACGAACAAGGCGAGACGATCGCCACCCATGGCCCTGCCTATGTATTGACCTCAACAGTCACACCAACAATGACCCTGACGCACACTCTTTATCCAACCCTGACACCTTACCCAACCCGGACGCCCTACCCAACACGCTCACCCTATCCAAGTCGAACACCCACGCGTTATTATTATCGATCTCCAACATCTATTTATCGACCGAGAACATCCACTCCCAGTGGAAACCCAACCCAGGCCAGAACCTTCGACCCCACTCCAACAGGGTCCCAGACAATGCGTACTTCCACCACAATCGACCTGACAGCTGAGAACCCTTCTGCAGGATACCCGGTTGATGAAAATGGGCTTGTCTCAACATCTGGATACCCGAATGAAGAAATTAAAGATAATCAGTTGGCAACCAACACACCTGCACCTGTTGGAGATAACAATGTTGACAGAAGTGACACAGATGTCCAAGCCCCGGCAGGATCAAAGGATAGCGTAAGTGCACAAGAACCACAGCGTATCCGGTGGTTCTATCTTTGGATCGGTGCTGCCGGCAGCTTGATCTTGTTAGTTTTAGCAAGCATTTTTATCGCCAAATCTTACTATAAATAACTCCCCATTTTTTGACTTTTAATTTAATTTGTGCTATTCTTTGCTGAACATTACTACAGCAATCAGGATTGGTTTTATGCAACGCGAACGCGTATCTGAAAACGTTTACTGGTTCCAAAGCGATATATATGCACAGGTTACTGCTGGTGTGATTGTTGGTCCGCAATGGGCTGTGGTCGTGGATACTTTAATGCCTCAAGAAACCCTGGCATTACGAGAGTTCGTTGAACATAAAATAGGTTTGGCTGTCCGTTATGTTATCAACACTCACCACCATGCGGATCACTGCTGGGGGAATTGCTTTTTCCCGGGGGCGACCATCATCGGACATGAGCGGTGTCGGCAATTACTTCTTGAACGCACACCGTCAGCCCTGGAAATCGCCAGTCAAGAAAACCCCTTATATAAGCAATTAACCATCATCCCCCCGCAAATTACCTTTCAAAAAGGAAAACTTACCCTCCAAGTGGGAAAAAAGCATTTGGTATTATTCCCCACCCCTGGCCATTCAGAAGATGGTATCTCTGTCCTGGTTGAGGAAGATCGAGTTCTGTTTGCAGGGGATGCCTTCATGCCCATACCCTTCATTGTTGATGGTGATCTGGATCAATATATATTCACTACACAAAGTTTCACCAACATGGGTTTGGAAAATATCATACAGGGACACGGCGATATCATTTTACGGGGTGAAGTAGAAGAAAAAGTCAGAGAAAATATTACTTACCTGAAATCCATCAGAAAAGCAGTCATTGCTGCCAGACGCAGGAAGAATCCACTTGAAGTTCTTGACAGCATTGGCGTCGAAGCATGCGGGAAAAGCCGCATCTTGCTTGGAGGACTTGCCAGCGAACTGCATCGCCGAAATCTTAGATCACTTTATTTTAGAACAATTAAAAATGAGGAGAACACGTATGCAGTCAGGGAGTCACACTAACCCCAGATAAAACTTACCAATATCAATAGAACGAACATGAACACAGGCTCAATCCAAAAAGCCATACCCTGGCGCTTATCCTTGATTCCCAAGACAATACTTGTTAGAGCATATGTCATCCCTACCAAAAGCATTCCTTTTTGGATTGGGGAAAATGGAAGGTAATGTAACCCGACTGCGATCTCAGAAACGATCAAACTGCCAACTCCTGCCCAAATCATTTCCCAATTTCTTAATCTTAAATACAGGGACCGTGAGATAACCACCATTCCACCAACCGCTAATAATGGCAGACGAATATACAGTCGCAATTTGGCTGAAAATAATGCGATTGCCAGGAGTAAGTAAAGCGCAAATGAAAGTGCTGTTAATCCTATTATCGCCATTGGATGACGAACATCTTCTACAGCAATACTATTGTATTCTGCAATGAAGACGGCAATTAACAGTAAACTCCCAAGGACATAAACAACCCACCATAAAGGACTGCCAGCAAAGGCATTCAATGCTACCCCAATTACAAGGGTCGTCAACACAGGAACAATCCAATTTTGAATTGATTCCCAGGGTGTCTCATGGCGCTCCCAGCTTGGATGCGATATGATCAACCACTGCACCCCAGTAGCAGCCAGAAATACCGTCAAAATCGTGGTAATCGTGCTGAAATCCAGGACGAATTCTATGAGAACACCAAATAGCGCAAATGAAAATGACTGAGCAGGGAACGTGATTAATTGCGTTAATGCAAACGCAAGCATTATCGCTGCGCTTGCAATTGAGAGGCGGTTGATCTCAGGTAGACTATCACGAATTCGCATGGTTAGATTTTACCATGCGATGATAGACAGCTCTATTATTTCATAATCGATTGTTTTTAATTAAATGAAGCGTCCAGCAGGTAATGCCTGATTTTACATACAGTATAAATAGCCAATAACACGCTAATGTGGTAAAATTCTTGTTTGTATGAACACAAGTTCTGAATCTCGGTTTGAAAAACCAAATATCATCCAGGCATTGCTTTCCGGGTTTAATACTATCGCTAATAAACCCTATTTGATCCTGCTGCCGATCCTTCTGGATTTATTCCTTTGGTTTGGTCCTGCATGGCGAGTGGATGAATATTTCGCACCTTTAATTAATGGGATCACCAAACTGCCTAACATTGACAACATAGGATATGCAGAGATTCTTGAATCCTACCAGGACTACTGGCAGCAAATAATCACTGACTTTAATCTGGCATCATCACTTCGAACATTACCAATTGGTGTTCCAAGTTTAATGGTATCAAAACCATCCTTTCTAAACCCAATAGGCAACCCATTAATATTCAGCCTTAAATCAAACCTTCAAGTTCTTGGCGTTTCGATCTTATTCTTACTAATAGGCTACTTGCTGGGAAGCATTTATTATAGATTAATTTCTGGACAGGTCATTAAATCAACACAAGATAATGACATAAAATCCCACCTGAAGGTCTTTTCCCAGATCATCCTGATGCCTTTCTTATTATTGATCATAATTCTTCTTATCAGCATCCCACTCCTGTTAATATTTACATTGATCACCCTGATCAGTCCATCAATTGGCCAATTCGTGTTGATCATTGCCAGTGTATTCATTATATGGGTAGTCATGCCATTGATTTTCACGCCGCATTGCATTTTTCTTTATCAACAAAACCTGATATCGGCAATGATGACCAGCATAAGTGTCGTCAAAACATCAATGGGACAAACGTCACTGTTCCTCATTTTATCCATCGTACTGATGGAAGGTATGGACTATCTTTGGCGATCGCCTTCGGTAGATAATTGGTTTCTTTTCGTAGGTATCCTGGGGCATGCCTTCATCGTAACAGCGGTTATCGCTTCATCATTTCATTATTTCATAGATGCAACAAGATTCACCCAATCGGTAATGAATAAGAAGTTGGAATCCGCAAAATAACACCAAAAACAACTGAAAAACGGAGTAACAAGATTGCAAAAAAAACCGCTATCCTATAATGCAAATGATATTCAAGTCCTGGAAGGCCTCGAAGCAGTTCGTCGCAGGCCTGGTATGTATGTTGGCGGAACAGACATCAAAGCACTTCACCACCTGATCTACGAAGTGGTGGATAATTCTATTGATGAAGCACTTGCAGGCTCTTGTAATCGTATTGATGTGACAATTAATGAAGATGAAAGTGTCACAATCGAAGATAATGGTCGCGGCATTCCAGTGGATTTACATCCCGAGAAGAAAGTCTCAGCATTGGAAGTCGTCATGACAACCCTGCATGCTGGCGGCAAATTTGGTGGGGGGAGCTATAAAGTCTCCGGTGGTTTGCATGGCGTTGGGTCTTCAGCGGTCAATGCTCTCTCTGAATGGTGCGAGGTAAGCGTTTATCGAGATGGGAAAATTTATTTTCAACGCTATAAAGAAGGAAAACCTCTGGCAACAGTTAAAGTCATTGGCAAAGCACCTAAATCTAAAACCGGTACCATCACAACATTTCGGTACGATTCAAACATTTTTAAGGGCGAATTTTCATATAAATTTGATTCATTAGCGCAGCGTTTCCGTGAAATGGCCTTTGTTACCCGTGCGGTGACGATCAACCTGGTTGATAAACGGGATGATAAAGAGATTGCCTTCTATTTTGAAGGTGGCATCTCATCCTTCGTTAAATATCTCAACCGAAACCGCGACCCACTTCACGAAGTGGTCTATATTGAAAAAGAGATTGACAATATCGGTGTTGAAGTCGCGTTCCAGTATACTGAATCTTTTTCAGAATCTGTATACGCATTCGCAAACACCATCAATACAATCGACGGCGGGACGCACCTGACGGGTTTACGAATGGCTCTGACACGTTCCATCAACGATTATGCACGAAAGAATAATCTGTTAAAGGATTCTGATCCCAATTTTTCAGGGGATGATACACGTGAAGGGCTCACTGCTATCGTGAGTATCAAACATCCTGATCCTCAGTTTGAAAGTCAGACTAAAGTCAAGTTGATGAACCCCGAAGTACAAACTTATGTACAGCAAGTCTTGAATGATGGGGTAAGCAGCTTTTTGGAACAAAATTCTTCAACAGCGAAGAAGATCATTCAAAAATGTTTGACATCTGCACGAGCACGAGCTGCAGCCCGAAAAGCGCGCGATCTCGTGATCCGGAAATCCGCCCTTGAAAGCCTGACACTACCAGGAAAACTGGCCGATTGTTCTGAAAGAGATCCTGAACGCACTGAGCTGTATATCGTAGAGGGTGACTCAGCTGGCGGCTCAGCCAAGCAAGGTCGAGATCGCCATTTCCAGGCTATCCTTCCCTTGAGGGGAAAAATTCTCAATACAGAACGTGCCCGTTTGGACAAAATTTTAAATAATCGAGAGGTTATAGCTCTGATCTCTGCTTTGGGTACCGGTATTGGTGAAGGGTTTAACCTGGATGGGTTGCGATATGGCAGGATTGTGATCATGACTGATGCTGATGTGGACGGTGCCCATATCCGCACCTTGCTGCTGACCTTTTTCTTCCGCTACATGCAGCCCTTGATCGAAAGCGGTCACCTTTTCATCGCACAACCTCCCCTTTATTTAATATCACATGGTAAATCAAAGAAATATGTCTACTCGGAAGAGGAACGTGAAACAATCATAAAGGAAATTACATCAAATGGTGGGAAGTATAGTTTGCAGCGCTATAAGGGTTTAGGAGAGATGAACCCGGATCAGCTCTGGGACACGACGATGAATCCAGAAAACAGGACACTGTTATGCGTGAACATCGAAGATGCTGCTGAAGCCGATCGCACTTTCGATATGCTGATGGGGTCCAAAGTCCCCCCCCGCCGGCGTTTCATTCAAACCCACGCCAAGGAAGTCCGTAACCTTGACATATAACACCTACATTGTTTAATTTACAGCTGTATCCCAATGGATGCAGCCTTTTTTAAATACTCAGATGAGGTGAATGCTCCATGAGAATTAGAAATCAGAGTTAATTCAAGGGTGGAATTGGATTATTACCAATGCACCAGACAATACTTCACAAACGATCAAATCCATTATCGCAAAGAAACCCTAAAATCAGTTGTGATATAAACATCGTCTATAGTTGACACGGTGAGTACTATTCCAAAAACGATGACTGTTTTTTCGCTACATTACGCACATCCTTTCGGCGCCAACTGACTTACCGAGCTGCTAACATCTCTCTGGCCTGCTCACCAACCTCATATTTGGTTTTTTCAGAGCATCCGTTCTGATCGCTCTTTACCAGGATCAAACCTCGGTTAACAGGTTGTCTATCAAGGGAGCAATCACCTATGCTTGTCTTACACAAGCCGTCATTGGGTTTTTAAGTTTCTTCCACTGGTACGAACTTATGAACACAATAAATGATGGGAAGGTTGGAACTGATTTATTAAAACCAATGAATTATTTCCTGTATTGGCTGGGCATTGATGCAGGTCGTGCGCTTGGTTCTTTTCTTATCCGCAGCATGCCCCTCTTTGTGGTTTTTTCGCTCTTCTATGATATCGTTCTCCCCCAAAATATCCTGCAGTGGGGTGCTTTCCTGATTTCATTAATATTTAGCTTGCTGATCAGTTTTGGTTGGCGATTCATGGTCAACCTGGCTGCATTTTGGACACCAAATGCCCTTGGGATCGGACGCTTCGCTTTTGGATTGAGCTGGATATTTTCAGGGGTTTTTATGCCTTTAGCCCTTTCCCCGGATTGGTTGGCAAAATTTTCAAGAGCAACACCCTTTGGTGCCAGCTTATATATCCCGATCCAGATTTTCCTGGGCAATGTTCAGGGAACGACACTCCTTCAAAGCTTGCTGGTCCAATTCTTCTGGATTGTTGCACTAGTGATCCTCGATCACTTTATCCTTGCCCTTGGGTTTCGAAAACTGGTCATTCAGGGTGGCTAAAATGCATAAATCTTTAAAACTTCTCTTCAAACTGCTCCAAATCCAAATTCTTTCCCAGCTGCAATACCCTCTATCCTTTGCCATGGAGGTAGTTAGCTCATCAATGATCATGGGTTTTTTCTTCGTTGCCTTTGCCCTCACATTCACAAGGTTTGATCAAATTGGTGGTTGGACACTTGGGGAAGTCGCATTAATCTGGGG